>Ga0180302_10001865_pt1 | contig 10125 bp, 7 predicted proteins | sample GuaBasSediGuay17_FD_121794 | JGI IMG/M metagenome (GOLD analysis project Ga0180302, IMG submission 121794) | Subseafloor sediment microbial communities from Guaymas Basin, Gulf of California, Mexico - Guay17, Core 4571-4, 12-15 cm | ecosystem: Environmental > Aquatic > Marine > Hydrothermal... | reverse complement strand
GCCGGTGTTCAACTTGGCCGATCTCGCCGTCACCGGTGGTATCGTCCTGTTGGTATGGGGATATGTCGGAGGAAAGGATAGAGGTTGAGGTAGGTGAGGATGGTCTCGGGGTGCGGTTGGACGTATATCTGGCCGGTATCGCAGGTTCGAGGTCTGCTGCTCGTAGGTGGATACTTAAAGGCTGCGTGGAAGTGGAGGGAAGGAAGGCGAAGCCCGGCCTACAGCTCGTGCCGGGGATGCGCATAAGGGTCCTCCCCCCCGAGCCTGAGCCCTTGCTTCCGTATCCAGAGGAGCTACCTCTGGATATTTTGTTTGAGGACCAGTACATCATCGTGTTGAACAAGTCCCCCGGCATTCCCGTGCATCCCGGAGCGGGAAGGAAGGAGGGGACCTTGGTGCACGCGCTCCTCGCCCACTGTGCGAACATATCCGAGGTCGGAGAGCCGACGAGGCCGGGGGTTGTGCACAGGTTGGACAAGGACACATCGGGAGTTATGGTCGTGGCGAAGACCGAGCAGACCCACAGGATGCTCTCGGAAGGTTGGAAGGAAGGGAAGGTGTTCAAGAGGTACCTGGCCGTGGTTTGGGGAAGGCTTCCGCAGCGCAGAGGCTATGTGGACGCTCCCATCGGCAGGCATCCGAGGGACAGGAAGAGGATGGCGGTGGTAGAGGGGGGGAGGCCAGCAAGGACGGAGTACGAGGTCCTGGAGGAGTCCAGGTTCCTGAGCCTGCTGGCCGTCTATCCCAAGACGGGGAGGACCCATCAGATAAGGGTGCACATGAGCCATCTGGGCCATCCGGTCTTCGGGGACCCGAAATATGGAGGGAGGACCAAAAGGCTCGGAGGGTTACCTCCCAGGGAAAGGAGGAGGGCCGAGGAGCTTCTCGACATCGTGCCACGCCAGGCCCTGCACTCGGAGGTGCTGGGGTTCGTGCATCCTGTGACCGGGGGATATATGGAATTCAGGGCCGAGCCTCCCGAGGACATGAGGAAGCTCTTAGAGGAGCTGGGATGGGGTACCTGAGGGACCTCCTTTTGATGGTCTGCGCCCTCCTTCTGCAGTCCACCTTCGGACCGAAGCTGAGGATAGGATGGGTCGTTCCGGACTTCGTGGTGCTCTCCGTCCTCTGTGGGGCGCTCTCGAGAGGGGAGGTGTGGGGCACATCTCTGGGCTTCCTCGGAGGATTCTTCCTCGACATCTACTCCCCCGACCTCTTCGGTCTGAACGCCTTCTCCCTCTCGATCGTCGGATTCGTAGGAGGGAGGGGGAGAGGAAGGGTGGGGACGGAGTACCTCCTCGTGCAGGCTGGAGCCTGCGTAGCGGCGGTCCTCCTGCACGATGGGATATACATCTTCTTCCTGGAAAAGGGGAACATGCTCGGTTGGCTCTCTCGGATGGTGGTCGAGGCATTGCCCACGGCCCTCTATACCGCCGCTGTAGGCGTAGGAATATCGGCCGCAAGGTCCTTGGCCCTCGGAAGGAGGCTCATATATGCCTGAAGATAGAATAAGGAGGAACGTCCTTGTGGGGGGAATGCTGGGGGCGCTTGTCCTACTCTGGCTCCGTACCTTCTCCCTCCAGATAGTACACGGGGACTACTACAGGAGGCTTTCGGAGGAAAACAGGGTCAGGGTAGAGCCGATAGAGGCCTTAAGGGGGCTGATATTGGACAGGAACGGCAATGTGCTCGTGGAGAACAGGCCGTCTTACACGGTGGCGGTCTTACCCTCCCCCTGGCTGGACTCCACCTTAGCCCTTCTGAGCGAGCTTACAGGTATAAGCGCGGAGGAGATAAAAAGGAGGGCTTCGGCCCAGAGGAGGTGGCCACGCCAACCCGTAAAGGTGAAGCGGGACCTTCCGTTTCCTATGTTGGCCTCCATAGAGGAGAGGAGGTACGAGCTTCCAGGGGTGATATATCAGATAGAGCCGAGGCGCTCCTATCCCTTCGGGGACCTGGCGGCGCACGTCCTGGGCTACGTCGGGGAGCCCACCCGCAGGGAGTTCGCGAGGCTCGCAAGGGAGGGTTACCTCTACGGGGAGCTCGTGGGGAGGAGCGGGGTGGAACTTTATTACGAACGACTCCTCCACGGGAGGCCAGGGGCCAGGTACGTCGAGGTCGACGCCTTCGGAAGGGAGGTAAGGGAGCTATCCCGCCGTGACCCAGCCCCTGGAGCTAAGCTTTATCTTACGTTGGACCTGAGGCTCCAGGAAGTTGCGGAGGAGGCGTTCGGGGACGGGAGAACGGGGGCATTGGTAGCCCTTGACCCGAGGAACGGGGAGATATTGGCCATGGTGAGCAGGCCGAGCTTCAGCCCCGAGCTCCTCAGTGGAGTGTTGTCCGAGGACCTCTGGGAAAGGATAAGATCTGACACGACCTATCCCCTTCTCAACAGGGCGGTCCAGAGCTCCTACCCCCCAGGCTCCTCCCTGAAGCCCCTCACCGCCATCGTCGGGCTGGTCTCAGGGATAGATGACGAGGACTTTGTTCCTTGCTGTGGATCGCTCAGGTTCGGGGATAGGGTCTTCAGATGTTGGGGAAGACATGGAAGATTGGACGTAATAGGGGCCATAGCACAGTCCTGCGATGTATACTTCTATCAGATGGCCGAGCACATGGATGTGGACATATGGGCTGAGTACGCCGAGGCCCTGGGCCTCGGAAGACCTACCGGGGTGGACCTTCCGGGGGAGGAGGAGGGATTGATCCCTTCGAGGGAGTATTATGGGAAGGAATGGGCCCAAGGGATCATGCTGAACTTGGCTATAGGACAGGGGGAGATATTGGTGACCCCCATACAGATGGCACGTTACGTCGGGGCCATAGCCACAGGTCGCCTTGTCAGGCCACATGTGCTCCTCAGGGTGGAGGAGCCGGACGGGAGGAGCTTCTCCGTGGAGCCCGAGGTCGAGGAAGTCCCCATCCCTCCGGATGTCCTTTCCGTCGTGAGGAAGGGGATGTTGGAGGCGGTGGAGGGAGAGGAGGGCACCGGCAGGGCAGCGAGGGTCCCCGGGGTGAAGGTGGCGGGAAAGACCGGAACCGCCCAGAATCCCCATGGGGAGCATCATGCGTGGTTCGTCGCCTTCGCCCCCTACGAGGACCCGACCATAGCCTTGGCTGTGGTCGTAGAACGTGCAGGATGTGGGGGTACGGTGGCCGCCCCGATAGCCGGCAAGGTGCTTTCTGCCTATTTCTCCGAGATGATGGCAGGAGGTACTCCGTGAGGGACACCGAGTGGGGAATACTCCTTCCCGTCCTTTCGCTGCTCGTCTTGGGGACTTTGGGCGTATACAGTGCCACGAGGGGGGTGGAGGCCTTAAGGCACACCCTCCCCCAGCATATCCTTTTCATATGCCTCGGGCTCGGGGTCATGGTCTCGGTCTCCCTGATACCTCCGAAGGTACTCTATTCCTTGGCATGTCCACTTTATCTTGCCTCCCTCATATCCCTTATCGCCCTTTTGGCCCTGGGGACGCCCGTAAGGGGGGCGGTTAGATGGTTCTCCTTGGGGAGCTTCCACGTACAGCCGTCCGAACCTGCCAAATTCTCCCTCATTTTGGCCCTCTCCAGGTTCTTGGAGGACAGGAGGACGGACCTCAGGAAGGTGAGATGGATAATTCCGCCGGTTTCTATGGCGGGCCTGTTTTCCTTGCTCGTCCTCCTGGAGCCGGACCTCGGGACCGCCCTCTCGATAGCTTTCCTCCCCGTTGCCATGCTTTGGTGGGCCGGGATGTTGCCGGTGCACCTTTTTCTGCTTATGTCGCCAGTTATCAATGGCTTATGTGTCCTCATATGGGTCCTCACCGGGAACGCCCTGCCCTGGGGAGCGTTCCTCGTGGTCCTGACCGTCGTCCTCCTGCTGTACAGGCCCAGGTTCTTCCATCTCATCCTATGGACCGCCTTGCATATAGGGATCGCAACTGCTGTACCTTCGCTCTGGGAGAGGCTGTACGATTATCAAAGGAGGAGGATAATCGCCTTCCTCAACCCTGGCTCAGATCCCATGGGAGCAGGTTACCAGGTCCTGCAGTCCAAGGTGGCGATAGGTTCCGGAGGGTTCTGGGGGAAGGGGTTCATGAAGGGAACCCAGACGGGGCTCGCCTTCGTCCCGGCCCGACATACGGACTTCATATCGGCCGTAGTGGGAGAGGAGCTGGGACTTTTTGGGATGAGCCTCGTCCTTGCGCTCTTCGGGATGCTCATATGGAGGAGCATGAACCTGGCCGGGAGCGTGAGGAGCAGGTTCTTGAGCTTCTGCATCGTGGGAGCTGCTTCGCTGTGGGCCTTCCAAGCGACGGTGAACATCGGGATGGCCCTGGGAATCATGCCCGTTACGGGCCTCCCGCTGCCGTTCTTGAGCTACGGTGGTTCTTCCATGCTGACCCACATGGCGTTGGTGGGGTTGGTGCTCAATGCAAGGCTACATAGGTACGAATACTGACGAGCAGATGGGGTGCAAACCCTAAGGCCATGCCGGTCAATGTCATCCCGACACAAGTCGGGAAGGCCCTCCTGGACCCTAAAAGCACCGCTTCCTCCCTAGCCTGTCCGAGGACCTCCCCGTAGAGCGATAGCACGGAATAAATTATGCCGAAACGAGGCTGCTTATTCCTCGAGCAACTTCTTTATATCCCTTTCGAACACCGACTTTTCTCTATATCCCACATACTTCCTGTAAACCCTACCCTCTTTATCCAGGACGAAGGTCGTGGGGATCCCCCTCACGCCTCCGAACCTTCGGGCTATCTCCCCTCCCCTGTCCACCCCCACGGGATAGTCCACCCCGAACCTCCTTACGAACTCCCTCACCCTGTCCTCGCTGTCCAGGGCTACCCCCACAATTCTGAGGCCCTTGTCTTTGTATCTTTCGTAGAGCTCCACGAAGCTGGGAACCTCGGCCCTGCAGGGGGGACACCAGGTCGCCCAGAAGTCGAGTATAACCACCTTTCCCTTGAGGCTCTCGGATGTGACCGTATAGCCGTCCAACACTTCCAGGGAGAAGGCCGGGGCCAAGGTCCTGGCCGGAGAGCTCTCCTGTTTATCCCCTTCCTTCCCACACCCGACGAGGATGAGAGCTGAAAGGTATAGGATGCTAAATATACGCATGTCTCCTCCTTAAAACAGTCGGACTATCCGATCTACACCTCCCAGGAATATCGCCACGCCTATCGCCACGAGCAGGGCACCGCTTATAAGTTCCACCGCCCTGAAGTTGCGACGCATCCATCCGAGGACCGAGAAGAAGGAATTTATGGCCAGGGCGGAGGCCAAGAAGGGTACGCCCAGACCCAAAGCGTACCAGGCCAAAAGCCACACCCCCTGAGCTAAGGTCTCCTCTGTGGCAGCGTAGGCCAGTATAGCTCCGAGTATGGGCCCGACGCAGGGGCTCCACCCGAAGGCGAAGGCCACCCCCACGATGAAGGCTCCCACAAGGCCCGTGGGCCTCCCCCTCGTCCCCAGCCTCCTCTCGTAGTCCAAAAACGGCATCCTGAAGAGCCCCATAGTATGTAGGCCGAGCATCACCACGATGATCCCTGCTATTTTTGTCAGGAGCCGAAGCCTGGAGAGGAGGAACCCTCCGAGCGTCGTGGCCGTGGCCCCCAACAGTACGAACACCATGGAAAAGCCCAACACGAAGGCCGAGGCGTGCCACACGGTCCTGAGTACGACCTCCCCCCTCCTTCCCTCCCTTATTTCCTCTAAGGAACTCCCGGATATAAAGGAAAGGTACGCCGGGACGAGCGGCAGGATACAGGGTGAGAAGAAGGAGAGGAGGCCCGCAAGCAGCGCACCGAGCCAGGTTACGGATTCTACTCCCATTCTATCGTACCCGGAGGTTTATGGGTCACATCGTAGAGCACCGCCCCCACCCCTGGGACCGAGAGCACCGCCTCGGCCATCTCGCGGACGGCCTCGAGGGGGAGCTTGGCGAACTGCGCTGTCATCGCCTCCTGCGAGCATACGGGCCTGAGGACCACGGTCTCCCCCCCGTCCCCGAGGGGCACGAGCACCACCGGCATCTGCCAGACCTCCCTCTCAAGGCCCCACCCCCTCAGGACCTCGTGGGCCCTGAAGTCCGCCTCCCTCAAAAGGTCCAACCTCTCCCTCGTGAGGGTAGCCCTCATCGGCCTCCTGGCCTTAAGGGGGGTCAGTTCCCAGACCACACGGTTCACGCCTTCGACCGAGTTCGTGATAGAGGTCGAAACCTCCTCCAAGGTCCCCCAGTCCGCCTCCCCCGAGATGAGCACAGGATGTGCGTAGGTGCGGAAGTCCCCCTGGACCCCCACGCTCCTTATGGGTAGGACCTCTGCCTCGAGCCCGAACTTATCCGCCACTTTTTCAACCCCTTCGGAAAGTTCCTCGGGGAAGGGGAAGCCCTTCCCGTCGGAGCAGAGGACCCTCACGGCGAGCCCCGGACCGGGAAACGGGTGCCTCCAGACCACATCCTCGGGAAGCCCCAGCCTTTCTCCCACCCTCCTGACCTCGTCCTTGTAGAGCTGGGAAAGGGGCTCCACCACCCTCCCCTCCTCCAGGAGCCTCTTTATGGCCTCCACACGGTTGTGGTGGGTCTTTATGACCGCTGAGTTCCTCGTCCCTCCGGACTCTATGGTGTCGGGGTATATGGTCCCCTGGCCGAGCACCCATTCCTCGGGGTTGAGGCCGAGGGCGTCGGCCTCCCTCCTCATGACCCTCACGAAGGTCTCCCCTATGCGCCTCCTCTTCTCCTCGGGGTCCACAACCCCTTCCACCGCCCTCAGGAAGTCCTCGGAGGCGTCCACCGTGTGCACCCTTCCGAAGGTTCCGAGCGTCCTTTCGACCTGCTCCCTCTCCCCCTTCCTGAGGAATCCGTTGTCCACGAAGAGGCCATATACCCTGTCCTTTCCCAGGACCTTGGTCAGGAGCACGAAGGAGACCGTGGAGTCCACCCCACCTGAGACCAAGAGGAACACCTTCCTTCCCCCCACCTTCCTCCTTATCTCCTCCTCTATCCCCTCCAAGAACCTCTCCATGTCCCAGGTCCTCCGTGCCCCGCACACCTCGAGGAAGTTGTCCAGGACCCTCATGCCCTTCGGAGTGTGGGTCACCTCGGGGTGGAACTGGAGGCCGTAGAGCTTCCTCTCCGGATCCCCCATAGCGGCCACGGGACAGTCCGGGGTCCGGGCCAGCACCCTGAAGCCCGGAGGCACCCTCACCACTTGGTCCCCGTGGCTCATCCAGACGGTCTCGGAAGGCCCGAGGCCCCTGAGTACTTCGTCCTCCTCTAAGACCTGGAGCCTTGCGACCCCGTACTCCCTCGTCCCTCCGGGTCTCACCTCCCCTCCGAGCACGTATGCCATGAGCTGGTGGCCGTAGCATATCCCGAGCACCGGAACCCCGAGTTCCAGCACCTCCTCGTCGAAGGGAGGGGCTCCGGGATCGTACACGCTCGCAGGCCCCCCCGAGAGCACTATCCCCTCGACGTCCTGCAGCCGCCGGGGGGAAGTGTCTGAGGGGAGTATCTCGGCATATACCCTCAGCCTGCGTATCCTGTCCGCTATGAGGTGGGCGTACTGCCCTCCGAAGTCGAGTACAGCTATCATCGCCAGTCCAGCTCCTCAAGAGGAGAAGTCCCCATTCACCTCCTCCTTTCCCGTTTGGCCCTCCTCCTCGGCCTCACATCCTCCACGAGCTTGAAGTCCACCTGCCTCAGAAACTCGTCCGCCCTCACGACCTGGACGTACACCCTCTCCCCGACCGAGAACCTCCTCCCCTTCCTCTCCCCCCTGAGGCAGTAGTTCCTCTCGTCGAAGTAATAGTAGTCGTCCACCAGCGACTCCACGTGCACCAGGCCCTCGACGTAGAAGTCCTCGAGCTCCACGAAGAAGCCGAAGGGACGGACCGAGGATATTATCCCCCAGAACCTCTCCCCCAGCCTCTCCTTCATGAAGGCCACCCTCTTCACGTCCACCGAGGCCCTCTCGGCCTCGTCCGCGATCCACTCCCTGTCCGAAAGGTGAGCGCCCATGTCCTGAAGGGACTCCGCCAGCTTCCCCTTTTTCTCGTCGTCCAGCGTCCCCCTCAGTACCTCCTTGAGGACCCTATGGACCAGGAGGTCGGGGTAGCGCCTTATGGGAGAGGTGAAGTGGGTGTAGACATCGCTTGCGAGGCCGAAGTGGCCTATGTTGTAAGGGGAATATACCGCCCTCTTCATGGACCTGAGCAGGAGCTCCCTGACCACAGGTTCCTCCGGCCTCCCCTCGACCTCCGAGAGGAAATCCTGGAGGTACTTAGGGTCCTTCGCCTTGTCCGGACGGAAGCGGTATCCGAGGGCCCTTGCGAACCTTGCGAACTCCTCAAGCTTTTCCGTGTCCGGCCTGTCGTGGACCCTGTAGAGGAAGGGCACGTCCCTCTCGGAAAGGTACCTCGCTACGGTCTCGTTGGCCAGGAGCATGAAGGATTCTATGAGCTTATGGCTGTCGAGCCTCGCCCTCCGCCTTATCTCCAAGGGGGTGCCGTACTCGTCCAAGAAGACTTCGGGCTCGGGGAGGTCGAAGTCTATGGCCCCCCTCCTGTGCCTCTTCTCCATGAGGGCCTTGCTTAGGCGGTCCATGAGCCCGAGCATCTCCCTGAACTCCCAGGCCGGCCCGGCCTCCTCCATCCTCCCCTCTATCGCAGCCTGGACCTGAGCGTAGTTCAGCCTGGCCCTGCTCCTTATAATCCCTTCGGTTATCCTGTACCCCAGGACCTCCCCGTCCTCGGTTATGTCGAAGAGCACACTGAGGGTCAGCCTGTCCTCGCCGGGAAGCAGGGTGCATAGGTCCCCCGAGACCCTCGGGGGGAGCATGGGGATGGCCCTGTCCACGAGGTACACGCTCGTGCCCCTCCTGTAGGCTTCCCGGTCCATCTCCCCCCCCTCCCTCACGTAGTAGCTCACGTCCGCTATGTGGACCCCGAGCCTGTACACACCGTCCCCTAAGGCCTCCAAAGAGACAGCATCGTCGAAGTCCTTAGCGTCCTCCGGGTCGACCGTCACGACGGGGAGGTCCCTGAGGTCCTCCCTCCCGAGGACCTCTTCCGGAGGAACCTCCTCGGGGAGGGATTCCGCCTCCCTTAGGACCTCCGGTGGAAATTCTTCGGGAAGTTCAAATTCCTTTATTATGGAAGCCACGTCTATCCCGGGCTCCTCCGGATATCCGAGAACTTCGGTTATCCTTCCCTCCAAGGCATGGACGCTTCCGCCCTCCACCTCGACCACCACCTTCTGTCCCTCCCTGGCCCCGTCGCCCGAGACGTACACCACCGGGAACCTCGGGTCGTCCGGGAGCACCGTGCCGGACCTGTACACCCCCACGAGCTGCCTCACGGCCCTCTCCACGACCTGCAGGACCTTTCCCTCGGGTTTCGTCCCCCTCCTCCTCTTGTACACCTGCACCACGACCTTATCGCCGTGGAGGGCTGGACCCATGTCCTCGGACCTCACGAATATATCAGGGCCCTCGGGCTCCCGGGAGACGAACCCGAACCCGTCCGGATGCACATGGAGCCTCCCCACGATCCGGTTCGCCTCGTCCATCGGGCCGTACTTCCCTCCCCTGAACCTTGCGACCTTGCCTTCCTGTACAAGCTCCTTCAGAACCCTCCGGAATTTGGGGTAGTCTTCGTGGGATATGCCCATCTTTTTGGCCAGCTCCCTCTTGCGGAGCGGGCGGGTCAACTTCGAGATGTATTCTAAAATTCGTTCCCTCATGGCACCTCCAGGGTGATGAAAGATAACCCATATCAGTATCCCTGTCAAGCCAGAAAAAAAGAGTGTCTCACTTATGAAACCGGGTCGGTAGGAAAAGGTTGTACTCATACAGGTTCAAAGTTCAAGGGTTAGTTAGTTCGAGGTTCATGGTTAGTTTAGGCTTAATCCTGCTTCCTGTCTCCTTAAAAAGGCTTGACAGGGAAGGAACATTTTGATATTTTTAAAACATCACTGGATAGAACTTTCGGAGGGTACCTGATGTAGGTTAAACTCCTCATACGGGCCAGGTGCCCCGGAAGGGGAGAATAGGGAAGCCGGTGAGAATCCGGCGCGGCCCCGCCACTGTGTTCGGCCGATGAACCGCCCACATATGCCACTGGGGAGACCTGGGAAGGCGT
>Ga0180302_10001863_pt1 | contig 10129 bp, 10 predicted proteins | sample GuaBasSediGuay17_FD_121794 | JGI IMG/M metagenome (GOLD analysis project Ga0180302, IMG submission 121794) | Subseafloor sediment microbial communities from Guaymas Basin, Gulf of California, Mexico - Guay17, Core 4571-4, 12-15 cm | ecosystem: Environmental > Aquatic > Marine > Hydrothermal... | reverse complement strand
GGTTTAGGGGGTGGCTGCCTAAGATCTCAGCTGGGTTGCCTGCGTCGAATGCTGGGCCATCAGCTACCATGTACCCTGCTCCGATCCCCTCTAGGGCTTCTAGGGTGGCTCTGAGCGTGTCTGGGTGTGTTGTGGTCGAGTATGGCTCCCAGGAGACTACGTTGGGCTTGACTAGAACCCCTCTGGCTTCCTCAAAGACGGCTTTGTGGGCTCTGAGGGCGGCCTTCACGAAGCCTGCTCTGTCCTCCGTCCTCTCAAAGTAGACTGTGCTCACGCTAGCACCTGGGGGCGGGGCACTCTAGCAGGCATCTGCCACAGAGTGAGCCTACTTCACCTAGCCGCCTCAGCCACATGTCTGCTTTCCTGGCTTGTGCCAGGTATTCTTCCATGGTTTCAGCTGGCTTGATGCCTGACATGTAGCTTGGGCCCAGGCTTATGGCTGTCCTGCACCTCCACTTCCTGAGCTTGGCGTACTTGAATACCTTGCCCCCTATCTCTGCTTCAGCAGCATCCTGCTCTGGTATGGCTTTGGCTGGGCATGCTGCTACACAGGCTTTGCACTCGCCTGGGTTACATAGCTTTCTGCCAGAGTACATGGGGTCTGGCTCTATGCTAGCTGAGGTGATGACTGTGGTAAGCCTCTGCCTAGGGCCGTACTCTGGCGTCAGGAGAAGGCCGCTCCACCCTAGCTCCCCTAGGCCAGCTGCCACAGCAGCGTGCCTATGTGACATCGCCCCAGAGAACTTGCTCCACTCTGATGGCCAGCTAGCTGGTATTGGGAGGGCTTTGAACCCCAGGCCCTCGAGCATCCTGGTGACTCCTAGAGCTATCCTGTCTAAGGTGCTGTTCAGCTCTCTGTAGCCGAACAGCAGGTATGGGAGGTGGTAGCGTACCTCTCCCAGCTTATGAGCTCTTATGCTGGCTTCTATGACGGCCTCTGGGATCTTGACTGCTATGGATATGACCGCCCTGGCCTCCCTCATGACATCCATGGGTCTGTAGCCTTCTGGGGCTCCTGATAGCCTTGAGGCTGGAGCGAAGCCCACGAGGTCAGCTCCAAGCGACTTAGCTAGGCGGGTAACCTCCTCTTTCAGCCCCATGCATGGCCAGAGAGCTCCCTTATAAAAAGGGTTCACGTGCGCTGATGTGCAGAGTGAGCACATGACCTCACATACCACTGTAGTAGCGCTATCAGAGTGAGGAATGCTGCTGCATAAGGAGCTGTTAGAAGCCATGGTGCTCTAGGGCTTCCTGTCATGTCCCATATCAGGCCTCCTATGAGTGGTGATAGGCCCCAGCCTACCCCTGAGGCTAGGATGTAGGTTCCTAGGAACGTAGCTCTCTCAGCTTCTGGGGCTAAGTTTGCTGCTAAAGCCTCCATTGATGGGAAGAACAGGTTCTCTCCTATTGTCATAGCCACCATGCATGCTGCTAGCTGCTGGAAGCTGCTTGAGAACCTATCCCACATACCCCAGCGGCCATGACAGCGACGCCTAGAGCTGATGCTGTAGCCAGAGAGGCTCTCCTAGCTGCTATTGAAGTCGGTAGCTGAAGAGCTACCACGGTAGCACCTGATATCGAGAACAGCAGGCCAACCTCAAGCTCACTTAGCCCATACTCCCTCCCGTAGATTGGGAGCAGAGTGTATATCTGAGAGTAGAATAGAAGTGTGAAGAGCGAGGACAAGCATAGGCAGCTGAAGCCCTTGGACAGGAAGCCTCTCAGGGAGTATAAGCTTGGAGGAGGGAGCCCGCTTCCTCTTGTCTCAGGGACTAAGGCAGCTAGCATGGCCACGCCTACAGCAGAGAGCGCAGCTAAGGACAATAGAAGGGCTGTGAAACCTCCGCCAGAGCTTAAGTATGCTCCCCCTATAGCTGGAGCAGCAACCCACACTGCATTCCCCAGAATCCTCCTCACACCAAAGGCTAAGCTCCTCTTCTCCTCCTCAACCAGGTCAGCTATAACAGCAGAGCTGGCAGCACCCTGGATGGAGGCTAGTAGAGAGCATAAAGCTACCAAGGCTACCAGCTGACGGTAGCTGTAGACCCAGATTAAGGCTATAGGCTCAGCTAATAGGGAAAAGCCAGCTAGCTAGTATAACCCTCTTCCTCCCAAGCTTGTCTGCAAGCCACCCAGATGGTATGCTCATCACATTCCATATGCCTCCACTTAAGGTGAAGAGCAGAGATACAGCTGACATGGAGAGGTTAAAGCGTTCCTTGAAGTACACTGGGTAGAACGGTGAAAGCGTGTTCTCTGCTGCAGCCACCACAGTGGAGCTGGCCATGTACGCCCAGAAGGACTTGCTAAAGGAAGCCTCTGAGAGAACCTTCCTAGCTGACGCCTTCAAGGCAAGCGCTAAGTGGCACGTGCTCCAGCACTTATATCCGTTAGCTGAGCTTAGCTCACACTATGTGCCATCCGCTAGCTGCCTAGCTCACTTAGCTCTGCCACAGTAAGCCAGCATGTGCCAGTCAGGTTCACGTGCGCCCCATCAGGTAGCCAGCTTGGGACTGACATCTCTGGGGTCCTTGCCCAGAAGAGGTGTGTGCCATTCCAGTGTAGGACGTAGAGGAAGGGTGTTTAGGTCCAGGTAGCTCCTAGCTCCTCAATGTACACTGTAGCTCCCCTCACTCTAAGGCTGAACACAAGGCTTATGCAGCTAGCATCTGGGCAGGCCTTCGCAACCTCGGCCTCAAGCGTGGTAGGCTCTCCATCACCTGCCTGGTCAGCGGGCTAGGAGAGCGCTGCAGCATAGCATGCTGCATTCAGCTAGGCAGCATCCACGCTAGAGGACTCAGGCACTAGCTTCGCTGAGGATGGGAGCTATGGTATTACCTCAGATATGCTGACCAAGACTATATGCCTGATTGCTGGTGTGACCCTGACCACAGCTGGGTGAGCAGCTAGCTTGGGTATGCTTGCTAGAGAGGCCTTCCCGATGACTACGGCCTCTGCTGACAGCATAGGGTGTAGGCCTAGCCTGCTGAGCTGGGTGATGAGCTCTGGCGTGGCAGACTGAGCTAGCTCAGCAGCTACTAGAAGGTAGGTCTCCCACACTCCTTCTCGCATGTAGAGGTCTACAGCAGCTCTAGTCTCTACTCTGGTGTGGCCTGCTATGATCACATAAACCAGCACATCGTCTACAACCTCAACTATCCAGTACCCCAAGCCCCCTGGCTTCATAAGCTCCCTTAAAGCGTCTGTAGGGAGGTAGGTGGAGGACAGGCGGCCTACACCCTCATAGGCTAGAGGCCCTCCTAGGATCATGACGACATCAACCTTCGTGAGGCGAGCTAGCTCAGGGTAGAGTTCAGCTGATGCTATAGTCACGTTCCAGTAGCCTATATCCTCCAATAACTCCTTTAAGTGGATGGCAGCATCCATGTCAACCGAGTTTGAGACTATAAGCAGCCTGATGCCCACCTCACCCTGTAAGCTAGCTGCTGAGGTTGAGGTTGAGAGCATGAGAACAGCTAAGGCTATGTGAGCTGCCTTGAGCTGCATGTATATTCTAGGCAGGTGTTAGATGTCAAGGTTACCATGCATTTGACGGAGCATAGAGCGGCTTCTGTCAAAGTGGCTTCAGCTTAAGGGTAGCTGACTGCCACGCCCTTGAGCATGCGAGCTACGCAGCAAGCTAGCTGCTCAGTTCAAGCTTGATCTGCCATCTAGCTGACGTAAGCTATAGCAAGCCCTATGCCTGGTGATTCCACGACACCGCCATCTGGTAGCGTATAGCTATGGGATGCTGCTTGCAGGAGGCGAGCTAAGCTGGGAGGGCTGCCAGGTATAAGCTCACTTAACAGCTCCAGCTGCCTGAAAGATGGCTTCCACTTCGCTTAGAGAGCTGGCTGCAGCCGAGAGCGTGACCTGAGAGAAGCATTTATCTTAAGCTGCTGCACTACTGCTGTATGCTAAGTGAGAGGGAGCTTGTGAGGTATGGCAGGCAGCTTCTGGTCTCTAAGCTGGGTAAGGATGGGCAGCTTAAGCTTAAGAGGGCTAGAGTGGCTGTAATCGGGGTTGGAGGGCTAGGGTGTACTTCCTCCCTTTACCTTGCCTTAGCTGGGGTAGGGAAGCTGCTGATAGTGGACTCTGATAGAGTTGAGCTAAGCAACTTGAACAGGCAGATCCTCCACTGGACTAAGGACATAGGGAGGCTTAAAGTGGAGTCTGCTGCAGAGAAGCTCAGGGAAGTTAACCCAGAGATCGAGGTGGAGGCTGTCGCAGCTAGGGTTACAGAGGAGAATGCCCACGAGCTCATTAAGGAAGCTGACCTGGTGGTAGACGGGCTTGACAACTTCAAGACGAGGTTTCTGGTGAACGATGCATGCGTGGAGCAGGGTAAGCCGTTTGTGCACGCTGCAGTCCATGGGCTTGAGGGCAGGCTCATGACCATACTGCCAGGTGAGTCACCCTGCTTGAGGTGCTTGCTCCCAGCTGAGCCACCTGAAGTCAAGCCTATACCTGTCCTCGGGGCTACAGCTGGCGTCATGGGGTGCCTTGAGGCTATGGAGGCGGTTAAGGTCATAGCTGGAGTTGGGAAGCCAGCTGTAGGCAGGCTGATCGTGGTGGATGGGCTGGCCATGGCAGTAGAGGAGGTTAGAGTAGAGAGGAGACCAGACTGCCCAGCATGCTCAAGGAGGCAGCAACCTTAAAAATGCATGTGTAGGAGTGTAGCTTGGCCTATGATGAGAATTCCTTCACCTGAAGAGTGAAGGTAGATGGGCGGGCTGAGGCCGCTAGCCCGCCTAGAGGAGCTGGAGAGGATAAGGGCTAGTGTATGAGCTCCAAGCTGGGTGAAGCCGGTGGGACTGAGCTCCTGGAGATGAGCTCAGTGGTTAGGTGAAGGAGCCTCAGCTAGATGCTCTTGAACCTCTGCACACACCCCTCCTTGCTCTCAGCCGCCTTATCAGCTTGATATCCTCCTCAGCGAACTCAGCTTTAAGCGAGGTCACTAGCCTATCTAGCTCCTCAGCTAACTCAGCGAAGACCCTAGCTGCCCTGCTCACCTCCCAGCTCAAGCTCTCACCTCTCATAATATACCTCCAGGCTGCATTATTAAGGCTTCCCTAAGCTAGCTGATCACTGAAGCTGGAAAAATTGGGTGAAGCAGATGGCTAAAGAGCTTTAGCTCTCTTCTCGGTTATCCTTATGAAGTTGCCGCTTCCAGTCCTCCTGACCTCGACCAGCTGAAGAGAGACTTCTTGGCTTCCTCTATGAGCCTGTCAGTGTACTCTAGCACCTGCTTGAGCTGTGAGCTCTTTATCCCAGATACATACTCCCTTACCCTATAATGCTCTTCTATCAGCTTCTCAGCTAAGCCACCCTGCCCTGCCGTATGGGGGAGCAGCCGGACTGCAGCTACTACAAGCAGTACAGCAATAGAGTACAGCAATAGCAGCCCTGAAAGCCTTCCTCAAACTGCCACCAGCAAGACCCCCAGGGCAAGCTGCTTAATAGGGATTCGTGGAACAAGCTGAAACAGGGTGGAACAGCAGGTAAGAAAGGCGATCTAGGCTAAAATATGGGGTGTGTGAGGTTACCTAACTCCGAGGTAGAGTCTAGCCAGCTCAGGGTGCTCAAGAAGCTCCTTACCGGTTCCGCTGAACCTCATTGTGCCGCTTACCAGCAGGTAGGCGTAGTCGCCTATCTCTAGAGCTCTCTTAGCAGTCTGCTCCACCAGGAGTATCGTCAGGCCTAGGTTGTCTCTGAGCTCAACAACCTTGTTGAGCACCTTCTTAACTAGGATTGGAGCCAAGTCTGTCGTTATCTCATCTAGCATCAGGACCTTAGGCTTCTTCATCAGCGCCATCGCTATGGCGAGCATCCTCCTTTCTCCACCGCTGAGTGTTCCAGCCTTCCTCTCTAGGAACTCCTTTAGCACAGGGAACAGGTCAACAACCTCGCTTATCCTGTCCTCTACCTCATGCTTCTCAAGCAGGTAGCCTGCTATCCTCAGGTTCTCCTTCACAGTCAGCTCGGAGAAGATGTTCCCCATCTGAGGGACGTATGCAACGCCCATCTTAGCGATCTTGTTTGGTGAAAGCCTGGTTATGTCACTGCCCTCGAAGAGCACTTGGCCACTGAACACCGTAGCTATGTTCATGATGCTGTTGAGCAGCGTTGTCTTACCAGCTCCATTAGGGCCTACCAGGACTGTGAGCTTGCCCTCCTCAACCGCCATGTTAATGTCGAAGAGCACCTTAAGCTTCCCATACCCTGAGTTCAGGTTCTTAACTTCTATTATCGGCATCTCACTCACCTACGTATACCTCAATCACCTTGCGGTCGTTAGCTACCTGATCAGGTGTCCCCTCAGATATAACCTTGCCCCTGTCCATCACGTACACGTAGTCAGCGTATGGGAGAGCTATGTCTATCCTGTGCTCTATCAGCAGGAAGGAGAGGCCATCCTTTTTCAAGCTCCTCACATAGGAGAGGATCTCGTCAGCGTAGACTGGGTCAACGCCTCCAATAGGCTCATCCAAGGCTATCAGCTTAGCTCCTGCAGCAAGCCCTCTAGCCACCTCAAGCATCTTGAGCTGAGCTCCACCTAGAGTGTAGGCTTCACGATCCCAGTACTCGTCGAGCCCGACCTTAGCCAGTATCCTCAAGGCCTTCTCGACGTTCTCCTCTTCCTCCTTGACCCAGAAGCCCTTGAGAGCGCCCCTTATAGGCCCCTCTCCCTTGGTCTTCATGGCCACAAGCACGTTCTCGAGGACTGTCAGAGAGGAGAATGGCTGAGGGACCTGAAATGTCCTCACAAAGCCCTTGGCATAGATCTTGTGAGAGGGGAGGCCAGTTATGTCCTCACCCATGAAGTATATCCTGCCTCCATCAGGCTTGAGCACACCAGTGCAGACGTTGACAAATGTGGTTTTGCCTGCTCCATTAGGGCCCATGAGCATCGTTACGCTCTCCCTCCTCACCTTGAGGTTTACATGGTTGACTGCAACAAGCCCACCGAACCTCTTAACAACATCCTCTGCCTCAAGAATGTACTCTCCATCTGATTTGCTCAAAACCACCACCTAGCAGCTTTAAGCTTAAAAAGATGTAAGGGAAGAGCGAGATCTTACTTTGGAGCGTACTCAGAGAACCACTCCTCCCATGTAACTGAGTCTGTAGCGAAGTGCCATACTCCAGCTAGAGCCCACTCGTACTTGCCTGGTGAAACCTCCCTAACAATCCACAGGTTGTAGTCTGAGAACGCCCTGTCACCGTTCTCATTCAGGATCACCATGCCTGATGCACCAGCGTAGTGCTCTAAGATGCTTGGCAGTATGGCCTTGACCTTTTCTGGGTCATACTCGTCTAAGGTCTCTAGCGCTATAGCTACACTCCATAACTCATCGTATGAGGCGTAGGCGTACGGGTCAGGCTCTCTCCCGAGCTTCTGTATGACGTAGTTCTTGACCTTCTCGTATATCGGGTTGGCTGCCACGGCGAACACTGGATGCAGCCACTTGACCTTCCAGCCGAACTCAGCTACCTCAGGTGTCTCAGCTAGTGGTGCCAGCTGAGCTGTGCCGTCTGTGCCGACCCAAGCTACCTTCCAGAGGATATCGTACTCCCTGCATGCTAGGACGAATGCAACAGCCTCCTCGAAGCCGACGTAGTATATACCGACCTTGTCAGCACCGTACTTCTCGACTAGGCCGCTTACTATCTCGTTCAGCTTAGCTGCCTCAGCTGAGAACTCCTTGGTGCCGGGGGCGTACCTTATGCCCTCTACGAAGCCGCCCTCCATGCCTGCCTTCTCAAGCATCTTCTTGAAGACCTCCTCTGTCTCCCTCTTCACACCGTCGCCCCATGTGTCCCCTCTCCAGACTGGCACAACCCACCTAGCTCCTAGCACGAGTAGCGTCCTGGCTGCAGCAGGGCCCTGGATGGTGTCGTCTGGGCAGTACCTGTAGATCCAGTCTCCTGGTATGGACAGTGCTGGTGAAGTCGATGATGGTGCTATCACTAGGATCTTGTTTGCATCAGCATACTTCTTGACCTCGCTGACCTCAGCGCTGGTCATTGGGCCTATCACGATCCTCACTCCTCTACCGTAGAGGATCTGGATCTTGTCGAAGCATGTCTTGGGGTCTGTGGCTGTGTCCTCTATTATCAGCTCTATCTCCCAGTCCTCTCCCCTCTCCTTCAGCCACTTGTTGATCTCTGAGAGAGCAAGCTCAAGCGCAGCCTTGCTGTTCTCACCATAGGTTGAAAGCTCACCTGTGAGGGCGAGCAGAGCTCCTATCTTGATCTTCCCAGTCAGCCCCTTCGCAGGGGCAGCTGGGGCTGTTTTCGTCACAGTCTTCGTCACAGTCACAGTTGCAGTAGCTCCTGGAGCAGGTGTAGCAGCTGGAGCTGGTGCAGTCGCAGCCCTAATGCCATACCCTATTCCTACTCCCACTATCAGCGCTATTAAAAACAACGCTGCTACCTTCGTCTCCATACGATAGCACCTCCACTACATGTAGCCAAATAGGGGGTTGACTGCATGTTTTTAAAGTTTCCTCTATGCAGCTGCGCTACCAAGTCAATCTTCAGATGCACTAAGACGTGAGCAGCACCAAGCATGGTGGCCTCACGTGCAGCTGCGCTCAGAGGGCTCGTGGAGGAACGCTGCTGCCAGGCTACAGCTCTGGTTTTACCTGCTAACGAGGGCTGGAGGAGTGCTGCATCTGTGGGTCTCTTTGCTAGCATACGGTCTATGCACACTATACCTCATACTCAACCATGCGGCATGGGAGCTGCCCATGATAGGAGCAGTAGGATAGCCTGGGGCTGAAACATTAAGCTATAGCTTTTACATTGTTTTGTATCGTTGTGTTCAGGGGAACGCTTACAAATGCTGCGTGCTATGGTCTTCATGGTGTGTGCGGGCGATGGGAGCAATGCTCCAAGCCCATGGGGCTAAGCGTAGATGGGAGCTCCGTTCCGTTGGGCTCGACAGCCACCCACGACCCTATAGGGGTTTATATCCCTATGGGGAGGTGGAAGCCCCTACGCAGTACGCTATACTACAGTTTTTAAACAAAATGAAGCGGTAGGGGCAAACGGCGTAATAAAATGTTGGTAGGCTGTCTGCTAGGTCTTGAGCTGCCCTGCCTACTCCTTCTCTTTCTTAATCCTCTCTAGTATGCTAGCTATCCTCTTCTTTGGCAGTGTCAGCTCTGGTCTCTCTGGTATGAGCCCTTTCGGCCTTATCAGAGGTATTATCATGATGACTATGCCTATGAAGAGGTACTCTAGCCACACTGGGTCGAATGGCACATAGGGCTTTAGGTATGACTTGTAGCCGAAGATTATCGTCCTCACTATGGTGAATAGGAGCACGCCTACTATTATCCCTGTGTTGTTGCCTGTTCCACCGAGCATCATGAAAGCCCATGGCCAGAATGTCCATGTCAGCCTCGTGTATGTGACTGCCTTCACGCTTCCAGCCTGTAGAGCCCACAGCGCGCCTCCTATGGCTGCTATAGCTGAGCCTGTGATCAGTGCCTGCGCCCTCAGCTTGACGATGTCCTTCCCATACACCCTTGAGGCGACCTCGTCGTCTCTCATGGCCTTCAATGCTCTCCCGAATGGCGACTTAGCTAGCTTCTCGAGATAGATGTATGCTAAGACGGCTACTATCAGTATTGCTGCTGTCGAGACTTCGAACCTGAGGTCTCCTGCCCAAGCGAAGACATCTGGGACCATAACCCCCTCTGTCCCACCTACTATCGGGTCGTAGTTCCAGCCTATGACGAGCAGGAGGTCTCCGAACGCTAGCAGGGTTATGCCCAGGTATGCCTCTTTGAGCCTTAGTGCAGGGTAGGAGCAAAGCCACCCTATGATCCCACCGAATATCGCTGAGAGAGCTATAGCTAGTAGGAACGTTGCTATCGCTATGTGGGGCTTCACCATGAGGTTTCTCGTCACGTAGTCTACTATCTTGAAGTTGTACATGTGGTCTGTGTACTTCAAGCCAGCTGGGTTCCCACCAACCATCTCCACTAGAGCCTGGCCTCCTATTAGAGCTACTATCCTCCCTACCAGCCCTGCTGTCACATAGGCTCCTGTTATCACTGCTAGGACTCTGCCGAACTGAGGTATTCCTCCAAACCCTACTTCAAGGTTTAGGCTTAGG
>Ga0180302_10001862_pt1 | contig 10130 bp, 12 predicted proteins | sample GuaBasSediGuay17_FD_121794 | JGI IMG/M metagenome (GOLD analysis project Ga0180302, IMG submission 121794) | Subseafloor sediment microbial communities from Guaymas Basin, Gulf of California, Mexico - Guay17, Core 4571-4, 12-15 cm | ecosystem: Environmental > Aquatic > Marine > Hydrothermal... | reverse complement strand
ATCCAGAGGGAACTATGGAACATGTTGGGCCTGGACAGTAGGAGCGGGGCTAGGATAATCTCGCGATTGGAGAAGAGGGGCATCGTGGAGAGGGAGAGAACGGTCTACAAGGGCAAGCTTACCTACCTAGTAAGGGTGGCTAAGAAGTACCGAGAGAGGAGGTACATAAGCCCGCTCCTGAAAGACATCCCGTGCTTTTCATGTGAGAACCTGTTTAGGTGTGGTGAAGGAGGGGAGCACGACCCCGCTAAATGTGAAAAGTTATCTAGGTGGCTGCAAGAGAAGACAAGTGACGACGTAGGCGAGTAAGGAGGGGATAGCGTGGAGCGCTTAAGGACGTTTATATCGATAGATATAGATGAGCCGACGGTGGTGAATGAACTAACTAAGCTGCAAGGGGAGCTTAAGTCCGCAGATCCCGCCATTAAGCTCGTCGAGCCGCAGAACATTCACCTCACCTTAAGGTTCTTGGGAGAAATAGATGCGGGATTAGTGGAGGGGGTCAAAGGCGTGTTGAACAAGGTAAAGTTCAAGCCCTTTGAGATGGAGCTAGGTGGCGTGGGGTGCTTCCCGAACATGAACAGGCCTAGGGTTATATGGGTAGGGCTCTTAAAGGGGGCCGAGGAGGTGAGGCGGCTACATGAGGACATAGAGAGGGGCTTAAGGGGCTTGGGGTTCAGGCCCGATCCCAAAGGCTTTGAGCCACATATAACTATAGCTAGGGTCAAGCGCCTTAACAGAGAGCTCGTCAATAAATTAATGGAGGTAAAGGACTTGGTCTTTGGGAAGATGCTTGTTAAGGCCATAAAGCTTAAGAAGAGTACTTTAACGCCCAGAGGACCCATATATGAGTCCCTCTTCGAGAGGAGAGCCGTATCAGAGGGTGTTGGCTGAAGTTCTCTCTCGGGTGAAGCCCACCCCTGAGGAAAGGCTTAAGGTAGGTAAAGTAATCTCCAGATTATTTAAGGCCTTCAAGGAACTTAAGGGGCTAATACCTGTAAACTTCAAGGTAGAGATAGAGGGATCCATAGCTAAAGACACCTGGATCTCTGGCGATAAGGATATAGACGTGTTTATCCTCTTCCCCCGCAGTATAAGCGTGGAGGAGCTTAGGGCCTACGGCCTGAGGATAGCTAAGGCCTGCGCTGATAGAGTGGGAGGCGAGTACAGGGAAAGGTACGCCGAGCACCCATATTTAGAGGTCTTCATAAGGGGTTACCACGTGGACATCGTGCCAGCTTTCATGATAAGGAGCCCAGAGGAGATGATTTCCGCCGTGGACAGGACGCCGTTGCACACCAAATATGTGAGAAGTAAATTGGGAGCTAAAATGAGGGATGAGGTTAGGCTGCTTAAGCAGTTCATGAAGGGGATAGGGGTTTACGGAGCGGAGAGGAGGGTAAGTGGCTTTTCCGGCTATCTAGCCGAGCTATTAGTGATACACTACGGCTCATTCATAGATGTGCTTAAGGGGGTCTCGAGCTGGAGGCCCCACAGGACCCTCATAGACATAGAGGGGCATTACCCTCCTCGCCTAATTGAGGTGGTTAAGGAGGGATTCGGTAAACCCCCCCTTGTGCTCATAGACCCTGTAGATAAGAGGAGAAACGCCGCCGCCTCGGTTTCCTTAGAGAAGATGGCTACCTTCATAGCGGCGTCTAGGTTTTTCCTGCGTAAGCCCTCCGTGAGGTACTTTTACCCACCTAAGCCTAGCGATATTAACCTAAGGGAAGAGCTCAAGAAAAGGGGGACGTGCCTCCTAGCCGTGAAGTTGCCATGTCCTAAGCTCCCCCCTGACGTCTTATGGGGGGAGATATATAGGTCGCTAGAGGGGTTCAGGAACCTCTTCAAGGCTCACTCCTTCGAGGTGCTCTCCTGTAGCGCTTGGAGCGACGAGGAGGAGCGCATAGTGTTCCTCTTCGAGCTCTCCTCGGGCAGGTTACCTTACTTAGAGAGGCACGTAGGGCCTCCTGTGGGCTCACCCAACGAGGAGGATTTCGTATCTAAGTACTTGAGAGGAGCTTACGTACTCGCCGGCCCCTTCATAGAGGGGAACAGGTGGGTTGTATACAAGCTACGCGCATTCACGAGGGCTAAGGAATTGCTGCTCAAGGGGGCCGGAAAGGTGAGGCATGGAAAGCACATAGCCAAGTTGTTAGACTCGATGGAGGTCTACGAGGGGGAGGAGCTGGACGTTCTCTTAAACTCCTTCGGAGAGCCCTTTAAGGAGTACTTCATTAGCTGGCTCACTAAGAGGCTATACTGGTTAGAAGGATGATGGGGTTAGAATTGAAAAGAGGATTTAAGGACGTCCTTTGTAAGATAATATGCTATCCTAGATGCGAGGACGAGACCTTCAATAGGAGACTAAAGGAGCTGAAAGAACTAGGTATAGTAAGGCTGATCCCGAAGGGGAGGACTAAAATAGATGGGTTTAGGGTTTTGGGCAAGGGGTGCGTAAGCGTCGTGGTTCTTGCGGAGGACGCTGGTGGCAACTTAAGGGCCGTCAAGATAAGACGAACTGATGCCGACAGGAAGGACTTATTATCTGAAGCGAAGGCACTATCTCTGGTTAACAAGTTAGGCGTAGGCCCGAAGCTTTATGGTTTTAAACCAGACATATTGGTGATGGAGTACCTAGACGGGTTAAGCATAGGGGAGTGGCTCGTGAGAAACCGCTATAACTCAGCGTTAATCAGGCGCGTGCTCGAGGACCTCTTAAGTCAATGCTACCGCATGGATAAGGTTGGCATCGTCCATAAGGAGCTTTCCTCCCCGGAAGGACATGTGATCATCGATAGACGGGAAGGCAGACCTTATGTGGTTGACTTTGAAACTGTCAGCTATAAGTCATCTAAAAGGAACCTAACTCAGATAATGGGCTACCTCCTGTTTAGGGAGGGGCCAGTAAGTGAGGCCGTTAAGAGGGCATTAAGTATAAGGGATGAGGATGTTAAGAAGGTTAGGGAGATCCTCAAAAAATACAAATTCGGAGACATGGATAGGGCCTTCAAGTCATTGCTAAAGATATTAAATTTAACCCTCCCCGAGAACCATTTATAACAGAATAAAGGTAATATATAAGGTCGGGATAACTTCAGTACTGGGGGCCGTCGTCTAGCTTGGAAGGATGCCAGCCTGGGGCGCTGGTGATCCGGGGTTCAAATCCCCGCGGCCCCACCACTTCTTGAATCAACCCATGGTGGCTATGGTTTAAACTTATTTTATCCATATCATGAACACCCTTTTCATCGAATATGAACATCAGCTTTAAATCTCACCCACGATATTCATTCCTCGATGGATCCTGACTTGGTTGACGTTAAGTCCTTGGACCAGGATACGCGCTACAAGATCTTGATGTACTTGCTTAAGGATCGTAGGGTTACCTCCCGCCGGTTGGGCTACAGCGCCAATTACATCAACCGGGTCAAGCGCAGGGTGTTGCCGGTATCTGATGGCTTGGTTAAGGCGTGCTTGAGGCATTTGTCGCTGGAGGAGTATCATAGGCTTACCGGGGAGGTAATCGAGAGGGTAGACCCCTCCACCGTCATAAGGGACTTGAAGGTGGCCATGAGGGATCCGGACTTAAGGCCGTTGGTAATCGACTTGGTCCTCAGGGAGGCCTCCAAGGAGTACCACGTGACTGAAGCGGATTTGAGGAAGTTCGAAAAGATCTTAGCCTCCAAGTCCCCTAAGACCGCCGATAACCATAAGAGGTACATATTAAAGGCGTTAAAAGCACTTAACTATACGCTTAGCCCCGAACTCATAAACGATTTGCTGCTGGATCTAAGAGCGGGAAGCCAGCACGTAGCTAGGTTAACGGCTAGCGCACTTAAGCTATTTATCAGATCCGTCATAATGCCTAAAGACCTGTGGTTAGGGCAATTGCTTTACAATTCCTTCAAGACGGTTAAGTGCGAGTATTCCGACCACGAGTTCCCATCCTTAGAGGAGGTTAGGAAGGTGGCTAAAGCGATTAAATGGATACCGGCTAAAGCTTACTTCGCATTCCTAGCCGAAACAGGGTTAAGGCCTGGAGAGGTATTAGCACTAAAGATATCGGACGTGGACTTCGAAAATAGGGCCGTAAGGCCTAAAAGGCTAAGCGAAACCAAGCGGGCCTACATCTCGTTCTTCTCGCCTAGGCTGAGGGACTTTCTCGTTAACGAGTACCTGCCCTACCGGGATAAGTTCGTTGAGGAGTACGGGCCTAGGCTCGGCAACCTAATTGATGCCAGCGATTGGTCGGTTAAACTCTTCCCCTTCAAGCCCGGCTTTGAGGGCCGAGATCTACAAGGCCATGGACGAAGCGCTAAGTAGGCGCTTCAGGATATACGATTTAAGCGGTTTCTTCTTCTCGTACCATACCATCACGCTAAAGTGGGTGGGTTAAAACCTGCTGGGGAGATAAGCTTTACTTGGCTTTGTGGTTAGGAGATGTAAAGGGGCATCGCGACGGCTTCCGCCCTGAGCCTGCGGCGATCGCAGGCGGATGCCCGTGGATTAATTGGCTTGGAGGCCGTTCCCCCTTAAGCAACCCCGTTGAACATTATTTCGACTTTGCAAGCATTATAGGATTTGAGGTTTTTAAGGAAAAAGGGAAAAGATATAGCTGAAAAGAAGGAATAATTATACGAGCAACATGAGTAAGTGGGTAGTAATATTTCTGATGGCGCTGTTGGCGACGGAAACTATGGCACAGATAACACCACAACAGATCCTCAACGAGGTCCTAGAGACAGCGAGGAACATAAAGGACCCTTGGAAGAGAGCATGGGCCCTAGGCGAGGTAGCTTTAGCCCTAGCCAAGGCGGGAATGCGCGAAAAAGCAGTAGAGGCCTCAAAGGAGGCCCTACAAGCAGCGAGGAGTATAGAGGATCCCTCCGATAGGGCATCGATCCTAGGGCACATAGCTTTAGCCCTAGCCGAGGTGGGGATGCGCGAGGAGGCGGCGAAGGTCTCAAAGGAGGCCCTACAGGCGGCGAGGAGCATAGAGGTCGCTAATCTTAGGGCATCAATCCTAGGCGAGGTAGCTTTAGCCCTAGCCAAGGCGGGAATGCGCGAAAAAGCAGTAGAGGCCTCAAAGGAGGCCCTACAAGCAGCGAGGAGTATAGAGGACCCCTTCGGAAGGGCATTGGCTCTAGGGCACATAGCCTTGGTCCTGGCCAAGACGGGAATTAAGATAAAGGGCTAATACACTCTTCTCCTTTTCTTTTTCTTTTTAGAGTTTTGTGAGGACTCAGAATATTCCTGAGAAAGGTAATTAGTCGGCTTCCTAGCCTCCCTCTACCTTCGCTCGGTAGCGCTATCGTTGTCAAGGTGGCAGGATGGCCTCAAGCTCCCGCAGCGTCCTCGCCGCGTTCTCCGACGTGGATTCCACAGTAACTAGCTTAGCCCTTACAGCCCTTAGCCCACGTAGTAAGCGCGAATAATGATGCTCCAAGTACCACAATAAGATCGTAACCCCACCTGCCGTGGGGATCGCGCCCTGCCCGCTAGCGACTAGATCCCCTCTACTATCTCCCTTAAAGTTTAGGCTTCAATAGGTAAACAACTTTAGGTGCTAAGGGATGCGGACCTAGATGGCCGCGTTTAAATCCATGTAGGAACCCGTTCCACGGTTTTTGTATCACTACGTGTCCATAAATGGGGCACAAAGCTAGCGTCTTTCATCTTGGTCACGTATGGGTCGATCGGGGCATGTGAAAACCTCGGAAAACGCGCCCGGCTACCGTTTTCCCATTGGAGGAGGGGTACCCCCTTTAATTCGTGGAATTACATCGTTAAGGGTGTAAAATTAGTACGAGATCGGGAACCGCGCCTACCGGATCGGGGGTGGAAGTTTCCGCTCGGTGGACTTATAATGGACCGATGGACTAGTTCACCTATGGGAGTGGAGAAGGAGATAGAGAAGTTGTTGTTGGCCGGGAGGAGGCCCTCAGAGCTCGTTAAGGAGGGTTACGCTAAGTCCACGGTCTACAAGGTAGCTAAGTGGCTTAAGTCCCGTCGGATGGACGTACTGGCCCTCCTAATAGCGAGGCTGGAGGAAGTAGCCCTCGTAGCTTACCTAACGGCGAGGGAGATGGACGGACTTATGGAGGAGCGCGGCCTAAGGCCTTACGGGATCGCCGAGGAGGAGGATGAGAATTCCTTAGCCTTCTGGAGTAAGTTGTTCGAACTAGACCCGGATTTAGCTAGGAGGGCCTATAACGAGTGCGCTAGGTCCAGGTTAACGCCCCTAGCCCACCTCCTCGAAACGCCGGAGGAATGGCTATCGAAGGAGGAGAGGGAGCTGAGGGATAGGTGGATCGAGGTCCTGAGGAGGTACCACCCCAAGGCCCTGGAAGGTTAACCTAGTAGTTAAAATCCCCCTACTTCCCATCCCATTATGTGACTAGAGATTTGGACACATACTTCGATGATCGATAATTAAATTCGGTTATAGGCCTACATCCTTAAGGAATTCGAGCACCTCCTCGCCCAAAGGCGTCAATCGATTATAGACGCGCTTGCCCTCACCCTTAACCCTCTCGACCAAGCCATGCCCGACCGCCAGCCTAAGCAGCTCCTGACCGTTACCCCAGGCCTTAAGGCCGTCGAGAAGCCTCCGGGTGTAAGGGCCTGAGCGGCAAAGCTCCAATAACTTAGCTACGGCCGGATACTTGCCGATTAAATAACCGAGCTCGAAATACCTCCTCTTTAAGGATTCCGGCTCCATGGTAATCATGTGTCTAAGTAATTGGACACGTATTTAAGGATTTCTGCCTTTAAAAGAACTGGGTCAAATCGCCCCCCTCATCCCAAGCACGCCTCAAAGTCTTCGTAATTACGAAGGTAAACTCCCGAAGTTTACTAATCAGCCGGTGCGTCTTATCTAAGGGAGGCTCCGGCAACCGGTTACCGTAGTTATCGTAACCGATAGCTACTACCAGGGGCCTTACCTCCTCAATCCAGCTAGCTAGGACCTCCAGGTCGAAATCTAAAATGGGCTCTATCGATACGAATTTCCTATCCCAATCCAGATCCACTATCGCCTTGTATCTAGCGCTAGGTAGAGGTGCCTTGGAAATTTGGTACTTCAGGTATAGATCGTCCCTATTAGTTTCAATGGTAGCACCTAAAATGACATTACCCGGTATTTCATCCAAGAACTCGCAGTACCTCCCAGGGTTCTTAGTTAGGAATAGGAAGTACGCCCTAGGGAACTTCCTAATGTGGTTTAACACGGCCCCTATCCAACTTTTAGGAACCCAGGAGCCGAACATATCGCCCATATCTGAGACGAAGACCACTTCACCAGGCCTAAACCCAGTCCTCAGCTCCCCTTCATTAAACCTAGGAACGAAGCCATCCCCATACCTAGCCGAACCCTTCAACTTACCCTCAGCTAATTTCCTAGCCCAGCAATATCTACAACCATGAAGACAGCCAGATATCGGATTCCAAGTCCTAGTTACAAACCTAAACATCCTACCCCCACTCAGTACGTCCTCCAAGAGCCCCTTAAGGAAGGGATTCATCGAAAAACCAGTACTTATACTTCTACTGTTACTACTGCGGATAGTATCACTTCGCCCACCTGATATCGCTTCGTCCAACCGATATCACCTTCGGAAGGTGATATCAACTAGGCGAGCTGATACTATTCACGCTAGTAGTAGAAGCAGTATTGGATTCCGCTTCCTCTATTAGCTCCTCTATCGTTCTATAGTCCTTTCCTAGCTCTTTCTTAAGGATCTTCCTCTTTAGTGCCTCTAGCTCAGCCATCCTCCTCGCATAATAGGCCTTCTCGTTTAGGAATGTTTCGATTGCCTCCTTCAGTCCGGGGTCTTTTATCAGTTCCTTCAGCCTCTCCAGCCTCACCCTGTCCTTCTCGATGACGGTCGTTAGATGGTTAAGGTCCCTTATCAAATATGCCCTGGGGTGGCTCCTGAGCATTGATTTCATGCTCCTGTAAGTCTTCTCCTCCGCCCTCCTGACCTCCTCTATCAACGCGTTAATTATAGTTAGCTTAACTGCAGTGCTCAACTTCTCGGAGTCCTTTAGCTCCTCGAGCTTCTCCCTAATTATTATCCTGATGAGAGCTTGGACCCCTAAACCCGTATCCTTAGACAATTCTTCCAGGGCCTTGTAGAGGTCGGGAGGCAACCTTAGGAATATCGGTTTACTTGGCAATTTTGCTCACTCTCTCCTTAATCTTCTGGGCTACTTCGAGAAATCTTAGTAGGTCTAATTGGAGGTTAATTTTTTCTTTGCCGCGCCTTATCCTCAACCAGAACCCGTTTCTGCCTTCAAATATGGTTATAGCGTAGCCTTTACCCCAGGCGATGGGATGAGCCTTTACGTCAGAGCTACTTTTATTAACTTCCTTCTCCTTTTTTACATTGGTAAAACTTTCCATATCCCTTCCCCATTTCCCGGCTTTTAGATTTCGACGTACACCTTAACCTTCTTCTTCGTCCGCCGGAGTTCCTCCCACAACCCGTTAAGGTGTATAGGTAGCCATATCATGAATCTGTTCGACGCTTTTACGACCGACCTAGGCCCTAAACACATTAAACCGCTTTTCACCCTCATTATTTCCACATGTTCTAACCCTGACATGTTGTCACCTAGGTCAACCTTTATTAGTTCCATTTATTTATTCTTATCGTGATGAAGTGGAACCATTTAGACCTTAAGATAATGTGCCACTTATTAGTTAGGGAGATGGGTTTCAACGAGCTGGTAAGGCTTACGGGGCCTAGGAGCTCCCTCTACAGGCGCTTGAAGAGGCTTAGGGAGAGGGGCTTAGTGGGTAAGCGGCCGGGTTGGAGGGGTAGGTGGTACTTAACTAAGGAGGGTCGTAAGTACCTCCTCTCGAACCCCGACGCCCTTGAATCCCTTAAATCCTTTATACCTATGGCCTTCCGAGGCCTAAGCCCCCTAGCTACCGTAGCCCTCTCCATCCAATTAACGGTCTTCCTACTTAACGCCTACCTGGAGGAGGTCTCAATCCTCGGTAGGCCCGTGGAGGCGAAGGAGGTTTTGGAGTGGATGGCGCCCCTCGTAACCGAGATGATTAGAGGGGCCAAGGAGTTAAAGAGGAGGGTAGAGGGGAGGAGGGAGGAGGAATTGGAGGTTTTGCTCCTCACCAAGTCCCTGTGGAGGCCTTTAATAAAGTACTCCCTGGAGGAGATAGCTTCCTACCTCGAAGGCAAGGGGTCTACCGGTTCGTTCAGGAAGGTAGCTAAGGAGGTACTTAGGGAGGTCAGGAAACGCTTTGAACATGACCATGATAATGATAATCTTAAGTAAAGATCATATTAGATGTTCGTCCATGTTATGTGAACATGGGTTAGGTAATTTAACCTCCTTTCCCATGCCTACTGGAATTTCATTTACTTGAGATTCCTTAGAGTAAGTTACTTGAACATAAAACACAGCCTGGGGCGCTGGTGATCCGGGGTTCAAATCCCCGCGGCCCCACCACTTTATAAATAAGTACCATTTGTCTATTAAAAAGCGGTTAAATATAAATCTCCTAGAGTATTTAGCCCAAAATAGTATATTTTAGTAGGTAAAATATGCATTTATTGGGAGGAGAGATTATATTTCGTAAGGGAGCGGGACTTAATAACCCTTGACGTAGGAAGAGGTGTATAAGGCTTGTTGAAAGTGACAAGGTTATTAAGAGCTTTATTCTTCGGAGGTATAGACGTCAACTTTGACGAGCCTAAAGTGCCTAAGGATGTCAACTTGAGCGTAGTGGCGTCTACTAAGGAGCTTTGCTTCTCGTATAGAGCTATCTCAGACGAAGAGCGCAACTGTATATGGCTGAATCCGGGTTTGAGGATAAAAGATGGTAAGACCGAGCTCTCCAAGGATCCCGAGCTAGGCTTAGTGAAGATCGTTAAAGCAGTGGTTAGTGGCAATAGTATAAATATAAAATATCGAGGGGTAGTAAAGCCTCTGCTGGTCCAGGCATGGGGCTCATCTCCTAAGGGCAGACATATATTGAGGCCCTCGACCCTGTGGTACCCATATACATTTTCATATGAGTGCCTGGTATGGCCTTGCATTGTAGGCAGGCATGAGAGAGCCTTATTAGAAGTAGAGATCATTAATAAGGACCTCTGTAGCGT
>Ga0180302_10001860_pt1 | contig 10131 bp, 7 predicted proteins | sample GuaBasSediGuay17_FD_121794 | JGI IMG/M metagenome (GOLD analysis project Ga0180302, IMG submission 121794) | Subseafloor sediment microbial communities from Guaymas Basin, Gulf of California, Mexico - Guay17, Core 4571-4, 12-15 cm | ecosystem: Environmental > Aquatic > Marine > Hydrothermal... | reverse complement strand
AGAAGCTTCCTAGCAACAGCAACAACCTTGAAATGCTTACCGCGACCAAACAACCTTTCACTGAAGGCTTTAATCCTAGGCGACTTACTATGCATAGCTGCCATCGCAGCCATAAACATGTAACGTCTCAAACACTTGTTAGACTTCTTACTAGCCCCACCCAAACGAGCCTTTCCAGTAGATTCACGTGCAACTGGGGTGAGACCCCGCGTAAGAAGAAAGATTGGGGGGAGGGGAAATGAGAGAAGTCCTCTATTTCAGATAGGATACCTACAGCCGAGATAAAAACCGATTCCGGGAACAGACATTGAGATCTCCACCTGCCCCTTAGACTTACTGGCAATAGAGACGAGCTCACGATCAATTTTGGCCAGTTTTTCCTCCAGGAAATCAATTATGCGAAGGTGCATTCCTAAAATCATTATGTGAGCCCTTACGTCACGCCGTCTTAAGACAGCCTTAACAACCCTAGATAACTCATCGAACCCACGTCCACCCCCTTACCATTAAGAATATCTAATAAAATCCGCCTCCTCTTCCCGCTCTGCAAAATCGATAACAAATTCTTGATCCGTATTCCAAGCCTCCAGCACGGACTTGCGACCTTTCTCTTGAGACCTGCTATCTTATCAGAGAGCCACATTCTCTCCCTCATCAAGATTCTTAAGGCGAGAGGATCGTCCTCTGGGATATAAGAAGGGTTAGATAATTGAGTCTCACCAATCCTAGGTAACCATACGGCATCTCTTTCATCCGTCTTATTCGGCTCTGGACGCTTTATCTCGTAGGCATTCGTGACATTTACCCTTGCCCTAGCACCTTTGAGAGCGTAATATGGAGGTAGTAATAGTCTCCCGTTGACTCTATGAAGATTTCTCTAATGCCATGCGTCTTGAGAATCTTGATTATCTCGGTCATCCCGTCATGAGTATATGGAATTTCTTCGACCTGGATATCCCCGGTCTCTCTATAGGTTGCCTCTAACACGTCTTCATGCGCATCAATACTGGCAACATTTTTCAAGCTTTTTCACCATTATTATATATTGCGATGGTGACTTCCCAGTGACCTCGTGCCACCCCCTCCTGGCATATTGATGTTCGAGTTTCATGACTCATGTATGCTGGTCGCCGGGGGTGGCTAACTAGATTTTTTGTCGACCTCTAAGGTCAAAATAACAAAACAGTTTGGTTGAGGCGCTGGGAAGGCGCCATCGCTACATAATGTGTATAGGCCAACCAGTCTGTATGAAAGAAAAGCCATATGTATGCGTAGTCGCTACGCGACAACAGGGAACTTTTAGGGCAAAGAAAGTCGAAGTCTATGTCAAGTGCTCTCTTTTACATAAGCAAAATTTTTTTTACTATTTTGAAAAAACTTTTTTTGAGTAAGAAGTTTATCGTTGATGTTAGAGGGATAATAAGTGGCACAAGAAGTTATATTAGAGATAAAAAATTTAGATGTGCGATATACAACTCTCCGAGGAGATGTTAAGGCTGTAAATGATGTATCGTTAAAAATTGCACGTGGAGAGGTTCTAGGATTAGCGGGTGAAAGTGGTTGCGGAAAAACTACATTAGGTCTAACAATTATGAGAATTCTTCCAGCAAACGGAAGAATAGAGAGTGGAAAAATTCTTTTTAAAGGTCAAGATCTCACAAAGGTGTCCGAAGACGATATGAGAAAAATAAGGTGGAAGGAAATATCTATGGTTTTCCAGGGTGCTATGAACGCTTTAAATCCAGTGATAAAGGTGGGAGATCAAGTGGCCGAAGTACTCATGTTACATGAGGGTATGAGTAAAGAGGAAGCATTAGAGATTGCCAGAGATTTATTTCTTCAAGTTGGTTTAGAGTCAGGAAGAATAAACGCTTACCCGCACCAACTATCTGGAGGAATGAAGCAAAGAGTAGTTATCGCTATGGCGTTAGCGCTAAAGCCTTCTCTCGTTATTGCGGACGAGCCTACAACAGCATTGGATGTTACTATTCAAGCCCAGATAATAGAACTTTTAAAGAAATTACAGTCGAGGTTTGGTTTATCATTCATTTATATCACACATGATCTCGCGGTACTTGCTGAAGTATCTAATAAAGTAGCGATAATGTATGCTGGCTACGTAATGGAGTATGGAGATGTAGTCTCAATATATAAAGATCCAATACATCCTTATACAAAAGGTTTAATAGGATCAGTACCGTCAGTAACCCATGTGAAAAAGAAGAAATTATTCTCCATTCCTGGAGCACCGCCTGACTTGAGACAGTTACCCCCAGGATGCCCATTTGCATTACGCTGTCCTAAAGCTACAGATATATGCAGGAAAGAGTTACCAGCACCAGAATCTATTAATGGGAGGATAGTTCGCTGTCATTATGCAGATGAGCTTGTAGGAGTATCGCCCGAAGATCTATGGTTAAAAATTTTTGAGGAACGCGGATAAATCTAGGTGATCGAAATGCGTAACGATAATTTATTTGAAGTAAAAAATTTAAGAAAATGGTTCGGGTTACGAAGAGGGTTAATTGAGGTACTCACTAGAAAGCCACCACTCTACGTTAGAGCTGTTGATAGGATTGATTTTAACATACGAAAGAAGGAAATATTCGGTTTAGTTGGTGAGAGTGGTAGCGGAAAAACAACTACGGGAAAATTATTAATAAGACTATGGGATCCAGATGAAGGGCAAATTCTATTTAATGACAATGGAAAAATTGTAGACTTAGCGAAAGTACCACATAAGGAGCTGAAAGCTTACCGAAAAAAATTGCAAATTATTTATCAAGATCCTTATGGGTCACTAAATCCAAGAATGAGGATTCGCGATATAATCGCTGAACCACTAGAATATTTAGAACCTGAATTATCTACCGAGGAAAGGTTTGAACGAGTAATAAAAGCACTTGAAATGGTCAAACTTACACCAGTAGAAGACTTCATAAACAAGTTTCCTCACCAGCTGAGTGGGGGACAAAGACAAAGAGTGGCTATAGCTAGAGCCACTATTGTCAATCCAACATTTATAGTAGCTGACGAACCAGTATCTATGATCGATGTATCGATGAGGGCGGGAATCTTACATCTATTATTGGAAATGCGCGAAAAACTTGGAGTTGCATTCCTATATATAACTCATGACTTGGCAACGGCTGGCTACGTAACCGATAGGATCGGAGTAATGTATCTGGGAAAAATCGTTGAAATAGGCCCCTCAGAGGCTGTTCTTCTTGAACCATTACACCCGTATACGAAGGCGCTTGTGGCAGCTATTCCAGAACCTGATCCTACATTGAAACGGAAGCGGATGACTCTACGAGGAGAGATACCCTCCGCAGTAATGATTCCTAAAGGATGTAGATTCTGGCCTCGCTGTCCTTTCGCTAAGGACATTTGTAAGAAGGAGGAACCGCAATTAGTGGAAATTGAAACTGGGAGATTTGTGACCTGTCATCTAGTGAAAGAGTTATGAAGTGTAGAAAAATTAAAAGGATTCAAAATCACTATTGTTTTTCTTTTTTACGTACTAGCTTTTTGTGCTAGAATGCGCAATGGGGGTTAATTCACCAAATTATGGAGAGTTTTGATAACTTAAAGATTAGAAAAGATACATACATTAAGGAGAGAATGATTTCTCCTGCTTTATCGCTCAAATTGAGCTTTGAAAAAACGTACTTTACGAGGTATTTGCTATCGGAGATTATTAAGAAATATAACGAATGGTTCAGAATTATCGTCAATATTAATGCCCTTATAAGGGTCTCAACCAGTATGTTTGGTACTAAAAAGTAGACTGGTAAAAGTAGGCATAGAACAAGAAAATTTGAGAAGGATCCTGATAACGCAATCTTAAGGCTTACAGCATCATTTGTTCCGTGCCTGAACCGGATATATCCGAAAATTGGAAAGCCCAGCAAGATTCCTATCCCTAATTCCTCAACTTCGACATTATTGAGGGAAGAGACAATTATATGGAATAACTCATGAAGCAGTGTAGTAATAACGTATAGGATCCATATAAAGATTAAGACAAAGAGGAAATCATTCATAGTTAATATGCTTATCAATATGGGTTTAAGAAGGTAATTATAATAGGATTCTAAAGAGTTAAAGGCTAAGTCAAATAAAATTATTATGCAGAAAATAATTATCGAGAATATAATGGATAATCGCTCGTATACTTTACCTAGCCTGTATAGCATTGTTTCTCTTTTAAAAGGCGATAACGATAATGGAATTGAGATAATGGAAAAGATAACAAAGCCACGGTATCTTAGGAATTTTTCATAATACCTTGGCCAAGTAGTTATTATTATATTTAAGATGATAAAAATCCATATATACACGCCAAATAACGCGACTGTTTCATAGATTTGATATTGAGTCATCCGAACATTCCCTAATTTTTTAAGCTATATTCTTCATTTTAGATTTTAGTATACGTTGGATGTCTTATTCATATTCTTTCTCCTAGGTAAGCAACTATATCAATGATTTCTCCATAGTATTTCCTCTGATGAAATACAATTTTAAAGTTAATTGATAGTAAATTAAGAGCTGTTTGAATAAATAGAAGGTAGTTATAATCCAGTTTGATCGGGAAAATGTTGCTGAAAAACATTATCTTTGATAACCTAATTTTGTTTTTAGTACTTAGGTTTTGCTTAATAGAGTCCAATACGAGTTCAAGGTCATCTCTTAGTATCAAAAAAAGCGGAAAGATGAACCCTAAGTTAATCCAAGTCACTAACAAACAGATGCCTACAAAAACATTAATCGCGAATAAGAGTAATGGAATCGTAACCGATAATCCGGCTAGGGGTAGCATGAAAAACGTTTGTGGGAGCAACATTATCTTCAATCCAAAATTCTTTATGATCTGACGGTACATCTCTTTGAACCTAATGGATATAAATGCGCTAGAAATTATTCCTACTGACATTAACACGTAATCAGACACACCTAATATACTCATATCTGATCCAATGTTAAATTCTAAACAATTTATGAAAAAATACGTGATATAGAATGCATTAATAGCTATAAATAGGAATGGTATTAAGGTAAGATGTTTGGATGGACCCTTTTTCTTCTTTCTTCCCGTAATTAAATAAAACCCCATAACGAATACGAAAACACAGACACTTGCCATGATAACAATGATGTCTATTGGAATTACCTTATCGTATGAAAAAGCAGGAATTAATACAAGTGGAGTAAAAATGGCTATAATGCTTGTAAACACCTTATTTATATTTCTTAGGATTAGTAAGGTGAAAACTACTATTCCCAAAGTTATAGAGATAAAGAAGATAGTAGAAAAAAGTAGAGGATTAGCATTACTGATCCCAAATAGTAAACCGATCATAACTGTCTCTAAAAGCGCTATAAAAGAGATGCTTATAGAATTAATTATAGCTAATTTACTGGAAGGAGGGAATGCCAATAAGGTTCTTGCCACTATCGCTAAGATGAATAGAGTTATAGTCATTAATGGACCCAGCCAAATGTTTTCTATTTCGTCAACCCCAATAATATATGGTGTTAATCTAGATAGAAAATTTATTACATACAATGATAGAAGGAAATTTACTATCACTATAACGGCTACAACTGATAATCTATTACCCTGGGTTATCTGCTCTTTCTTAATCATTAAGTATCATCCCACTACCCCACTAATAACGATATGGTAACTATAAGTAACATTAACAATCTCTAAAAATAATGTCTTACAGCGTATTTAAGGCTTTTTAAGCCCCTCGTAGCCCCTGTTCATCCCAAGACTACCAAGTCCCAAGGAATCAAAGGAGCTTAGAGCGGCCATAAACAAATCCAAACTATCTCTGCGACAGAGAAACGCTCTCCCTAGCCTAGATATACTAAGGTTCAATCATACATCAAGTGTAACAATAATAGATCTAATTCATTTTGCCCGTCTTTAATAGCACACCCTTATACATCAAGATATCGCCATATCGCTCTAGCCAGCGTCTAGAGTAGCTCATTTTTCTCTCTTCAACATACTTCATGAAAGTCTTCTTGAAGGAAACCCTAGCCTCGTTCATGCTAAGAAGCCATAAATCACGCTTAAAGTCACGCTAGGAGGATTCTATTGAATTGAGATCGGGAGAATAGGGCGAAGGAAAGACAAATCCAATACTTAGAGAAATGGAGGTACGGATTGTCCTCTCAGCGTTGTGAATCCTAGCATTATTAACAGCAAGGACGATAGAGTTCTCGGGATTATGCTTCCTGACGAGGTAGAGGAGCGTAATAAAGTCCCCAGTTTTGGCGGAATCACTGATGAGAACGATGTCATTGCCATTTAATAACATGTATCCCAAGGCACAGAATCTTTCTCGACCAGTACGGTGCTTTCTTAAAATCCAAAAGTCTCGTGGCTGGAAGAGCTTTGATAAATCTTTTTACTGTAACACTTGGAAGTTGGGCGATAATGTAGTGGTTTTTAGGAAATCTTTAAGTCTTTTATGGGAAATATTGGGGATGGGAATCGTATGTCATAACGAAGACGTGGGAAGGCTGGGAACCTTGAAGACGAGTTAAGAAGGCTTAAATATGCGTGATTGCACATATACAAGGTAGGGAAAAAGTAATGTTATTGTGGGTATGAAAAATGAATGATGCACAAACATTATCTGTTAGGGATCTTAAGATCATTGGTTTATTGTTTGTGGTAGCATCGTTATCAATTATTACCATGTTTTTCTATAGCATAACAATGCTTATATATATTGGAATTTTATTGCGTGGGGGTGTTGCGGGAGAACTACCTGCGCTCACTGAAAGTATGTATTACGAGTTGGTTTACTCGATAGCAAGAACTATAGCTACGAATGCGGTTCTGATTGCTCCATTAATATTTCCCGTGGCTCTAATTTTAATTAAGCTTAAGGATAAGAAAATTAGGTTGATTTTCCTAGCAAGTGTACTGCTTATTGTGGTGAATGTGATAATAAATATGTATTTGTCCTTTATGTTGTCCGAGAATTCCGAATACATCGTATATGAATTTAGACACCGCCCTGTTCACGTTAAATATATATCCGCGATGATGCTAAGAGTTCCTACGTATTGGATTCCATTCTTAACCCCAGAATTGCGCTTACTTAACTTATCAGCCGGCATATCATTATTACTGAGTATAACTATATTAGCTTTGGGACTAAGGGGTATCGGGAAAACATTCGAAGGCTTAAGCGGCTTACAAAACATAGTGTATCCGTTTGGAGCAACAATATTAATGATCATTCTAAGTGTGTTCTATGAATCTTTCATGCTATTGGCCATGCTCTCGCTATTCATAACGATTGTAATAATTGGCTATATCTTTGCATAGTAGGGCAGTATAATCTAAATTAGTTTTCTACCCCATAATCCTCTTATTGGAAAAGTTTATTTGCTATATAGAATATAGATTTAAATGATGAATCAAATTGGATAAGAAAGTTCCAAGTCATGTGTAAAATGTTAATAATAGTTAAAGTTTTCCTGAGCCTAAAGTAAGGATAGGTGATTTAATGGGAGTATCAAGATATCTCGTAGTCAGGTCGCTCAATGCTTTTCTTACATTAGCAATAATAACTCTATTGATTTCGTGGCTCTTCGGCGCGGTAACGGACTTTTATACACAACAGTATATTACGGATTATATACGATCAATAGCAAATGACCCTAATGTTAGGAGACAATTCCGGGGAAATGAAACAGCTCTTAGGGAGTATCTTAAAGCTGAGGAGCAGCGATTAATGTCTCTCTATGGGCTAGACAAACCATTCATATACAGAGTTTTCCTTCGTACATGGATGGCATTAACCTTCGACTTTGGAAAAACAGCACGGATACGGGCGCTGGATGGTAGTAGAGATGTGAGTAAAGTAATCTTAGAACGTTTGCCGCGAACAATATTGCTTTTTACTACGGCAACAATAATTAATATCCTAGTAGGAGTTTATTTAGGTCTTAAAGCCGCTTTAAGAGCCGGATCGATGGCGGATAGAACTGTCGCATTATACGCGCTTATTTCGAATAGCGTTCCAATGTGGTGGACGGGTATGCTTATGATATTGGCTTTTTCATACTACTTGGATATCTTCCCATCAGGAGGACTTACTAGTTTACCACCACCACCGATGCCTTATCTTATAGTGGATATGTTATGGCATTTAGCTCTACCAGTTTTCACGGTAGTCCTCGTTTCCTTTGGTGGATGGGCTTATGTTGTCAGGAACGTTGTTATCGATGTAATTCATGAGGATTTCGTCTTAGTTGCTCGTGCTAAGGGGTTACCTGAGAATATCGTAATATATCGGCATGTCTTAAGAGCCGCAGCCCCGCCTATCGTTACAATGATAATCTTAAGTTTGCTAGGCTCGCTTGGTGGAGCGATAATCACAGAAACTGTCTTTAACTATCCAGGGATGGGAATGCTCTATTGGACTGCTATTGAGCAAAATGACTTACCAGTCATTATTGGACTTGGTTATATATTCACGTTCCTGTTTGTTCTGGGTATGCTATTGGCGGACCTGTTATATGGCTTCTTAGACCCGCGTGTAAAAGTAGGTTGGTAGGTCTGTGGGGGGTTAAAAATGAGGTGGGAGGACTTAAAATTTAGGCTAAGTGAATTTTGGGCAGAATTCAAGACTCAGAAGACGGGGCTATTAGGGCTGGCTGTATTAGTAGTGTTAGTCTCTGTGGCTATTCTGGCGCCTTTTTTAGCGGATCCTACTACCATAGTAAATTGGCATAGAATTGAGCATTGGGAGGAAAATCCGAGGGGAGTTCCTCCAGTGTGGATAAATTATTTTAGTGTAAAAAAACGGGCACTCCACTATGTGTCTGATCCAGAACTATTAGAGAATAAAACCGTTGAAAAGGTGATCGGTAACACAACTTACAAAATGCGATATGAGACATGGGAGGCAGAATATGATTTTACAAGTGATCTTCCTCCCTCCGGGATATTTATTAAAATAAGGGTTAATCAACTCGTAGCGAATATAAGTAACCCTGTATTGTTTATATATTTTGAGAGACCGGATGAGCCTTCGGAGTTGAGCGGACCTATTTTTTACACTGATATAACGAACATCGAATTAAAGGTATTCTTGCATCAAGAGGAACAAGTGAGGAGCAAAGCTTGGTTCTTCGCTAAATCGCAGGATCCAACATTTACTGAGAGAGTACCAGATGCCAATCAGATGACTCCTGAACGCACAATGTTAGTCCTATTTGCGAAGCCAGGGGTAGGAATGGAATCAGAGGCGACGATGGTGCCTCTTAGGGGTAAATATAAGCTACGGATCAGTATTTTCTTTTTCTCGGATCAAGAAAAAACAGAAATGGTCAGAGTAGTTTTCCAGGGGCGTGCGTATGGGTTGCTAGGCACAGATACGTATGGACGGGATATCTATGCGGGACTTGTTTGGGGTGTTTGGGTCGCTCTGGCAATAGGGTTCTTGACATCATTAATATCTATTATGATAGGTCTCATATACGGAGTAACCAGTGCTTACCTAGGTGGAAAGTGGGACGAAGTATTGCAAAGACTAAACGATATAGAGTATTCAATGCCGGTTTTGCCACTATTGATAATGATGGCTGCAGCGTGGCGACCAAGTATCTGGAATATTGTAATTCTATTAGCTATTTTCTCATGGCCTGGATTTGCTAAAATAGTTAGAAGTATGGCTCTTCAAATAAAAGAACAACCATTTGTCGAAGCAGCTAAGGCAGCTGGAGCAAGCGGTTTCAGAATAGTAGTTAGACATATAGCGCCTCAAATATTGCCATATACCTTTGCAGTTATGGCCTTGGGGGTTCCTGGTGCTATATTAACGGAAGCGGGGCTAAGTTTTTTGGGCTTAGGTGATCCAACAATACCGACGTGGGGACAAATCTTACATGACGCGAATATGAATGCAGCGGCTATAAAGGGGATGTGGTGGTGGGTTCTTCCACCAGGGGTTGCTATAGCTATAGTTGGTTTAACATTTGCATTAATAGGTATGGCTATGGATGCTATCCTTAATCCTAAGATGCGAAAATACAAATGAAATCGTAACGGTAGCTATTAAATGATTTGCTGTATATAGAATCAATATTTTATTT
>Ga0180302_10001859_pt1 | contig 10131 bp, 9 predicted proteins | sample GuaBasSediGuay17_FD_121794 | JGI IMG/M metagenome (GOLD analysis project Ga0180302, IMG submission 121794) | Subseafloor sediment microbial communities from Guaymas Basin, Gulf of California, Mexico - Guay17, Core 4571-4, 12-15 cm | ecosystem: Environmental > Aquatic > Marine > Hydrothermal... | reverse complement strand
TCGACCTCAGCCTTGGTTATCAAGTGACTACCTCCGCCAGTCTACCGTGCTTCCGAGCGTACAGGAGCTCGAGCATCGTCAAGTCGAGGGCGGACTCTATCCTAGCGAGACCGAAGTCTCTGAGCATAGCGGAGTATTTGAGCGTAAGCCTCCTCATCTCCGGCGAGGTCGGGCCTAGGCAGGGGCTTCCCGGAACCCTAGGGCTCACGTCGAACACGTAGAACGCAAGCCGCCTACCCTCAGGGTCCTCGGGGTCGTAGGCCACGGCGCCCTGCAGCGCGAAAGGCCCTATCAAGCCCGGCGGATACTCGGCTCTACAGGTCTTGAGAAACCTCTCCGCCGCCTCGTACACCATGGGTTTTTTAGACTCCCTCATGGTCACCCCGTAGTGCCCTATCTCCTCGTTCTTAACCGGTATGTCGAGCTCGAGCTGGTCTCTAGCCGGGAGGTTTAACAGGCCGTGTAGGTTGACCTGCCTCCTGTCGTCGAAGCCTAGGAAGTCGAACTCGGAGAAGACATCTCTCAGAGCCCATGCATGGTAGTTCGCGTTAAACCTCGGCCCCAGGACGAACTCCTCGATCACCGCCTGCTTCAAGTCCTCCTCGGCTATCACGTCATCCTTGATCAGCCTCTCAGCCTTAGCCCAATACTCCTCTGGGCTACAGGCGGTGAAGAACGCCCGCTCGAGAGGCTTCCTCTTCTGCCTGACCTTGACTATGACGAGCCTATCGATCTCGTCTGGGCTTTTGAAGATCTTCGGGATCTTAACCCCCGCCTTCTCGAGAAGCCAATACTGGTTTCTCGGAAGGTTACGCTCCTCCGTCTTCAGCATGAACCGGTTTCCGTAAAGCGGTATGTAGAGCTTCTCCTCTATATTCCTCCAGCCGACGTAGACCGTGAAGGACCTGTTGGGGATGAAGACCGTGTTGAGCTCGCGGAGCTTCTCCTGGACATGCTCCTCGACCATGTCGGCGAACCTATCGAGGACTATAACGTGGTCGAACAGAAACCTGTCATGCCGGGCGTAAAGCCCCTCACGGCCCTTCTGACACACCACGACCGTCCTCAAACCCGCCGACTTAGCCGCTACCGCAACCTCCTCCGCCGAGTGGCTACCCAATACACCGACCGTTAAGCCGCTATACCTCGAAACGAGCTCCCGAACCTCCTCCCTTCTAACCGGCATAAACCTAGCCCCGCTATTAGTGGTAATAGGTTTAAGCTTAAAAACCCTTGAGAAGACCGAGACAACTCTTATGAAGTAGGTGAGAGATTAGGTTTTAAAAGGTTAAGAAAGCGGTCGACGAGGTTATGAGCCGTGTATGATTTCCTTATCGCCGACGCCTTGAGGAGGAGAGAGATTTTCGACAACTTACCTAGCTACTTGAGGAGGCTGAAGATGCTCGTGTTAAAGGTCGACCCTAGAGCGGAGCTATACCTGTTCGGCTCGGTGGCTGAGGGTAGGCATACGTACAGTAGCGACATAGACGTTTTGATAATCACAGAGAAGGATAGATGGGAGGTCCTGAAGACTCTGGTTAAAGAGGAGTTCACAAGCTTCTTCGACATCCATGTAAGAAAGCCTGAGGAGGCTAGATGGTATAGAAGGATGACCAAGCTGACGAGGATCTGAAGCCCTTTACCCACGACTACGAATCCCCTTTGAACGTCAGCCTCTGAGGGTCTTAAATCCTCTCAGATGGGTAGAGCCCGTCCCTAGCCTTCGGCCGATTTTGCCAGCAGTCTGTGGAAGGCCGTTCTGACGCTGCTTATTCTCTTACATGGCGGGTTTCTCCTAGATGGGTGGATCCTGTTGGTTAGGAGCACCGCGAAAAGCTCGAGCCTCGGGCATATCCATACGGAGGTGCCGGTGAAGCCTGTATGGCCGTAGGAGCTTTCTGACAGCGGCCAGGTGAGCGGCTTCATCCATCCAAGCCCAAATCCCTTATCGGCGTCTCTAACCCATGTTCTAGTGGCCTCCTCGACCGTCTCCTCTTCGAGCAACCTAACGGAGCCGTAGACACCCATGTTTAGCATCGTCTGGCAGAAGACCGCTAGGTCGTAGGCTGTCGAGAAAAGACCCGCATGCCCAGCCACTCCTCCCAGGGCGTAGGCGTTCTCGTCGTGAACCTCGCCGACGACCACCCGCCCCCTCCACGGACATTTCTCCGTAGCCGCGGCCCTGGCCTTAACTTCGCCGGAGGGGTTGAAACACGTCTCTGTCATCCCTAGAGGCTTGAATATCTCCCTTCTAGATAGGGTGTCGAGCGTCGAGGAGGATACCTCTTCGAGGATAAACCCTAAGACCATAAACCCTAAGTCGCTGTATACCGTCTTCGACCCAGGCTCGTACGCCTTCTCGACACGGTTTATGGCTCTGAGATACTCGGCCTTACCCCTACATTTCCGGTATAGCGGGATCCATGCCGGTAGGCCGGACGTATGGGTCAGCAGATGCCTGATCGTAACCCTACTCCTCCAGCCTTCGTCCCAGCCGTCTAAAACCTCGCACACACGCGTCTCCAGGGTTAAGACACCCTTCTCCACCATTTTGAGGGTTAAGGTCGCCGTGCAAACGGGCTTTGTAAGCGAGGCGAGGTCGAAAACCGTGTTTAAACCCATAGGCCGCCTCTTGGGGATAAGCTGGGCGTATCCGTCGGCCCTATGTATGGCTACGACTCCTTTTCTGGCTACCAGAACCGTGAAACCCGGGTATACGCCCCCTCTCAGCCCATCCTCTAAGACGCTTAACGCCTTAGAGACGTAATCCTCTTTAAGACCTGCGTCTGAGGGGGTTCCCGGCCTTAACGTCTCTATCTCCCCTTCATCCCGATGTAGGTATCGCCTCATATGTTCGCTCAGACCCGGGATAAAGCTTTCTTACGCATGTAGCAGATGATCTATCATGGAACCTGCTTTAAGGATTCGGGACTATGAGCCTGGGGACGAGGACGCCTTAGTGGAGGCTTGGAATAGGAGCCTGAGGTACGACCCTATAACCCTTAAAGTCTTCGAGAGGAAGGTTCTGCTCGATCCAAACTTCGAAAGCTCTGGGCTTAAGATAGCCGAGGCCGGGGGTGAGCTGGCCGGGTTTGTGATAGGGATCGTGAGGAGGTATCCGCTTTTCTACCAGGGTCTTGAGGCTGAGAGGGGGTGGATAACTTCGATAGCGGTGAGGCCTGAGTTCGACCTGCATGAGGTAGCCCACCGGCTTCTTGAGGAGGTCTTCAAGTTTTTCATGGAGAGGGGGAGGGTTTACGTGTGGTTTTCACCGTACACGCCTAACTACTTCTTCCCAGGCGTCGACCCAGATAGGTATGGATGGGTTCTTGAGACCCTAGAGACGCATGGTTTTAAGAGGGTTTACGAGGCTATAAGTATGGATGCGCAGCTCTACCCGGACTACGAGGTCCCAGACTGGGTTTATGAGGCTGAGAGGGGGCTTGAGGAGCAGGGCATCGAGATAAGGCATCTAGAGACGAGAGATATACATCCCCTTCTGAGGTTTCTCGAAAGAAACTTCAGCGCAGACTGGTATAGACACTGCCTAGAGCTTCTACAGAGAGGATGCGGCAAAGACCAGGTTCTAGTGGCTGTGAGAGACAGGGAGGTTTTAGGCTATTGCCAATACTTCCACGGCGAGGAGTACGACTGGCATAGAGCCGGAGCGCACTTCGGGCCGTTCGGCGTCAGGGAGGATTTCAGGGGAAGAGGTATCGGAAGCGTTCTCCTAGCCAAGTGTCTCAGAGAGATGAGGGCTAAGGGTTTCCACAACGCGTTCCTACTGTGGACAGATAGGGAAACCGCCAGGTTCTACTCGAGGTTTGGGTTTAGAATCACTAGAAAGTTTTACATCATGAGGAGGGCTCTAAGATAGAGGTGGTTTTATGACGAGGCTCATGGTTATAGGGGCGCATGCAGGAGACGCCGAGGTGACTTGCGGCGGGCTCATAGCCAAATACTCCAAACAAGGCTTCAAACCCGTGATCGTCCACATGACCCTTGGGGAGAAGGGGCATCCGAGGCTCTCGGCGGAGGAGTACGCCGTTCAGAAGCGTATGGAGGCCGAGAGAGCGGCTGAGGTTCTAGGCGCTAAGCCCGTTTACCTGCCTTACGAAGACGGTAGGATCCCGGTGAACGACGAGGTTAAGATGACATTATGCGACTTGATCAGGGAGCATAGGCCCGACGTTCTCATAACCCACTGGAGGGGGAGCATCCATAAAGACCATAGGAGCACGTACCTCGACGTCCGAGACGCCGTCTTCTACGCGTCGCTTCCGGCGTTTAAAAGGAAGCTACCTCCGCATCGCGTGAAAGCCATATACTTCGCCGAGAACTGGGAGGACCCCTATGGGTTTAAGCCCCAGGTGTACGTCGATATCGGTGAGGAATTCGAGGTTTGGAGGAGGGCGGCGAGCATGTACAGCTTCGCGAGGGGTGAAACGGGTTTCTCATATGTGGAATACTATACATGCCTGTTCAGGCTAAGAGGGATCGAGGCCGGCTTCAGGTATGCTCAAGCCTTGATGATGCCCCCGGCTCAGAGGAGGATAAGGGTTAAGTGGCTCCCGGTGAGCTAGTACAGGAGATACTTCTCCCTAAGTTTCTCGAAGGAGCCTGTATCCTCGCATAGCTTGGCCAGCTCCTCAAATCCTCGGTTCTCCATTATCAACCTACGAGGCTTATCTGAGCCTACGAGGAGGTCGAAGTAGTACCTGCCGTCGCTCTTCGTAAACCGGAAGCTCTCGGCGAAAAGACGTCTGATAACCCAGATAACCGCCATACCAAACTTAACAGGCTTAAACTCATCTCGGTCGGTGACGTATATCTGAAACCCATGGCAAAGCTCGCCTTCATACTTACCAAACCTAGGGGTAAACGCTGAGGGGCGTAGCCTGAAGCCTCTAAGGGGGAGGGATTCAAGCTCCTCGATAACCCTATATTCGTCGACCCAGGGTGCGCCTACGACCTCGAAGGGTTTGGTGGTGCCTCTACCCTCAGAGACGTTGGTTCCCTCGAGGAGGCATGTGCCTGGGTAGACCGTGGCCGTGCTCAGGGATGGCATGTTCGGCGAGGGGGGAACCCAGGGTAGACCCGTCTCGTCGAACCACATTCCACGTCTCCAGCCATCCATCTTTAAGACCTCGACGCAGGCTCCAAGCTCAGCCTCCTCGTTGAACAGGTTCGCAAGTTCACCGACCGTTAAGCCGTACCTGACCGGGACCGTCCATATGCCTACGAAAGACCTGAAGCCCGGCTCCAGCATAGGCCCCTCCACGTGGACGCCGGTGACCGGGTTCGGCCTATCCAAGACGAGGACCCTTACTCCTGCCTCCCCCGCCGCTTTCAGGACGTGGAAGAGGGTCGAAATATAGGTGTAAAACCTAACCCCCACGTCCTGTATGTCGTAGATGATGAGGTCGAGCTTCTCCAAGACCTTCCTCGGCGGCTCGAGGCGGGGGCCGTAGAGGCTGTAGACGGGGATCCCGGTTTTCACGTCGACGGAGTTCTTCACGGAAGCCCCGTCTGCTACGCTCCCCCTGAACCCATGCTCTGGGCTGAAGATTGCTTTGACGTCTAGTCCGAAGCGCTTGTGGAGGAGGTCGACTACGTGCTTGAAATCCGCCGTGACACCGGTGTGGTTCGTGACGACCCCTATACGCTTACCGGCTACGCGTTGGAACCCCTCTTCTACCAGAAGCTGAAGCCCGGTTTTAACCCTGGGTTTGAAAACCACGAAGAAATATTAGCTGGAACACCCTTTATGATTTTAGTTAATGACCGAGGAGTACTTCTGCGGAGTCGACGGCGGCGGGAGTAAAACCCTATGCGTCTTAGCGGATGGAGATGGACGTGTACTAGGCTTAGGTAGGTCGGGCTCGTCTAACATATCCGTAGTCGGTGTAGACGCCGCATGTAGAAACATCAAAGAGGCCTTCGAAAAAGCGACGGCAAGCTCCGTCGGGGAAGTCGACTATATGGCTTTGGCCATCGCCGGGATGGGTAGTAGGCTTAGAAGAGACATATTGAAGCGGGAGGTCGAGGCTATGGGTCTATCTAGGGTGGTTTTTATAGAAAGCGACGCAGCCGCCGCCTTGATGGCCACCACCCTAGGTGAGCCGGGTGTCGTAGTTGTCTCAGGCACCGGTTCCATAGTTTTGGCGCTGGATTCTGAGGGCCGCTTTCATAGGGCGCTTGGGTGGGGATACCTGCTAGACGACGAGGGAAGCGGCTTCTACATCGGCAGGGAAGCCTTGAGGCGGGCTCTCTCAGCCTATGACGGAAGGGGGGCGGCTACCGTTTTAACGGAGCAGATACCTAGGTATTTCGGCGTGGGCTCCTTAGTAGAAGTCGTCGACCTCGTCTCGCTTAGGAGGATCGGTGTGAGGGAGATAGCGGATTTAGCACCCTTGGTCGTTAAACTCGCGAAGGCCGGGGATAGGGTGGCTTACGACATACTGCGGCAGGCATGTCTTGAGCTCTTAAACGCCACCTTAGCGGTTATCGATAAGGCTGGTTTAAAAGACGGAGCCCCTATCGGCGTGTGCGGAGGGGTCTTCGAGAACTGCGTCGAGTTCTTCGAAGAATTCTCATCCTTCTTAAGGGAGAAAGCTCCGTCGGCTAGGGTCGTTAGACCCTTGTTTAAACCCGTCGTAGGGGCGCTGCTTATGGCGTATAGATATGCCGGAAAGGAGCTGGATGACGGGTTGATGAGAAACCTCTTGGAGACATCTTCTAGGTTTGGTTTGAGGTGGCGGTCATGAATAGAATCGAGGACCTGGAGAAGCTCATATCCGAGCAGAGGAACGTGAAAACCGTAGACATAGATAGGCTTAGCATGGAGGAGATACTCAGGGTTATAAACGAGGAGGATAAGAAGGTCGCCTACGCGGTCGAGAGGGAGATACCGAACATAGCTAAGGCCGCTCACGCCTACCTACGCAGTCTTAAAAACGGGGGTAGGGTCTTCTACGTAGGAGCCGGGACGAGCGGCCGGATGGGCGTGATAGATAGAGCCGAGCTCATATCGACGTTCAAGATGGACCCAAAGGCCATTATACCGATACTCGCCGGCGGGGTTAAAGCCATGTATGGCCCCTCTGAGATGGCTGAGGATAAGGAGGAGAACGGTAGGAGAGTGATCTCGAAGTATAGGGTCGATGAGAGGGATTCTGTGATCGGGATATCGGCTAGCGGACGTACACCCTACGTCGTGGGGGCTTTGAAAGAGGCTAAGCGCAGGGGAGCCACTACGATAGTTATCACAGTAAACCCAGACGCCGAGATATCCCGCTACGCGGACATAGTCATCTGCCCGCTCGTAGGCCCCGAGGTCATAGCAGGGTCTACCCGCATGAAGGCGGGTACGGCTCAGAAGATGATACTGACCATGCTCAGCACAGCCGTCATGGTCAAGCTCGGGAGGGTCTACAGCAACCTTATGGTGAGCCTTCTTCCGATAAGCTCGAAGCTACGTGAAAGGGCGAGGCGTATAGTGATGACCGAGGCCGGTGTCGACTACGAAACAGCCGCTAAGACCCTGGAAGAGACGGGATACGATATTAAGGCCGCGATAATCATGCTTAAGGCCAAGGTCGACTACGGGAAAGCCCTAAAGGCCCTCAGAGAGGCGGAGGGAAACCTAGAGAAGGCTTTAAACCTAGCCCTAAACAGCTCCTCGTCCTCTAAGCCTAGGCGGGGCTAGGAAGGCCTTTGTAGAATACGCTCGGCTCTTGGAAAGGGTTTAAACCCTAGCTTAGGTATATTGCCATAGGTCAGGCGTCTATGCGGGTTAAGATGTCTGGGTTCAAGGGGCTTATGAAGGTGGAAGATGCCCTAGCTAGGCTTCTTGAAGCCATTAGGAATTATAGGCTCGACGTCGAGGAGGTTTCCGTGGAGGAGGCTGTCGGTAGGGTTTGCGCCGAGGATTTGAAGGCGCCAGTGGACGTGCCTCCGTTCGACAGGTCCGCGGTAGACGGGTACGCCGTCAGATACCTCGACGTCTTAAGCGCGTCTGAGAGCAGCCCGGTCGAGCTTAGGATAGTAGGCGTCTCCAAGACCGGGTCGAGACCGGACACGCTACCTGAGGTGAAGCCGGGAGAAGCCGTCGAAATATATACTGGAGCCCCCTTGCCTAGGGGTGCAGACTCGGTAGTGATGGTCGAGTACACGAAGAGGGAGGAGGATAGGCTATGGGTTTATAGGCCCGTGGCCTACATGCAGAACGTCTCCAAGAGAGGTGAAGACTTCTCGGCCGGGGAACCGGTCGTCTCCGTAGGGGTTAAGCTTAAGCCCTGGCACGTCGGGGCTTTGGCGTCCCTAGGTGTAACGTCCGTGAAGGTCTACCGTAGGCCTACCGTCGCCGTAGCCTCGACCGGCTCCGAGCTTAAGCCCCTGGGCTCCAAGATATCCCCGGGTGAGATCGTAGACTCGACCAGGCCGATGATCAAGGCGTTTTTGAGAAGCCTAGGCTGCGACGTGTTGGACCTAGGGATACTCGAGGACGACCCGGCGGTCATCTCGGAAGCCGTTTCGAAGGGCTTGAAAACCTCAGACCTCATGGTTCTCACAGGCGGAACGAGCCTAGGTTTGAGAGACGCTACTCCGGATGGCTTAAGTATGGTCGAGGGTTCTAGGCTGATCTTCCACGGCGTCCGTATGAGACCTGGGAAACCCACGGGAGCCTACCTGGTAAACGGTAAACCGGTGTTCATGCTCTCAGGGTTCCCAGTCGCCGCTTTCGTGGGGTTCATGGTCTTCGTGGAGCCGGCTATACGCGGTATGATGAAGTGTAGACCAGACCCACAGCCCGTAGTGAAGGCTCATGTCACGAGGAGAGTGGCTAAACCTCCCGGCGTCAGAGCCTACGTCAGGGTGAGGGTCTACTCGAGAGACGGTGTTCTATACGCCGAGCCGCTTAGGCTCACGGGCTCGGGGATAATCTCGACCCTGACGAGGGGGAACGGCTTATTGATCCTCAGAGAGGAGGTCGAAGGGGTCGAGGAGGGGGAGGAGGTCGAGGTTCTACTCACCCAGCCGGTGGAGGTGTAGAGGCGGATGGCTAAGGTCTTCCATAGGCTCATGAAGGTCGAGGAGGCGATAGAGCTCGTCAAAAAGCATCTTAAACCCCTAGAGTTAGATGTCGAATACGTGTCTCTCGCTGACGCTCTAGGGAGGGTGTTGGCCGAGTCTATAACCGCACCGATAGACTCTCCGCCTTTCGACAGATCTAGGGTCGATGGGTACGCCGTCTACAGCGGAAGCCTCGCAGACGTCGATGAGGAGCATCCCGCGAGGCTTAAGCTGGTAGGCGTGGTCGAGACGGGGGAGTTGCCGAGGCTTGAGGTTAAGCCTGGGGAGGCTGCGGAGATACATACTGGAGCCCCCTTGCCTAGGGGTGCAGACTCGGTAGTGATGGTCGAGTACACGAGAAGGCTTGACGGCGAGGTTCTAGTCTACAGGCCGACCTACCCAGGTGAGAACATATCCCAGGCCGGTACCGACATAATGGTCGGGGAAGTCGTACTCAGGAGGAACACCGTTCTAACCCCTAGGGAGATAGGTGTGTTAGCGGCTTTAGGCTTGGATAAGGTGCCGGTTTACAGGCGGCTTAGGGTCGCCGTCGTCTCGACCGGTGTCGAGGTTCAGCCCCCGGGTAAGCCTCTAGAGCCGGGTAAGATATACGATGTCAACAGCTACACGATCTCCTGTATGGCTAGGGAGCTCGGATGCGAGCCCCGTATACTCGGAACATACCCAGACGACTTCGAGCTTCTCAGGAAGGTCATCGGCGAGGCGGTCGAGGAATACGACGTCGTCCTATCCTCCGGAAGCACGTCGGCCGGCTTCGGAGACATAATCTACAGGGTTTTCGATAGCCTAGGCGAGCCGGGGGTGTTGGTTCACGGTCTCCTCATGAGACCTGGAAAACCCACGGTCGCGGCGGTCGTCGGAGGTAAGCTTCTGGTGGGGCTTCCAGGGTTCCCGGTCTCGGCGATGATGGCCTTCCACGTGTTCGTCAAACCCCTCATATCGCATCTTACAGGCGTCCCGGTCGAGGAGGAGACGAGGGTCTTAGCCGAGCTGCCGCTCAGGGTTCAGGCCGGCGGCGGTAGGAGGGTTCTGATA
>Ga0180302_10001858_pt1 | contig 10132 bp, 7 predicted proteins | sample GuaBasSediGuay17_FD_121794 | JGI IMG/M metagenome (GOLD analysis project Ga0180302, IMG submission 121794) | Subseafloor sediment microbial communities from Guaymas Basin, Gulf of California, Mexico - Guay17, Core 4571-4, 12-15 cm | ecosystem: Environmental > Aquatic > Marine > Hydrothermal... | reverse complement strand
GGCTTGATGATACGCCAACTCGGCGAAGCCGCTGACATGGTTAACGAGGTGATCAACATGTACGAGGGATGGGCTAAACGGATAGCCGAAACCATTGCGACCAAGCAGAGCATGTACTATCTGGGGCGCGGCGTCTCTGTCCCTGTGGCTATGGAGGGCGCGCTGAAAATGAAGGAGATAGCGTACGTGCACGCCGAGGCATACCCAGCTGGGGAGAGCAAACACGGGCCGATAGCCCTAATAGAGAAGGGCTTCCCAGTGGTCTTCGTCTCGATAGAGGGTGAGCTCTCCAAGCTACTCCTAGGGAACGTTGAGGAGATGAGGGCCCGGGGTGCTTACACGATAGGGGTCGTGCCGCCGAGAGATGAGGAGCTGATAGAGAAGGTTCACGAGGTCGTTATAGTACCCGAGGCGCCGCTTCACGTCGCACCCATGGTGTACATAGTCCCGCTGCAGATGATGGCCTACTACACGGCGGTGAAGCGGGGGTACGATCCCGATAAACCCAGGAACCTAGCTAAGACTGTGACGGTGGAGTGAAATGAAGGCTGTGATCCTGGCGGGTGGGCCCGGGAAGCACATGGAACCCCTCTCCGAAGGCTTCCCTAAACCATTGCTTAGAATCGCAGGCTCTCCACTTATAGAGTACGCTATACGAGGTTTGGAGAACGCTGGCGCAACTGACTACATCGTTGTGGTCTCGGACAGGAAAGTCTCTGGGTACGTTGAGGAACGTCTAGGCCTTAAAGCTACGATTGTAGAGCAAGCCAGGCACGAGATCGAAGGTGCCCTTATGGACGCCGCTGAATACATAAGTCCTGGTGAGCACTTTATCCTGGCGTTCTCTGACATCGTTGCGCCTCCTGAGATGTATCGCCAGCTTATGAGCACTTTCAGCACCAGCGGTGCCACTGCTGCATTGACGGTAGTGCCTGTTACCGACGCTGAAACATACGGCATTGCTAGAATAAACTTCTCCCAAGGCAGAATAACCAGCGTAGTCGAAAAGCCTCCTCCGAGGCACTCCCCCTCCTCGCTTGCGCTAGGAGGAGCATACGTACTGCCATACAGAGTCGCAAAAGCCGTCATGGACGGCCTTACTCTGCCCGAAGCCCTCGCGGACGAGGCTAGAAGGGGCAAGGTCGTGCCGTCCCTATGGAATGGCGACTGGGTTGACGTCGGGTATCCTTGGGATATAATCTCGGCTAACTATGTCGCCCTTGGGTGGCTTAAAGAGACCAAGATAAGCGCTAAGGCCAGGATCGCGAGCACGGCAGTGCTGGAGGGGCCGGTGGTAGTAGAGGAGGGGGCCGAGATAGACCACTATGCGGTAGTAAAGGGACCAGTGTACATAGGCCCTAATGCTTTCGTAGGTATGAGCTCTTTCGTGAGAGAGTTCAGCTCAATAGAGGAGGAGTCTATCGTCGGCGCGTACTCGGAGATCAAGCGCAGCAGTCTTCAGCCTCGAGCGTCAACAGGCTCCTATGTCCTGCTTGTTGACTCGGTGCTCGGGCCTAACGCTGTTGTTGAGCCAAGAGTGACTATTATGAGCAGGTTAAGCAAGGAGCTCCGCATTACAAGGCAGCCGCCCTTGCAGGGTATCGTAAGGAAGTATAAGAAGCTGGGGGTCTTCGCGGCGCCAAATGCACGCGTACCAGCATCCAAAACTTTAGGACCCGGGATGCTTGTGCACAGCGATGGCAGGATCGAAAGCGTGTTGAAACGCTGAGACTTGCTGTTCAGATTCGATTTCTGAGGATTGTAGGTTTGGCTCGTAGCTTTATGAAGGACCATGGCAGTCTATCCAACTGCAGCTGGCCTAAGTAAGACCCTACGTTAAGACCTACGAGCTTCACGGCCCTCCTCCAGCCTCCTAACCCTCCTCCAGCCTCGGCCCAGGCCTCCAGTACCGCTCCTAGCTCGCCCCCGCCGCGCGCTATAACGGCCTGGACACACGCCCAGCGCGGATCGTAAGCGCGGACTTCCGCGACGCCTCCCAGCCCCTTCTTGATTATTAGTATCTTCTCCTTTAGACTAGATAACGAGTCCATGGCTGCACATTGCAGCAGCGTATGGGGCTTCGGGATCAGCGGGCTGACAGAGACTTTTATCTCCCTAGTTCCCTTGAACCCCGAGGCCTCACTTAGCCTGCGCACGTACTCGACTATCGCTCTTACATCTTCCTGGGTCTCCCCCGGAAGTCCAATCATAAAGTAGAGCTTAATGGACTTGAAACCCAGTTTCTTAGCCTGGGCTGCAACCCTAGCGACTGCATCGTATGGGACGCTCTTCCTTAACACCGCCGCCAATCTCCTAGAGGCGGTCTCAGGGGCTATGGTAAGCGTCCTCTGTCCGCCGGCCAGGATTAGCTCAAGGGACTCTTCGTCAAGCGTCTCAGCCCTGAGCGAGGGCACCGATAGCTTAAGGCCTTCACTCACCAGTCTATCAAGGATTTCCTTTGCCCTACTGTGATCAAAGAAAGACAGACTTACGAAGACAACTCTCTTTGTCGCATTAAGCTTGGATCCCTTCAGAGCTATCTCGACAATGTCGCTCAGCGGGCGTTCTCTGTAAATGTTGAATATCCTGCCTTCGAGGCAAAACGCGCAGCCCCTGTAGCAGCCGCGCGAAACCTCGACTCTTGTCCCACGCCCCCAGACGGGCTCCCTGTCTAGAGGCTGCACTTGCGCTATTGGGTGAAACTCCTTCCTCAGAGTTGTAGCGTAGCTTACGTTTACGCTCTCGGGTCTGCCTAAAGGCGGCGTATAAAATCCTTTTTCGGGCGGCAAGGCCTCAAGAAAGGCCTTATAGTCTCCTCTGTATTCCAAGTACCTTTCTAGGAGAAACGGAAGAGTAGGCTCGATTTCGCCCAGAATGGCCACGTCCATATGCGCGCTCAAGGGTTCAGGATTCGATATTATTGGGGGACCGCCAACCACGACTAGAGGCTTCCCCCCACGATCACGCGCCCTGAGGGGCACTCCCCCCGCCCTTAATAGGCGAAGGATGTTCACTAGATCTGGCTCGTAGTGCACAGAGAACAGCACTAGCTCGAAGTCTCTGAGGGGGCTCCCTCTCTCAACGCTCAGCGCGGGAGGCTCGATTCCCTGAAACTTATGTAGATGGAACCTCTCGCACACAAAGCCGTCGAGAGAGTTAACATAGTAGTATATCATTTGGTAGGAGAGTGAGGCCACGGCTACCTCATAGAGAGAGGGGTAGGCTACGGCAACTCTAACGTCACCAGGCTTACCCTTCTTGAGGATAGCGTTTATCTCCCTTACCTTATGCGGCATTCTGCGTGATCACCTCCGGGCCGTCTTTAAGGGTTACCAGAAAGGGATCGAGGAAGGTCGGCGCTTGGGTCCCTCTTATCGCACTGGAAGGCGGCGCGTTACCCTTCATCTCGGCGTATCTCCTCTACAAATCACTCGAGTATGGTGACAGCGTTGCGCTCATAGTGGCCGTGGCGTTCGTCACGGCGAGCGTGGCGATAACTGTCCGGATAATGGAGGAGCTCGGCTACTTGGAGACCGATATGGGCGCTCTGCTGGTAAACTTAGCAGCACTAGACGACGCGGTTGGCGTCGTTTTCTTAGGCATGGCCTCGGCTGCCTTGGTAAGCGGTAAGCTGGACCTGGTTTTCGCCGTGAAGCAGGCCATCGTATTCATTATTATCTGGCTTATCATACTACACATAGTCATCTACGTAATACCAAGGCTCCTGAAGCCTGAGACTCTTAGTGAGACCGAGGGAGCGGTCGGGTCCATTGCCATTTCGATAGGGTTTATCATGTCAGCGCTAAGCTCGGCCTTTGGCCTCTCACCGATAGTGGGCGCTTACACTGCCGGCCTGGCGGTTGCCGAGAGCAAGGTTATTGCAAGGGCGGAGGACTTCGCTCAGCGCATGGAGATGTTCTTCGGCTCGCTCTTTCTCGCAGTAGTCGGGGCCAAGGTAGACATTAGCGAGCCGTAACGTCCGAGATCTATGCGCAGATGGTCGGAATGGTGTACTCAACGACCCTGCTAGCCGTTTACCGCATCCGTAGCTTCATGCGTCGAACTGCGTCTCTCTGTATCCGCCACGGACGGGCTCATCGCGGCCCCCGCTGAGCCGCCTACGGGAGCCTTGCTCCCCTCGGGAACCCAGCGGTCACCGCTAGACCCGTAACACTGGGAGCCTATAAGTCTCGGGGGCGGAAAGACGCGTTACGATGTGGAGAGCTACAACCTAGTGTTTCAGCCCCAGTAGGGAGCGCTGCGTCTCCTATACCGGTGGCCAGAAGCAGGAGAAACGCCACAGCAGCGCCTGCTATCACTCCCAGCAGAGCATCGAAGTCTGCTAGACTAGTCTCCACCTCGTACCTTACTCTCATGTACAGTGTTATAAGTGGGGAGATGAAGCACAGGTAGTACCTCTGGCCTAAATAGCCTATGACCACGCCTATCGCTAGGGACGCGAGGGCCAGGAGCATCGCACCTCCCTCTTCAGGGCCGCAAACGCGCCTAAGATAAGGAACAGCAAGCCGATCGGCGCGAGCGGGCTAAGCCACCCCAGCTGGGCGGCGCTCACGATATGCAAGTACGCGAATCGCATAAAAATTTAGTCGCAGGGGCCGAGCAGATATGGGGAGTGTAGTGAGCAGGCTGTGGAGCTACATCCTTCCTCTGCCTGTGGAGTCCGTGGACCAGCTTAAAGTCCTACTGTCAGTCTTCAGCTCCGAGATATCCATCGAGATCTTAAGGAACATCAGGCTTAGCGGGAAGACCTACCAGAAGGAGTTGCTCAGGTTGCTTCCTCACTCCAGCAGGACCGTTATTGGGAAGCTTAAGCAGCTGGTCTCAGCCGGTGTGCTGAGGGAGGGAGTGGAGAGGAGGAAGATCGGGAGGAAAACCGTCTGGGTCAAGTGGTACACACCCACCTTCATAGGGAGGTGGATAATAACCCTACTCACACCGCCTGAGGAAGCGGACCCATTAAGGTTTGCGGAGATATCCAGGGAGCTCTTCAAAATGTACGCTAGAAGCCTGGCCGAGCTATGTCTGAACTTCGGTCTGAGCATAGAGGGCTACTACGACATCCTAGACGATGAGTACCTCGAAAGGGTCTCTCAGGCCCGCTGGGGAGACGAGGGGGAGTACGAAGTTTTAGTGTTCGACACGCTGACCTCAAACCTCTGCGTACGCTTCGACGACCTGCTGCGCATGGGGAGGGCTGAGGAGTGCTATGTAAGGCATGGAGGCTCAGCCGTTAACGTCCCACTCATGCTGAAGGGCTTGGGCGTGAAGACGGCCGTAGTCTGCAAATGCGGTAGAGACTCTACTGCGCGAAAGGCTCTGGACGCGCTATTGAGTGGAGGGGTGCGGCCTCTGCACGTGATAACGCCTGAGGGCGCGAGGACTCCAAGCGTTCTGGTCCTAACAGACGTCAAGGGTAGGGCGAGGATCCTGCCCTTGGGTAGTGAGGAGCCGCCCATTCTCTCGTCCCCGTCTGAGGTAGGATGGGACCTGGTGGACCACTGCAGGCTGGTCTATCTGGGAGAAGTTGGCAGCGAGGTCGTCAGGCTGGTGTCCTCGTACTCCAAGGGCAGGGGGAAGCTTGTGGTCTACAGGCCGCTAATGCTCTACGTGGGGTATGGTCCCGACGAGTTGAGAGACGCACTAAGGCATGTTGATGTGTTCGTGGTAGACTCTGTGAGTAGAGCTCGGATGGGTGAGGAGTACAGGGCGCTGCTCGGTGGCTCTGGCGTCAGCATCGTAGAGGTAACGCCCGGTAAGGGGCTGAGGATATACTCGGAGGAGGGGGTTGTGGAAATGGCTATGGAGGCCGGGGCTGAGGACCCTTACGCGTGTAGCGACGCTTTCCTTGCCGGCCTAATCAAGGGCCTGCTCGAAGGGAGGGACGTGGTGGAAGCCAGCGGCGTCGGTCTTGAAACCGTGAGGAAGGTCGCGTGCGCAGGTCTTCAGTGAGGTCTTATATCCCTCGTCTGCGCGCTATGCAGGGACTATGGAGCCCGACTACGTGGCCCGCTGTCTTCAACTAGCAGTACTGCTGGAAGTCAGCGCATACCCCAAGCCTGGTAACGTCCACAGAGCACGGGACTTTAGCGATACGAGATATGAGCACTTCCTAGCGTCGGCGGTCGCCCTTTATCCTCATTTCAGAGAAGCGGCGCGAAGAGGGGTCGAGTGCCTTGAAGGCACGCGCGGCCTGTCGGACGTAGGGGTGGGTGAGATCGTCAGGAGGTGCGTTGAAGACATGTTGGGGTGGCAGCGAGGAGGCAATACGCACCTCGGGACCATACTGCTCCTCGCGCCCATGGCGGTGGCTGCGGGCATGACGGCTGCTGAGAGCTTCTCGCCGGCAACGTTGAGGCGCAACCTTACGTTGGTGGTCAAGTCGACAACCCCGCGGGACGCCGTCATGGTCTATAATGCTATATCCGCGGTGAACCCCGGCGGGCTGGGTCGAGCACCTAAGTTCGACGTAAGGGACGAGTCCTCGCGCCGAGAGATCCTGGAGAAGGGTATAACCCTGTACGAGATATTCGAGATCGCGTCGTCATACGATTCGGTCGCGTACGAGTGGGTCAGCGGCTACCGCATAACGTTCGATGTCGGGTACCCGTTCTTAGTCAAAGAGCTTGAGAAGACCGGCGACGTTAACGTCGCTGTTGTAAACACCTTCCTGAGAGTGATGGCAGAGGTTCCAGACACCTTGATAGCCAGGAAGTTCGGAGCCGAGAGAGCAAGAGAGGTTTCTCTCATGGCGCGTCACGCGCTGGAGAAAGGAGGGCTAGCAACCAAGGAGGGGCGCTGCATTGTTTACGAACTCGACGACGCTCTTCATAGCGCCGGGCTGAATCCGGGCACGACAGCTGACCTCGTGTGCTCGTGCCTCTCCATTCTGACCCTTGGGGGGTACAGGCCTTAAAGCTCTGTCTTGGAGTAGGCCCGCGCGCCCAGCCAGAAAGCGTGCGGAGGCAGTAGGAGCATAGCTCTCCTCTTGAGGACCGCATACCTGGCCTTGTCGTCAAACCTTGAGATCTCAAGCCTCTCGACGAGTTCCCCCGTGGGCGCCCTGTGCTCTAGCACGTCGCCGTTGAAGATGAAGTTGCCGCGGGGGTCTGGCACGAAGCGCCGGAACACCCACTCGTTCTCTCTGACCACATCGAATGCCCTCCCCCAGTCGTGCTCGTAGATGTGCGCCGACGAGCTGATAGTCGTCACCACGCCTACTTTGAGCCCGAGCCGGGATGCGATGTGCTTGGCCAGCTCCACCTGACCATAAGCATTAGCGGGCCAGCCGGAGTAAACGTCATTGCTCCTAATGAACACCGTATGGTTGTAGTATTCCCCCGTGACCTCACCCTGCATCAGGACTATGCAGGGCGGGTTCTCAGAGATGGCGTCCGCAGAGTGGTACCATAGCACGGCAATGGCGCGCCTCGTCTCAGGGCGCTCCTTGAGCCTGCTCACTAGCCTCTCGAGCTGGTTGCCGGCGAGGGGGTGGTTCAGTAGTCTTTCCCCATAGGTGTACTCCACACCTTCCGCGCGTCTGGCTTCGAAGAGGCTCTCTAGATGCCTCTTAAAAACCTCGATCGGCAGGTAGCGCTCGAATCCCTCCTCTAGCTCGTACCCCTCGCCGTAAAGCCCTAAGACTATGACCAGGTTTAGGAGCTCTTTCTGCCTTTCACCATACTCGGAACTCTTGAGGTAACCGTAGGTGAGAACAGCGTAGATGGCCTTAACCCAGGCTGCAAATAAGGATGCCTCATGGATTAGGGTTCCCGACACAGGGATTGGCCAGCCCTCGATCCCTGCCTCTTTAATCTCCAGCTTCACCGCTCCACGCTTCCCTCTGCGCTCGGCCCCCCTCAGGAACTTGATCAAGGCCTCGCAGTCTCCCTTCTCGTACTCCCTCCTGAGATCCATTAGCGTGACTCCATCGATGGCCTCCCTAACGCGCTCGACGCTCCACATAAGCTTCAGCGACTGTGGCGGCCTCCCACCGAATAGCTCCGTTAGAGCCCGTCCGGAGCCTCCTAGGTCGCTGCCGAACAGCACTAGGTACTCTATTGTGGGATTCTCAGCGAGTGTGTGGACCAAGTAGTTTATGCCGTAGATAGAGTATAGCGTGCCCACCCCCCAAACCTTCTCTCTTAGCTCGGGAGGTATCAGCGAGACTACTTCTTCCTTCTTAGTCCAAAGCGTGCAGATGGCCACGTACCCCTTAGGGTTCAGTACTACGACATCCTTGCGCATCATAGCACCCATTATGTAGCTGCCTCGGAGAACTAATACTCAGCGCGCCGCGTCCAGGAAAGCTTCGCCGCGATTGCAGCCACACTACGGGTATAATCTCTAGCGTCGCTGTTCGTTCATTCTAACGTAAATAATCGAGCAATCGCTTTTAATATTACTTATTCCTCTGATAATAATACTTACTGTATGTACTAAGGGACACGCTCGCCAAGACCACGCACACAATGGCAAGTTTAATCTTTAAGAACAGGTGTTTTCTCTCATACGGAGGTGCAGTTATTGGCAAGGAAGCTGAGGGTCAAGATCGACGAGGTGAGGTCGCCCGTAGCGTTTCTCAAGAACCTCGAGATAAGCATTGGCAAAATAGTCGAGGAGTGGGAGGAGCCTGAAGGGCCAACTCCTTTCCCTGTAGTGACAGATCTCAGAGATTGGGACTTAAAGCTATTAAGCAGGTACAAGCCTCTCTACTTGCCCTTCTGTGACCTCTGCTGCCTGTGTACGTTCGGCAAGTGCGATCTGTCCCAGGGCAGGACGGGGGCCTGCGGGCTGGACATAGCGTCGCAGCAGTCCCGCATAGTGCTCTTGGCGTGCTGCATCGGAGCCGCGACCCATACGAGCCACGCCAGGGAGCTCGTCGAGTATCTGATCGAAAAGTACGGGCGCGACACGCCTATCGACCTAGGCGTGGACGTTCACGTCGAGGCTCCGATCACGCGTCTCGTCTGCGGAGTTAAGCCTAGGACCCTAGGTGACCTCGAGGACGTCCTCGACTACGTGGAGTCGCAGATAGTGGAGATGCTTGCGGCCACGCACACGGGGCAGGAGGGCAGCAACATAGACTTTGAGTCCAAGGTGTTCCACGTCGGCATGCTCGACCATGTTGCGATGGAGGTCGCGGATATAGCCCAGGTTGTCGCGTTAGGCTTCCCTAAAGCTGATCCCGAAGCTCCGCTTGCAGAGCTGGGCATAGGGATTATTGACATCACAAAGCCCGTGATACTATGTATAGGTCACAACATTGCGCCGGGGTCTGAGATAGTCAACTTCATCGAGCAGAGCGGTCTCTCGGGCATGGTGGAGGTCTGCGGCCTCTGCTGCACCGCTCACGAACTTACTAGGTACACTAGGCAGGCTAAGATAGTGGGCCCTATATCCTGGCAAGTCAAGTTCGTGAGGACAGGCGTTCCCGACGTCATAGTAATAGACGAGCAGTGCATTCGCACGGACATCGCTAAGGAGGCTAAGAGGGTAAGGGCTGTCGTGATAGCTACCAGCCGGAAGAACTGTCAGGGCTTCCCGGACAAGACCCGCGAGCCTGCTGACAAGATCGTGGAGGAGCTTGTCAACGGTGAGATACCCGGCGCCCTCATCCTAGACCCCGAGAAGGTGGGGGAGGTCGCGGTTAAGGCCGCTCTAAAGATAGCCCCGAGGAGGGCCAAGTTCAAGGCCTTACCAAGCAAGGAGGAGGTAGTGAGCCAGGCTAAGAGGTGCCGCAAATGCAGGGAGTGCGAGCGGGCCTGTCCCAACAACCTCCCGATTTCGAAGGCGCTCGCTGAGGCCGCCCAGGGGAGGCTTGATAGGCTGGCCGAGCTATATGACCTCTGTATAGCCTGCAAGAGGTGCGAGAGCTCGTGCCCTGCAGGCATCCCCATACTCGATCTTATGGAGAAGGCTGCCGAGAGGAAAATTAAGGAGGAGAGGTTCAGAATCAGGGTGGGTAGGGGGCCGATACAGGACACCGAGATCAGGGAGGTCGGCCGCCCCATAGTGCTGGGCGAGATACCGGGAGTCATAGCGTTCGTGGGCTGCGCCAACTACGCCAACGGGGGTAAGGAACTCGTCGAGATGTGTGAGGAGTTCCTCCGGC
>Ga0180302_10001856_pt1 | contig 10140 bp, 9 predicted proteins | sample GuaBasSediGuay17_FD_121794 | JGI IMG/M metagenome (GOLD analysis project Ga0180302, IMG submission 121794) | Subseafloor sediment microbial communities from Guaymas Basin, Gulf of California, Mexico - Guay17, Core 4571-4, 12-15 cm | ecosystem: Environmental > Aquatic > Marine > Hydrothermal... | reverse complement strand
AATAGAACTAAAACAATATTAGCTAATAGAATTTTAGTCGACAGGGAGACTAGAGAGGTTTTTCTGCTAAATGGTACAAGACTAGGTGTTACTGCAATATGGCTTCCTTTAAGCTGGCTTAAGTACGGTAAACCTATGCGTATTAGTGAGACTCTTGGAATGAAGTCTATTAAGTATTCTCCTATAGGAGAATACTTAGCTGATTTCAAGTGGCTCGGCTGGAGAAAAGCTTACATAATTTCAGCTGACATGCGTGACAGTGAAGCAGCTATAATCATAACAAAAGACGATATACTTAGTAAAAGGGAAACAAAATACTGGAAAGTACTTAAAATATATAGAAAGTATTCTAAAGAACTTGGAAGAAACGCCACCTTTGCCTTAATTTTATGGAAAACTGATAACTCAACTGAAGAAATACTGCTGGAAAGCTACTTTAAGGAAGCAAAATTAAAGAAAGGGTATTATCTCATAGGAGTAAATATCTATGATGCTGAGACAGGTTTAGCTAATCACTTACCGGTAATAGATCCTTTACTAGCAGCACTAGGGATAAAAATAAATTTTGAAGACTTCTACTTATATAAATATGAAATAAAAGCAATTAAAGAAAATCATCTAAAACATCATATTGATGCCCCCTAAATTTAATTCTAAATATTTTTATTTAATTCAAACTAGTTTTTATAAAATGTTTTATCTTAATTAACTGTTTTTACTAATTCAAGGTAATCTAGATTCTCTTAAATGTATCAAATTCCTGTAGATAATGAAATCTTATATATTTTATTTCCTTTCGCACTTAAGTATTTTAACACCTTCTCTAGAGCACTCTTCAATTAATTCTTTATCGTAAGTCAATATAGGTAAGTTTAGTTCTTTAGCTATGCTGAGAATTAATTTATCATTAAATTCTTTAAATGGAATACCGTTATCTTTTACTATTTTTAGTGCTTCTTTGAAGTTTTTACGCTTAATAGGAACTACTATAAACTTATTGTCTTCAAGAAGCTCGTTGAGCCTTTTTGCAATAAATTTATCGCTTAAGCCGAGTTTCTTTAAAACGAGAATATATTCTATTAGTACAATAGATGGTATTAGGACGAAGGATGCTTTAGGTAAAAGGAGCTTTACTTCTTCATGGAAATCTGAGTCTTCAATAGTATCATAGACGAGGACATTTGTATCTACTATGAATTCAATTCAACAACACCACTCCAGAATTCTTCAATTAATTCCTCTATTTTTTCTGGAGGAAGTTTTCTACCTAGCTTAACTGTTGATCTTTTTCTAGTTTTTCTTTCCTTTAAATGTTCCTCAAGAATCTCAAGTTTTCTCAGCTTCTGGTTTATAAGATATGAAATTTTCTTAGTAGTACCATATTTCTCAATAGACTCTTTCACAAGCTTCTGGTAAATATCATCATCTAGTAGCACAGTAGTTTTAACTACACAAAACTTACTACGGCTATAGGTAAAAAATTTGCGGCAAAATATCTAAATTACCGTACTTAAATACTTATTCTTATTTATAGCATCAAGGTATGGATATTGACTTTGAAAACAAATTCAAGTATTTAAACATCGAGAAGTTTAGCTACTTATTCTAGAATAATTCAATTTTAGAATATGCAATGATGATAATTTCTTAACTTTTTTCAACAAAATAATTTGAATTAAATAGTTTATTTAATTAGGCCTCTTTCTTTAGCTTTTTTAAGGTAAAATTCTTTATATGACATTATTTGTACTCCTTTATCTAGAGCGTATTTTATCATTTCTTCAACTATTTTCATTTCAGGGTCTTTCCAGAAGCTTGAGTGGTCGTGTTGGACATAGCACCAGACTAGGTTCTTTTCTGCAATATAGTCTATTGTCTTTTTAACGTAGTCTAAGTACTCTTCTCTAGACTTAAGTCTTTCTTTAAGCGCGTTATCGTGCCACCCCTGTATAGGGAACTCAAATATAGACGGGTGCGTTGGAACATATTCATCGTACCAGAAAGGCTGTATATTGAGGCTTACTGGAAGAGAATCTCGCTCGTTTCGCCCCCAGCTTCTTGTAAATCTTATTCCAATACGCCACAAAGCCTCGAGTAAGTCTGGCATATCGAGTAAGCCTCGGTAGCAGCCCCATGGAGCAGTCAAACCAATGCACTCGACTCCTAGTAGAGCCTTAAGGAGTTCTGAAGTAATTCGTACTTCAGCTTCTATTTCTTTGGGATGTGCTCCTTTAATTAATTTGTTGTCTCTATACTCTATTACAAGTGTTTTAAACAATATATGCGAAAATGTATGTTGTTGAAAATCTATTAAGTGGGAGTATTTCTCTTTAACTCTTTTAAATTCATTTAAATGATATATTAGAGTCTTGCCTAGCACAAAGAATGTGCATGGAGTACCGTATTCGTCATGGATTCTTGGCGCAAGTTCAAGGAACTTCACAGTAGTGTCTGATCTATGTTGAGTCTCGACATCATATCCTATGAGGAGAACAGGTTTACTGGGACTCACGTTAAGAATAGTGTCCGATAAAATAAAACATTTAACACGAAATAAAATTTACACTAAAGTTGAGCATAAAAATCAATTATCTTTTATAAGAACTTAAGGTGTGTCTATACACTCTTTAAGTGTATAGTGCTAAGTAGTATTTGTCCTTCCATAAGATCAATGTAGAGGTAGCGGTCTTTTCAGTGTAGAATATCTACCATAAATTTAAGCACTTTCCAAGATTCCGTTTCCTTTCTATGTAAAAATGGCTCTGACTTTTATGCTGTTAGTAGAAATAATTCTTTTAACTTCTTATTGATCAAAAACTTATTATTCAATTATATGTGCTGGTGGAGCTAGGTGAGCCTGCTTTATTTTAACTGATATTCCTTCATTTTCGTAGACTTCTTTTACTGCTTTTTCTACCGTTGAGGAGGTTTGTTCATCGACTAGTATTAGTAGCGAGGGTCCCGCTCCGCTTATGGCTGCTCCTTTTGCGCCATTAGTTAAAGCTACTTCCCTTATTTTGCGGTATAGGGGTACGTATACTTCTCTTGCAGGCTCGACTATTTCATCAAACATTCCTTCGCCTAGGACTTTGAGGTTACCTGTAGTTAAGCCGTATATTAAAGCGGCTAGTCTACCTGCGTTCCTTACATGTATTTCTAGAGGTATTTTCTTGGGTATGATACTTCGTACAATACTTGTTTTTCTCAAGGGAGCTTTTACTTCGGGTAAGACTATTAGGAAGAGTGGTTCTACTGGAGGCTTTATTTTAAATACTTTGAGTGGTTTGAAGCTATAGAGTACTACTATGTGTCCTAGATAGCTTGCAGCGACGCTTTCGTAGTGTCTTATTCCAGCTGATACGAGTTCTCCTTCGCCAGCATATTTTATGGCTTCTTCCGGTGAAAGCTCTATACCTAGTGCTTTTGATACTGCGAGCACAGCTGCCGCTGCTGAGGCTCCGCTACTGCCAAGTCCTTTTTCTACTGGGATTCCTTTCCACAGCTCAAGGTATACTTTGTATGGAAGCTTTTTCTCTTTGAGCATGTATTCTACAGCGCGTTTAGCTGTGTTCAGTTCTTTTGATAGATCTTCGCCGTAGGGTCCTTTAATATCGGTTATCACTACTTCTGGCTTAGAGGCCTTAGAGTAGTCTACTACAGATACTTCATCGTAGAATGCATCTAGTGCTGCTGCAACGAGGTCGAATCCTGGTCCGAGGTTAGCTGAAGAGCAGTATGCGCGTGCCTTCAACGCACATCCCTCACGACACGGGCTCGTAAACTATTCCTAGTTCTTCTGCAAGCTTATAGGCTCTACTCATTTCCTCTAAATAAGGTCTGCGATAAATATCGGGAAATTTCTCAGGATACCTCGCTACAAGGTATTCTGGCCTATACTGCTCCATAATATTTACTAGTGCTCTAGGAGTGTTTGCTGCAATCCACTTTAGTATTGGTTCTGTACAGCACTCGATGTGATTTGGTAGAACGAGGTGCCTTATGATCATGTCGCCATACTTGTGTGCGAACTTATGGTTACGCGTAACTACTTCCCAGTAGTTCTTTATACCAGAAAGTCTTTCAGCACATTTATTGTTTCCATACTTGAAGTCTGGGAGCCATATGTCAATAACTTCTCTTAGAAGTTTCATAGTTTCTTCACTGCAGTAGAAGTTGCTGTTCCAGAGCTGAGGAACATTTACGTCAAGGTATAGAAGAGATTCTAAAATAACGTGAAGATTCGGTGTCGGCTCTCCTCCTACGTGATTAATATTCTTGGCTCCTGCTCTTCTAAGTTTTTCCTGCATACGAGCCAGCTTAACAGCGTCTACTACTATGCCTGCATAAGGATTTTCTTGAGAAATATCCCAGTTTTGGCAGAAAACACATCTGAAGTTGCACGAGCCGTAAAAAATAGTCCCGCTTGGAACTAAAGGTGCTTCCTCACCTATGTGATGAAACCATGAATGAACATAAACTGCTTTATCTAAGCGGCAGAAGCCTTTCTGCCTCTTAAGCCTATTTACACCACACCTATGTTCACAGAAACAGCAGTTTTCTAAGAGCTTATAAACTATAGCCACTTTAACATGAAGAAAATTTACCTCAGGTTTCTTAATTTTACTTAAGTCCTTGTCTTCTTCTTTTATCGACTTCCATAGCTCGTCAAATACTTTGCTTAACTCGTCGTGAAGTTTCCATAGCTCGTCAAGACTCATAGAATCTAAGTCTTTTTCTCCAGCATCTATGTGCTTACATATGATAAACTTAGCTGGCTTACGGTCCTCCATAACACTTTTGTACCAGGAAAGTCTTTCACAGACTTCTTCATAACTCCATACAGTATATGAGTCTGGCCTAATGAGCCATAAACCTACTCTCTCCATCTAAGAGTATTATAGGGCCACATAGATTTATACTTTAAGCCTACTAAAGCATACGCTTACTTTATGTAGCCGAAGCAAGCAAAATAAAGAATTTACCTTTTTAAATATTAGTGAATAGTGTAAAAAGGTATGGCTGCACAGATTTCAGCTACATTAGGTTCTCTCTTAGAGTTTCTCGTAGGCTGGCTAGTTAGCAGCGTACTCATATTTCTAGCCATTAAGCTTTATCCAGGGAGACAGAAAAAAGAAAGTTTTGGAGGATCTATTGCAGTAGCTCTAGTAGGATATATTGTTCAAAAAGTACTTGAATTACTTGGAGTACCTCTTGCTACGCTTTTAGCTCTAGTAGTATGGTTATATATTATTAGGAAAGTATTTGAAGTAAGCTGGCTCGGAGCAGTAGTCATAGCCATAATAGTTTACTTATTAAGTCTAGCTGTAGGGCTTTTGGGAATACCTAGACTAATTTAACAGTTATTTGGTTAAATAATGTAAAAGCTTAGGTCTGGTCAAATTTTACGGTACGTAGTTGTCGCAACTCTATGCCTAAGTACTCGAAGCAGTATTTTCTAGCGCAGTCTGTCTAATAGCTTCATAATCCGCTACCACAGTGTACATAGTCGGCTTAGCTAAATTCGCTGGAGACCACGTGGACTTAGTGCTTTCTTTTCGCTTTAATTAAGTTTTGCCTAGCTTAATGCTTTCCTTGTACTCTAAGCTATACTTATTTAACTCTTTTAGTATTTCTGGATATTTTTCTACAAGTTTATCTACTAAGTGTAAGTATCTAGCTACTCTAATTGCCTCGGGCTTAATTTCATGAACTTGTTCGCCATTTACAACAGTATAGTGTTTTCTAGGTATCTCTCTTCCTACAAGAAATAATGCTTCGTTTACACATGCGTGGAGAGTAAAGCAGTGAGGACTTCCTTCAACCGTTATAACAGTTATGCTTTTTAGTTTAGAGCATTTAATAATAGTGGCTATCTTTCCGTGGTGAACAGCACCTTCTTTCTCAGGACATGCTAACAGAACTACTTTGTTTTTCGAAAACTTTTTGAAGAGACTTGGATTTACTTGGGGAAGACAAGCTGATGTAATCAAAATATCTGCGTTCCTTAAGTAAGGTGCTTTAACCCATACGCTTAGAAGCCACTGAGTCATATAGGGAAAGCGAGCTGAATCTAATATCTCTAATGATGGATATACTCTTGAGCTAAATAAGCTGATTTCATGTATTTACATTAGGTAAAACTCTCTCAAAGAATTCTGTTAAATTCAAATTAAAGTATAGAAACATGCCTTCACTTGTAGACTGCTACACTGTAGTACTAGCTGAAATTATTGAAATAGCTTAACTACACAGATAAGAATATAAATAAGCGCCAGCTTAAAGAGTAAAATATTTTCTAAACGCTTTAGCTAAGCGATATACTCTTAAAGTAAGTGTATGCTTATTTGCTCTATAAAAACTTATAGCGGCCTTATCGGCTTTAGTTTCCTTTAAACCTCTTAAAACTCGTACCACAGTGAGATATCTTGCTCCTTTACTTTTAGCTATAGAAGCAGCCTCAACAAGTAACCTAGTCCCAATGCGTTTTTTCCAATACCTTCTACTCACGTGTACGCCAAAATCTATGTTAAAGTTATACCTGTTAAGCATAGCTATTCCAACAACTTCGTCTCCTATCCAAGCAGATAGTATTAAGTGAAGATTTTTTCTAGGCGTAACCGAGAACCCCCAGCTATCCTTAGTAACTTCCTTAACAGCATTTACTGCCTCACAGTAATCTAAAATCTTAATTTCAACAGTCTTGCATGCTTCAAGAAAACTTGCTTTACTTAAATCCCATATAAAGAAATATGATTTGGCATCTACAGGGAAATCTACTTTCTCTTCAGTCAATAAAATTACATCAAAGTTCAAGCTATTTGCGTAGTCAAGCCATTTAACAGCAAGCTTCTTTACTTTATTTCTAGAATATAGAAATAGTCCTCCAAAGGATCTTCTTCCTTTAGGCCACTGAGCAGCTAGTACAAACTCATCTACATTGCTGTAAAGTATTTTCACATCACCTAAAATCTTGTTCCAAAAAGTACTTAAAGCATAGGAGTACTCGAGCCAGTCCTTAAACCATTCTACCTGAATCACTAGAAAGTAAACATCACACTGTTTAAGTAGCTTGCTGTTTCAGCAGCCCCATATAGTGAGCATAAATCAGTTAGACAAATGATCACTTTACTTCGAAACATCGCTGACTAACTTAAGACAATAAATAGGTATTGCATACTGTTTTATTTACGTATTGTAATGTTTTTCTGTGACGAAAGTAGCTGTAATCGGTTTTGACGCCCCAATAACTAAGATTCTCTGGAGACTTATTCAAAGCGGAGATCTACCTAACTTAAAGCGCTTAGTAGAGAACGGAGTCTGGGCAGAAAACTGCATGGTACCGCACCCAACTATTACTCCGCCTAACTGGACAACACTAGCGACAGGCGCTTATCCAGGAACCCACGGAATAACATGCTTCCATCTCCCTATGAAGGGTCAGAGACCCGGACACCCTAAAATATGCTATCAGGCTTTTACCTCAAAAGACGTTAAAGCAGAGTATATTTGGGAGGCGGCAGAAAAAGTAGGGAAAAAAGCCATTGTTCTAAACTACCCTACTACATGGCCTCCTCGAATGAAGAACAGTATACAGGTAGCGGGATACGGACTGCATGTCACTAGCTGGCGTATAACACGCGAAGGAGGTCCACTGCCTGCTTGGCGCTGGCTAATAAATGTAGCTGACCATCAGTGCGCGACAACAGAAGACTTGCCGCTAGCCGATAAAATAGAGCCCAAGCCCTGCAAAGAATGGAAAAACTACACAGACGGCAGTATTCTCGAAGCAGTAGTTGAAGTAGGAAAATACAATACACTGGATAAAGTCGAGCCAATAAAGCTCTATTTAGCAATAGACCCTAAGGAAAAGAAAGTTTCAGGCTACTTGAGCAAAAGCGACGAGAAACCTGTTTTCACGACGACTTTAGGCAAGTGGAGTGAAACAGCACAGCTAGTATTTAAGACAGACAGGGGCCTCAAGAGGGCTTTCTTCAAGGTCAAGCTAATGAAGCTCTCAGACGACGGAAAACATGTAACAATATACTTCTCTACGTTCTGTTCCCTGAAAGGAGGCACGTATCCGCCGGAGATAGCCGATGAGCTGGAAGAAAACGTGAAGAAAGGTCTTCCTCTCAGGGCAATGGAGGATGCGGTCGCCTTAGGCTGGGTAGACTACGAGACGTATATCGAGATGATAGAGTTTGAAAACGATTGGTTAGGCGAAGCAGCCTACTATTTGCTCACAACAAAGGAATGGGATATTTTCTACATGCACGCCCACGCGCCAGACCACTTCTACCACCTAGCTATCAATAAGCTGGACCATGACCCTGATCCGAATCTCAGGAAAAGGCTAGCTGAACTAGAGAGAAGAATGTATATTTCACTAGACAAAATGGTCGGCAGAATACTTGAGGCAGTAGGTGAAGACACCGTAGTGGCAATAGCTTCTGATCACGGAGCTGTGCCCACAGAGCCTGGCTCCAAATATATTTCAATAAACGATATACTTGAGCAAGCAGGCCTACTTAAGTACAAAGATAAAGAAAACAGGATAATAGATTGGTCTCAGACTAAAGCCTTTGAAGACCGCTCCTGCTACATATGGATAAACCTAAAGTCAAGGTTCCCCGACGGCGCAGTTGACGACGAAGACTACGAAAAAGTACGCTGGGAAGTAATAAACGCGCTACACAGCTACCGCGACCCCAATACAGGCAAATGTCCCTTCGCTTTCGTGCTTAGAAGAGAAGAAGCAATAATGCTTGGACTTAGAGGAGAGACCATAGGCGACATTGTCTTTGGATTCTATCCTGAGGCGCCAGGAGAGCATGGCCGACAGATAACTTCAGGAGAGTACTCAGTTGGATCAATGAAAGGACTGTTAATCTTAAGTGGGCCAGGCATCAAGAAGGGCGTTGTTTTGAAGAGACAGGTAAACATAGCTGACGTCGTGCCTACGCTCTGCTATGTAGCAGGACTTCCTGTACCAAAAGACTGTGAGGGAGCTATAATTTATCAAGCGCTGGAAGACAAAGACATGCACTTGAACAAGATAAAAGCACTTGAAGAAAAGTACCGTAAACTCGAAGAAACAATAAGAGTTATGCGCTCGCTAACTCACACCTACTAAGCATTTTTCCAGAAAATATTGGTTAAAATAAAATAATAGCTGAAAGCTCGGCAGAAAACTCCGGAAGAAAATTAAGTTAATTCTCTTTTTATTATTACTGTCAAGAATTTTGCTGTAATCGATGTGTATAATGTTTTAATAGAGGCATGAGGTTACCCTGTGGCCTCAAGTAGTAAAAATCTGAGGCTAGAGTAAACAGTAAAAATAGCAGTTCACCTTAAAATACGCTAGCATATTCGTTGATCTAATTTCATGTGAAAATGAATAATATATCTGAAGTATATTATAAAATTGAATTAGTTTAAATAAATATAGAGTTATAAAGTTGGCTGTAATTAAGCAAAGTGTTTAGCCATTTCTTCGTTACCTGGAAGTTTTAGTATAGCGTCTATAACTTCGTTTACTTGTTTCGTCGACTTGGTTCTAGGGTCTACTATGAGCCACTCGAATAGAAGGTCTCTTCCTCCCTCGAGGAATGCTTCGAGAGCCCACTCACATCTCATTAATCTAGGTATCATAACGTAGTTCATTATTCTCTTTGGTAGTGGCGAGAAGCTTAATCTATGTACACCTTTGCCGTCGATTTCAGCGGGCATTTCTACAGCTACGTTGTCCGGAATACCTGGTATAGCGCCTTTATTGAGGACATTCACTTGGTATACTGCTTTCTTGTCGTTTACAATAGAGTCGATTATAGGTATTACTGACTCGTGGCTTCTTTTCGGCGGGAGGAATTCTGTTAAAGGCTTTGATGTATCGTTTACGGCTGCTTTTATTTTCTTAAGATTATTGGTTAAGGAAGCTATGTACATTGTCCATCCTATTTCAGAGTCGGGGCCTCCGATAGGTCCGTACCAGTACTGTTTTGTTTTGAGGTTCCAGTGATATTTCCACGTGCCTCCTCGAACAGTATCGCCTACGGGGAAAAGTCCGTAGATTTTGTACATGTCTACTGCTGCAGGCGACATCTGTATATCAAACGGGTTGCTTTGCTCGCTTCTCCACTT
>Ga0180302_10001855_pt1 | contig 10142 bp, 5 predicted proteins | sample GuaBasSediGuay17_FD_121794 | JGI IMG/M metagenome (GOLD analysis project Ga0180302, IMG submission 121794) | Subseafloor sediment microbial communities from Guaymas Basin, Gulf of California, Mexico - Guay17, Core 4571-4, 12-15 cm | ecosystem: Environmental > Aquatic > Marine > Hydrothermal... | reverse complement strand
TCTTCTGGAAAGCTCCCAGGGCAGGGCTGGAGAGAAGGAGCATGAACAGACCGATTGCAAAGACCTTTAGCAGTTTCATTCTATTACCACTTATGGCATAGCAGATATATAAAGTTAATCTAGAATAAAATCTAACAGCGGATTCACATCTATGAGAATCCCTACATTCTCTTGGCTTGGATCTTCTTCGACTTCTTGGTTTTTCTTAACTTCACTAACAATTCGCCGTACTTATCCGTGAGCATACTATAGGATCTCGCATACTCTTGCATGAGGATTTCATACGTTTTTCTTGATATAGATCCTTCCTTGTAGTATTTCATGACGGTTTCCCTCTGCAACCTTCTCACCTCGTTTAGCTCGTCCTCTATTTCCATAAGCTGTTTTTTGAGAAGCCATCTCCTCGCACCGTAAGATATAGTGGAAAAGGAAGTTACCGCCACCACTGCAAGAATCGCTATCCCGAATATGTCTATTGAGAAGATGGGACTTGGTGGCATAATGTAGAGAATCCTGAAGAAAGAACCGCTGTTATTCCACGCATCCGTGGTATAGATGCTTAGTTTTACCTGTTTTGATCCCTTCTCCTTGAAGTTCGCTTTGTAAGTTCCGTTATCCACATAGATGAAATTGATCTCACTATCCGATACGGTTGCCTTGATCTCGGCATCCTCTACCACTTCTCCACTTGGATATGTAAGCTTGATAAGAATATCGATATCTCCGCTCTTCACCCTCGTTGAAGAAGGCTCTAGAAGCGATACCTTTATGGTGGCGCGTCTGACCGATATACATGCATTTTCTCCGCCGACGAAGCCACTTTCATTATCCAAAGCCTCAACAGATATATACCATCGACCTATCTTCCCATACCACGGCACAGTATACTTGGCCGTGTAGTAACCACCTCCTATGTCTTTCAGGACTATCTTTTCCATCGAGGGAAGGACACAAGACACGGATAATCCTGCAATGCCTTTATCTCCACTACTTACGAAGACAGAGATGTTGAAGGTGGTTCCTCTCGTATAGATTGCGCCTTTGGCTGGTGATAGAAAAACGATTTTGTACCCCACCTTGTTTACAGGCGTAGCTACGGTTATCTTTGTAGTTTTACATACTTTGTTCCCTTGAGAATCTGTAGAACTAACACTTATATTCCATTTCCCTTCCGGATCTCCGTATGATATATTATAAATGAAACTGAAACTTCCATTGATAACCTCCAGAGTTGTATACCGTTCCCACTCACCACAACTTATAAGGAGGTCCACGGCAGAGGGCTCACTCATGGTAGAGGTCACGTTTCCTATCAGGCAGATGCTTTCACCCTTTGTGTAGCTTGTTTTGTCGGTCTTCATTTCTATTTTCAGATCCGAGACCGTTATACTGATGCAAACACTCCTGGCTACCCCTCTACCACTTGCCCTCAGCCTGTAAACAAACTTACCCACCTTTTGAAATTCTGAAAACACAACCCTCGCGGTGAAATTTGGTTTCCCATGCGATGGAGAAATGGAATAATTTGCACCGATATCGCCTATCCACTCTCCTGACAGAGAAACATTGGCGGGCTCGCCTTGTGACAGGTTTACCCGAATTGGTACGGTTATGTTTTCTCCGACTGATACTACTATACTATCGCTATCGATACTCAGGATAAAATCGAAGCTTGCATCCCCTAATGCGGGAGCAACAGGTATTAGAATAAGAAGTGGAGTCATTATAGCCGGAAGCAAAACCTTCTTCATCTCTTCTTCCCCTTCCTCATCTTCTTCTCTATGACGCCGCACTTTTTCGATAATTCGGCTATTCTACTTTCACACTCCTCTATTATCCTGTCGTAGTTTTCTCTGGTTATTTCCCCTCTCAGGAAGTACCTTTCTGCGGCATCCTTTTTTATCCTTTCCATCCTCTCTATCTCTCTCCTCATCCTGTACAGTCTAGTCAACATCAATCTTCGATGCATGTAGAAGGAAAATACTGATATAATAAACCCAGATATAGCTCCGGTTGCCCACCAGTATCTTACTGCATAGGTGCTTAATCTCGGATGTAAAACATTCACCTTTCCTATATTTAGAGAGACAACATTACCATAAGAATCTGTCATGTACACATCTATGGATTTTTCCCCTTCTTTATCCAGTATCAGCGATGCACGGTATACCCCTCCCCCCTCGTTAGTTAAAAAGATCTCTTTACCACCTGAGTCCGTCAAGCTCACGAAACCATCTTCCACAGGTGTACCATCCGGATAAGAAACCTTGATCCTGATTTCTATCTTCTCTCCAGATTCTATACTATCTGGCAGATCGCTCAGAACCTCTACAATTGGCCTTGCCAGATCCACCTTGAAGTTTATCCATCCAAATCCGCTTTTTACCGCACCATCTACCTCCTTTGTCGCCTCGATGTATACAGTCCAATTCCCCACGGTACTATCATAACCCAGTCCGTAGGTAGCCGAATACAGGCCAACTTCTCCCTCGGATAATTTCAGTCTGTCTCCATTTGGCAGATAGGCTGTGACTTCCGCACCACTAACCCTTTTGCCATCCTCTGTGATCACAACGGCAAAGGGAACATCCTCACCCCTCTCGAAAATTTGACCATAGGATGGATTGATCACACTTACGGAGAGTAACTTGTATTTATCTGGAGTGACAACAGAAAAGGTTATGTTTTCTGGATATGGTGTTTCGTCACCCTTATCATCCTTTGCCTCGACGGATATCTTCCATTCCCCATCTGGTTTATCGAAGGTTATGTGGTATGTTGCACTGAAACCTCCATTCTCTATAGTGGCAGATAGTTGGTAATTCCATTCTTCAGCGTATATAGAAATATAAGCCGTACCCTTGCTCACATAGTTGCCGAAGGGATCCTTGACTTTACCACTTATCCTTACGATATCGCCTTTTTCATAAACATCCTTATCGGTTTCGACACTCAGAGATAAGTCGGTCAGCACATTGATGTAGATATCAATAGTCCTTGTAAGACCCGAACCCTCAGCTGTGATCTCATACACAAATCTACCTTTTTCTGCATACTTCGATGTCAGTACGGATATCGTGGCGTGGTATGGCGGCGTTCCGGAGGATGGAGATATACTGACCGAGACACCTTCGGGCTCTTCTTCAATCCATTCACCATGCAGATATACAGTATCTAGAGCCCCCTGATCAAATATCACATTCAGGGTGATCTCCTCTTCTTCGCTTCTACTCATTTCCACCTCTTGGGGATAGCACGATATAGAAAATAACATGCCGTATATCGTAACCTTAATATCAACATACCTTTTTATACCGGATTCACTGGTCGCAATTATTCTGCATGTGAATAAACCGGTCGATGAGGAGCTTCCACTTGTTATACTCAAAATCGAAGAGTTCGTTCCATTGACCGTGGATGGCGATATCTCGACATTGACATAGTCTGGTGTTATATCGCCTGTCCACGAGTAATTGAAGGTGATGTTCTCAGGTTCTCCAAACTCAACGGATGTGGAGATTTCTATAGAAATGGAAGAACCCCTTTGTATCTGCAGATTCGTTGAGGATGCAGATAAAGTGAAAGAAAATACAATTAGCTTCCTGACCTCAGAGAATTCTCCGGGATTTCCAGCTTTGTCCCATGCTCTCACCCTCCAATATAGTCTACCAGATACGAGTTCTGTAGAACTCGTACCCGTTACGTTTTTGTCTACTATAGGAGATGAAAAATCAGGATCATCATCTATCTGTAACTCGTAACAGTATACTCCCGAAACATCGGTTGAATTCGTAGTATTATCTTGTGCCTGATTCCAGCTAAACGTCACCTCTCTGTCATCCGTGACATAGTTATCATCGGGTGAAACAAGATCAGGAGCCAGAGGTGGTGTTTTGTCCACAATAAAACTCCATACGTCTGACTCATTCTCACCAAAGGAGTTATTTGCTTTGACTTTCCAGTACCATCTACCCTCTGAGAGCCCCTCAGAAGGATCCAGAGTATAGCTACTGTCTGTTGCTCCAAGCGTTTTATTGACTTTTGGGCTAGAGAAATCGATATCATCATCTATCAGCAACGTATGATTGTCTGCATTCATCGCAGGTTCCCATTTGAAGGTGGGTGTATCATCTTTCGTGCTGCTTCCATCTTCCGGCTCCAGAAGCCGAGGTTTACTAGGTTTTGCAACTTCTTCTTCTCCAATGGAGTAGGTTGGTTCAGGATATACATACTGTCTCATTTGCTTATAGCCCAACAGGTTTGTTTCATCTCCATTGTCATCTGCTTCATAGTAAACCCAAACTGGCTTGTTACTTTCCAATTTCCATCCGCCTTGAACATAAGTAGTATCACTACCTGTTCCAAAACCAATCCAGTTGATATCATCTCTGGATCCACCGGTTTTAGTTTCGATAAGATTTCCAGAGGGATCATATACTTTACAAACCGTATTGGGGTATGGAGCTGCAACAACTATGTACTCTGCAGCGATAGCGGAGCCGAACTTGGTTCCCATCTCTTTGAGAGGTACAAAAACTGTAGATTCCGTTCCATCGTGATCTGCTTGCTGGATAGCTCCTACGGGTTTTGAACCTTTGATACGGATAGCTGGTCCAGAACCGCTGCTTCCACTTCCAACATAGCTAGCCAAATTGAGTTGAGAGTTTGCTCCTACAACCTCTGTGCCTGAGTTCCCGTTACTGGCAACGTAGCTGACAGTTGCACCTTCGCTACCTGCTGCAACGTAAGCGGAGTTGGAAACAGATGGACCATACAAATAATCTGTAGTGGCTGGATAGAATGCCCATGCATCCTGTCCACCTCCTCCATATCGGAAAACCAAGATGGGTATATCGCTTTCTATCCTTACAGCGTGTCCAGAAGTGATGTCGTTGGTTACGCACACACCAGACGAATCTACCGTTACAGTTTTTTCGAGTGTGCTACCATCATAGATTTTTACGGTGGCTGTTCCCCATGGGCAAAGCATACAAAATGTGTCTTTCGAATCTCGCATTCCACCATATATGAAAAGGGTTCCAGCCCAAGAGATAGGGACAATGATGTCATCTACATCTCCCGCACCCTCTATCTGAGCAAGACCTTTTACTTTAACTGCATCGCCTATACTGATTTCGCTAGGCGCCAAATAGTCACTTTCCTGTTCATCTAGATGAAAAACGTTGTCTCCTATGATGATAGTGTTGTTATCACGTAGACTCAGTATCCTAATTCCATTGCTCGCTATTTTGCTAGACACGACATATCCTATTGTTCTTGGTTCAGTGTAGGAGAAGGTTGCAGATATGTTGCTAACAGATGTTGCATCAGGATTTCCATAATAGACATGGATGGTTGTATCGGTGTTATTTTTTAGCTCAGTGACCTTGACCCATACGGTTGCCCATTGAGAATCAACTTTCTCTTCGATATAGTATGGTATTTCTTCCTCCTTGTTGGATGTTGCATTATACCAAGTAAACCTCAGATCCGAAAAGTCAGATTTCATGTGAGAGTTATAAGATATGTTTATAAAGACTTGATACTCATAGAGATCTTCAGAGCTAGGGTTATGGATTGTTATAGGTTTTCTATATCTCCAACTCATGTTCCACCAAGGATAAGAGGGATCTCTCCATGAAACTTTGGTAAAAGTAACAACCCCGTTCGATGAAACAACTCTGATGTATACCGGGTATGTTTTCGATGTTGTATCATGTACCTTCCATTCTACCTTCCATATGCCAAATTTTCTCGACCCGCCAAACAGTGACATTTCAGTGTGATCCGCACCCTTCTCATGAAAGAACACCGCCTCAACCTTCTCTACATCATAAGGATCATAAATTATTGCATAAACAGAAAGGGTATCGCCACACCTTGCTTTTTGTGGTAATGTAAATGCCTTCAGTATGATGGGGTGAATTTTTTCGGGATATATGCTGATGGGATGAGAGACTATATGGAAGGGTAAGGATATCGTTCCGATTATTAAGATGAAAAACGCTATATGGGGCATTGTAAGGTTCCCTAGTCTGATAATGCACCCCTCCGCGGTCCCCTCCTTTAGCCAGTAATATACATTTCGTTTTTAAAAACTTTTAGTTCTCCGTATGTTTTGCTGAAAGCTAGTAATCATTTCCTTGGAGATGTGTCTAGGGATTCAACGCACGTTGTAAAAACAGGTTTTATCATCGACCTATTGAGCCCGGAAAAAATCCTCCATGATATTGGATGTAAAAGAGGAAGTATGAAGTCACTGAACGTGGCAGGAAAGTATTTAAAAATTTTTACATTAATCTACTAGCGGTACAAAAGGAGGGGAAAATGGAGAAGAAGAAGATAATGGTTGTTGACGATAATCCCGACGTTCTTTTTTCTATAAAACAAGGTCTCGAAGCTCTAGAGCCGAATTTTGAAGTTATAGGTGTGGAGAGCGGTGAAGAATGTATAGAGCTATTGAAAAGCGGAGAGATACCTGACCTGATAGTTCTTGATATAATGATGCCTGGTCTGAGCGGATGGGAAGTTTATAATAGAATAAAAGATCATCCAGAGTGGAAGGATATTCCGCTAGTTTTCTTGACCGCAAGAACCGATGAAACTGCTAGGAGGATCGGAAGGTTCCTAGGTGAAGATTTTATAGAGAAACCCTTTGAGACAAAAGAACTGAAAGAGAGAATAAAGAGAGTCCTCAGAGAAAAGGGCAAGCTTTGATGGTACCCTACAGGGGCTCTTACTGCGGAAATGGGAAACGTTGTAAAGAACGATCTTGAAGATACAAGGGATAACGTCGAGCGGTGGTCCATTTGCCGAAAAAACGAAAGCCTTTTCGGTTAAAATTAAGCGGATACATAACTTTCTGAGGAGACATCACGGAACAAGATAGTGATCATTTTTAGAGAATCGTGTGAGCGATAGATTGAATGAGTAAGTATCGAAGAGAATGTGGCGGATGATCCCGCTCATCCACAGATAATCTGCTGACCAATAAATATTCTATCGTTTCCTATACCTTTTCCCTCCCGCCACGCAATGTAAAGTATATACTTGTTCCCTTCCCGATGCCTTCGCTCTCAGCCCATATCTTTCCGCCATGCTTCTCTATTATCTTCTTACAAATTGATAGACCGAGACCAGAACTTCTCACATCATGTCTCGATTCATCAGCCTTGTAAAACTCGTCAAATATTTTTTGCTTCTGGTCACCCTCCAGGCCTATGCCAGTATCTCTCACTTCAACGACGATTTTGTCACCGTCGGGCTTCGCAGAGAACTCTATTTTGCCACCTTCTGGAGTATACTTGATAGAGTTAGATATAAGGTTAGTCAGAACCTCCTTCAATCTCAACCTGTCCGCCTCCACAAAGATGTCCTCATCTATTCTGTTAATGGGTTGTATATTCTTCTCCTTCATCGTGATCTCGCTTTCCTTTATACTTTCCTCGATAACATCTGAGAGCCTCACTTTCTCTATATCAAATTTGATATCAGGACTGTTGAGTTTAGCAAGTTCGAGGGTCCCTATGACTAGATTTTTGATATAGTTAGCATTTCTCAACACTACATCTATAAGCTTTCTGGTACCCTCATCCTCAACCCTTTCACGTATCAAGGGAAGTAAAGAAAGGATGGGTGTTAATGGGGTTTTTAAATCGTGGCCCAACTGCTTTATGAAGTCGTTCTTCTGATCGAGGAGTTTCCGGATGTGCTCTGTCCTTCTCTTAACCTCAATTTCTAAGTTTTTATTCAATCTTTCAAGTTCACTCTGATACCTCTTTAGATCCGTTATATCTCTGGCTATGAGTATTCTACCTATCTCCATACCCTTCTCATCTTTGAGAGATGTAACCCTGACATCAAAATACCTACCATCCCTCTCATACGATCCTTTTCTTGTGTCTCCACATACCATCTCGCCTATTTCGGGACACGATGAAAAGATATTTTCCATTTTTTCTCCTATCAGCTCTTCTCTTGGGATGGGTAGCATCCTCTGAGCAGACTTATTGATATCAACAAGTCTTTTATTATCATCAAAAACCATAACTATATCATCCATGTTTTCCACGATCTTATCTCTTGCCAGAGGAACTATATCTATCAGTTTCAACTTGTAGACACACATGAACAGAAGCGCCATAGAAAAGCTGAATGACACGGGTGTTAGATCGAAGGGATAAATCCTGGATATGTACACAATATTGGCAGTCATGGGTAGGATAGCTACAAGGATCAACATTAATGACTTCTTACGATGTATTCTGGAAAACTTCAGAGATTCCGCTATTAGCAAAAAATTACCGATCAACAAGACCGCATATGAATAAGTTGTATGAATCGGCATCCAGAGTCCATACTTCGGCAAGATCACTTTTAGAGTACCCAAATCAAAAAAATGTATGTCTTTCCAAATGAGATGATGATACTCATTCGTAAAGGCGAGAGACACCGTAGTAAATGGAATCAAGAAAAGCGTATAGATCCATCTCGTCTCCGTGACTCTTTGAAGACGCCTTGTGTAACGCGAAGAGAATATAAACCACGCCACAGGCAGGATGGCAATTCCCAAGTATTCACCCTTAGCAGCTAGTATTTTCCAACTACATGAGGGTATCGTCATTTCTATCAGGTAACCTGTAGACCATACTGTTGTTGAGAGTATGACCAGAATGAAAGACTTAGATATTTTCTCTCTTCTTCGATCCAGTACAAGGTGGAAGACGACGGTCGAAATCCCTACACCAACCAGCAAAGACAAGATAATCAGATTTTCCTGTATAGTCATTTTACTACCTCACCGAGTGCATCCCCAACCTTGTAAATGTAAGATTGATTTAAAATTTTACCCGCCTGGATCCTTCCATTCGTGGATGATTTTTTGAAATGCTCTTTTCATGCCAGGTTTTTGTAGCAGGTTTAACGAAATTTTTATAAGTCCTGAAAGCTGTGTACTTGTTGGATGGGGTGCACAAAATTCGTTCAACTATTGACAGCTTGTTCGAGTTTGTTCAACTTTTTTAGGAGAAAAGAAGAGGATATTGGAACCATTATAGATGAAATCATCGAAAATAGGAGCGAAGATCCTTCAACCCCTTGTATGATGTTATCGCCTGGAAGTAGTATACCGATAGCAGAATTATCCGAAGAGAAAGTGAAAGAAGAGGTTGAGGAGGAGATACCGGTAAGCGAACTCATAGAGCCATACTGTCCAAAGTTTGAGGAGAAGAAAAAGAGGGGTTGGATGAAAACGGGTATACCTGGCTTCGATAAACTTATAAAAAATGGCATACCTGAGGGATCTAACATAATAATAGCAGGCGGTCCAGGGAGTGGAAAAACCCTATTTTGTCTCCATACGGTGTACAACCTCGCGGCAGAGGGTAATGATTGTGTTTACCTCTCCATGGAGGAAAAACCAGATAGACTTATGGATCACCTACTATCATTCGGTTTCAAGGTTGAGGAGACCGGAAGAACGGAATACGATCTATATCTTAGGGCAAACGGAAAAGGAAGAATAGTCATAAAGAGGATCCAGCCCGTCCAGCTCGCCAAATCCGTTGAGGCTTTACTCGAAGAAGCGAGAGGAACCCTACCCATAAGAGTTGATATGATATTGGATTTCATACCGAGGGGTTTTAACCCCTATCTTCTCGTGCTAGACTCTGTATCTGCAGTAGAAACAGCCTTCTCTGGAACGAGAAGGCAGTACAGGATCTACATCGAACAGCTCTTCAGATACTTCGAGAGGTTTGATGTCACAACGTTCATAATATCGGAAACCCTCGAAGCACCGAGGAAGTTTTCCGTGACAGGTGTAGAAGAGTTTTTGGCAGATGGTATAGTGGTATTTTATAATCTGCCTGGACACACAGAGAGGGTGAGGGGTGTAGAGGTATATAAACTGAGAGGAACATCTCATGTTAGGAGAATCGTTCCAATGGAAATAACGGATAAAGGTATCGTTGTCTATCCCGATGCCCCTCCCCTCAAAATGACAACATAATCAAAATCTGACCATCACATTTTAATACCACATATTCTATTTTGTCAAGCAGTAAGAAAGGAGAGGGAAAATATGGAAAACTTGGTTACATCATTGAGTAAACTCCCCGTTTACACCAGGGAAGGCATCTTTG
>Ga0180302_10001854_pt1 | contig 10144 bp, 10 predicted proteins | sample GuaBasSediGuay17_FD_121794 | JGI IMG/M metagenome (GOLD analysis project Ga0180302, IMG submission 121794) | Subseafloor sediment microbial communities from Guaymas Basin, Gulf of California, Mexico - Guay17, Core 4571-4, 12-15 cm | ecosystem: Environmental > Aquatic > Marine > Hydrothermal... | reverse complement strand
TCAACTCATGAGTGTAACTCTCTACGTCTATGGCTACGGCAACTCTGGGAGGCTCTTCAGCTACTGGAGTTACCCAACTTGCAGCCATGAAGTTTATCCTCTCATTCCACTTTCCACTACCTATGATATAAGCTGGACGAGGATGGAGTAGTAAATAATACCTATCAATGACTCCTACGTACGCTTTTCACCCGACTACTTGCAACTTCATCTTGAAATAAAATGTTTACCTCTGTTAGACGTTTTAGCTTTTGCGTATCGATTCAAAGTAATTGCCTTAATCTAACATTAAAGTGAAAACCATATTACACTTCTCGTGAATTGGAGACCAAGAACTTCTTCTGTTAACTGTTCTCGTAGCAATGAGGTTTACGCCTAGGTGTCCAACATCTCTTAAAACAATCTCACCAACTTGAATTGGGGCCCTAAGCTCAACCTTTGCCAATTCCTTGACTATCGCTTTTATGATCCCCTTAGGAACTGGCTTATCACTCCTAACTGAGACTACTGGCAAGTCCCCTCCTATGACTCTAACTACCGTGAAGAATGGTCTCTTAGGATCCAAGACCTCGCTTACAGCGTATTCTACTCCACGTGGACACAAGTTGCCTTCAACTCTCACTGCTTGATTGTTCTCCAAGTATATCTTGACTCTACATCCCACGGGACATACTATACATGTGACCTCACGTGCGTTTGTCAATTCAGGTACCCTCGCTCAACACATTGACCGTAACCTTATGCCCCTCAACGTTTCTATATATTTCTCTTTCTAAAAGGTTTATCTTGAACATCTCTGCCGGGACTATCTTAGCTTTCCTCGACGTCAACCCTATTTCTGGGATATTTATTACGGCTCTCTCTATGGGCTTAACGACTCTGCCGTAGAGCGTTATCTCTTCTCTTAGCCCCATCAACATTTGGGGGACGACGAACTTGACATTATCTCCTCGAACAACTCTCAGGTAGTACTTAGCAGTCATTTCATCATCTATGAATAGCTTAGCTCCTTCAGCAGCTATCTCTCCTTGCTCTACAACAGTATCTACAAGGTCATTTATAACTAGAGCATTTCCAGAGACGAAAACTCCGGGTAGCGTAGTCTCTAAGTATTCATTGACTACAGGTCCTCCCGTATCAGGGTCCATGAGCACACCGGCCCCCTCAAGGAGCTTTACCTCTGGCTTAAGACCTGCAGCTATAACAACTGTATCACACGTAATTTCAACTTCCGTTCCCGATATAGGGTTAAGTTCGTCGTCTACTTTAGCAACGATTACCTTCTCTACTCTTTCACGACCTATTATCCTCTTAACGACATGACTGAGCAACAAGGGTATTTCAAAGTCTTCGAGACACTGAACGACATTCCTGATTAGCCCACCAGGCCAAGGTTTGGCTTCAACTACTGCCTTCACCAAAGCTCCTTGAAGGGCTAGCCTTCTAGCTACGATTAAACCTACATCGCCTGAACCTATGATCACGATTTCTTTTCCTGGCATTACTCCGTACAAGTCCATTAGGGTTTGGACTGTACCAGCAGTGTAGACTCCAGCGGGTCTGTCTCCCACCACTCCTATTTCATAGACAGTCCTCTCGCGAGCCCCAGTCGCTACTATAACAGTCTTAGCTCGAACGTCTACCAAACCTCTTCGAGACACTACAATAACACTCTTTTCATAGTAGTTCACGTAACGTAACTCTAGAGCGCGAGCTTCAAGTAGTATTTCTACACCTTTATCTAAGAGATAGGAAGAAAGTATTTCAGCGAACTCTGGACCTGTTAAGTCGCGCTTAAGGCAATGGACTCCAAAACCAGTGTGTATGCATTGAGGGAGCACTCCACCGAGACGTGCTCTATCATCCACTAACATCACTTTGTCAACGTCCAAGTCTTTGAGCTTAATCGCAGCGGCAAGTCCAGCAGCTCCGCCCCCTATTACGATTGAGTCTACGTACACTCTTTTCACACTCATCGCCTCACTAATTCATAGATGTCTCCTATTCCAATTTCACTTCCTTCCCTCGTTAACTTGACTTTCCAAAGGTCAATACCCTCAAGGTCAGCGATTAGTTTCACTATTAGCGGTAAACAGAAAGCCCCTTGACATTCACCCATGCCAGCCCACGTCCTGTATTTAACTCCTCTCACAGTGACTTCAGCGCCTATTTTCCTTATCCTCTTTATTGCTTCAACGATTTCAGCTTTAGTCACTAATCTGTGCTTGCACACTACAACACCGTAATTGGGATCCTCTTGGACGAGCTTAGCTCTCCTCTCACTATCTAGCTTCCTAAATTTATTAATTCCACATCTAAAGGGATTCCACTTGCTCTTCTCAACTAACTTCACTCCTATGTCACTTTTTATTAGCCTAACAACTTCATAAGCTATTGCTGGAGCTGAAGTCAAGCCGGGAGACCTTGTTCCGGCCACGTTTATGAAACCGTGCGGGTATTTATAGCTCCTTATTATGAAGTCACCATGGGGTGGCTCAGGTCTCAGCCCTGCGAACACCTTTATGACTTTACTTAATGGAGGCAATGCTTTAACCAACTTTCGCGCCTCATTCCACACTAATTTAAGACCTCTTTCAGTAGTTCCCCACTTTTCCTTTTCATCTAAACTCAAGTCCTCAGCTGTGGGACCTATCATTAAGTTACCTTCTGTCGTCTTGGCGACAGCTACTCCTTTAGTTTTCGGAGTTGGAGTAGGGAAGAGAACTCGAGTCACTTTAGGTTCTGCACTCTCGTCAAACACGTAATATTCTCCTCTTCGTGGCTTTATGGTAAAGTCTTCAACTCCAACTGACCTTGATATTTCATCAGCATAGAGTCCAGCTGCGTTTATCACTATATCAGCCTCTATAAGACCGTGAGAAGTCTCAACGCCGACAACCTCGCCATTACTAACTTTAACTGAGAGAACTTTTGTGTTGAAGTGTGTTATCACGCCGTTATCGACAGCATTCTCGACTAACGCTATGACAGCTTCGATAGGGTTAATCACACCTCCTGTCGGAGCCCAGAGGGCAGCTTTCACATCGTCACTTACGTTTGGCTCTAAAGCTTGAATCACGTCTTTGTCAAGCATTACTCTAATACCAGGGACTCCGTTTCTCACTCCGCGTTCCTTAAGAACATGTAATTCGTTGATTTCTGAGTCCGTGAAAGCGAGGACTAGTATTCCAGAAAAGTTAACAGGTATGTCTAACTCTCTTGACCATCTTCTCCAGAGTTTAGCGCCACGAACGCAAAGTCTAGCTCTCAAAGGGTATTTTCGGGGGTCATCATCGTAACCTCCGTGAATTATTGCCGTATTAGCTCTTGAAACACCCCATCCTGCATCGGGTTCCATGTCCACTAAGTGGACCTTTAAATTCTCATACTTCGATAAAACTCTCGCAATACTCACTCCCACAATTCCCGCGCCTATTATGATTACTCGTGTAATCCTCATTCAATACTCTTCATTGCTTATATTACCTATAAAGGTAGTTATCATGGAATTCAAAAAAGATAGAGTTTTATTAGTAAGTCAGTAGTTCCAGCGCTCTTCACAGAGGGCTCTCCGCCCTTACGAGCTTCATCATCTACTGCTTAGTTAGAGTAACTTCCTAATTATATCTTTCTCCGTTACTATTCCAATTAGAGTTTTACCTCTAACTACAGGCAACCTTCTGATCCCGTGCTTCCTCATGATCTCTAATGCTTTAGTCATTAGCATATCAGGTGTGACCGTTATTAGAGGCTTTGACATTATATCTTGACACATAGTAGTTCTGGGATCTCTTTCCTCTAAAATAACTCTTTGAAGGATATCCCTCTCAGTGATTATGCCAGTCGGCATGCCTGCGCTCATTACAACAACTGCGCCTATGTCGTGAGTTATCATCTTATTAACGGCTGCTATTACAGGGTCAGAAAATAGCACAGTTACAACAGGTGTAGTCATTATCTCAGATACTGGTTTATCAATTCTTGAAGAAATTTTACTAGTCAAATGATGTCACCAATGATTTTTAAAACTTTAGAAAATATAACTTTTTAGCTAGTAAAAATGTAAAGCTGATCGCTTTAATTGTCGTTTAACCCCTCGCTAACTTCTCCACTATTCTGAGTACTCCTCTCAACGAAGCGCGAACTTGTGGAGGTAAGTGTACGAGTCCCACTTCAATGAATCCCCTCACGATAAGAGACACTGCCTCCTCTTCGGTGAAGCCCTTGGCCATTAAGTAATATAACTGATCTTCAGATATCCTACCAATTGCTGCCTCGTGAGTGAGTTCAGAGCCCTCTACATAAGACTCAAGTTGAGGAATAGTCGTAACACTAGCTCGTTGTGATAACAACAAACTACGACACTCTAAATGGCCTCGAGTTTTCTCAGCTCTTCCGATCAAGTGCCCTCTCATGATCACTCTAGCTTGGTCTCTGACTATGCTTCTGCTAACGATTTCTCCTCTTGAATCTCTTCCTAGAAACTCAATTCTACTTCCAATGTCCATAAATGAGCGTTTCTTTCCTAGCAATATCGACGTCATGTAACCTTTAGCTAACTTGTGCAAGTAAGTCGTTGGGCACATATCCAGGTGACTTACTGGGTATAGGTTAACGTAATAAGAAACGTAAGTACCTCCTTCCTCAACTATGACTGACGTTCTGGGCCTCACTTCAAACTCGGGAGCCCAACCGTGTATCATTGTAAACGTAAGCTTAGCTTTTCTCTTGACATAAAATTCAGAGACTCCTACGTGTAGTCCCTCATTGGACATAGTAGCGCATCCAGTCACTAAGTTCAGCTCTCCCCCCTCATCAACTATCACAACATTGTGAACTGGTTGCGCTACTCCCTTTGAAGCTACGAAGAAGCAGGCTTGAATCGGTTGAGTTACCTTAACGTTGGGCGGTACGTAAATGAAGTACCCATGTCTCCAATAGCTATGCGTTAAACTCGTGTAAAAGTCTTGGTTCACTCTAAGGGCTTTCCAAAAGTATTCCTTAGCCCAAGTAAACTTCTCATAAGCCTCTGTAGTGCTAGTCACTATGACTCCTAAACTCCTCAGGTACTCAGAAACGAATTGGTAAATGCGACTATGGTCTATCTGTACGTAATTTCCACTCCCTTTTTCTAGCTCAATTCCGACGTACTTCATCTTGCCCTTTATGGCCTTGGGTATTGAACTTTCATCTATTGGCTCTTTCTTTAACTCTCCAAAGTCGTACTTCTTAGTTAAGGCCCTCTTCAATGGAGTCACCTACTAATTTGACTAGCCCCGAATAACCGCTCTCATAAATTAGTTTGAGTAAACTTAAAGGACTCTTACTCGAGTAGATAATTCTTCCGCCAAACATTACGTGAGCTACGTCTATTTTATTCAGTTGTTTTAAAACGCTCCCAAGGTGAGTTACTATCAGCATAGACATGCCGCTCTCGATGAACTTATTGATGAAGTTAGCTATTGACATTAAGCTCTCCACGTCGATTCCGCTATCTGGTTCGTCAAGGAGAGCTAACTTGGGACTTTGTAGCATAGTAACGTAGAGCTCTACTTTCTTAGCTTCACCACCACTGAAGCCATGATATAGTTCTCTGTCAAATAGGTAGCGAACGTTAAGATAATTCACTGTAAACTTATCTTGGGGATACATAGCTTTAAGCCTATTAATTAGATGTCTTAACTTGACGTTTACTCTTGGTGGATTTTGAAAGGCTAGCGCGATCCCCATCTTAGCTCTCTCATGAGGAGGTAACTTAGTTATGTTAACGCCTCCGTAAAGTATCTCTCCTTTGATTACTTTAAACTTGGGAACTCCCATTATTGTCATTAATAATGAGGACTTACCAGAGGCATTAGGTCCTAGTAAAGTGTGAACTTCACCCTCACCTATAGTCAAGTTAACTCCTTTAAGGACTAATGTATTCTCGACTTTAACCCACAGATCTCTAACTCTTAGTAATGCCTTACTCGTGAGAATCACCTCGCCTGACGAATAGCTCACAACTGAGGCAATTCCTCTCTGCAAATTCTCTTATCTTCTCAAGAGGGGGAGTTGGAATGAACTCTGGATACACTATCTCGCCAAAGTTTATGCTAATCCTTCTAATATCAGCAATAGGTCTCAAATGTCTTTCGATAAACATTCTCAAGGCATCAAGGTCTTCTACTATCATTAGCGCTATCACGTTGAACTCTCCTGAAGTAAAGCCTACTAATAATGTCCTAGGACAACTCTTGAGCTTATTCATTAGGTTAATAGCGCTCTCATATCCGACTACTTCGAACCCTGCGAAGACCACTCGATATCCTAGACTCTTTAAGTTGACGTTAGCTTGTACTCTTATGTAGTTATTCTTGATAATCTTCAGTAACCTTTCTCTAACTGATGAATGCTTTAGCCCTATTTTCCTCCCAAGTTTCACTAAGCTAGCTCTTCCATCAACTTGAAGTTCTGAAATCAACGTGACATCGACATTGTCTAGCTCAGCCTTATCTCTCTTACTATCTGCTAACATTTTTCTATACCACATCTACATTTTGTAGATAAATATTTAAATATTTCTACATTTTGTAGAAGTAAATCGCAGTAACTATTTAAATGTCGAGGAGAATAGGGTCATGTGTACACTGTTGTTCTAGTTAGATATGGTGAAATAGCAGTTAAGTCTAGTAGAGTTAGGCGTAGAATGGAGGAAGCGTTATTAGACAGCATAAGGTTCAAGTTAAAGTCAGAAGGATTAACTGACTTTAAGTTTAAAAGAGAAAGAGGCAGAATATTTGTAATTACCAATGAAGCAGAAAGAGTAGCATCAATTTTAACGAGAGTCTTTGGGATAGTCTCCACTAGTCCCGCTATAGAGATAGACAATTCAATAGAAGAAATAATAAAATACTCGTTATTCCTTGCCGAAACTAATATTAAGAACAGAATCAAGTTCGCTGTAAGGGCTAGGAGAGTTAAGTCTTACGAGTTGACTAGCAAAGACGTTGAAAGAAGAGTAGGAGAAGCAATACTGAAGCGTTTTCCTCGCCTTAAAGTCGATCTAGAGAACCCAGATTACATGTTGTACGTTGAAGTTAGAGAGAAGAGAGCGTACATCTTTGACAAGATACTCAAAGGAGTCGGGGGACTTCCATATGGCGTTGAGGGCAAGGTAGTAGCTTTAATTTCAGGTGGAGTGGACAGTGTTGTAGCGTCGTGGTTAATGATGAAGAGAGGATGCGATGTAATACCAGTACACTGTGATATGGGAGAATACTACGGTCCTGAAGCTAAAGACAGAGCTATGAGAGTCGTCAGGTGGCTGAGAGAATGGGTTCCTAAAGAAGATTTTAAAGTGTATTGGGTACCTCTAGGAGAAGCTCATAAAGCACTTGGGAACCTAAGAAATCGATATAGGTGTCTGGTGTGCAAGTCTTTGATGTATAAGATAGCTGAGCTAATATGTAGTGCTGAGAATTGTAAAGCGATAGTTACTGGAGAGAGCATAGGTCAAGTAGCATCTCAAACGTTAGATAACTTAAATTACCTAACGAGGACCGTAACGACTCCAGTGATAAGACCAGTCGTGGGGCTAGACAAAGAAGAAATCATAGATATAGGAAGGCGCCTGAGTGTCTTTAAAATAGCTGGTAAAGACGTTGGGAAGTGCAAACTAGTCCCTAAGTACCCAATAACTCACGTAACTATGAGAGATGTTGAGTACTTGAGTGAGTTAAACTTGGACAGAATAGCAAGAGCAGTCTTTCAGAGGGCTAAACTACTAAAAATGTAGCTCAGAGAGAATCGTTAAAAATCGACTAATAAGTTAGAATTATCCTCTTTACTACATCTATAACCTTGGCTTGATCCCCAGTCTCTCTTGCGGCTTCAAGCTCATCTCTCCTAGCATATACCATGAGAGCTTTCTTGAATATATTGCCGAAGATTTCCTTGGAGAGTCTCATTCCCTTAACTGGATCCATTCTATAAGTGAACTGGTCTTCAGCAAACCATCCCTCATACCTTATGTCTATCGCTGCATAACAGAAGTCAACGAACCTCCATATATCTCCAGTGCCAAAAACTCTGTCTTCATCATTACTGTGTAACTTTGCGGTGTTTAAGTGAAAGTTCCTTATCGGTATCCCGAGTTTGTGTAATGCATATACGGTTGCAGCTGGCTCAACAGCGTACATTTGCTCATGACCATAGTCTATTGTAACCCCCATGTTGTTACCGCCACACTTCTCGTTAACGACTTTAGCTATTAAAGCTGCTAAATGGGTAGTTGGTATGATCATGTTCCCCTCTCGAGGTTCTTTAAGCTTTGCCTCTACACCGAACTTAAGTCCCTTCCTTATCGCCTCCTTATTTATTTCGACGCAGCCCTCGATGAACCACTCGTACTGCTTACCATAATTTACTTCAAAGTTGTAATCCCATCCATCAGAACCAGGCCACAGAGAAACTGTCTCACACCCAACTTCCTTAGCTACTTCAACAGCTGTTAAAGTCTGTCTCAAAGCCTCTTCTCTAACCTCCTTATCAGGGTTAGTCAATCCACCCATTTTCCACTTAGGGTCTGTGAATAAGTTAATGTTCATAGTAGTTGGAGTTAGCTTCAACCTTCTTAATGCCTCTTTAACTTGACTGATCTTGTCATAGTCTATTTCTCCCTTTTCATTTAAAAAGAGCACATCATGGAATTCTATGCCCTCTATTCCAGCTGCAGCAACTCTCTCCATTTGCGATATTACGTCACTTTTCAACTCAGGGAAGTATCCTTTAGTAGCGAATCTATCTAAGAAGTCACCTGCAGCCCAGTGACCAGCCGCAAACTTTATCTCGAACTCTTTGAAGAACTCCTCCAGTTTATCCCCTTCTATGTACCCCTTATAGTACTCCTCTAACTTAATTAATCCCTCTTTAGTGATTTTCATCATTACTCCCCTTATTAAATTTAGGCTTTTTAGGCAATTTAACTATTTTGAGGTCAATGTATCCTGGGTGTGCACTTAAGTTAAATACTCATGATTGAATATTGTGATCGTGAGACAATGGTGAGAGATAAAGGAGTAGCCTATTATGGCGTTTTCTCTGTAGATGAGGCAGTAATAGACTATTGGGACATGCTTGATCACGGCGTTAACGCCATCCTATACGCTATTTCCGAGTTCGACTTCTACTTTTGGCGTAGTGGAATCATTAAGGTGATCGAGAGAGCTAAGGAGATGGGGTTTAAAGTCTACTTGAGCTTATGGGGTTGGGGCGGAATCTTCGGGGAAGGTCCTCCTAGTATGTACTTACAAGATCATGTCAAGGGGAGGCAAGTATCAGCTATAAGGGATAAACCATTATGTGCAGCGTGTTTTAACTGTGAAGAGTTCAAGAATTACTTGATAGCTAGCCTTAAAGCGCTCTCTGAGGAAAACGACGTAGATTATTTCCTCTTACAAGGAGTAGGGTACAAAGTTCTAGGCGATAAGGACTGGTCTTGTAGATGTGAATGTTGCAGGACTCTTTTCAAAGAAGAGTACGGTTATGAAATGCCTAAAGAACTAACTGCTGATGTAATGTCATTCAGGAAGACGAAGCTTATTGAGTTCATCAAAGAGATATCAAGGGCTATTAAGGTAGCTGATAGTAAGAAGAGAGTAGCTCTATGTTTGCCATTGGAGTTGGACGTTAAGCTAGGAATAGGAGACTGGAGTGAAGTTGTAACGATTAACGAGGTGGATATGTTAGGGATAAATCTTTGTCGAGAACACATATTGTATGAAGGAGGAGTTGAACGAATTAACACCCTTGTCAAATCTTTAAAATCGAAGTTTGATGAGAAGAGAAAGGAAAGCGTAATGTTGATTCAAGGGTTTAGGATCCCTAAGGGGCGTGAAAGGGAGGTGGTTAGGGTGATAAAGTTATCATCTGCCATGAGTTTTACTTCGATAATCTTGTGGCCTTATCGAGCTGGCGAGAACAGTTCAATTGAGTCTGGAGATCCAGAGAAATTATGGTACTTAATAGGGAAGACTTACAGAGAAATCTGACATTAGATGCTTTATGAGTTAATTTTATGGTAGTTATTAACTAACACTTCTCTACTCAACACGAAACCTCATCGAGCCTAACAGATGACTTAAATAGAGGATTATGTTAAGAC
>Ga0180302_10001853_pt1 | contig 10145 bp, 9 predicted proteins | sample GuaBasSediGuay17_FD_121794 | JGI IMG/M metagenome (GOLD analysis project Ga0180302, IMG submission 121794) | Subseafloor sediment microbial communities from Guaymas Basin, Gulf of California, Mexico - Guay17, Core 4571-4, 12-15 cm | ecosystem: Environmental > Aquatic > Marine > Hydrothermal... | reverse complement strand
GGGGGCGCCCCCGGGGCAAGGGATAAAAGCCCCCGAGACCCACCTAGACGCGGAGGCGCCCCCGAGGAGAACTCCGCTGGCGAAGGCCTGCCCGGGTTCGAATCCCGGCCCCCGCACCAGCTAATGGTCCTAAGGAAACTACTTTACTCGCCCTGGACCGTCCCTTAGCCGGAGGAATGAGCGATGAGAATATCTGAGGCTCAAAGGGCTGTAAAAGAACTCTTGAGGAGGCATGGCGTCAAGAAATCCCCAGCCTCACTGGCCGGAGTATTGGAGGAGCTGGGCGAGCTTTCGCACGCAATGCCGATCAAGGAGGGGTTTAAGAGGGGAGCCAAGGCAAGGGTTGACTATGCCCTTGCAGAAGTCCTATTCGAGCTGCTAAAGCTCGCTGAGGACTGCGGTGTTGACCTCGAGAGCGCGTTTGTCAGCGTCCTTGAGCGTTGGGCGCAGGAGAAGCCTACGTGGACGCGAGAGGTCACCGCAAGGTGGAGGTCGCTGAGGGGCTAGCCTTTTAGCCGAACTTCGGCCTAACCTCTATCTCTATGCCTAGCCTCTTGCCGAGCCTCTCCAGCTTCTTCCTGGGTTTGCCGAGGAGGTAGTTGTAGTACTCCGCGTCAACGAACACTACGGCGTTCCCCTCCTCAGTTATATGCACTTCCATGCCCCTGTCGGGTATATAGCGCCTCAGCAGGCGCTCGATGGAGATCCTGATCTTAAAATCCCTAGCGCTTTCCCTCTTCTTGACCGGCACCACGAATGTCCTCTCACCGAACACATAGAGCTCGTACTCGGGCTCTCCCGTTAGGAAGTCCTTGACAAGCACCACAGGCCTTGCGAGCTCGGCCTCCCTTAGGCCGTGAGGTATCTTCACGGTAGTCTCAAGCTCGTAGACCTTGGACACCCTGCCGTTGTGTATGAATATCACGGTATCAATGATCGAAGGTATCATTCCCAGCTCGACTCTACCTATGAACCTCTGAATCGCATCTATGGGGCTCGTCGCGTGAACGACCCCCACCATGCCCACACCCGCCAGCCTCAGGTCCTTGTACAGCTCGAAGTCCCTGGTGTCCCTCATCTCGTCGAAGAACGTGTAGTCGGGCCTGGAGAGCAATAGCACGTCGTGTATCTCCTCGGACGAAGCGTAGTTCTTCGAGTACTGCGTGACCTCGTCGGGCAGCTGCATGTCCCTCGGAGACTCAATAGTCTTGACTATCTTCCCCTTTCTGTGGTAATACTCGGCGAGTGCCTGTGCGAACGTTGTCTTGCCCATGCCAGGCGCGCCCGCTATGAGTATGCCCTCGGCCTGCTTCTCGAGCCTCTCCACGAGCTTCGGGGGCAGGTTGTAGTCCTCCAGCCTTAGCTTTGCTATGGGCCTCACCGCCGTTATCTCGATGCCGTCCGAGAACGGGGGCTTCGTTATGACGATACGGAACCTCTCAAGCTGCACAATGGTGGAGCCGGGGCGATCGATTTCGATAAAACAGCTTGGGGAGGTTTTAGCCCTCTCAATGATCTCCCTAATGAACTCCTCTAGCTCCTCCCGCGTAACGGGCTCCTCCCTCAAGGGGACGAACTCCCACTTGCCGGGGACCCCCCTCTTGGCGTACGGCTTCACCCCCTCCTTCAGATGGACAGACATGGTGTCATCCGTGAAGAACTCCTCAAGCTTCATGGCAACTCTCTTCGCTGGTTTGAGATGGAGCACTCTAATCCCCATCGCGGCGGCGGCCTCACGAGCCACTTCGTCGCTCGTTACCAGGGTTGCGTTCCATTCCAGTGCCAGGTCCCTCAGCAGGCCGTTAGGCGACGCTTCAGGGTCAGGCATTACTCTGTAGCCTTGAGGTAGGTCCCTAGTGAACTCAAGCTCCAATCCCTTCTCCTCGACCGCTTGCCTGACAGCCTTGACCTCCTGTAGACCCGTGAGGCCCTCGCTTACGCCTCTCTTGGCTAGGTACTCGAAGTGGGCGACGATGAGAGTATGGACTAGGATCTTCCCCTTAATGTCTCCTCTCTTTATCGCCTCCCTGAGAGACCCCCTCAGGAAGGCCGATGTGTCGGGCAGGTACAGCTCCTCTACCAGCATACCTTGCACTTGGGAGGCGTGGTGAGATCTGGGATTTAACGATTTCCCTCGGCTTAGTAAGCTGACACTACACGGGGCCTCTGAGTCCGTTAGGTGCTACGCGGGCGCTAAGTGAGCGCGCCTGAGAATCTCCTCGCACACTAAGACCACGCAGTGGCTTGTAAAGTATGGAAGGGGGCCAAGCGAGACCCTGCCGATTCCCTCAGCTTCAAGCAGAGCCTCATCTTCCCTAGTCAGACCAATGTGGTCTCCTAGCACGAAGGCCGCTGGGGGTATGATGTTGGCCTCCCTTATGTCCGCACCAGCCTCGTGGAGGTAGTAAACGTTGTAACCCGCCGCCTTTAGCCCACTCACGGCCTCCTCGAAGCTCAGTTTCAGGGTCTCGTAGCCCTCAGGGGGCTCTCCCCTAACTGCGGAGGAGAATGCTTCCGCAAACTCTGCCTCACTGCCTAGGGGTTTGGCCCTCCGGCAATCAACTACTAAGCCTAGGGGCGGATTGGGAGGGCCCGCTAGGACGGCAATGAACAGTGCATGGGCAGCCACGGGGGTCCCAAGTAGAGCGATTAACGCACGAGCTACTACATCAAGCCTACCAGCTGAAGCTAGCCTCTTGGCGCTTACGGGGGCTGTCCATGCGTTACCGGCCTTCAGCAGGAAGGCTGCTGAGCGCTTTGGCAGCATCACCAGAACGATGGTACTTTCTTCCTCTCCTCTTCAGGTCTGATCCTTATTATGCCCCTATGGACGGCGCATCGTATGCAGTAGTACTTGGTCACCCTGTACCGAGGGATTATGGCACCCCGCCTCCTAAGCTCTCTGGCTAGCTGCGGGTCGACCACGGTTACGGGTCTCGTCAGCTTAACGGCCTTAGACCGCGGTATTAGCGCGCCGCACTCGTCGCACTGGACCATGTACTCTTTGCCCTTACCCCCCTTATGCCTGCCCCTGCTCTTGCGTTTCTTTGGCAACTATTCCACCCTACGCGCCTAACGACTGCGGGTACTTATATCCTCGCCGCTCACCGGAAACCAGCTCGGCGGGACTAAGGGGCGCCGCTTGTACTCTCTCCTCAAAGCGGGACTCACCATCTTCTCCGGTAGGAGGTAGCCGAATGGTGAGATATACTTAACTAGAGTCGAGGATCTGCAGGCACTGCAGAGAACTTGCTCATATCTATTTACGTCTCCACAGCTGATGCATAAAGAGAAATCGGAAACCAGGGAAAAGCTGCGCAGGCCTCTCTCTAGGAGTTCTCTAACAAGCCCACCGACGATGCTAGGGAGCGGCGGCAGAGTTCCTAGCTTGATCGTGGGCTCCGTGGAGAGGCCCCTAGACTGCAGCGTGGCCTCTCGCTCTACGAGATTTTCGAACGAGACGAGAGTGAGGGGAGCGAGACTCAGCGTATTGAAGAGCTTGGCAGCAAGACCCTCCGCTGGCAACCCGGCTAGCGCTCTGTAGGGCTCATCTCCCTTGTGAACAACTGTTAGCTCGACGCTCTCGTCGTTAAACTGACGCGATACAGTCTCCCAGAACCTGAACGCGCGTGCCTCAAAGCTCTGAGGGGGTGCTACCAACGCGAAGGCTGCGCCAATGCCTAGAAGACCCACCTTTGCGTTCTCGACTGCCGCTGCCCCTAAGTACTCCTTGACTAAGGACAGCAGCGACTTGGGAGGCCTTACGTGCTTGATAGCAGCCATTATCCGCTCCAGACTTTCAATACAGGCCTCGAAAAGAGGCTCCTCGCTCCGCCCTACCCTGGCGACTAGGACCGGCGTTATCAGTGAAACTTGAGACAGTACTATGACCGGACTCGAGGGCTGCTCGTAGCTGCCAACCCGCACGTTGACTGGAAAGCCGCTCTTGAGTGCCATGCTCAGGGAGTCCAGCGATTCCGGCGTTAGGATGTCGTGAGGGGATCCCACCAGTGTCACCGAGATTGACTCAAACTTAGGAAGCAATGACCTAAGCACAAGCTCAGAGCCTAGGCCCCACCTGAGCACTAGGTTAACGCGGCCCGGACCGGCCATAATCGAATCGATGGTGGCTAGCAAGTCCCTGATACCGCTCTCATCGAGGCTCGCTGCGGTCTCGTCAAGCCCCCACACCTCAACCTCTCCGACGAACTGGGAAAGCCTGGCAAGGAAGCTCGCGAGGCGCCAAGGCGAGCCTCCGAGGGTCTCAGCCGAAAACGCGAGCGAGAGAGAGCCCTTAACGAGGCTTTCAGGCCTTCTCCATGCCACCAAGCCCCGTTTGACGAGGTCTGAGAGCCCGCCTTCTACAAGCTTCACCAACGCGTACTGGGCCAGTAGAGCGTCGAGAATCTCGCTCACACGTCTGTGCCTGAAGGAATACAGGGGGCTGTCTAGCTCCACCCTCCTTCTTAACGAGTGCTCGGTGAGGCCGTAGAGACGTGCCAGATTGCGCACGGGCCCCCTCACGCTGCGCAGTCTTAGGTAGGAGGCCACGGCGGCCAGCGTTATCTCGAGCAGCGGCTCCTCAACCTCCCTCGCTAGCTCAGCTATGTCGATGTAGACGTCGGGGGGTAGCTCATGCCCGAGCTTCCTCTCAAGACCAGGCAAAGCCTGCTTAGCCCCTATGAGCCATCCTCCCTCAGTCACCACTATGGACTCCACGTCAGCTAGTATAATGGACGACAAGGCCCTGTAAACCCTCTTCCCCAGCTCGGTTAGAGCGTAAGCACCCGCTACCAGTCGCACGAGACCAGCCTCTCTTAGCTTGCCGAGATGGTAGCTCAGTCTGCTTGTGCTAACGTTTAGAGCCTCGGCTAGCTCCGAGGAGCGCACGGGGGTGCTGCTTCGCCCCAGCTCTGAGAGAATGCCCAGCCTTACAGTGTCTGATACCGCCTTTACACTTTCGGCTAACCGCCTCTCATCGCGTGCTCCCATGAACACCCCTCGCCTAGTCTCCTTCAGGGAAGCGCATAGAAAAAAGCTTCACCGCCTCCCTAACCACATCGTCCTCTCTGCCGGTCGTTAAGAGCTCCGCATGGCTCTTGACGCATTCCACGACCTTAAACGCCCACGCCGCGACGTGGCTCGGGACGATGCCAGCGCTCACCAGCCTCCTGAGCTCATCCGCGTCCCTGACAGCAACTACCCCATCGCTCTTCACGACAACATCGACCTCTAAGTCGATGTACCACGCCGTGACCTCAGCCACCTCCCTGGAGACCTCAAGGGGGGTGTTCACGTTGACGTAGTAGCCCTTAACGCGCCCCTCCCTATTCATGTACTTGTGCACTATTATCGGAGAGAAAACGCCGGTCAAGCTTATTGCGACATCGCCAGCCTCCTTCTCGACGCCTAAACCGTTGTAGACGCCCGGGGACCTAATGGTGCGGCTCACTTTTAGCAACCCGTCCTTGCCAATGCTCACAACATCGCCTCGAATCTCTACGACGCTTCCGTCAGGTTTCTCGTGAACGAAGCGGGCCCTCCTGACCCCACTGTTACATACCTTCTTGTTAACGTAGTACTGATGGAGAGAGCGTCCTAGGCAATTCTCGTCGCAACACGTAAACCCCTCTTCGAGGAGGTCCACCATTCTGGAGACATCGGGCCCCAGAGTCTTTAAGTGATGGTGGAGGGCTATAGTCCTACGCCTCCTATTCCTTACTCTGTCCATCTCGAGCTTCGCCTGAAGGGGGAGCAGAATTGTGGCGAGGCGCTCACCCCCAGCTAGCCGCGTTGGCTCGGAGGACTCTTCGGCAGACTCTTCGACCTCCTCGGCTTCCTTCTTCAGGCGCTCCAGCTCCTCTATGAGGACCGTGATATCAGCCTTGGACGCATTGCTCCTCCACCTGACGCCCCATCCCTCTCCCACCATCCGCGACGATAAAGCCATGAGCTCCGCGATTCTGGAGGCGCTCCGAATGAAGCGGCTGCAGGAGAACCTCCCGCCCTCTATTAGGCGCGCGTAAACACCTACTACCGCGATTCCAGGGCTCAAAATGGGGGGTTTCGCTAGCGGGGCTATCACGTGCGCATTTACTAGCTCGCCCTTCTTCAGCGCCATCTCCGTTCTCAGAAGCCCTTTGAGGCCCTCTGGCAGCTCTACCTCGTAGCCTCCACGCGCTCTCCTAAGAACCCTACACTTGTACGAAGAGAAGTACCCCAAGGGTGCTTCCCTGTAGATGCACCACCTAGCCCCCTCTCTAACAGCCGCGGCGACCTCGGAAAAGAGGGGATCGAGACCCAGGACTATCAAGGCGTGCTTGTCGTCCCTGTCCTTCACCGTGACCCCTGCGGCCTCGACCGGCGCGAGTTCGGGAAAGCGCTCTTTAATGGGCTCTGTGGGGTCTGCTATCGGTACGCCTTTTGATAACAATAACTGGGTAATGGCTGTACTGTATATCCCCCTGACTCTAACGCCGAGATCCCGCCCGCCCGTCCTGCCAGCCACGCCTTAGTCCCTTATCTGCTCAAGAAGAGCTATTGCTTGCCAGATAGCTGTGCGTGCGTACTGCGGGGCATTCGGATCCATCGATATCTCGTCCAGCCTAGATATAGCGTTAGCAGCCCTGAGACCGATGCTCATCTTCTGGTCGAGTAGTATTTCTATAGACTCGGAGCAGGCCCTCCTTATGTTACGAGGGACACCGGTGTCCTCGGCAATCCTCCTCAGAATCTGAATAGCCTCACGCACTTGGGCTGGCTCCTCAGACAATCTCCACCACCCCGCTTTGAACGCAACTCCTTAAGGGGGGTCGCCGGGTGCAATTTAAGCGTTACGAGAGACTGAACATCCGACAGTACCCCATCGGCGCGCGCTTGCCTCGCCAGTAGGGGCAAGTAAGTCGGGGGTGGGGCCTCAGTAGTTTTCCCCGACGCGGCGCGGTTTCTGGTAAGCGTGCTTCTTATACGCCACCGTGCACATATAACCCGGGTTAATATGGGGAAGGTTAAGAAAGGAGTGAAGTGTAGCGTCAAGGACTGTGAAAGACTCGCTGTGCGGTCAATATCCCGCGCGCAGTTCTCGGAAGCAAACACGGGATTAAGTATTGAGACGCGAGGGCCGAGAGTCTACCTTTGCGAGACACACTACAAGGCGTACAAGCGCGCATCGAAGAAGCTTAAGAAGCTGCAGAAGTGGAGGTGGATGGCTTGAGCAGGGTTCTGTACCTTCTCTCCGTGGAGTATGACGGCTCTAGGAGGCTCGCCGTAGCAAAGCTGTACGACCCGGACGAGGAGAGGATAGTTGAGGTGCCGGACTGGACTGGTCACAAGCCCTACTTCCTAACGGACCTCAGGCCGGAGGATGTATTGAAGATTAGAGAGATAATCTCTCACAGGGGCTTCGATCACCTCGAAGTCGTGGAGAAGTTCGACCCCATAAGGCAGACCCCCGTGCTCATGACCAAGATAGTCGCCCGAGACCCTCTAGCCGTGGGTGGCGCGCGGGGTTCTATGAGGGAGAGTCTTAAAGGCAGGGCCTGGGAGGCCGCGATAAGGTACCACAACTGCTACATCTACGACACGGGGCTCGTGCCCGGAATGCCGTATGTCCTGAAAAACGGCGCGCTTAAACCCGTCAGAGTAGAGGTACCGAGGGGGATACGTGAGAAGCTGGCCGAGATATACAACTATGACGAGGAGCTCGTGAAGGAGGCTCTTAAGTGGGCTGAGCTCTTCCAGGCTCCGATACCAGGTATAAAGAGGCTAGCCGTCGACATCGAGGTGTACACGGAGGGCGAGCACGTCCCGAGCCCTCAGGACCCCCAGGCGCCTATAATCGCGGTGTCGCTTGCGGGCAGCGATGGGCTAAAGCGAGTGCTGCTTCTGCTACGCGAAGGTGTTAACGAGAGAACGGATAGGGTCTACGGTGACGTCGAACTCGTGTACTTTGAGGATGAAAGGGAGCTTATACTCGAGGCTTTCAACACGATCACGAGGTACCCCCTCGTTTTGACGTTCAACGGGGACCACTTTGACCTACCTTACCTGTATGCGAGGGCCAAGAGGCTGGGTATACCCGACGACAAGATACCAATAGTCATCAGGAGAAGAGAGGACAGCGCCTCCATCAAGGGCTCGCTACACGTGGACCTCTACAAGTTCTTCAACAACAAGTCGATGCAAACCTACGCCTTCGGCTCGAAGTACCGCGAGGCGAAGACCCTCGACGAGATAGCTTTGGCCCTACTGGGAGAAGGCAAGGTTCCCCTTGAGAAACGCATCTCCGAGCTGTCGTACAAGGAGCTCGCCGAGTACTGTTTCAAGGACGCTGAGCTGACGCTCAAGCTCACCCAGTTCTCCGGGGAGCTCGTGATGAAGCTGATCATACTGATGATGAGGATATCCAAGATGGCGATCGACGACCTCACTAGGCACAACATCTCGGCGTGGATCAAGAACATGATGTACTTCGAACACAGACGCCTCGGCTACCTGATACCCAACCCACAGGACATAATCAACTCGAAGGGCCAGACCGCTACGAAGGCTCTAATCAAGGGCAAGAAGTACCTGGGCGCGATAGTTATAGACCCTCTTCCCGGCGTCTTCTTCAACGTGATCGTGGTTGACTTCGCGAGCCTCTACCCCTCCGTGATTAAGCGGTGGAACCTGTCCTACGAGACCGTGAGGTGCCCGCACCCCGAGTGCAGAAAGAGTAAGGTGCCCGGCACCCCCCACTGGGTCTGCAGGAAGAGAAGAGGGCTGACGTCTAAGATAATCGGGTTCCTCAGAGACCTCAGGGTCTACATCTACAAGCCTCTCTCCAAGAAAGCCGAGGACCGCGTGCTCAGAGACCAGTACACGGTGGTCCAGCAGGCGCTAAAGGTTTTCATAAACGCCTCCTACGGCGTCTTCGGGGCGGACACGTTCCCGCTCTACTGCCCGCCTATGGCCGAGTGCACGACAGCCCTTGGGAGGTACTCCATCGCCAAGACCTTAACCATGGCTCAGAGCATGGGTATCCCGGTGCTGTACGGCGACACAGACAGCCTCTTCCTCTGGAACCCTCCAGAGGAGAAGACCGAGGAGCTCGTTCGCAGGGTCATGAGCGAGCTCCACATAGACCTCGAGGTGGATAAAGAGTACGTGTGGGTAGCCTTCAGCGGCCTGAAGAAGAACTACCTAGGCTTAACAACGAAGGGAACAATCGACGTCAAAGGACTTGTGGGGAAGAAGCGCAACACGCCCGAGTTCATCAAGGAGCTGTTCAGCAACATAACGAGCATGCTCGCCAAGGCTAGGAGCGTCGAGGAGCTCGAGGAGACGATAAGCGAGGTGAGGAAAGAAGTTGTCGAGAGCTACCACAAGCTCAAGGAAAAGATGTACCCGCTGGACCAGCTGGCGCTCAGAGTAACCCTGAGCAAGCCTCTCAAGGAGTACACGAAAACAACGCCCCAACACGTCAAGGCGGCCCGTCAACTGGCAAGGCTTGGCAAGCGCGTGGAAGTAGGGGACATAATAAGCTATGTGAAGACGAGGGGTAGGGAGGGAGTGAAACCCGTTCAGTTAGCTAGGATAGACGAGGTCGATACGGAGAAGTACGTGGAGTATATGCGCACGGCCCTAGAGCAAGTGCTCGAAGCTCTAGGCATATCATTCGATGAGATAGTGGGGCGCAGGTCCATTGAGAGCTTCATCCCCGGCATGGGTTAGTCCTCCTCCTTGAGAAGCTCGCTTATGGTCTTGACCTTGCCCCTCTTCTTGTACACTATTCTCGTTTCAAGCCTTATTGGGTAGCCTATTTCGTAGAAGACGCCGTAAACCGTGCGCGCGTCCAGCATCCCTTTGATGCGGCCTAGCACGAAGAGCCTTCCTAGGGCCTCAGCCACGCGCCTAGCCACCTGGGGGTACTGCGACAAAGCCTTCTTGAACATCTCCTTGCCATCATCTGTAAGGTGCTCCGAGAAGACTCTGTAGTAGTCGGGCTCCTTCCTCAGAGCCTTAGCCTCTCTGGCAAGGAGCCTCCTCTGCAGCTCCAGCATCTTCCGCATCTTCAGCAGCCTGAGCTCGTCCTCCCCCACGTCCATCACCACCCTGCTCACTGGGCCTATGCCCTTATAAAGACCTATGTAGGAGCCTCTTGG
>Ga0180302_10001852_pt1 | contig 10152 bp, 10 predicted proteins | sample GuaBasSediGuay17_FD_121794 | JGI IMG/M metagenome (GOLD analysis project Ga0180302, IMG submission 121794) | Subseafloor sediment microbial communities from Guaymas Basin, Gulf of California, Mexico - Guay17, Core 4571-4, 12-15 cm | ecosystem: Environmental > Aquatic > Marine > Hydrothermal... | reverse complement strand
TTATAGAACCCTGCGCATATACCCGGCGGGGTTGGCTCCCAAGATACCACAAGGTTACATCAACCTCATGGCTTCCGAATCCGTATAGAACCCAGCCGCCGGCAACCGCAAGCTTGTTGGCCCACGTAACTGGTGGAGACCTTGAGTACTGGAGCCTCCTAGCTTTTAAGCTTGAGGTTTGAAGCCGGTTTAAGAAGGGGTCTGGAGGACGCGCCGCCATCACTTCTCTATAAGGTCGATCAGACTAGCCTGCCCCGCTCCGGTCAGCCTCCACAGGTATGGCCTCTTCCCCTCACGGGTTGTTATATGTTCATCCTCCAAGAGGTGTAGGTGGTGTAGGGCTACGCTGTAAGTTAGCCCGGTCATCCTCGCTATATCCTTAGCTGTTAAGGCCTTACCCCTCTCCAGAAGCGAGATTATCTTGGTTCGGCTGGCCAACCCACGGCGGCGGTTCCTCCTTAAGGCCAAGAAAGCCCTAGGATGGTAGGCTGAACCCGACAAGGTTCAAATTCTCCCCATTCCAAGAAATTATTAACGAATAGTTGTTAATAAGATATGCTGAGGGAATCCGTGATCCACCATTAATTTTACAGGTGGCGGCTCCATCTCAAGTGTAGCGATAGCGATAGGTATAAAGTACGGGAGGACCAGTCCAGAGGAGAACCCCCAACCCATCTGGGATATGGTCGATAAGTACGTGGCTGAGTTCAGGGAGAGGTTCGGCCATGTCAACTGTAGACAGCTAACCGGTTTGGACCTGAAGACTAGGGAGGGATTGAGGGAGTACTTCGCTAGGGTTCACGGACTACACCTGCGTTGCACGGCTGAGGTTCGCAGTTGAGAAAGCCCTCGAGATACTCAAAGAATGACTGAAGGATGATCCACGATCTTCCCAAATGTTGAATGAGCAGATGTAGGCATGGTCCACATGAAGATAGACCTGAAGGAGCTCATCAAGTACATAAGTAGGGTTACGGGTTTCGATGAGAGGGATATCAAGGAGGTTCTCGAGGCGGAGAGGGAGTTCCTCATTGAGAAGGGTATAAGAGACGAGGATGGGGGATGAGGGTCAGCCGCTTTTTATATCTACCACCGGGGTTCCATCGAGGGCGTCTAAGCCCTCAACATACAGCTTGTTTCCCTCCCTCCTCAAAAGCCTAACTCTGGTCAATCCGATCGGGTTAGGCCTCATCGGACTCCTCAAGGCGAAGACCCCGGTTAGCGGCCTACTTCTGTCACCCCTCGGGTGGACCTTCAGAACTTTCCTATCCTCCTCGCTTAGCCTATCCATCCAGTAGAGTACGTATATGTAGTCCAGCCTCTCTATCCCATCCAAGCCCTCCGCGTATTCTGGGTTTATAGATATAACCATCAAGTCCCTCTTCTCGGTTTTGCGGGCCACCCCTATCGGGTGAAGCTCGATCCTTAACCCTTTCTTCTTCATATTCCCCTCCTCCGGATAACTTGGAAATCGAGACCTAACGGCTGCATATCTCATCGATTATCTCCGAGACCCTCCTCACCCTCCCTTCATCAGCTGGCGGTGGGAGTTCATCCGAGATGCCGAGCACAAGGTTATCATGGAACATCGATATTATCCTCCTCACGAACTTGTCGAACTTGCTCAGGCTTACGGCTTCCGGCATGAAGTATATAAATGGTATGCCGTCTATGAGGATCATCTCGTCTCCTAGGGCTCTCTTTATCTCTTCTAAGGTCATATCCCCAACTGGTCTCGGAGTTAGGGCTTCCACCCCGTCAAGCCCAGTCTCCTTCAGGAGTGGCAGGAGCGGTTTAGCCCACCCATCTATATGGATATGCACGAACTTGTTGTGTTTATGCAGGTAGTCGCTTCTCTCCTGGTAGTAGGGTAGGCAGTACTTCTCGAAGAGCCTTGGGGAGGTTATCCTCACATCTATATTCTCTCCGAGGTTGAATATCCTGATCGGCGTCTGAGCCATAACTTCATAGAACCGGTCGTTCGACCGCTTTATATCCTCCATCAAACCCTCAACCTCGGTTCGATGGCGGAATAGGAGCCTTATGGTTCCCTCAATACCAGCGTAGTTTATCATCAACCTCTGAAGCGGCGTTCTGGGGAAGAAGTAGGAGAGGATGCCCCAGCCGCCAAGTTCACGTCTCATCCTCTCATAGGTCTCACGGTTAAACCTGACCTCCACATTCTCCAGTAGGTACCTCAAGGGCTTGAAGTCCTCTAAACCCTTAACCGGATACTCGACGATCCTCGATGAGAAACCCCACTCATCTCTCTTGGATATCTGCCTCAACTCGCCAGCCGGTGTCTCTATTTTGGTTATGATGAGCCTACCCCTCTCCTCAGTTTTGAACTTCACATCCCCACCGTAAGTTACCTCGACGAAGCTATCGACGAAGTATCCGGAGTAGCACCTCCAGCTAGCTCCCCACTCACGGCAGACATCGAGGATGCTCAATCCCCTATACTTGGGTGGGAGAGTTCCCATCGCTTTATTGACGAGATACCAGAACTCAGGTCTGATGTTCCATGGCACCCTATCCCTTGACCTCCCCTCGAATACAGCCAATATTCTCTCTTCAGGCTTCATCACCTACTCACCTAGGGAGTTTATCGTCCATCGGGTTCTCCACTTCAAGCTCACCGCCTAACAGTATACATCACACGAGGTTAAAGGTTACCATGATAGTTTGGTAGCTACAGCCGGAACTTAAGGAGTTATATACCCCTCCGTTCATCTTAAAGAGACAGGCTAACTTAACCGAGAAAGGCTATTATGTTGGAATAACTGGTTCTATCAAGGATGTTAAAAATGGAATTGACCTAAACCGTAGATCCAAAATATTTATCTTTTCAAGGGGCTCATCCGCAAACATAAAAAAAGGCGTAATGATGAATAGAGACAAAATGAAAGATTATCCAGGAGTTCTTGAATCTTTACTGAGAGATATAACACAACAATTAAGAACTCCAGGAAAACCATCAAGCAGATAACCTATTCGGTCAGCATCATTGAATGTTGTTGAAATGGGTTTTCTACTTTGATATGCTCCTATCTCCCCTTCTTAAAGGCGTTATCTGGAGACTTAAAGCTTATGTTACAGAGTAGAATAAACAGCGAGACAGTAGAGTTTACAATTTTTCCAGCTCATTTATACGGTTGAATGTCGTGGGATCTTTGTAAGAAAGATTATTAGAGAACCCTCCGATTAGTATTTATTTGATGCTAACCGGCTGGTGAGCTAAACCGATGGAAGGCTTCGTGGATGTATCCCGTATACTCTCAGGGAGCCTAGAGGGGGAGCATGTCAAGATAAGGGGATGGCTACATAATAAGAGGTCGAGCGGGGGCATACACTTCCTACTGATAAGAGACGGAACTGGGATAATACAGTGCACCATGAAGAAGGATAAGGCTGACCCAGACGAGTTCGAACTTGTAAAACGGCTAACCCAGGAGTCCACCCTAGAGTTGGAGGGGATTGTGAGGAGGGATCCGAGAGCCCCAGATGGATACGAGATAGCTGTTGAGAGGGTTAAGGTTGTCCACATGGCCGAGGAGGGCTTCCCAATAGCGAAGAAATACCATGGGCCGGACTTCCTCCTGAACAACCGCCACCTATGGATAAGGAGCAAGAAGATGCAGACGATACTAAGGATAAGGTCCAAATTCCTGGAGGCAGCTAGGGAATGGTTCAGGATGAACGAGTATACGGAGTTCCACGCTCCAATACTCATAACGGCAGCCTGCGAGGGAGGCTCAACCCTCTTCAACGTAAAGTACTTCGATATGGACGCCTACCTGACCCAGAGCTGGCAGCTATACGCCGAGGCTGCGATAGCGAGCCTAGGTAAGATTTATACGATAGCCCCATCCTTCAGGGCTGAGAAGTCTAGGACGAGGCGCCACCTAACCGAGTATTGGCACCTAGAGGTTGAGATACCATGGTGTGATCTAAACTGTATAATGAAGGTTGAGGAGGAATTGTTAACCCACATCTGCCACAGGTTGGCTGAGGAGATGCCGAAGGAACTTGAGCACTTCGGTAGATCGCCGAATGATCTGCTCAAGGTTGAACCGCCATTCGAGAGGATAACCTACGATGAGGCCGTTGAGATACTCAGGGGAGACGGCATAGACTTCGAGTGGGGTGACGACCTAGGCTGGATCGAGGAGAAGCACCTAACGATGAAGTATGATAAACCCTTCTTCATAACTCACTACCCAAGGGGTGTGAAGGCCTTCTACCACAAGCCAGACCCGAAACGGCCGGAGGTAACGCTCTCAGTCGACATGATGGCGCCGGAGGGATACGGCGAGATAACGGGCGGCGGGCAGAGGATCGACGACGTAAACGAGCTCCTAGAGAGGATAAAGGAGGAGAACCTAGACCCGGATGATTATGAGTGGTACATAGACCTCAGGAGGTACGGCTCGGTACCCCACTCAGGCTTCGGATTGGGGGTTGAGAGAACCATAGCGTGGATATGCAAACTCGACCACATAAGGGACGCAATAGCATTCCCAAGGTTAATAAATAGAGTATACCCATAATTGAGGAGTAACCGAACAAGGTAAGAGGGATAGCTAACCTTGACTTCTAGCGGAACCATTGGACGTATAACGCTCAGATGGAACTCACTTAGGGGAGCCCTAGCGGTCTCCCTATACCTCCTACTGGCCCTGACCATCGAGTATGCCATAGTCCTCTCATTCCTGAATCTTGGATTAAGCGAGACCACGCCCATAAGGCTGAGCCTCAACATACCAGGTATAGACATAACCATCACCCTAAAGGTCAGCCTAATATTCCACCTCATCCCGGTTGGGGTAGTCATAACGATGCTCGCCAGCTGGATACACCTCACCAAGTGTATAGTGAGGCGGCCCCCGAAGAAGGCTGCGAGGCCTGTTGAGCGGAGGACGAAGAGGGTTAGGGGGAGGAAGGCCTTGGGGGAGAGGCGTAGCCCCACCGGATTCATGAACCGCATTATGGTTCTCACAGGGTTAGATAAGCTTTCAAGATGGGTTGTGAATATGCCCTTCCTAAGGGTTACGGCCGGAGGAGCCATAATCACGATCTCGGTCTTCCTCCTATCGACAGCTGGCTTATACCTTCTCTTATACCCAAACTCCATCTACGAGGCCGTCTTGGGCTTCTATAGGGATAACCCATCGCTCCTCACGTTCATTTATGGAACGAGCGAGTCATTTAAGGGCCTAACCCAAACGTTGTCCTTAAGCGAGGTCTTAACGAGCCTAGCGTTAAGTTTCAGGGGGGCGGTGGGTGCCTCGCTCTCGCCGACGCTCACCGTCATAGCGGGCCTAGACACCCTCTCGAAGTATCTCCTATGCCAGAATATGGCGGCCTGGATATCAGCCCTCTCATCCATCCTTTATGGACGCTACGGAACTAGATGACCAGTCAAAAACTCCGCAATTTGGTAAGTTATTAATCTATCTTCACTCCCATTAAATGCTTGAGGAAAGGGACAGGCTTGGAACCCGTGAAGGTAGGCGTAATCGGATGCGGAACGGTTGCGGAGACGTGTCACCTCCCAGCCGCCGTACAAATCCCCGAGTTGAGAATAGAGGCCTTAGCGGACATAAACGAGGAGAACGCTGGAAGTCTAGCTTCAAAGTTTGATCTAGATGATCCCCTTATCTATACGGATTATCGCCGCCTATTGAGGGAGGCAGATGTTGATGCCGTATGGATTTTAACTCCCCCAAAGCTCCATGCGAGGATGGTTATAGACTCCCTAAACCAGGGGAAGCACGTTCTGTGCGAGAAGCCCCTAGCAACCACACTGGAGGAATCGGAAGCCATAAAGAAGGCTCTGAGAAAGCTTGGGGAGAACGGAGAACATCGGATTCTCATGCCGGCGCACAATTTCATATTCACACCCTGCTATGGACGGGCTCACAAGTTACTGGAAGAGGGGGCGATAGGGAGGCTGAATAGGATAACCGGATACATAACGACCAACCTATCCTTCTACAAAGCCAAGACGGACTTCAGGATGCAGGCCAAGGGAGGAGTCATAGAGGATATACTCCCACACCTCATGTACCTCTCACAGGACATAGCCGGACCGCTGACTGAGGTTTCATCCCTAAACCCTAGGGTCAGAGGTCGATCCATAATCCACGATGTTGAGGTGGACGTGAAGCTGAGGGGTTTAGAGGGTGAGGTTGAGGCTTCACTCTCAGCCGCCTGGTCAAGCTTTGTTCCAACCCTGAAACTTGAGCTCATGGGAGAGCGTGGTCGGATATCGATGGACCTCCTCAGGACGCCCTACAACCTAACCATGGAGAGGGGCGACGGCGAGGTTGAGAAGTACAGGATGGGTAGACGTATACTCCAATACCTCGATGTCTTCAGGGGGAGGCATCCATCCTACCTGAATGAGCATAAACACTTCATAAACCTTGTGAGGGGAGAGTGCAACCCTAGGGTAACGGTTGAGGATGGCCTCAACTTGGTCACGATGCTGAATAAGGTATTGAGTAAGCTCGATGAGGGGGTTCACCTCCAGAGGGGGAGGGAGGTCGTATCTATAGTTCGGGTGGAGGACAACCTCATTGATGAAGCCGTTAGGAGGGCGATAAAGTACGTTGGCGGTTTTAGGTTTAGGAGGAACGCCAAGGTGGTGGTTAAGCCTAATGTCTGCTTCAAACGGAACACGGACAACATGATAATCACGGACCCGAGGGTTTTGGGGTCTGTTCTATCGCTCCTCAGGGAGAGGACTAACCGAATACTAGTCGTTGAGTCGGATAACAACTCCGGTAGGGGGGACATTAGGGTTAAGAAGACAGGCGTAATGGATGTTATCGAGGATCACGGAGCGGAGTTCATAAACCTGAGCGATGACGAATACGAGGAGCACAATGTCTCAGATGTGACGATCAAGATACCGAAGACCATCCTGGAGGCCGAGTACCTCGTAAATATGCCAAAGATTAAGACGTGCAACATAGCCAACATGATCATAAGCATCTCGATGAAGAACATGTTCGGGATACTCTCTGACAAGAAGAAGATGCGCCTACACAAGAGGCTGGTGGAGGTCCTACTCTACATAAATAAGAGGATACGCCAAGACTTGATAATTGTAGATGGCGTCGTCGCGATGGAGGGTCTCGGCCCCGTCTGGGGCAGCCCGGTCAACCTAAACCTCATAGTCTCAGGTTTGAACCCGGTCTCGGTGGATGCGGTCTGCTGCAACATCATGGGGATAAACCCCTACTCCGTTGAGGTCCTCTGGAGGGCCTATCGAGACGGTATGGGCCAGATAGATATTGAGAAGATCACGGTCCTAGGTGAGGACATGAACGACGTCAAGAGACGCTTTGCATACCCAACATTCATAACGAAGAATGTGGTTGGAGCCATAAGGACAGCCCTCAAAACCTACCTATAAAATTGAAACGGAGGGTAACTAAAACCCATAACGTATATGAAAAGTAACCATGAAGAGGGTTCAGTTATGGCAAGGCTGGTCCGCGTAGCCTCCGTATCATTCTCCGGAACGGGTGGAGGATCAACCAGCGAGGTCTTAGAGAGAAACCTAAAAGCCATGGTGAAACTTCTGAAGAGAGCCATCCTGGATGAGCCGGATATAATCTGCTTCCCAGAATGCTCCCCGATGCTTGGATTACCAAACGAGAAGATGGTTGAGGCCGCTCAGGATAGGGATGGAAGGGTCTTCCGCACGATGGCTGAGCTTGCTGAGGAGGGTGAAACCTACATTGTATGCCCGATGATGGAGAGGGTCGGCGACAAGGTCTATAACTCAGCCGTCCTGATAGGTAGGGGTGGAGAATACATCGGCAGTTACCACAAGATTCATCCGACGATAGGTGAGATCGAGGCAGGTGTATCCCCAGGCGTAGAACCTAAGACCTTCAAGCTGGACTTCGGAACGGTTGGGTTCGCCATTTGCTTCGACCTGAACTTCGAGGATGTTGTTAAGGGCCTAACCAAGAATGGAGCGGAACTCGTATTCTTCCCCTCCATGTATCCAAGCGGATTGCAGTTGAAGATATGGGCCTTCAATTACGGAATCTATATGGTTTCAGCCTACACTGGCGAGGGAAGCATGATAGTCGACCCGCTCGGGAGGGTGCTAGCCACATCGAGCGCATACTCAACGATAATATCCAAGACCATAAACCTAGATTATGAAGTATTCCACCTGGATTACAACCATACCAAGTTTGAGGATATGAAGAGGAAGTACGGTTCAGGGATCGAACTCGACGTGATCAGGCCGGAAGCCACCTTCATGTTAACCTCAAACTTAAAGGATGTGACGGTTAAAGATTTAATAAGGGAGTTTGGGCTGGAGACGAGGAAGGAGTACTTCAAGAGGGCGTTGAGGGTTAGGACGAAGGCTCTAAAAACCCAAGATTAACATAGCGTGAGGTTGACGCCTTTCATCGCCTCCTCGACGGCTTCGCTGCCGATGGATCTACTGGCCACACCATTGGTGAGGATGTTCAGATTAAAAGAACTAGGAAGTGGGGGTCCATTATGGGGGTTACCATCAACCACTATACCTCATGTTTTTACTTCTCTGAGAGCATCCCTATCAGCGGTGAGTACCTTGATATCCTCCCTCTCATTCAAGGTTGTTGTAATTACTGATAACCCGTTTGAGTTTCGGTACGTGTCTTCCGTTAGGTTTCAATCTGAATAACACCCTGGTGGGTAATTAAACGTTAACGGTCTAGGATTTATGCTCGTCTCTGAGTTAGGGTTATATCCTAAGACATATTAATCATCATTACCCTAAAACTATCAAAGTTTGTCACTTGGAGGTGTTGGTTTGCTAATAGAGGTCAGATGGCATGGCAGGGGCGGACAGGGAATTGTAACCGTAAGCCGGTTACTCGCACATGCAGCCCTACTGGATGGAAAGTATGTCCAAGCCTTCCCGGAGTTTGGACCTGAGAGGAGGGGGGCACCGGTCAACGGATACACGAGGATCTCAGATGAGCCAATAGTCATCCACAGCCACATATACACCCCAAACATAGTCGTCATAGTGGACCCAACATTGCTCGGGAAGATAGACGTGACCAGAGGCCTGGTTGAAGGTGGAACCGTAGTGGCCCACTCAGAGAAAAAGCCCGAAGATCTGAGGAAGGAGCTCGGCGTCGAGAAGGCCAGCGTATACACGGTGAATGCAGCCCGTATAGCCCTCGACATACTGGGCAAGCCTATCTACAACACAGCCATGCTTGGCGCCTTGATAAGGGCTGTACCACTAGTATCCATGGAATCCCTGGTAAAGGTCATCAAGGAGAGGTTCCCTGGGGCCATAGGGGAGAAGAACGTCGCCGTTATAAAAAGAGCCTATGAAGAGGTGCGCGGAGTTGAGTGAGAGCGGTAAGTTGGGTTGGAGATCCATACCGATAGCCGGGATACTTATAGAACCAGGTTCAGCCATGAAGTATAAGACCGGGGACTGGAGAGCCTTCAGGCCGATAATAGATAAGGAGAAGTGCATAAACTGCCTCCTATGCTGGATATACTGTCCGGATGGGGCCATAATAAGGGAAGAGAATAACGTGGCGGTGGATTACGACTACTGCAAGGGATGCGGTATATGCGCCAACGAATGTCCCGTCAAGGCCATAACCATGGTGGAGGAGAGGAGGTAGATGGGCAGGATTATAGGTTTAACGGGGGATGAGGCTATAGCCTACGCCGTTAAGCAGTCTAACGTAGACGTGGTTGCAGCCTATCCGATCACGCCGCAGACGATCATAGTTGAAGCCTTCAGCGAGTACGTACACAACGGAGAGGTAGATACGGAGTTCGTCTGCGTCGAATCTGAACACTCAGCCATGTCAGCCTGCATAGGCGCGAGCCTAACGGGCGCCAGAGTCTTCACAGCAACGGCGAGCCAGGGGCTAGCCTTAATGCACGAGATGCTCTACATAGCCTCCGGCCTCAGATGCCCGATCGTGATGGGCGTAGTGAACAGAGCGTTGTCAGCTCCAATAAACATCCACGGTGACCACTCGGATATGATGGGCTCTAGGGATTGCGGCTGGATCCAGATCTACGCCGAGAACGCCCAGGAAGCCTACGACTGGGTTATACAAGCCTTCAAGATAGCTGAGGACCACGATGTCCTCTTAC
>Ga0180302_10001851_pt1 | contig 10156 bp, 9 predicted proteins | sample GuaBasSediGuay17_FD_121794 | JGI IMG/M metagenome (GOLD analysis project Ga0180302, IMG submission 121794) | Subseafloor sediment microbial communities from Guaymas Basin, Gulf of California, Mexico - Guay17, Core 4571-4, 12-15 cm | ecosystem: Environmental > Aquatic > Marine > Hydrothermal... | reverse complement strand
CTCTGCAATCGTAAATTGTTTAAATTGTCGAGTGTTTGCAACGTTTTTTTGGAAAAGTTTTTTAGTTTTTTTGGTTATTTCTTTAATTGATAACAAATCTTTTGGAGGATTTCTTTGCTGGAAGAAAACTTATTTGGCAGTTACAAGCTTTTTATGTCTAAGGAGCTTGATAAGGCTAGGCCAAAGTTTTTATTTGCTAGTATTCCCGAGCTTGGTTTAGTTGGTTTGTTAGCTTTAAGGCATATGGTGAAGAAGCTCAGTATGAATCAAACAGGTTATATTCTTTCTGACCAAACGGCGATGATTTTGAGATACGAGGATGGTAAGCCTTTACCTGGTATTAGATTGTATGAATCGGATAATCTTATGGTTTTGATTATGGAGGTTCCTGTGCTGCCTGCTAATGTTGTTGATATTGGCAAACTGCTATTGGCTCTTTATTTCAAGATTGAGCCTGAGATGATGATAATGTTTGGCTCTGCTCCTAGCGTGATTAGGCAAAAGAAGCAAATTGATGATATTATGGTATTGGGTGTGCCTATTGGTGATCGAGCTGCTGACATGTTAAAGAAGGGTGATATAGATTCTTTGAAGAATGGGACTTTAAGCGGTCCCTATGCTTATGTTTTGAATAATTTGTTAAAGGATGGTAAGGATGCTCTTGTGTTGCTCGCTGAGACATACTCTGCTCCAATAACTGTTGATCCTGAGAGTTCTGCAAAGTTGCTTAAAGTTATTTCAAAGATGATTGGTATCGATATCGATGTTAAGGAGTTAATGGAAAGGGCGGAGGAGATCAGACTGGAAATGAGAAAGCTTGAACAGTTAGCTGCACCTACGGTTCCTAAGGAGATTGGTCAATTATATACGTGAGGAGGTGATATGTTTGAGCTATGAGGATGATTACTATTACTATTATTATGAGGAGGAGATCATTGTTACTCGTGATTTGAGTAGGTTAAGGAGGCGTCATAGTTCGCATATTTGGGAGGAAGAGTACGCAGATGAGGAGGAGGGGGCAAAAAGGGCTAAAGTTTATGAAGAAATTCTTAGGGATGAAATTCGATACTATGTAGAGTTACCAGGCGTAACATCTCCCGACGATATAAACATTGTTGTGGATGGTGCGATGATTAGGATAACAGCTAAGTTAAAGAAAGCGATTATTTACCCTGGGCTTAGAAAAAGAATTAGATTGAGCGAGTATAAGGCAGAGATTAGACTTCCATTTAGACCTCAACCTGATGAGATTTATACAGAGTTTGATAAGAATAGGAGTTTGTTAATCATAAGGGTTAAGAAGAAGAGTAAGAGTTTTAGGATAGGTATTAATCATGTTTACTAAACTTTTTTATTAATTCTCTCGCTAATTTATCTGCTTCAATTTGATCAATTTCATTACTTTTTCTCTCTTTTTCTGCTCTCTTTACCCATAGTTCGTGTGGAATTATAGAACTTTTACCAGTTTCGTCAAATATTTTTAGTGTTAGAGTACAACTAGGATTTTTTGCTTCTTTCTCCAAGGTCTTGATTATGTCTAAGATTTTCTCTCTACTTTCAGGATTGCTAATTTGGTTATACATCATTTTTGCATATTCAGCAAAGCCCATCAATAAGCCTTCGATCGTAGAGATCTCTCCTCCCATTTCAGATTGTATTGTTAGTTCTAATCCAAGCTCTGGAATTTCAACCGTTGAATTAGCGCTTAGTATCAATAAATCGTTAATGCTCGACTCGCATATTTTTATCTTATGTTCTTTTTTGCTTTCGTATGTAACAGCCATTATGTCCGAGATTTTAAACATGCAGTTATCACACTTTATACTCATTACAAATATGTCCCCAAAATAGGGTATATGGGTAATACTGTATAGCATTTTTAACTCATTTTTATTACAAACGGGACATGAAATATTAAGGGGAGTAATCTTAATTAAATTATCGAATTTATTCATGCTTTCCCACCGGTGATTGCTTTTGGATATTGACAATTTTTTTAATATTGACTTAGATATTTTAAAAAGAAAAGTTTCAGAAATTTTGAATATTTCATTAGAGGAACTTGATGAAGAGTTAGAAAAGATCAAAGCAGAGTCAAAGGGCATGGCTGGTGAGAGAACTGCTTTATTATTTTTACTAGACAGGAAAGGTATAATAGATCGGGATTTATTCGAAAATATCGTGGCTGGTCTCTCAATTATGCCAATTTCTGAACTTAAAGAATTCGTTAAGAGTGTAACAATCTTAGCAAGAATCATTAGGATATACCCAGAACAGATATCCAAAAACCAGACGCCCTATCAGAGAATCTTAGTTGATGACGCAACAGGAAAAGCGTTTGTTACATTTTTTGGAAATGCCTTAAAAACATTTAAGGATAAGTGTTTTAAAGTTGGTGATGCCATTTTAATTAGACGAGGAACTGTTACAAAAAGTATTGGCAAATATACAAATATTATTGCTACCGATAAAACAAGGGTAGATATTCCTGATGAACATCGATACAATAACCTGCTTAAAACACTTCCAGATCCGCCAATTGAACTTAGTGTTAAGGAATTTCTTGAATCTCAAGATATATTTGATGAAAATGATGAAATCGATATTCAGGGTGTTATTGGCAGATTCGGTGAAGTTAAGGAGTTCGAAAGAAAAGAAGGTTCTATTGGAAAACGTTTATTCTTCTATCTATTTGATAAGGATAGCTCCACTCATAGAATTCGATGCATTGCATGGAATGACAAAGCAGAATATATTGCAGAAAACGTAAAACCTGGAATGATGATCATTTTGAGAGGCGCGAGAGTTAAAAAAAGAGTGATTGAGGATGAGGTTTTTACAGAACTCCACTTGAACAAATTAAGCACGGTTGACATTCATGGAGAACATGTGGTTAGCATAGAGGAAATAAATAAATATGATGGAGAGAAGGTTGTTTTATACGGATTCATTGCAAATGATCCTAATGTAAGGACGTTTCAGAGAGATGGGGAAGAGAGCTCTTATATTGTTACATCTATAACTGATGGGGAATCGTATTGTAGGGTTGTGATTTGGTCTATCGATAATGTAATTAACTATGATGAATTAAAGAGAGGGGCGAAAGTTAGAATCTATGGTAGAGTTAAATCGGTTAATGATCGATTTGAGATACATGTATCAAGTGACTGCGTTTTAGAGGTGAATCCCGAGGGATTTCCGCTTGAAGAACCCAAAGTTATTTCAGAAGAGGTTGGAGGAGGGTTTGAAGATGTTATAATAAATGACTTTGAGGATATTTTTGACAAAAAATATGTAAATTTAATTGGTACAATAGAATTTGTAGAAATATCCGATTTTGAGAAAATTCCGAACATTTTGATACTTGGTGATAAAAAGGGGAATCGTGTTAAAATTATTGGATGGGACCGAGATACTTTTGAGAAATTAAAAGAAATTGGTGTTGGGAACACGATAGAGATAACTAACCTTAAAACAAATTTTGATGAATTCTCACAAGAATATATTCTAAAATTCACCCAAAAAACAGACATAAAAACAATAGATAGCAGAGAAAAAAGAGTTGGAGAATTGGAAGAGATTGAATTTATGAGTGCTAAGGATATACTGGAGGAAAAATCTAGGAGGGGTGAGATAACAACACTCAGTGAAATGAGTAAATTGGAGGATTTAAGCAATGTCATTGCTAGCATATTAATAGTTAAGGATGTCAAAAAAGGAGCTTTTTGTTCAATCTGTGGAGCGCCAATGATAAAAGATGAAAACATCTGCGAAAACGGTCATATGGCAGAACCTATCGAGCAGAGATACATAGAGTGCATTCTAGAGGATGGAAATGTTTCATATGATGCAATAATTTTAGAGAATGCTTTGAAGGGAATCTTTAAAGGTGGAGAAATTACAGAAGCGGAACTTAGAGATCTGGTAGAAAACATGATAGGACTAGATTATATCTTCTCAGTACAACCTAAAATAGGAGAGGATAACAAAATGCATCTCATCGTAAAAAATGTTTCTTCAGTCAACTATAGAGAAATTTTATCTAAACTAGAGAAGGAAGATTAGTATCATGGTTAAAAAGATGTAATGATCCAAAAAACTATATAAAGGGGGGAATAAAATGCATTGGATTGACAAATTAGCAGATAAGCTGATAGAATGGTGGGGAGATTATCTAAAAGAGCCTATTATCCTAAATGGAGGTTTATCGGTATCTGGTTTACAGCATGTAGGGAGATTAAGAGGTGAAATAACTTTAAATTCAGCTCTCAAAAGGGTCTTAGAAGAAAAAGGATACAAAGCTGAACAATACCTCACATTGTATACACAAGATGAGTGGAAAGGAAAAGCTCCCCAATTGTCTGTTTTCAAGAATCCAGAAAAGGCAAGAGAGTATATTGGTTGGAGATTAATAGACGTACCCGATCCAAACGATTGTCACAAGAATTGGGTCGAACATTTTTGGGAAGATTTTGGAGGATACTTAGAAAAATTCGCTGAAGATGTCAAAGTTGTAACTACAACAGAGCTTTACAATAGCAAATTAAAGAAATTTGTGAAAGAATCAATACTAAAGAGAGAGGAAGTGAGAGTAATAATAAATAAATATAGGGGTAGAAAGCCTCTACCTGAAAATTGGTACCCCTTCCAAGTTCTTTGTGAATCATGTAAAAAAATTGGTAGAGCCGAGATAATTGAAATAGATTTGGATAATTTTAGAGTAAAATATAAATGTAATAACTGTGGTTACGAGAGTGAAACAAGTTTAGAAAACGGTAAGCTTAACTGGAGAGTAGAATGGGCTGCAATATGGTCTGCACTCAATGTGCATTTTGAACCATATGGGAAAGATCATGCCACGCCTGGAGGTTCGAGAGACAGTGCTTCAGAACTCTCAATAAAGATTTTTAACAGAAAGCCTCCCTTTGGCAACCCCTATGAATGGGTTGCAGAAATTTTACCTGATGGGACAAGAAGGGTGATGGGTAGTAGCGATTTTTCAGGTTTTACACCGAGGGAATGGTATGAAGTTGCTGAACCAGAAATCATAAGATATATTTATCTCGTGAATGAACCTATGAAACAGATATACCTAAGTTTACAGCTTGTTCCTCAATACTACAACCAATTTGATGAAGCTGAAGAGGTATATTTTTCCGATATTAAAAGAGAAAACGAAGAAGAATCAAACATTAGGAGAGCCTATGAGTTAGCAGTTTTAGAAAAAATACCCCCCGAAAAACCAATTAGAGTACCATATTCTCATCTTGCTCTTTTAGTTCAAGCTGTTCCAGGAAAGGATCTACTAGGGGAAGCATTAGAGAGACTAAAAAATACATTTTTGCAAGGTAGAGAACTCAAAGACTATGAAATAGAACTTTTAAAAAGGAGAATTTATAGAGCAAAAACATGGGTTGAAAAATATGCTCCCGATCAATTTAAGTTCAAAGTGATATCTGATGAGCTCCTGGATCAGCACCTAGAGCAAATAAGGAGTTATCTAAGTGACAAAGTATCATTTTATAATCAACTCGTCACTAAGTTTGAGGGAATAGAGTGGACTGATGAAGCTATCAAAAATGCTATGAAAGAGGTAACCTCTAAGATTAGCTCTAAAAAAGAGGTAACAAAATTTTTCAAAGCATTATACTTAATATTCCTAGGAAAAGACTTTGGACCTAGAATAGCCCCCATGTTATCCACATTAGAGAAAGATTTCGTAGTTAATCGAATGAAAAAGATTCTAGAAAAACTTTGAGGGAGTTGAAATGGAAAGAAAGAAATTTTTCGAAAAAATTTTAGCAAAGTTAGAACCAGAAGTATTTGAAGAAAAAATAGAGGAAATAGAAATATACAAAGTGAAATTGAAGTTTCACAAGACCTTCACAATAGCAACAGGTTCTATGGATTTCTCTGAAAACTTAATAATAATACTTAAAAGTGGAAACGAGTATGGAATAGGCGAAGGATACTATATTGAAGAAGACGTAAAAAACGATTTAAAGTTGTTAAAAGAGCTAAAAGATAAAAAATTTATCGACGCCCTAGAATATGTTTTAAAGAGGAGATATACACATTCTGTAAGGTTACCCTTAAGCATGGCTCTTCTAGACAATTTATCGCGCTTAAAAAACATAAGATATGGCGATATTTTCTCAGAAAATTATAAAAATAATATAGACACAGATGTAACGATTGGTATAAAGTCTATAAAAGAAACATTAGAGGAGTTTAACCAATTTACTAAAATGGGGTTCAAATCGATAAAAATCAAGGTTGGAGAGTCCTTAGATAAGGACTTAAAGAAATTAAAGCAGATAGAGGAATTTGCACCATCTGAGATTAAGATTAGAATAGATGCAAATCAAGGATGGACTCCAGAGGAGGCTAGAGAAGCAATAAAGAAGCTTAATAAAATGAACTTGAATCTAGAACTAATTGAGCAACCAGTACCAAAAGATCAATACGAAAAAGTCGGAGAACTTAGAAAATTAACGGACATCCCCATCATATTAGATGAGTCGGTTCATACAGCCGATGATGTTCTTAAGGTGGCGAAGTATACAGATGGAGTCAACATGAAACCAACAAAGGCAGGGGACATTTTAGAGATCTCTTATGGCTACCATATGGCTTCAGATCTAGATTTAAGAAAGATGATTGGTTGTAGCACTGAATCCAATATTGGTATAACATCCTCAACATATATAGCTGCAACATTGGGGGTGGAGTTTGTAGATCTTGATTCAGATATCTTGCAAGAGGATACACTAAAAAGCAAAGTGACTAGGATAGAGGATGGGTGTAGGATATTGCCAACAGAAAAAGGTTTGGGGGTAAGGTTGGATTTTATCGAGTTTAAAAAGTTTGAAAAAATATTATAAGCTTCCCTTAAATAGTAATGTTCCAACATTTTCATTTTTTACTAACACTCGATACAAGTTATTTGGTTTTGTTAAATTTATAAAGAAGACAGGTATACCGCGTTGATAGATTTTTAGAGTTTCATCTATTTTCTTAATCATTCCACCTGTTACATCGATCCCTTTGGATTCTCCGACTGATTTTTGTAGAAGATGCAGATTTTTATCATTTATCACATTTACAAGCCCCTTTAGTTTTATGGGATCAGTGAATATTCCATCTACTTCAAGACCGTAAATAACCTTAGAAACATTTAATTCAAGGGATATTTTGGAAACTATTTCATCACCGCTTAAGATTGAGCAACCTTTCTCTACGTCGTAAACGACGTCGCCCCAAAGTATGGGTATTAGGCCTATTTCTAAGAATTTTTTGAGCGTTTCTAGGTAAATAGTATGAAGTTTTCCATTTTTATTAATTGCTATGGAAGATGGTTGGATGGGTACAACTTTTAATTTTTCTTCTCTTAACATGTTTGAAACTATTAAACTGAGCTCTCTCATAGAATCAATTGTTTTTGAAATACCAATAAGGGATTCTTCGCTTATTATACCGTCTTGCAATTTATATTTTTTTGCTAATGGATGACCAAAAGATCCGCCGCCCAAAACAATTATTGTTTTTAAATAAGGTTTAACAGCTATAGCTTCTCTTAACTCTCTAGCGGCCATTTTAATAACATCTTTTCTAACGCTCTTATAAACGTTTTTATTTGTGATAGCACTTCCACCAAACTTTATTATGATGATCCCCTCATCCTCCAAGCTAATCACCAATTCGCAAAAATCCAACTATACCCCTGTTAGAAAATTCTTCTAATATAACAAGAATAGCATTAGCAACATTATCTAATAATGCACCAGAAGCCTTTTTATGGCCGCCTCCTCCTAATCTTTCGGCTAAAACACTAGCATCTATGTCACAGCCATCCCCAATCCTAAAAGATACTCTATCCTTACCAGTATTAGGATCCTTATAAATGACTGCTACAGCTTTCCCTCCTTTCTTTAGGAAATGATAAGCTGCATCTTTAGCTAACATATATGGAATAGATGGTGCTATTATCACAATAGCATATTCAATTTTGCGTTTTACGAGATTATTAACATTTTCCATTATTAACCTCTCACCCTTTTCTAAATCTCTTGACACTTTACTCCATAATGCTTTGATGAAATCATCCTCAATAAACTTCTTGCCTTTTTTTGATAAAATTTCAGCAAGTTTTCTCAAAATTTTTTGATCAGTAACATAATACTTAATCAATTTATCTAACACCATAAGTTTATCGTCGAGATGGCCTGTATCAGCCTTATTGGCCATATCAACAATTTCTCTCGCGATATTACTATTTAAGTTAAAGTACTTAGCCACCAAACATGTAGCAGAGGGTGCGGATGGATCAATTAAATCATTAGGAGACAACCTTTTCTCTGAAAGCAATCGCTCATAGTTTGTCCTATGGTGATCAATATTCGTTTTAGCATTAATCGGTTTTGGTAAATCTATTACATAGTCGAAATATTCCATAGTATTTTGTGCTTCATAAACAGATAAAAATTTTATATTAGCGTTAGGATGGGCGTGTAAAATAAGGGCAGCACTAGCTATACCATCAATATCATCATTATGAACAGCAACTTTCATTACTTATTATCCTCCATGAAAAAAAGAGGAATTTAAACGAGTAAATCGATTAATTCTCTCGAAGGCTTACCTTTAACCTTAACTATAAGTAAAGATTCCCGCCTCTTAATGATTAGAAGGCTTCTCTCATCACCGGTTATGATATAGAGGGAAGGATTCTCAATATTGCTAATGCTAGCAATATAATCCGATAAAGATCGAAGCTCTTCACTTTTTTCAATAAGCTCCTTTGGTATCAAATCTGGTCTCTTTTCACCAGGATAAAAAGCGACGTGGTAAAGGTTATTCCTAGTTTTTTTAAAGAAAATTACTTCTAGGATATCTTCTCTAATTTTAGCAAGTTTTTCTAGAGTGGTCCATATTTTCTCTGAAGGATAGAGTTGGTATCTTTCAACCTTTTTTTCCTCAACAAGAGCCGGTTCTATAATTTTCTCTTCTACCTTAGTCTCTCTTGTTTCCATGACTGGTGTAGGCGCCTCCTTTACCTCAGGTGTAACTACTGTTGGTTCTACAGGTTTGATCTCAGGAGTTTTCATAGGTGCTTCTGAAACTTTTGAGGGTACTTCGGATAAAGAAATAATTTTTCCAAGATTTTGAATTGAGAGATTAGTAATAATTTCAACGGGAGGCTTATCCATGATCAAAGCTTCTAAAATATAAAATGCCCAACCAACCTCGTTATTGTTATAACAAGAGATAATAATATGTGGAATTTTATAACCCCATATAGGCTCGGTTAAAGAATTCAATTCTTGGATGCGTTCCTCGGCCAATCTGATAGCATTTGTATTAGGCCCTAAATCCTTTTTAGTAGCTACTAAAACAATACCCATGAGATTGTAATAAGCTTCCGATTTTATTATTTCCTCTCTAATAAGATTAAATAATTCGTTTACAGAATTTTCATCAGTAGAATCATAGAAAAAGATAATACCTACACTTCTTTGAATACCCTTATATCTCTCATCCCTAAATCTTGGATCACCTGGGGTGTCAGCTATCATTAATTTATAAGTCTCACTTGGAACATAGCGCCCGCCCATTTTCTTATAAAATTGTCTAATGACCTCAACTATCTCAGTTTTTTGCGTAGGATTGTAAGAGGTATCTGTTATAGCACCCTTTAGTAATATGTCTCTAAATGTGGTCTTTCCGCTATTACTGGGTCCAAAAAGAACTACTTTAAGTGATGGTATCTTGGTTGACAATTCATCCATTTTAAACCACTCATTAAGCAATTAAAAGTCATTGTAATAGAACTATTAAATATTTGAAAATTAATACAATATAAAAATAATAATTAATTGGAAAGATTTGTCATGTCAGATGAGGAGTTCGAAAAACAGTTAGGAGCTTTGGCTAAGAAAGGCAATCCGTTCCGGGGAGTTTACATTTATAACAAGCCAGATGAATTGCTGAAAATAGCTTTTAGTCAATCTAAGAAATCTTCACCAAAGCTTAGGAGTATTAAAAGCCCATTTGAGAAGAAGAAGCGCTCGATATTACACAGGTTTAATATTTTTTGTGAAATTTTAACAAAGCGATTAAGAGAGATGATTAAAAAATTTCCATCAATTGAGAATAT
>Ga0180302_10001850_pt1 | contig 10159 bp, 8 predicted proteins | sample GuaBasSediGuay17_FD_121794 | JGI IMG/M metagenome (GOLD analysis project Ga0180302, IMG submission 121794) | Subseafloor sediment microbial communities from Guaymas Basin, Gulf of California, Mexico - Guay17, Core 4571-4, 12-15 cm | ecosystem: Environmental > Aquatic > Marine > Hydrothermal... | reverse complement strand
GATATAAACAATATTTTTCTATTTAATCAATCTGAGCATTAATATTTTAATACAATGACAAATTAATTATTTATTTGAGATTAATATGACAAGAGATATTGAGCTGTTCTTAAATAATGTAGAGGTTACATTCGACCCATTTATCCTAGTTGTCAAGGGTGTTTCAATAGAGGTTCCTAGAGGTTCAATTATCGCATTACTCGGTGCTAATGGTATGGGTAAGAGTACGATTTTGAAGGCTATAGCTGGAATAATAAGACTTGAAAGAGGAATGGTTACCCGTGGGTACATTGAATTTAATGGTAGGAGAATAGAAAATATGCTACCTGATAAAGTCGCTAAGTTAGGTATAACGTATGTTCATGAAGGTAGACATGTATTCGAGGAATTAACCGTTGAGGAGGACTTACTTTCCGGTATGTATGGTAGGAGAGCTATGGATCCAAAGGACGCATTAGAGTTTGTATATAACTATTTCCCAAGATTAAAGGAAAGGAGGAAGATTAGAACTGGCTACCTTAGTGGTGGTGAGCAACAGATGCTCGTTATTGGACGTGCATTAATATCTAAACCAAGGGTATTATTACTAGATGAACCTTCATTAGGCCTATATCCAAGTGTCGTCTCCGAATTATTCAATATAATCAAACGTATAAATGAGGAAGAGGGAATCTCCATAGTGTTAGCCGAACAGAACGTTAAGAAGGCTCTAGAAATCGCTGAGTATGGTTATGTAATTGAGGGTGGAAGAATAGTATTAGATGGTCCTTCAGAGAAGCTAATAAATAACCCAGATGTACAAGATTACTATTTAGGAATAGGTAGAGCCGGCCGAATAAGCTATCAAGATGTAAAGTCTTATAAGAGAAGGAAGAGGTGGATCTCATGAATGTCTTAGAGGCTAAGGATGTTAGCTTAAGGTTCGGCGGAGTCGAAGCTTTAAAAGGAGTTAGCATAAATTTAAAGCCTAATGAAATTCTGGCTATAATCGGTCCTAATGGCGCTGGAAAAACTGCATTGTTAAACTGTATATGTGGTTTTTATAAGCCTCAAAGTGGCAAAATTTACTTCAGAGGTAAAGATATAACTAACTTACCTCCTCATAAGAGAATTGAGATGGGCATAGGTAGAACGTTGCAGACACCTTACATGTTTCACGGAACAGTATATGAAAACATAATGGTTGGATATGTAGTAAAGAATAGGAGTATATGGAAAAACCTTACATTTAAATCGATGGTTGAAGCTAGGAGAAGAGCGGAAGAGTTAATAGATTTTGTCGAGCTGGAACCCTACAGAGATGCTATAGCAACCGGTCTTCCAATGGGCATAAGGAAGAGAGTTGAGTTAGCTAGAGTACTAATGTCTGACCCAGATGTATTACTTCTGGATGAACCTACATCCGGCTTAAGTTTAGATGAACGTAGGGATATGGCTAGATACATATTAGAGTTAAATGAGGTATGGGGTAAACCTATTGTACTGGTAGAGCACGAAATGTATTTAGTTAGGGATATTGCACATAGAATTATAGTTCTCGATTCAGGAGTAAAAATTGCTGAGGGTTCATTTGAGGAAATTATTAAAGATCAAAGGGTTTTAGAAGCATATATGGGTGAGTAAAAATGTCCCTACCAAAAGCAATTTTAGAAAAAATTAAAGATGCTCCCGACTGGGTAAAGGAATATTTGAAGGATGTCCCTGAAGAAATTACAGCAGTAACATGGGGTGAAGATATAGAAATAGAGTTCCCAGAGGAGGATACATTCCCAAAGCTTCTTATCAAGCAAGCTAAGGTTAGAGGAAATGATACTGCATTAAGAGAGAAGGAATTTGGTATTTGGCAAACAATAACCTATAAGCAGTTCTTAGATAATGTTAAGAAGTTTTCACTAGGATTAATAAGTTTAGGTTTTGAGGAAGGAGATAAACTCGTGTTAATAGGTGATAATAGACCTGAATGGATGTATACATATTTAGGTACAGAATCCGCATTAGGCATACCGTTAGGATTATACCAAGATAATCTTCCTGAGCAATTACTACCATTAATAAATAATAGTAAGGCTAGGTGGATATATTGTGAAGATCAGGAGCAGACAGATAAAATTATAAGGATTCTTGATCAGCTAGGTGAGGTTGAAAAAATTATCGTTGAGGACTGGACAGGTATGTGGAGATACAGAGAGGATCCTAGGTTGAAAGATAAGTTGGTAAGCTTTAGAGAAGTTCAACGCTTAGGCGAAGAATTACTTAAGAAAAAGCCTAATTTATTTGAGGAAAATGTAAATAGCCAAAATAAAAAAGATTTAGCGTGTTTTGTTACCTCATCAGGTACTACGGGAATACCAAAATTAGTAATGCTTAGGTATGAAAGTATGTTGTTCATGGGCTTGGGAATGCAGAAGGTAGTTCCTATGGGGCCTAAGGATGATTATTATTCATTCCTACCATTCGCTTGGATAGGCGAGCAGATGATGGCATTCTCCTGCGGATTAACAGCTGGATTCAGAATAAACTTCTATGAAGAGCCTGAAACTGTTTGGAGAGACTTTAGAGAAGTTGGACCAACTATAATGTTCGCAGCACCTAGAATTTGGAGAGATATAGTTGCTCACATTCAAGTTAAGATAGCTGATACTGGATGGCTAAGAAGGAAAATATTTGAGTCATGTATGAAAATAGGTTATAAGAAGGTTGATCTAGAATTCAAAGGACAACCAATACCTATACTGTTGAAGTTTGCTCATAAACTTGCATATTGGTTCGTGTTCAGATGGGTGCTTGATAAGGTTGGCTTAAAGAGAATGAGACATTGCTTTACTGGTGGAGCACAAGTATCAATAGATGACTTTAGGTTCCTAAGAGCGATGGGAGTGAATATTAAGCAAATATATGGTCAGAGTGAAATTGCTGGTATTTCAGTATTGCATAGGGATGATGAAGTTGACCCATGGACAGCAGGAAAGCCGTTGCCGAGAACTGTAGTTGCCATAACGAAGAGTGGGGAAATTATATCGAAGAGCCCGGCTGTGATGTCTGGCTATTATGATAGACCACATTCTAAAGACGTAGTTAATGGATGGTTATATTCTGGTGATTATGGAATGGTTAATGAGAAAGGACATTTAATATGTGTGGATAGGATGGATCATATGATTACGTTAACAGACGGGACTAAGGTTGCACCCCAACATATAGAGAACATGTTAAAGTTTAGCCCATATGTACGTGAGGCTTGGGTATTAGATGATGGTAGGCCATACTTATGTGCTATATTGAATATTCATCCGGAAAACGTGGGTAAATGGGCTGAGGATCATAATGTCCCGTATACTGGCTATGTAGATCTATCCCAAAAACCGGAGGTAATTGATCTCCTAGAGGGAATAGTGAGAAGTGTAAATGAAAGGCTTCCTGAAAATATGAGGATAAAGAAGTTTATGTCATTATACAAGGAGTTTCACGCTGATGACGATGAATTAACTAGAACTAGAAAGCTTAGAAGAGACTTCTTAAGAAAGAAGTATAAGCCATTAATAGAAGCATTATATAGCGATGCAAGGGAAGTTGAGTTTCTTGGCGAAGTTACATATGAAGATGGTACTAGGGATCGCGTTAAGATTAAAATGGAAATAAGGTGGATTGAGTAGGTGATATTTGATGGAAGAAGTATTTAGAATTATTGAAGTTATAATGATCGGCTTATCCGCTGGAACAATATATGCGGTTATGGGCGTCGGTTTCGTCTTACTATATCGCCTTTTAAGGCTAGTTAATATCGCTGTAGGGGATATGGTTCTTATAGGTGCGTACTTAGTAATGGCAGTAGGTGAGTTATGGCTAGTACCAGATCCAGTAATAAATATAATATTAGCAGTTATTATCGCATGTGGAATTGCCTCTATCATTGCTGTATTAACCGATAGACTATTAATTAGGCCTGTATACGGACAGTCTGTACTAACTCTAATTATGATGACAGTAGCTCTGGGTATGATTCTTAGGGGAATTTGCATAGTTATTTGGGGTACGACGCTGAGGACTCTTCCAGGGCAACATGTAATATGGCCTCCGAGACCAATAGAAATAGGTCCGATAAAGTATCCATATCCATATGTATGGAGTGTAACCGGATCAATATTAGTTTTCGGCGTTTTACTATATATGTTTAGAAAGACGATATTCGGTTTCGCCATGCGTGCATTATCACTAGATCCAGAAGCGGCATCGGCTCACGGAATTTCGATGTCGAAGATGTATATATATGGCTGGATTATCGCATATGTAACCGCTACGCTTGCTGGATTAATTTTAGGAGCGATTAATGGAATTAACATAATTATATCCGACCTTGGATTATCTAGAGCGTTGCCTGCAGCTCTAATTGGGGGGCTTGATAGTCCAGGTGGCGCATTAGTAGGCGGTTTAATACTTGGATTGATTGAACATACTTTAGGCACATATCTCAATATGTTCATACCTGGAGTTAGAGAAGCAGTTCCATACTTAGTATTACTTGCAGTATTAATTGTTAAGCCATATGGTCTCTGGGGAACAGTTAGAATTGAAAGAGTGTAGGGGGTGAATGGCAATGTCACTACCATGTGGTGAGACCAAGGAGTCATATCAAAAGGATATGTCCTTTATACAGAAGAGATTTCACTGGGTTAGTTTAGTACTATTATTAATAGTATTATTCACCTTACCATTTTATAGTGGAGTTTTTATAGTAGGGCTTTTCATGGCTATAATGTCATTTGGAATAGTAATAATGGGCTTAAATATGCTTACTGAAGCTGGGTTATTCTCTGTATCCCACGCAGCGTTTATGGGTATAGGAGCTTTCTTAGGATCATATTTATCACTTCAACTAAAAATGCCATTTATTCTAGTAATTCTCATATGTGGACTTGTCACCTCAGCTGTAGTTACAATGCTTGCATTTCCAGCCTTAAGAATTAAAGTTTGGTACCTATTATTTCTAACAACAGCTACACAATTTACGATTGAGTGGGTTTTAAATTACTTAACAAGGGATATTCCAGGAAGCTGTATGTATTATGCTAAGATGGGCAGTTATACTATTGGACGTAGTTTTACGTTAACTGAGAAGTACTGGATATTCTTGATTCTAACGATAGTCTTTGGCTACCTAATAGCTCATATAGCTAGAACACCATTAGGTAAAGCTATTGTTATGATTGGTGAAAGGGATTATGCAGCTGAAGTGCAAGGTATTAATCAGTTAAAATATAAGGCAATAGCATTTGCAATATCTGGCTTTTACGCTGGTGTAGGCGGAGCTATGTGGGGATACTATACTGGTATGGTAACACCTGAACATTTCCATTATTTGGTTTCATGGGAGATGCTAGGTGTAGGAGTAATTGTGGGTGGACTAGGAAGTTATGTATGGGGATCTCTACTTGGTACAACCATAATGATCGGTGTACATCAGGGAATTATGGCTCTCATATCTATGTATGCCGCAAAAATTCCATGGATCGCAGCAACAGCCTTCGGTTTCACCGCAATATTCTATGGACTTGTAATTGCAGGTGTATTAATCGGGGAACCTCATGGCATGGTTGCATTATTAAAGAAAATAAAGAGATTCTTTAACCTATTCCCATTCTCTTATTAAAATAAATCCCATCTTAATTATTTTTTATTTTTTAATAATTAGGCTCACAGCTCGTTATAATTAAGATTCTAACGGAGCCCTTTTTATTTCCGCATAAAGCTTAATATGAAATACTATATACTAAATATATATGAAGAAATCATAATTATAAGCAGGTGTAATAGAATGCTGGAGCTAGAGGTTGATATTAGGAGGTTAAAATTTAAAACTTATGATGAATTATATAATGCGTTTAGATGGAAGGTTCCAGAATATTTTAATATAGGTGAGGTCATATGTGATAGACCTGCGCAAAAGAAGGGGGATAATCCAGCTATATTCTATGAAGATAGCAGTGGAAAAATTAAATCCTTAACTTATAGAGAATTATTGAGTAAGTCTAATCAATTTTCCAACTTCTTACGGGAATTAAATATAAGAAGGGGAAGTAAAGTAGCAATTTGTACGTCACAGAAATTAGAATCAGTTATAGCGCTAATTTCAATATATAAGCTTGGCTGTATAGCTGTATCTATCTCACCATTATATAATATTAGTGAAGTATTATACAGAGTTAAACATAGTGAAGCTGAAGCAATAATTACTGAGGGTAAATTTAAGGATATTATTAAAAACCTGTATCAAATAAAAAAACTTAAAAATATTATACTAGTAGAGGGAGAAACTAAATCAGATAAAGAAGTATTATTTGAGGAATATAAAGATTCATCTCATCATTTTGAGAGCATTAAAGTTAAGAGTAACGAACCTGCACACATATTTTATACATCTGGAACTACAGGTCCGCCAAAGGGAATATTGCATGCTCATAGATTTTTACTTGGGTTAATTCCGGGATATCAACTATATTTTGAATTAGCACCTAAAATTAACGATATTTATTGGACGCCTGTTGATTGGGGTTGGTTAGGCTCGATTGGCGTCGTTGTTTTACCAACATTATACTTCGGTATGCCGATCGCCATATATAGTAAAAATGGAACACTCGGTCCTGAGGAGGTATTAGATGTACTTGAAAGATATAAAGTTACATGTACGTTCCTACCTCCTAGTATAATAAGGCTAATTAAAAAAACAGTTAGAAAGCCTAGGGAGAAATATAATCTAAGATTGCGAACAATTGTTAGTGCTGGCGAATTAGTAAGTTATGATATAATTAAGTGGGTTAAAGATGAATTGAAGGCCTCAATAAGTGTGCTGTATGGATGCAGCGAAGCTGTCCTCTTAACATTTATGTCCGAAAAAATGGGAGTATATAAGGAGGGATCACTAGGAAAGGCGATAGCCGGACATAACGTAAGTGTAATCGATGAAGATGGTAATATACTTCCACCTGGTAAAATTGGATATATTGCTGTTAAATACCCAGATCCGGTAGTATTCCTCGGGTATTGGAGGGACCCCAAATCTACATCTAAAAAATTTATAGATAACTGGTTTTTAACTGGAGATCTTGGCTACATAGATGAAGACGGATATATATGGTATAAAAGCAGAGTAGAAGATTTAATTCAAATGGAAATGTTAAAATTAGGACCAGAGGAAATTGAAAGTCTTATAAATCAGATACCTGAAGTTTTAGAGTCAGCTGTAGTTTCATATACTGACGAGAAATTAGGTAATATGCTAGTTGCGTTTATCGTATTAAAGAGTGAGATAAAGCCTGATGAAGCATTAAAAGATAAGATCACGAGTAAAGTTATAAGTGTAATTAGAGATAAAATAACAATTAAGGATTATGCGATACAAGTAGAGTTTATAGATAAATTGCCAAAAACAGTTACAGGAAAAATAAAGAGATATGTTCTACGTGAAAGTTTAAGAAAATAGGTCTAAAACGCTAAATCTATATCTCTTATTAATTTTTAAATAGTAATAGTAATACGTATTGCACGTTATCATTATTATACGATGTTAACAAACCTATTTAGTCCTATTAGAATTAATAATATCGAAATAAAGAATAGAATCGTATTACCAGCTATTTTGTTGGGATTAGCAAACCCAGACGGGTCTGTATCCGACGAAATAATGGATTTTTACGTTAGGAGAGCGATGGGAGGTGTTGGCCTTATAATTGTAGGTACAGCATATATTCATATTTCATCTAGAATGCATTCTAGAGCCTTAGCCATCGATGACGATTCATTAATAGATGGGTATAAGAAACTTACTGATGAAGTTAAAAGGTACGGAGCAAGAATAATGCTTCAACTAACTCACTATGGTAGGATGGCCCCATCACACTTAACCGGCTCGACACCAATAGCTCCATCACCAATTCCATCAAAATTAACTGGCGAGATTCCTAGAGAAATGACGGTTGACGAAATAAAGCATACTGAATCATTATTCGCTGACGCTGCGTATAGAGCTTATAAATCTGGATTTGACGGTGTAGAAATTCATGCAGCAGTCGGAAATTTAATTTCAACGTTCCTATCACCAGCTACAAATATGAGAAATGACGAATATGGAGGTGACATAGAAAATAGAACACGTTTCTTAACCGAAATAATTGACGAGATAAAACGGAGAGTACCTAAGAATTTCCTTGTTGGCTGCCGGCTGAGTGTCGAAGATTACTTAAAAAATGGACTTACAATTAATCAGTCAAAACACATAGCGAGGATTCTAGAAGAGCATAATATAGATTTCATAGATGTTATCACTGGTTGGCATGAATCCCCAAAACCATTAATTTCCAGGGAAGTACCTCAAGGAGGAGTAATCCATTTAGCCGCTGAAATTAAGAAAGTAATATCTATACCTGTAATAGGTGGGACTAGGATAAAAGATCCGAGATTGGCTGATAAGTTAATAGGTGAAGGATTAGTGGATATGGTATTTATTGCAAGACAATTAATAGCTGATCCGGACTATCCGATTAAAGCTAAGAATGGAAATTTCAGTGAAATAAGGCCATGTATAGGGTGCTTAGAATGTTTATCTAGAATATTTGAAGATAAACCTGTAAAATGTAGTGTAAATCCTAGATTAGGTTCTGAGCTCTTCCCTATAACTAAGGTTAGTAAACCGAAAAAAGTATTAGTTATTGGCGGAGGGCCCGCTGGACTAGAAGCCGCACTCATACTCACACAGAGAGGACATAATGTCATACTTGTTGAATCCAGAGATAAATTAGGAGGAACCATAAATATAATCCGTAAAATACCATATAAAGAAGAAATTTACGACCTAGTTAAGTATTATGAGACTGTATTGACAAAACTAGGTGTAAAAGTTTTAAGAGGTAGAGAAGCAGATGTAAATCTAGTTAAGTCGATTAACCCAGATGTAGTTATAGTTGCGGTAGGTGCTAGAATGCATATTCCCGATATCCCAGGAATCAACTTACCACATGTTAAAGATGCTATTACAGTACTAAGTGAAGAATATAAAGTAGACGGAAATGTTGTTGTCGTAGGTGGAGGAGGAGTAGGATTGGACGTTGCTGATTATCTATCTGAAATTGGAGCAGATGTAACTATTATCGAAATGTTAGAAAAAGTGGGTCAGGATATTCCAAGAGCAGCTAGATGGGTGCAAATAAAGAGATTAAAAGAAAAGGGAGTTAAAATACTAACAAAAGCGAGGGTAATCACTATAAATAAAGAGGACATTACAGTTATAATGGATAGTAAAAGCTTAAAATTAAAAGCAAGTCACGTGGTTTTAGCAACAGGGATGCGCTCAAACATCGAGTTAGCAGAGAAATTAAGAGAGTACGGATATAGAGTATTTACAATTGGCGATTGTAACACGCCAGCTAGAATCTTAGAAGCTATAAAGAGCGCTTATGAAACATCTCTAGCTATCAAATAATAGGATATGGAGCTTTTTATTGGAATAAAAATACTTTGATAAATATTATTTTAAGCTATATTACCTTAGATATATGGTGAGGTCGTTGAGTGACTTGGCCGAAAGTGCTTATAAATTAGCATTTAAATATGAAAAGGAATATGGTGGTTGTGCACAATCCACTTTAGCAGGTATTTTTGACACATTAAAAATCCGTGAAAATAATGTTTTTAAATCGGCTACAGGTTTAGCGGGAGGGATAGGACTAAGTGGTGATGGAACATGTGGAGCATTAATTGGTGCAGCTATGGCGATTAGCTATTTATTTGGAAGAGAAAGAAAAAATTTTGCTGATCCTCAAAAAAGAAGATTTATGACTTATAAACTAGTTAAGCAATTATATAATGCGTTCCTAAATGAATTTGGTAGTTGCCGGTGTTTTGACATACAAAAGAGATTAATGGGAAGAACCTTCAACTTATTTGATCCAAATGAATATACGGCATTTCTTAAAGCAGGTGGTCACGAAGATAAATGTACTAGAGTATGCGGCACTGCCGCAAAGCTAGCTGTAAATATTATATTGAGCGTACTTAAGAAAAAAGGCAGAAAAAACGATATTATGTCAGAAGATTAACGTGCATTTTTAATACATATTTTTATAATAATATTTTCATAATATTTAATCTATTTTTTTAAAGTTAATAG
>Ga0180302_10001847_pt1 | contig 10176 bp, 8 predicted proteins | sample GuaBasSediGuay17_FD_121794 | JGI IMG/M metagenome (GOLD analysis project Ga0180302, IMG submission 121794) | Subseafloor sediment microbial communities from Guaymas Basin, Gulf of California, Mexico - Guay17, Core 4571-4, 12-15 cm | ecosystem: Environmental > Aquatic > Marine > Hydrothermal... | reverse complement strand
GCTTTGAAATCAAGAGATATCAAGGATGAATTAGAGATTAAAATTGACTAGCAATAGGGATTATTATCTACTATAAGAATACGTCATTCTTAAAATGATAAAACCATTACTTATCACATTATAAGAATACTTCAAACTTTAACCGGATAATCTTTAATAATTATTTTATAATAATTTTATTTTAGTGATAATATGAAGAGGAAAAATCTCGCATTATTAGCTTATTTTTTAATTCCAGCTTCAGATGTTTTAGCTCAGGGAGTTGTAGACGCTGTAGCTAAAGCTGTGAAAGGATTTATTGTTGATCTGTTAAGCATAGCTCTGCTGGCTTGCATAGCTTCGTTTATATTTCTTATAGCTCTTGCAATACTAAACAAAGCTTTTGGAGTAAGCTTTAGAGTTCCTATGTATTTTATAGCGGCTGCATTAGTCTTAGCTGTTATAGGTGTTATATGGTGGTCTCCAACACTATTAAAAGCTGTAGGTGTTCAGTGGACTAGCGACGTAGCGGATGTTCTAGAAAGTAGCTTGAAAGCAGCCTGGTCTAACATAATAAGCAAGCTGAAAGGATAGACGGTGAAGTATGTGGATATACCGCTTAGCTATACCATACTGGGCTTTAGCATTGCTGGCTGGATAGGATATGGTGTTTTAAACTTTGCATTGGGTAATAGAGCTGCAGTGAGCAGGAGCATAACTGTTATAGCTTCTCTTATAATATTCACGGCAGCTCTGCTTTCTGGTCTAGATGTAGCTTCTCTAACAGCTTCCAAGTACGGAATAAGCATTTCAAATCCCGAATCGATTTTTAACAAGGTTTCCAAAAAAGCTGAAAATCTCGTTACAGAGGCTCAGGCTTGGATTACGGGTATGGCCCAGTTAAGAGCCATTCTAGCAGCAACTCCAGTAACAGCGCCTATTTCTGATGTAGTTGGAGATGCAACCTTTGCGCCTCACTGGATGACTATGCTTAGCATATCTATATTGGTTACAATACAGGTATTCTTCGCCTTCATGGCGTTCGCCTATCCAATATTTCTCGCTTTTGCAAGTCTAGTTTTGGGCTATGCTATAAGAATGGTAGCTGGAATGTTCCTAGCTTTAGTAGTAGTGTTGCCGCCGGGGGCGAGTATAGTTTACAACTTTATTGGAGATTTAAACTTTGAAAGTGTAACTATATTGACTCCTGATCGATGGTTCGATATAGTGGGAGTTTTCTGGAGAAATAGCCTAAAGCTCTATGAAGCTGTTTTGAAAGCAATTTTAAGTCTCTATATATGCCTGAGCGTTACATCTGCGGTTTCCTTCATGCTCGGATCAGTAGCTCCGGGCATAAGGGTCTAGCATGGAGGATCTAGTTTTTAAGATAGGGGGCTACACGGTAGCAGGTATTCTAGGCTATGCTCTCATCCTGCACTTGATTGGAGATAGGGCTGAACTTAAAAAAGTTCTTAGGGAATTGGCGATAGCTATAGCGGCTATACCGCTAGCTGTTATACCTTTAAAAGCGGAGACTTTCGCGCACTTCACAGGAGTAAATGTTAGGCTTTTCTCATTTAACACTACTATCGCTAATCTGGAGACTCTACGCGATATCTGCTACAACAGTTTAGTGACTGTAAACAACTTGGAGTGGGTATTGGCTATTCCGGAAGCTGTAGCGAATGCGCTGGCAATACTAGTGGGAGGTAGCGAGGTTTTACAGTTCGCGCAGAGCTTCAGCTTTATAGCGAACATACCTATGGGCGGGTTATCGGCAATATCGAGGGCTTTAAGCACTACCTACATAGTCTTAACGACGCTCATAATCCTAACAGGCTTCGCTAGAGAAGCAGGTCCCATTTTAATACAGCTCTCAGCTCCGCTTGCCCCAATACCTAGGGTGAGGAAAGTAGCTGTGAGCCTGCTGATACTGGGAATCTTCCTAGCTTATGGAGTTCCTTTCTTCATAAACTACAGCGTTAGCGCGGGAGACGTAGACGACTTCTTCCTAAGAGCTGGGAATTATACGTATATTTCAGAACTTCACTACGGCCCCGCGCTGTTTGTGGCAAATTCCTCAAATATCGAGGCAAGATATGCGATACTTGTTTTGGATAATAGAGTTAACGCTACTTGGACTAGATTTTTTATTAACAGGTCTGGATGCCCGAGGTGTGCTAACATATCGCATGGGAGGTGGATAAACGACAGCTTTGCAATACAGTTGAACGAGTTCGGGAGGAAAATGGCGATTGTCCCCGAGGGATACTACGAGCCGGAGTACGCGATAATCTACTGGATGAACGTCTCCGCCGAAGGAGAAAGAGTTTTTGTAGAGAGAGATTACAACGTTTCGATAAGCGAGTGCAACAGCACTGTAAGCGGGGACGGCAGACTGTGCTCTAACAAGTATACCCTGATACACGCTGAAATCGACTGGGATCTCATACCCGACAATGACGGTGTTGGAGGGCTTGCAAAAGCTTTTATTAAACACCATCGCCGCCGGAGGGTTGAAGCTGAAACTTTTAATGGCTTTCTAGTATACAGGGGGAAGCTAGGCGCTCAGTACATCGAATATAATGAGTTTGTAGTTTACAGCGTTTCCGGAAAACCCCGCGTGAGCGTCTACGTTAGCAACAGGAATATAACCTACACAGTGAAAATAGACCGAGTAAACTCCTCCAAAATAGGGCTTAGTTACGCGGATATGGCTACGCTCGAGTACTGGTATAATTTTAGTCATTCGTGGTGGGAGAGACAGCTAATCCTACTATCTAACGTTACGGCTTTGCGGAATTGTAGCTGTCCGTATGGGGAGGAGCTGTTAAACTGGAGCGCGTGGGAGGAGCTTATCGGAGAACTCAAAAAACAGGAGCCCTTACTGCCGGAAAATTTCAGGCCTAGTTGCTGGAGAGTTAAAATAACGTTTAAGCTTGTAGGGAATGTTTCAAGAACAGACTACGCAGAGGTCTGGATTAAAGTTCCAAAGGGCGAGAAGACTTGGAGATTCTACGGCTTACACTATAACCTCCTTATGCCCATACTTAAAGATATTACTTCGAAGAAAGATCCGGTATATCTTTTAAATAGAGATTTGGCAAACAACTTCATCAACTTAGTGCTGAAACTTTTGTGGTTTCATATCTTAGTATACGTGGCTTCAGCAGCTTCAGTAATCCTCGGAGGAGTGCCCTTAATCAGCAGGTTGGGCTCGTACTACATGAAGCTTTTCTTCAGACAACTATTCGCGGGAGCTGGTGCAGTAAGGGGGAGCTTAGGGAGGACTATATGGAAGACTTATGGATTTTATAGATGGTTTAAATCTAGAGATTTGAACCCCGCTTTAGGATCTACGGCTAAAAGCCAGTTAAGGTCTCCATCCCCGCTCGGTTTAGGCTTTAAAGACTTACCGTTAAAGACTAGGCTTTCCTATATTAAGAAAGAGTTGGAGACAGAGCTTAAATTCACTAAGTTTCAAAGGTTGAGGAGCTTAGAGCTTGCAACTAGGTTCACTGCTAGGGTGGTTATGCCGTACGTTGCGAGCATTCTATGGTCGTATCCTGCCGCAGCCTTGGCGAAACTGTTAAGAGATGTTTATGGGGAGTATTTGAAGGCTAGACACGGTGTAGGAGCAACACTAGAGAGCAGGTCTTACCGCTTATTAGACTTTTTCAGCAAATACATGAGGTATCCACCGAAAGTTCTAGCTTTTATTGGATCTAGAGAAGCTATGGAGAAGATAAGGGATTACCGCGAGACAAGGAGGATTAGACCTGTATTCGATAAAACGGCTTTAACCCAGACCCTGAAGGCTATAGACTCTAGGGTTGCTACTATTTTGGAGAGAATAGACAAGTTCAGCATTAAGAATTTCCGTAGAGAGCTGGCTAGGGAGTTTGGCGGAGAACTTAAGGGACTACCATATTTAGCGTATAGGTATATTGAGACGGCTTATAGGCTCTCAAAGGCTAAGAGCTTTGAGGAGTGGAGTAGGCTAAGCGCCGAGCGAGAACTCGTAATTTTACTATCTAAGGTCGCTGTAGCGAGTAGAGAGTTGATGAAGCTGTCGTCGGAGTTGAGGGATAGAGATTTAACTTCGGCTATCGAGAAATACTGCAACGTAATATCCCCTGAGAAGTTGGCGAGGGTTCTAGATGAAAAGGAATATATTAAAACCTTAAGATTGGAGTATTCTGAGGCTAAGAGAGAGCTTTTAACTGCTCTAGGCAAGGCGGATGCCGAGACGCTACAGAGGTTAGGGGTTAAAGTGCCGATCTTAGATACAAGGTATGCCGTTGAAGATGTAAAGCAGGTTAAGGAGCTACTACAAGCAGCAGGATTTGCCGTCCGGGGAGAAGACGTTGACAGAGCAATTGAGAGAGTCTTCTTAGAGTCTCTTGAAAGAGATCTTTCAAAGCTTGAGTTCAGAGTTTTAAGGGAAGCTATGGCTAAGTTCGAGAAGGCTAGAGAAGAAATGGTAGTGCCTCCTTGGCTTTTCCACGAATTTACTAGAGAGTTAGAACTCCCAACTATTCCTTGGAGACTTTTAGAGACTAGAGATACTAGCGCTTTAGGCGTGAGCGTAAATATTGCAAGAGCTTTGCTCCAGAGGGATTATATTGAGAAATTCCCGGAAGAAGTTAAGATAGAATTAAGCCCATTTATCTTAGCATCTGCATTAATCTATATAGCTAAAAACAATCCATCCGTAGCTAGAGAATTGGACTTAGCCGCTGGATATGCGATCACAGGTAGGGATTATAAAGAGCTGGTAGATAAAGCCATAGAAAAAGTTGAAGATGAGGAAATTAGGAAAATACTAGAAGATCTAAAATATGGGTTCCCAGAGCGGTTCTGGCCTTCTAAAGCTCCACTCCGAGCTTTATCCCGCGACGAACTTGAGTTTATCTCAGGCTTATCAGGTATAGACTCCAGGCTCTTGAGGGGCAGCAGAGGTGAAGGCAGTGAGTCTTAGCGAGGAAGAGTTTGAATACGTATATTCTGCTCTTGTAGGCTCTGAGTACGTTGGACTGGGGTTCAAGTATATCCGAGAGAAGTTTCCTATTGCTGGATCTTGGCGGCACTGGGAGGACTATAAGGGAGGATTGCTACTTCTAGCCTATGACATTATAGAGCTTGTCGTCGAGGATGAAGTGTACGGAGTTGTTAAAGACTGGAAGCTCTTCAAGTTGCTAAGAGATGTGCCTTGGTTCAGCTATGTAATCGCCGATAGGATGATGGCTAGAGGTGAGACAGGCGAAGCTCTAGAGTGGGAGCAAGAGTATATTGAGAAGAAGGAGAGGATTAGAGAGTATCTCAGCGGTAAGCCCAGAAGAGAGGTTTCTCTTAGAGAAAAACTGCTCCTAGCCGCATCTGCCATTAAGTGGACGGCAGAGCAGGTGAAGAAAATGGAGGATTATAGAAGAGAGCGGGGAGTAACTGAGAATTGGATTGTATACAGGAGGAATCTAGACTGGAATCTTAATAAGATACTGGACGAAATATTTGAAGTGCCTAGGACTTTGGCATACACAGTGTACTACAGCTTAGAGGCAAAGAGAAGGCTATTCAGGAAGAAGTACAGAGAATCTCTGATATACGAGGAAATTAAGAGGATTAAAGAGCTTGAAAAAACTAAAAAGGCTATGTTTTTAGCGGAGAATTCTAATAAGTTGCAGCTAGTAGAGAAGCTGTACAGGGAGGCTATAGAATTGATCAACGACGTTATAAAGCGAGGTAGGGGATTCTCCCTTCTCGTAGAAGCGAGAGAAAAGCTGCTTAAGGCAGATAAAATTCTAGCTGAAATTGTAGAAGAGGGGGAGAATAAGGGCATTTGGCTTGACGATCTTAACGAGAGGAGATCGAATATTAGGCGTATTATAAGGCATATTGAACAGGAAATGTGGGAGGTCGCATAATAAATTATTTTATTCCGTTTAAGGTTTTATTATTTGATATGCTTGGCAAACTGCTTATATTCGCCAGTTTTATAGTTGCGATGTTCAGCGATATAGGCGGGACTTTACTGCTAAGCTTAGGGCTTGCTCTAGAATACAGGAATTTATTCAAATACGTATACGTGCGTATATTCGGCTATCCTATGGAGAACTGGAATAGAGGGAAAACATATGCATACACCAAAAACGAGAACGGCTATATATTCACAACGATGCTGAGGATATACGACGTCAGCAAAACAGTTATGGATATGGCGGCTAGGGAGTGGGAGAGCTTTTCAAAGAGAATACTCGACGCCTTGGCAAGCGACCCCGATATAGAGTATAGTCTAATGTATCTGGCCGATAAGTGCTATCTCAGACTTAGTCTCTCCGACCGAGACTTGATGAAAGCTAGGGATCGTATCATAAGAGCCGCAGGTATAGTTAAGCGGGTGCTTTCTAAGGCTAAGGTGGGAGTAGAGTTTGTCGATCTTCCTATTATGATCAAAGAGAAAAAGGTTAGGAAATGGTTAGTATATGCTCTCATAGTAACCCTATTTGTCCTCGGAGTTAGAATAGCTGTTTTATATCTCAAAACATGGCTTCTAACCTTAGCCTCTATGCTTATCATAGGAGTGTTATACTATAGGAAGCTCGGAAAAGGCTACGAACTGGATGGGTATAGTCTATTCGTATCTCAAAATTTAAGCTTTACTAGTAACCCCACGACGGAAGATATAGCTACTCGTGCTATGTGGGCTAACAGCGGTCTAGTAGGTTTTAAAGGCTTATTAGCGGTAGTGTTTAAACGAGCAGGGGCAGAGGATGTCTCAAAATTGGAGACAAGCATTTATCGGGACTATGAGATAGGAACGACTTTTGATAAGATTGGAAAGTTACTTTCAGCTGAAAAGAAGAGCTACAGCTATAGGAGGATACATGTGAACAGAGAGAATATGTATAAAGTCTCGATAGTAGCTTACGGCAAGGATAGGGATGAACTTCTAAGGCTAAAAAGTATGCTGGAAAATCTAGGCTACGTGGTTAGGATGCAAACACCATCGGAGATCCTGAGAATTTTATATCCAGTCGTAAAGAGATAATAATTTTATTTTATTTACGATATAGAATATTTGATGAAGCGAAATTTTCAATACTCAAAATACTTTGCCAGATTCTTAGACAGGATATACGACTGGCTATGGAGACCTTTAGAGTTCTATGCTTTAACTTATGACATAACCTCGTTCCTGCCATACGCAACACTTTTACCGCACGTCCAATCAAGGGGCATCTACTTGGGCAGAGATGAGGTACACCGACAAGTATACATAAACTTTAACCGCTTGCCTAGCGGCTCAGGAGTTATCTTAGGTCCTATAGGCTACGGTAAATCTACACTGGCTAGGACTATCGCACTCCGCTGTTTAAATGCTAATCCTAGAATTATACCTATTAGCCTTGATCCTACTGGGGAGTATGCCGTCTGGGCATCACGGTGTGGAATTAAAGTGCTCGATATGTTCACATATACCATTAACCCCTTTGACACTCTCGGAATTGTAGAGCCCAAGCTTGTGATAAAGAGAACCACAGATTTTCTTGAGAACATCTTCGACCTCTGGGATGAGCAGACTAGCAATCTATACCACACCGCCTTAAAACTATCTGAAGAGAGAGGCTACGACGAATATGGCAGGGCTAGATTTACTCTTAAAGATGTTCTAGACGAGCTTGACAGAAGCCATCCATTAAACAGGGATTTAATAGCAAAACTTGAGCTAACAGCTAGCCACTTTTCTAAGCCGAGCACTATAGACGCTAAATCTCTGGTTATGAAAAGGGAGCCAGTTGTTGTAACTTATAAGAGCGGCAGGAGAAGGCTTGATAGAGATACGAGCATCTTCTTGAGCCTATCGTTTATAAGGCAGTTTTGGGACGTAAACGAGTTTCTAGGGTATAGGCATTACGTTGAGCACTTAATATTTTTGGACGAGGCGTACTGGCTTATGAAGGTGGGAGCACAGTTCCTCTCCGAAGCAGTTAGGCAAACCCGCAAGCTCTCAATTGGATTCGTCATTATTAGCCACTTTAAATCCGATATTCCAGAAAGTATCTTGAAAAACGTTAGCTGGATCTTCGCAACTGCAGGCGGAGAGAAGTACGTGGACGAGCTTAGCACTTTGATAGGGTTCCACTCGGAGCTAAGAGATAAGCTACTCTTCGGAGAAGTGGGAGAGGGAATTCTAGCATTAGCGAACTATCCACGACCAGTATATTTGAAGGTTGAGCCGGAGGAACTGGCGCTGGTGGGAGAGGTAAAACCTTTAGCGACCTGATAGCCATAAATAGAATAGCGCGGCTAGAATAAGAAGTGCCGAGGGTATTAAGGCTAGGATTAGTAGGTCTGGGCTTTTAAGAGTTACCTTTACGGCTTCTATACCAAGTGCAAGCCCGGACAGGAATAACAGCAGGGTTGTGGCGAGCGATACAAGTCTGTAAATGTTTTCTCCAATTTTTCTCTTTCTACTCTTGTAAAATACTAGGAGAATTATAGAGGAAGCTATGTTCAACAAGCCAATTACTCCAGCAGCTATTATCCAATATGCGGAAGGCTTGTAGACTTCAAGTCCAGAAACCCCAACAGCGTAACTGACAAGCATTAGGCCAGTAATGAAGCTAATATTCGCCTTAAGAAAGTATATCCCGGCTTTCTGCATAATGATCTAACCTCTCTAAAAACTCTGAAATAGATAACTTACTTAGGTAGATGAAGAATGCTCCAATTACGAGATAAATAAAAACTAGAGCGAAGACTTGGATGTCCAAAGTCATAATTATTTAATTCCCTCAGAAATATAATAATTTGATGTTAGCTGAAAGGGTTAAGCCTTGGTTGATCTACTTACTTCTTGTTTTAGCTCCTATAGCCGTAAGGCAGAGTTTAGGCACTCTTATTCTTTCAGTTCTGCTAGCCTTAGTTCTCCCCAAAATACTGGAGATTATCTACTTAAAATACTCTGAAAAAAGCAACGGCGTTCTTAAGGGAGTTCACGGGCTTTGGGGATGTAGGCTTGAAATATACCGCGTAGAGTACAGTCCTCCTCAATACAAGCTTAAACTTAACATACCGAGGGGAGGCAAGCTATATCTATCGAAGACTACAAAGGAGGAAGTCTACATATTCTACGAACAACACTTCTTGATAAAAGATACAGGTTACTCGCCGATTAGAGCACTAGAAGTTTTAGGTTTTAAGCTTAAACCCTTAACTCCTAAAAGCGTACCAACAGTATGCTGTAGGAGGGTTAGACCACTGGGTTTTGCTGGACCTTCAATACTGGTTCTAGACGGCAAGTATAGGGTTGAAGAGGACAGGTACAGGCTCGGAATGGTGAGGAAAATCAAGGCAGGGTACTTCGTTGTCGGGGACGGGAAAGAAATCCCCATTGTAAGGCTGTGGACTGGAGAGCACATATCGGAGAGCGAGGCGTGGGATATAGCCAAGCAGATACTTTATATGCCACGTGTCCTGAGCAGGGATGGAGTGAGAATTGGAAGTGTTAAGGATGTTGACGTAGGCTTCCCAGTAAAACTCCACATTCTAATTTTAGGGGCTAGCGGCAAAGGGAAGTCTACACTAATAGCATCCCTTCTCTCAAAGATTTTAAACATCTACGACTACAGAGTTTTAGTATTGGACTGGTATGGCGAGTATTCAAAACTTCCCGGTGCTATAGTGTTGTTGCCTGGGAGGGATATACGGGTGAATCCTTTTGAGCGTGGTTTTATCTCGGGTTGGGACGTTATAGAGCAGGTGCTATACTACGAGTCGGGAGAAAAACCCTTTTCATATATACAGTTTGAGATAGCGCTTCAGGCTTACGAGAGGCTGAGCATGGAGCAGAAGCCTTTAACAGCCAGTAACCTGATGGAAGCTCTATACGAGCTAAAGCTTGATAGAGAAGACTTGCTAAACGCCAGAGCCGCGTTGAGGAGGAGACTTTTAAGACTTGTAGGAGAGGAGTTTAGCGAAACTAAGCTTCCACCCGATGATAGAGGGCTTTACGTTGCAGACTTATCATATTTTGCATCAGATTTTGAGAAAATGGTGTTTTCTTGGATGATTCTGCAAAACCTGCTATACAATCCGCCGGAGAAAGATACCGTCATAGTAATGGACGAGGCGCAGAGATATGCTCCTAGATTCGTTAGAGCAGAAACTTTTCTCGATAGGATCATGAGAGAGGGC
>Ga0180302_10001846_pt1 | contig 10179 bp, 9 predicted proteins | sample GuaBasSediGuay17_FD_121794 | JGI IMG/M metagenome (GOLD analysis project Ga0180302, IMG submission 121794) | Subseafloor sediment microbial communities from Guaymas Basin, Gulf of California, Mexico - Guay17, Core 4571-4, 12-15 cm | ecosystem: Environmental > Aquatic > Marine > Hydrothermal... | reverse complement strand
CGTGGGGCCGGTGAACGTGACTAGGAGCGTGACGCTGCTGTACGCGCCCGGAGAGGGCTACCACCTGCCGGGCGGCGGTGAGCTAGGCCAAGTGTTCCCCCTCTTCACAGGGGGCGATGAGCTGGTGCTGGACATGCTGTGGGCCAGGCTTGGCGAGAGGTTCTCGAACGGCGTTAGGAGACCCGTTAGGCTGAGGGGCAGCCTCACGAGTGTGTGGGACCTGGAGAGGGGCGTGACGGTAGGCCGCATGCCGTCAGGCTCCTACGTGGTGTGCAACCTCAGTGACGAGAGGTGCGTTGAGTACATGAACGGCACAGTGCTCAAGAGGCTCACGCTTAGGGGGCTTGCGGACAACGCCAGGCTGTATAGGGCCCTTAGGCGCTTGAGAGGGTGCAGGGTGTTCATCGTAAAGTGGTACGTGAACTGGGAGGTGCCAGGTGGCGCGTACGTGCATATGGAGGTTACTAGAGGCGTGCCTCTCGACCTGCGGCTCCCTGCCGCTCCGGTGACCCTCGAGGAGACTGAGGTGACGTGGCAGGGCGAGAAGGTGGAGGAGCTGGCCGCCTGGCCTCTGGCTGAGCTCCTGGGCCTCAGGATGGGTGAGGTACGCATGAGGCTAGTCGAGATCAGGGTCTGGGGGTAACTCACCTAATGGCACGAGGGAGTTAACGATCCGATTCACCTCGCTGGCGTACCTCTCTTAGGCTGAGGCCCTGGGAAATCCCGGTGCTCTCCTGTAGCCTACACGAGGAAGCCCATATAGGAGGGATGAAATGTGCGCATTCCCCTTAAGCAGCTTTTAAGAATTGCTTCAGCGCTCTGGCTAGCCCTAGCAGGATGCGTAACTTTTCTCCCAAGCCAGCCATATAGCGAGAAAGGCAGTATTTGCATGAGGCCGATGCTTATGAGCATGAGGAGGCTGCTTATAGCTGCCTCAGGAAGCTCCAGGAGTTGTGGCATGGCGCTTGGAGAGCTACTGAGCATTAGGCGCGCGTGAGGAAGTAGCGACGTACGGGCGTAATGCCTCTCGGAGTACCAAGCTTCACTGCTCAAGGAGCATTAAGGAGGGCTTACGGCTTCTATTGAAACGTTAAGTTATTTAATGGGTGATGCGAAGCTCTGGTGAGTTGGTTGGGGGCTGCTAACAAACCTTATTAAGATTCGCCTTTTCTAAATTTTGGAATTCGGTTGAATGGTGCTTCCAGATGGCTAGGAGGAGGTGCGTAGAGTGCGTGTACTACTTGAAGAGATCGAGATACTGTATACTCCTAGGCAGGAGGGTGGAGGACCCGGAGCATCCCCCCTGCGTTAAGCAGAGAGAGGAGAAGGCTGAGAAGCCGAAGCCTCAAGCCCAGGCGCTCGCCAAGCCCGTGGCGGCTAATGGGCCTCAGGCTCCACAGGCGAGGGCGATTGCTCAGCAGGCCGCTGCGGCTAAGCCTGTAGAAGTGCCCATGCGGGTAGCTGCCGAGGCGCTGGGATTCAACTATGCGCCGACGGGGATTAGGGAGCTGGATGAGGCGCTTGGAGGTGGCTTCATCAGGGGTAAGACCTACCTAGTAGCTGGAGAGACTGGAGCTGGCAAGACGATATTCTCCTTGCAGTTCCTACTTACGGGCGCTGTCTACTACGACGAGCCTGGCGTTTACGTGGCTATTGATGAGCCGGCTGACCAGCTACTGAGGGGACTGCGTAGATTTGGGTGGGATGTTACGCCTCTAATTAAGGAGGGCAAATTGGTATTTTTGGATATGAGGACGCACTTCAGTAAGATCTACATGAGGGATGAGAGAAGGAAGATAGAGCCAAAGTACGTAATAGAGTCCATATTAAAGGCAGCTAAGAAGGCTAGGGCTAAGCGTCTAGTAATTGATCCTGTGGCGCCCCTAATCTATGGTGGCACTCCGGATGATGTATTGTATGTGAGGGAGTTCTTGAGGGAGATGGTATTCGCCATTGAGCGAGTCGGTTCGCTGACTACAGTAATGACGAGCGAGATACCCACGGGGAGTAAGAAGCTTAGCAGGTTCGGTGTAGAGGAATTCCTCGCCTCCGGCATTATAGTCCTCGGAATGGAAGAGGTGAAGGGTGAGATCCTAAGGGTGATGTACGTGCGCAAGGCGCGGTGGGCGCCAGCCAAGCCCGTGAAGTTCGTCTTTGACATAGAACCGGGGAGGGGGATAGTCATTAAGGGCCTGCTTAAGAACTTTGTTTAGCTCTCCTCCGCGCAGCTTCCTCTATAGCATTCACAACCGCCTTTAACCTCGCGTACACGTCGTTAGCCTCCTCCACTAGAGTCCCCGTCACTATTATATCAGCTCCAGCTTCGACGGCCCGCATAGCCAGCTCGGGAGTCCTTATGCCCCCTCCAGTAATTATGGGGATCTCCACGCACTCGTCTACTGCTCGAATAAGCGATGGGGGCACGGGCTCGCCGCCAGAGCCGCCCTCCAGGTACAAGAACTTAAAGCCCATGTACTGAGCTGCGAGAGCGTAAGCCACGGCTATCTCCGGCCTGTCGTAGGGTATGAGGCGGGCCTGGCTTATGAAGCCGACCGTGCCACCCTTACCGAGCACGAGGTAAGCTAGTGAGAGAGCCTCGAGGCCATAGCGCCTCACTATCGGAGCTCCCTGCACCTGCCCTATTATTATGAAATAAGGATTCATCGAGTTTAGCACTGATAAGAACCACACGGCGTCGGCATACCTGCTAAGCCCTGTAGGGGATCCGGGGAATAGTATTACCGGCAAGCTAGTGGCATCCTTCACTGATAGAACTACCTCATCCACCATAGCCTCAGAGACGCCTATGCTGCCGCCCACCATTATAGCGGCTGATCCAGCCCTCTCAGCACACTCAGCTACTCTCCGCGCCTCCTCACCGCCCATGCGCGCAGGGTCGACGAGCGCCATGTGCAGCGCGCCGCGCTCCTCAAGGCGCTCCATCAGGTACCTCTCGACCTTACCCATGTAGCCCCCCTATACGCCCTCAGACGCCGCCACCTGCTCCTCGTACATGTCGAGGAACTTGGCGTAGTAGTCGACTGGATGATAGTAGTCACGATACTCTAGCGTGCCCATTAGGCCGCACGCAGCGCACCGCACGTACACCCGCTTTTCTGACTTATCAACGGCTACGCTTACAGCAACCGCGCCGCACCTGGGGCATTGATATATCTTGGGCAGCGTCCTCTTAGGCCTAAGCCTAATCTTCCTCCTGCTCTTGCGCCTACCCACTAGGCCTCCACCCCGAGTATACGCGGGGGTCCAGCTAAAAACGTTAGCCGCTGACCACCTCAGCCTCAACTACTGCCATGACGCCGTCTTCGCTTAACCAGCCCCTAAGCAGCACATCTGAGCCTAACAGCTCCTCTTCGAGGTAGGGAATCAACTTAGGCATTAGCCCAGTCGCTGCGTACTCTCTCAGCTCTTCCCACTCAGACCTTAGGAGGCGGCATATGATAGCCTTATAGCTAACCAGCACCCTAGCCCGGCCAGTACCATCGTCGACGTTCATTACGATCCCGAGCAGTGGCTCGCCGCTCTCCGCCAACCTATATTTAATGCGGCAGGAGATCACCGTGGCTTTACAGCTGACGTAGCCCGAGCCTACGGCTAGTGAGTCAGCTGGAGTATCTTTAAGCGGAGGCTCGCCTGTCACCTCAAAACTCGAGTAGGGATTGAGCCTCAACCTGGCTCCTGAGCTGTAGATTCCCCTAAGCTCTATAGGCGTTGCTGGCCTAATCTGTCCAAGCTTAGCTATCACCTCATCCTCAAACGATAATATGCTCGCGCTAGATAGGCGGCCAGCCAGTATCAGGCTGCCCCCAGCCCCGCGTCTAGAGGGGAGCGCGGCTACCAGCAGCCCTCTAATGCCTAGGAGAGTGCTCTTATCGGCTGAGCGCGCCTCGTCTACATCTAGCAGCTTAAAAGGCGATTGAAGAGGCTCACCTCTCGTTACCACGAATACTCGAGTCATTCGATTAACCCTAAACCTGGCTGCATCGCCCTTAAGCTCCCTAGCATCCTGCAGTATTACGGTGTCGCCAGCGCGGAGCGACGGCGCCTCCAGCTCATCCGGTATTAGCACCTGCACTGGCTTATCGCTGTGGAGACCATAGATGCAGCGGCCTCCACCGCCCTCCACGACTTCACAAACCTTCACTGTAATCACGCTAATGCCGTGCTTGCTGCAGAGCTCCTCTAGGGAGGGTATGCCGCACTCCTCATCGAGCACCTCAATTCGCCCCTCCTTAGCGAGACCTAGCTCAAGCCGCCCCTTGTACTTCTTTGCGAAGCCGCCCTCAATTAGGATGCACATCCCGGGCCTGAGCCCCTCGTATAGCTCCTCAGCCCTCTCATCCCACACCACGAGGTTAATGACGCCGCTCTCATCACCGATCAGCACCTTCAACACCTTCCTACCCGAGTCGAGAGCGAGTGGATGGGGTACTCTAAGGACCCTAGCCACGAGCTTAAGCCCCCTTAAGCCCGGCAGCAAGTCCTTCACTCGCAGCCTAGCCCCCCTAGTCATTATGTAGGCCTTGGGCAGCGGCACGCCCAGCTCCTTGGCTACGAGCATAGCAGCGGCGTCCTCATCGATAAGCCCCCCCAAGTCTCTAATGCGCTCCTCCACCATCTCAAGAACTTTATCTCGTGTGAGGTCCGGCTTATGCCTCAGTATAAGGCCTATTATCTCCTCTAAGGCCTGAGAACCTTCAAGCCCCTCATTAGGACGTTCGTGTTGACTCACCCTAGCCACCTCAGGAGCTGTCAATCCGCTGGAGCTACGCCGCGTTACACATGGCTACTAGGGCCAAATGACTTATGAGGTCAACGCTCAGTTAGCCTAGATGTCACTCGCAGCTGAGGCAAACGATTTTTAAGCAAGCCTGGCCGTAACTCGTGAAGGGGGCTGAGCATGGGGACGTGGGAGATAGGCGAGATAAGGTTCCCCCTCTCAGAGGCGTTCTACATCTCAGTGCAGAACGTGAGGAGGAGGTTCGCTAGAGTGGCCATAACCACGGCCTCGGTGACTCTGGGCATCGCGTTCTTCGTCTCGCTAATGATGATGGCATCATTCCAGGCTCAGGCTGGAGGGGCGGGCATCCAGCCCTACATGTACTGGCTGCTGTTCATCTCCCTGCTAGTCTGTGGAGTAGGCATCACCAACAGTATGTTGATAGCGGTTGCCGAGAGGTACAAGGAGATAGGCACTTACAAGTGCTTAGGCGCGCTTGATAGGCATATTCTAGAGCTATTCCTTATCGAGGCCCTCCTGATAGGGGGAATTGGCGGTTTCACCGGCTACGTCGCAGGCCTTATAGCAGCGCTAGTGTACGCCGTAGCCAACCCGGCGGTGGGAATGGCGAACGCACTGAAGGCCCTCGCGGCGCCTAATCCAGCCGTCCCCCTCGTTGGAGTCATGCCGGTGGCCCTCGGCCTCCTCCTGCTAGGCGTTGGGATAGCAGTGTTCCTAAGCCTCGCGGCTACCCTTTACCCCGCTTACTACGCCGCAAGGCTAAATCCTGCAGACGCGCTGAGATACGAGGTGTAGCTCCGTAGACCGGCAAGGATAAATTTCACTTCTGTCTACTCTTGGGTGGTGGAAGCCCTTGGCCCTTAGGTACGAGTACACGGTCGAGACTGAGGACCTCGCCAAGTATTATAGGATGGGCAACTACATCGTTAAGGCCCTAGACGGAGTCAACCTGAAGATTAGAAGAGGAGAGTATGTATCGATAATGGGCCCATCTGGCGCTGGCAAGACTACCCTATTCAACATGATAGGAGGGCTTGATAGGCCCACGAGGGGCAAGGTGTATATCGACGAGGTCGACATAAGCAAGCTGGACGCGTATGAGCTAGCCTGGCTCAGGGCTAGAAAGATAGGCTACATCTTCCAGACGTTCAACCTGATACCCGTTCTGACAGCGCTTGAGAACGTAATGCTTCCGATGATATTCGCCGGCGTCAGGAGGGAGGAGAGGATTAGGAAGGCGAGGGAGCTCCTTGAGAGGGTTGGGCTTGGCGATATGCTCTACCACAGCCCCACCGAGCTTAGCGGCGGTCAGCAGCAGAGAGTCGCCATAGCCAGGGCACTAGCAAACGACCCGGCCATAGTCTTGGCTGACGAGCCGACCGGCAACCTAGACCTGCAGACGGGGCTAGAGATCATTAACCTGCTTAGGCAGCTGAACAAGGAGAGGGGCGTTACCATAGTGACGGCTACCCACGACCTGAAGATGATAGACGTCAGTGATAGGATAGTCTACCTCAGGGACGGGAAGGTGGAGAGGATAGAGACGAGGGCGGAGATAGCCGTCGAGGCAGAGGAGTACTAGAGGAGGCCCTTAAAGAGGAGTGGGTATATCCTCTTCCTGAACTCCTCATAGCTGACCCTAACCTCCCTCACGTTACTAGATAGCTCAAAGGCTTCCAGGTGAACGCACTTCTCCGCCGCCCTCCTGAGAAAGACTTCGAAGAGGTAACTTGGGCAGCTACAGTACTCGCCGGGTATCACTAGGTATAGCCTGCTGTAGTCAGCTGAGTAAGCGGCGTGGAGGGTCACCCCCAGGTCCTCTATCACTATTCTCACGAGCCTAGCTCCAGTAGCCATCCTCAGAGCCTTCCTCTCCACTACTCCTCCCCCTGGTAAGCCCCGCTGTATCCCCTGCTCACTCCTTTAACCCTCATGAATACGAGCTGAGCTATCCTAGCGTTCCTCTCGAGCACGACCCCCCTCTCGTTGTAGACTAGTAGTAGCGCCCTACTGCGCCCCCTATAGCCTGGATCCCACACCGCCGTTTCCACAGTCACGCCGCTGCGCAGCAAGCTTGAGCGGGGCCTCGCGATGGCCATTACGTCGAGGGGGATGTTAACTACCTCGTTGAATACCGCTAAGTAGGGGCCTGGGCCCAGCTTGACGCGCTCCTCATCATCGAAGGGTATGGGCGCGGTATCGGCTACGCGGCGCCGCCTGTTCGAGAAGTCTATGTAGCCGGGAGTCAGGAACCTCCTAACCTCTCTGAGCGTCAGGTCAAAGCCCGCGGGCTGTAGCTGCGTCTCTAGATCTACCCACCCCTCTATGAGGGGTGGGTTACTCCGGATGAGCTTCAGTAGCTCATCTCTGCCTAGGATCACGTGAGAAGTGATCATCATATCCTGAAAACCCTAACCTTCAGCGTGAGCTAGGGCGTGAGACGCTGTATGTCTCTGGGGAAGAGCACGACTTCCCTGATGTTGCGGGCGTTAACGATCACCATCACGAGCCTATCTAAACCCAGCCCGAAGCCACCGTGGGGCGGCATCCCGTACCTGAAGGCCTTTAAGTAGAAGGCGAAGTCCTCCGGATCAAGCCCCTTAAGCCTGATATTCTTCACAAGCTCCTTGTACCTGTGCTCACGCTGGCCTCCCGATGCGAGCTCAAGCCCTCTATAATCGAAGTCAAAGGCCTCGCTCAGCTCCCCCCTCCGCATTATGTAGAACGGCTTTACGCTCCAAGGGTAGTCAACGATGAAGTACGCGTCGTACCCCTCCTCCGCCATGGCCTCGCCCAGAGCCTTCTCCTCATCGCTCCCCAGATCCTGGCCCCACTCCACTCTTAATCCCCTACTCCTCAATATCTCGAGCGCCTCATCGTACGTAAGGCGCTTAAAAGGCCTCCTAGGCTCCCGTAGCTCTACGCCCAGGGTCTTAAGCTCGTGAGCGGCCCTAGACTTCACGGTCTCAAACACGTAAGAGACTAGCCCCTCGAGGAGTTCCATGACTTCCTCAGCTCCACTTATGAATGCCATTTCCGCGTCGATGCCCCAGCTCTCGTTGAGGTGCCTAACCGTGTTAAACTTCTCAGCCCGGAAGTACGGCGTTATCTCGTAGACCCTTGAGAGGCCGCACATGAGCATCTGCTTGTACAGCTGGGGGCTCTGCGCTAGGAAGGCTCTCCTGCCGAAGTAGTCCAGTTGGAATAGGGTGGCTCCCCCCTCAGCTCCGGCGCCGCAGATCTTTGGAGTGTGAACCTCCACGAAGCCTTGTGACTCCAGATAATCGCGCGCCGCCCTAGCTACGAGCGCCCTTATCCTGAAGATGGCCCGCTGCCTGAGCGTGCGTAGGGCTACGTACCTGTGCTCTATTAGCGTGTCTAATAGGGCTGGCGTCTTCTCCGAAGGGTCTAGGGGGAGCACCTCCTCCGGCTCTGACACCACCTCGAGGCGCGTAGGGTGTACCTCTAGCCCTCTCCTGCTAATCACTCTGCTAGGCATCACGCCCTCCAGGACCACGGCTGAGCCTGTCTTGACGTTAGACGCCACCTCCCATGCCTCGGGATTCTCGCTCCGCTTGGCTACAACAGTGTAGAGCTGCATCCTGTAGCCATCAATAACCTCTAGGAACACTATACCGCCAATGCTCCTGATAGAGTTCACCCACCCCACTACCCTTATCTTACCGCCCGCCTCAGTCAAGCAGCACCCCCGAAAGCCTGCTTGCGAGCATTAATAAGCCCTCCCCACATCCCCACTTTCAGCGTGGTCTCTGAACAATGCATTTATCGCGTCGCCCCCCTACAACCTGGGGGGTGGGCAGAGGCTTGTCAAGCAGACCCCTCTACCTGCTTGAAGTAGGCTACGATGGCAGCGCGGGTAGGGCAGTGTTGAAGCTCTACGACGAGGAGGAGGGGAGACTCATCGAGGTGTTGGATGCCACGGGTCATAAGCCCTACCTGCTTACTGACCTCCCACCTGAGGAGATAGCGGAGAAGTACCCTGAGGTTCTGAAGCACAGAGGCTTTGACCACATGGAGGTAGTGGAGAAGTATGATGCTCTCAGAGATGTGAAGGTTAAGATGACTAAGGTAGTAGCGAGGGATCCGCTCTCGGTAGGCGGCACGCGCAGAGCGCTTAGGGAGCTACTCAGGGGTCACGCGTGGGAGGCTAGGATAAAGTACCACCACTGCTACATGTACGACTCAGGCCTCATCCCGGGAATGCCATACTACGCGGAAAACGGGAAACTCCGGCCAGCCCCTGTTGAGGTGCCTGTGGACATCACTGAGAAGGTGAAAGAGCTGTACGGGGACGATCCAGAACTCCTAGGGAGAGCGATGGAGTGGGTGAAGCTGTTCCAGGCTAGGATACCCAAGCTTAAGAGGGTAGCGCTGGATATCGAGGTGTACTCGCCCGACCCCAATAGAGTTCCGCGGCCTAGCGAGGCACCCTACCCCGTGATCGCGGTTTCCTTCTGCTCACCTGACGGCTTTAAGAAGGTGCTGGTACTGAAGAGGCCCGAGCTAGGGAGCCCGCCAGATGGGGTGCCTGAGGCCGAGTTCTTCTCCAGTGAGCGAGAACTCCTGAGGAGGGCTTTCGAGATTCTGGAGCGTTACCCGGTAGTGCTCACGTTTAACGGTGACGCATTCGACCTCCCATACTTGCGGAATCGGGCCCTGAAGCTCGGCATGCGGGAGGAGGAGATCCCCATCGAGTGGAGGCCCGGGGCCGACTACGCTAGGGTGAGGAACGCCGTCCACATAGACCTATACAGGTTCTTCACGAATAGGTCAATGAAGGTCTACGCCTTCGGCGGTAAGTACAGGGAGGGTCGTAGCCTGGACGAGATCTCCGAAGCGCTACTGGGGGAGGGTAAGGTAAGCCTCGATAAGCCAATCTCAGAGCTCAGCTACGAGAAGCTAATAAGGTACAGCTTGAGGGACGCAGAGCTCACCTGCAGGCTCACGACGTTCGATGACGAGCTAGTCCTTAAGCTGATCATACTCATGATGAGGATCTCAAAGCTAGGTATAGAGGATCTGACGAGGCATAACATATCGAGCTGGATCAGGAGCATGCTGTACTTCGAGCACAGGAGAAGGGGCTACCTGATACCTAATGAGGAGGACCTGAGGAGGGTGAAAGGCCAGACTGACACGAGAGCGATTATAAAGGGTAAGAAGTACATGGGGGCCGTCGTCATCGACCCCCTCCCCGGCGTCTTCTTCAACGTCGTCGTGGTCGACTTCGCGTCCCTCTATCCCTCGCTAGTTACGCGGTGGAACCTCTCCTACGAGACTGTGAGATGTCCTCACGAGGAGTGTAGGGACAACCGGATACCGGGGCTGAGCCACTGGGTGTGCAAGAAGAGGAGAGGCCTGATGTCGGAGGTCGTGGGCTTCCTCAGGGACTTCAGGGT
>Ga0180302_10001844_pt1 | contig 10190 bp, 9 predicted proteins | sample GuaBasSediGuay17_FD_121794 | JGI IMG/M metagenome (GOLD analysis project Ga0180302, IMG submission 121794) | Subseafloor sediment microbial communities from Guaymas Basin, Gulf of California, Mexico - Guay17, Core 4571-4, 12-15 cm | ecosystem: Environmental > Aquatic > Marine > Hydrothermal... | reverse complement strand
TGAATATTCTCCTCCAGTAAATTTTTACAGAATGCTGCAACTAAGAAGGTTTGCATGAATTTCTTAGCATGAGCCACATTGAAGAAATACCTCTTCAGTACTTTATCTCCAAGTATTATCCTCCTTCTCTTCTCATCGTATATCACGTTAGATAGTCCTCTTACAGGTATTTCTATGTAAGGATTTTCCCCTTTCTCCAATTTTTCAACTACTTCCTTCCCCAAATCCTCAAGCTTTTTTAACACTACCTTTTTCATTTTCCCCACTCTTTAGGAAGGCCTCGAATTTCTTATATATTTCCTTTTCATCTTTGCCAACAAGCTGAGCAGTAGCCTTGGCAACTTCCGGCAAATACCTCTCAAAAATGCTCAACCTGAGCTTCCTCTCATAAATCCTCCTCTTCCCACTTAGATATCTTGATAATTTCCTAGCGCACTCTTGCAAACCAAGCTTTATCTCCCTTATTATTACAGGATAGCCTGCAATTGCAGTTTTCCCCTCGCTCGTGTAGGGAATCCAAACACTTGCTACATGGACAAGCAAAATGAGGTTTTTTTCCGGCATACCGTTAGAAGCTTCATTAATTCCGTAGCTTTTCCATCTAACCCTCTGCACAGCCTTAGTTATGGCACATGCGCTCATGTCGAAGAGCAGTGGGATCTTATTTGCAAATCTTATTAGTGTAAAATCTCCAAACTTCTCATCGTAAGCTAAGCCCACTTCAACCAAGAATGGTATCCCCCTATAGACATTTGGTTCCCTAGTAACTGCACAGACGTACTCAGCATTGGTTTCGGCCTTCAAACTTTTTTCTATATTCTCAGCTCCTATCGGGGATAAACAATCAGTTGGAGGTCTTTGAAGCTTAACTCTCTGCATAGCTTTCAATAAGCTTTCGGCTTCCTTCCTATCCAATTCCCTTGGATTCTTATCCTTAAGCTTAGCCAGTCTCAATATTTGTTTAGCACTTCCTTTTCCAACCTTGCAGAATTCTGTAGTAAGGAACCCGATCAAAGTTCTAGCCCTCGTATTTTTCAACATCCTCAATAATATGCCTAGCTCTACCCCATGAGGATGAGGTTTTATGGTCTTGGGTTCAGGAGGGAATTCCTTTGTCTTCCTTTTGAAGACGAACTTTTCTCCATATGGATCTTTAAAGATTATTTGGATATGCGGATTTGCGAGATTTGTATATTTTAAATAGTTAAGGACGGAGAACTTTCCACTTTTGATGTAGGTACCCTCAACTTCAAACTCAACTCTCGTCCCATGAGGTCTCTTAAAATTTTCGTCTATTCCTTCGTTAATTATCTTCGGCTCATTCTTCGCTACATCTATCATTATCTCCATAAAGTAAGCTGGGGACCTTTCCGAAATTCTCGAAGTCACTTTAGTTGGCTTTCCAGTTGTTAATTGAGCATAGAGGACAACAGAGTGAATTCCTATACCTTGCTGACCGCGAGATTGTCTATAAGCATGAAATCTCGAACCATAGAGGAACTTCCCAAAAATCTTTGGAATGTGTTGCTTCACTATGCCATGCCCATTGTCCTCGACAACAATCTTGTATTTTGTCGTCCTCAACCTTATCCTAATCTCCTTACCATCTACCACAACTTTCGGCCTATCCTTTATCACTATGTGCATCTTCTTCTTCCTGTCCAAACTTTGAAGCAAAATTTCCCCTTTCTTCCTTTTCTTCATTTCAAACTTATTTTCCTTAAAGATGGCTGAGAAGCTTCTACCCCTATGGACTAGTTCTCCAACAACAGTATTATCCTCATATAGATCATAGATACTCTCTTCCCTCTTGATCTCCACGAGAACTTCACCACCAATAATATCCTTTCCCTTTTTTATCCTCATGTAATTCAGTTCCTCGATAGCGTCGATACTATTCTCAACAGCTTCCTTTACACAAGTCAATATGGATTTAACTCTCGAATCGAAACCAAGCAAGTGTCTATTTTTCTCGAAAAATTCAGCTATGCTAACCTCCTTATACTTCTTCGCAACCTCCTCAGCAATTTCTACCATGATAGATCACTCATCTTCAACTTTCTCCTGTTCTTTTCCAACATCCTATAAACTGTCGAATGTTTAGCTCCTTCCAACAACCTCACAATTGCTTTTCTAGCAAGGTCTACATTATAAGCTTTTCCAATTATTGCTATAGTTTTTCCATAGATTGAGATGTGGACATTGCACATTTCTTCAATGGTTTTCTTAGCTTTCCCCTCCCTCCCAATTACCCTGCCTTTTAGCCTAACTAAAGCTTTCTTAGATCTACCTACCCAATCCTTTATATCAAGCAAGTCGAATACGTAATTCTCGTTCTTTAGAAGCAAGGCAACTTGAGGGGAGAAACCTCTTGCTATAGCTTTGACTATCCTTTGAGCAGTCCAAGAGTTTAATGAATCCTCACCTTTAATGGTTATTTCATTTCCTTTGATTTCTATCTTGACGTTGAGCTCTTCCTCTATCCTCTTCTTGTCCCTCCCTTCCTTTCCTATCAAAACGTTTACCCTTGCCTTTGGAATTTTCAACTTGTACTCAAACATTCTTAATCCACCTATAAACTGAGTCGAAATCCTCAGTCTTGACCCCAAGGGACTTAAACCACCTCAACACATTCTTTATGTCTCTCCTTAACATTTCTTCAGCCATTGGGTGATCGAGTACAACACCCTGAGATATATCTATTATTACTGGCTCTTCATTCAAGTTAAGGACATTGTACTCGCTTATATCCCCATGAACGAATCTCTTCCTATAAAGTTTTTTTATAGAATCTAAAATTTCCTTATACCACTTCTCAGGATCTTCAGGTTTCATATACTTAGCTGGTAAAGCAGGTACACCATCTTCACTTCCTATAAACTCCATTATCAAGACATTGTTTCTACATGCTATGGGTTCCGGAACCCTTACTCCAGCTTCCCTAGCTAAAATCAAATTCTTGTACTCCTTCCTCGTCCAAGTATAGACCATCTGTCTTTTCGTTTCCCTAACTACAAATCTTGGATCCCCTCTCAAGTAATGGATCAGCTTGTTGAACTCTAAAGTTTCTATTCTATAAATTTTGACAGCGACATATTTCCCCCTACATTTCCCCCTGAATACATTTGCTTCTTTCCCAGTAGAGATTACTCCCTCAAGTACGTCCAGATAACCAGCATTAGCTAGTTTATAGAGAGTTTTCTCTGTTGCTTTGGTAAATACCTCTTTATCTACTTTGAACTCTTCTTTAAGTTTCATAGAAATCACAGATCTTCAGCTATATGCTTAAGCAATCCCTTCCTCTTTATCCAAGATGCTTCAGTACTCGTATATCTATGAATTATGTCTCCCCTCTTATCTCCTTGAATTTCCCAAGGCTTGACTATGACTAGATCTCTCTCCTTAACCCACATCCTACGCATCAACCTCCCAGGGATCCTACATAACCTTATCTTACCATCATCACATTTAACATACATCCTACATGCACCTACATGTTGCTCAACTATTCCAAATACTTCATCATCCTTCGGGAGTCTTATTTTTTCCCTTACTTCTTTTTCCATAAAAGATGGAGAATAACTCTCCTCTTATAAAATTAACCTAAAATCACTTGAGAACTAAGAACTGAGCATGAGGTACTCCTTTAATCTTTATTACATTTTCCTTCCCAACAAATTCCTTCTCTACAGCTAATTTAACTATCCTCTCCCCAACTAAGTTTGCTATCGTAGCCTTACTAAGTTCTTCTAAGACTTCTTCCTCAGTTGCTATTTTCCCCTTATAGAATCTAGGATTTACGAAGATTTTGAACTTCTTTCCCTCAAAGGTCTTCCCAAGAATTTCCTCATCACAAACAGCAACAAGATATTCCTTAATTCCATGGTAAATCACTTCATGAACCTTCAGGTAGAATTTTCCCTCGCTTTTCCTCATTTACTTTATCCTCCTTACGGGATACTTCGCTCCGCAAGCGAGACATTGGAGGAATTGGATTCTATCCTCCTTTAAGAGCTTAGTATCTGGACTTTTACATTCCCTACACTTAACAAATTCCTCAACATACTTCTCAATTTTTTGATTCAAAATTGATTCACCAAATTTCCCAACGAAGGTTACTTTACTCCCATCGAACTCTCCTGCAGTCGCAAGTTCTTTTAACAAATATTTGAGAAGGTGATTTGGATCCCTATTCAAATAATTTGCAATTTGCTTCAAGTTTGTTAGAATAGTCTTATTGCCTTGGATCCAAGAATTGACTTTAGGTATCTCGAACCTACTCTTAATTTCCCTCTTCGAAATTTTCCCATATGCTCTCTCTAACCAACTTTCGTATTCACTCGAGGATTTTATACTTTCTTGGTTTTGGTTCATAGATTTCACCTCTCACTAAAAGCTCCTTAATTATCTTTTCGCACTCCTCCTTCGAGAGCTTTAGCTTCTTTGACAACTCCTCCACTTCCACACCCTCCCCCGAATCTAATTCTCTTATCCCTTTTATAACCTTCGTATAAACATCCTCAACTACTTCCTCCAGGATCTCTACACCGCCATGCCCTTTTCTCCTCAACTTATCAAGCCTGAGGAGCTCAAGTCTCCTAACAATTTCCCAATTAGGATCTCTTATTTTCGTAATTATCTCCGGAACCAAGTAAATCTCAGAATCCCTGAATCTCACTCTCCCGATCACATCGAGTATATCACCAACTTTTACCTTCTTGAGTTCTGGAACACTTTCCCTAAACGCTTTGATCCTTATACTCGATGAACCATCATCCAAGACGATAAATGCATATTTACCGTCTTCACTCTCATACTTCCTTATGACGCTTCCTAAGATCCTCGCTTTTTTTACCTTAAGATCCCTAACCTCTACACACCTTTCACCCTCATTTATCCTACCATTCACCAAATCTCTTATCCAAAGTTTATAAGCAACTGGCTTCTTCGTGAACAACTCTATCACACTTTAGTTAGTCTCCTTATGAATCCTGGCTTTGGCTCGTAAATTTCCCCTTCCCTCCTCATCCTATCCAATATCTCTTCTACCCTCCCCTCCTCTATGTTAAACTTCTTGGCTTCCTCTATTACCTCAGATATCGGTACCATTTCCCCATATTTACTCTCGAGATTAGCTATCACATTCTTTATCGTGATTATCCTACTCCTCTGAACTGCACTTATCCCAGTCACTATCCTATCTATATCTATCTCCCCAGTTTCAGGTTCTATGCCCACTTGCCTTAAACAATAAGTCAGGAGCTTTATAGCCCTTTTAGCATCAGCCCTCCCAACTTTATTACTCAACCTTACCCTAGCGCTCGCTTCAGCTAGCCTAACTAGAGCTTCTAACTGCCTTGGAGAGATAGGAATTGGCCTAACCTCCTCACCACTTGTTGCATGCTTACTCCTAAGACTTATGTAGAAATTCTTCAATTCTTCCATTGCTCCCTTAGTCAGTTTTGGGAAGCAATTTTGCTTAGCATAGGCTATGTACTTCCTCATTAATTCGGGATCTACTAGTGGTTTTGTTTTCTCAGGTTCTCTAGCAACTCTAAGCATATGTTCTGCTATTACCTCATCTTTATCTTTCTCAGGAATATCTCTAATCGTGAAGATCAAATCAAATCTATTTATCAGAGTAGGTGGGAGATTAATTTGATCGGGAATAGGTAAGTAAGGATCAAACCTTCCAAGCTTAGGGTTTGCAGCAGCTAGAACCGTTGTTTGAGCATTTAAGGTTGCTTGGATGTTAGCCTTAGCTATGCTAACCGTCTGTTGCTCCAATGCTTCGTGCATTGCTTCTCTATCCTCCTTACTCATCTTATCTATTTCATCTATTACACATATCCCCCTATTAGCTAGAACTAAGGCTCCAGCTTCTAGACTCCAACCCCTCAAGAACTCATCTTTAACAACAGCTGCAGTTAATCCGGCTGCTGAAGTACCTTTCCCAGTTACATACCTAGCTTTAGGAGCTAGGGCTGCTACATGTCTGAGTAATTGACTCTTAGCAACTCCTGGGTCACCAACCAAAAGTACGTGAATGTCTCCACGCCTCGTGGTACCATCTGGTAATTCCTTTCTGATCCCACCAAAGAGCTGGAGCAAAATCGCTTCTTTTATGACCTTGTACCCAACGATGGTTGGAGCTATTGAATCTCTCAAAATCTTGTAAATGTCTTTCCTCTTAGCCAATTCCTTTATCTTTTTCTCATCTTCTTCGCTTATCTCTATCTCCTCAAATTCCTGCTGGATAGGCTCAAAGTTATTCGCTTCTATTATCAAATCGTATCTTATAGTTCCAGTTTTCTTCATCACTATAGGAACTTCCATTACAATACCTATAACCCTGACTTTGTTACCTGGACAAGCTTTCTTAACAATCTCTGGATCAACCAAATCTTTGTGCAAGAATACAGATATCCTCTTCGCCTGTTCTCCTCCTTCTAAGAGTTCTGGAGATTCCTCGATAACTATTCTTTGTGTATCAATCAATTTCTGAGACCTCATAATAAACCTACCTCTCCTACCACAATGAGGACAGATGGCTGGTTCCCTCTTAGTTAGTCTTTCCTCAAGCTTGACATCAATTAAAGTTCCGCAAGATGTACATTCATAAGTTATCATAGAAGCAACTGGCCTTACTTCACTTGTCTGCCTAACTATTCCTTCAATGTATATCAGCTTATTTATGTGCTTGCTCCTAATGTCTTTAATCTTCACGAAGCTCGTCTCAGGTAAATTATAAAATCTTATTTCTATGTCTTCCTCAAGAGGAACGTCAATTTCCTTTAAACCCTGTTTGAATAACTCTATAATCCTCTTTGGCTCCTCTAGTAGCTGATCCGCTATTTCTGGGAGATATAAATCTAATTTCTTAAAATCGATCTTTATGCTCTTCTCTCCCTTCTCCACACATCTAGAAAGTGAGTCGTAGGAGTAAGTAGTCAAGAATTCTACAAACTTCTCCACAATCTCCCGATCTTCCATTTTTATTCGTTTTTATGGAGTTATCCTTCACTTTACCTTCTTTAGAGTCCTGATTAGAGTTTCTACAGCCTTTTTTATTTCCCTCTCACTCCTTGCCCCAGTGCACACAATCTTCCCGGCGCTGAAGAGGAGGAATGTTATGTTCGAATTAGGTAAATGATATACTAGCCCAGGAAATTGCTCAGGTTCGTACTCTGCATTCTCTAATTTAAAAGCTAATGAATTCAAGTTCAATTTCATGTTGAGGTTTCCTGATGCTACTATGTTCTGAATTTTAATGTCAGGTTTTTTCTTGAGGGGAATTTTCACTTTCCTCAATTCCCTTATAATCCCTCGAACCCCTTCCCTAACACCTCTTTCATTCCTTGCCCCAGTGCACACAATCTTCCCAGAGGAAAAAACTAGTGCTGTTATCCCCATCTTCTTTAATCTAAGAACCAATCCGGGAAACTGCTCAGGATTATACTCTGTGTTTGGTAGAGTGGAAGCAACTTTTTCAAGTGGAATCTCAGCATGGAGATCGGCTGATGCTACTACATTCTCAACTTTTATATTCCTCCCTTTAACTTTCATTCGCACCCCCAGATTTAGAAAAAGACCGTAAAACTTATAAACTCTTTTTCAGGGCAAAATTTATTTTGAACTCATCATATTTGAGCTCCTTTCCCCCTACTCCTGAAACAAAATTAAGCTCACAATTTGTCCTCTTCCTGAACAATTCTTTGAATTTAAGGATGAATTCCCTAATTTCCTCAGGTGCATCTATATAGAGGAGGGCTTTATCCTCTTTTTCAAATCCCATCCTCTTCCTCTCAGCTTGTACACTCCTGAGCAACTCTCTAACTAACCCTTCCATCCTCAATTCCTTTGTGAGCTCTGTATTGAGGACTATTAGGCCAAGCTTTGAGGACTTCTGGAGATAGTTCTTCGGCAATATATAATTCTCCAATAGATCTTCCTTCCCCAATTCAACAATTTCTCCACTATCTAACTTTATCTCAACCTTCTCAAAATCTCTCAACGATTTTTTAATATCCTCATAACTTTTCTCTAAGATCCTCCTTATTATTTCAGCTACAACCCTCTTCGAGAATTTTTTAGATACAGCTTCGAAATTCACTACAAACCTCTTTTTCCTCCCGAACAAATTTTCGAATTCTTTAATATTCATACAGTTCAAATTTTTGATGTTGAGCGCCTTCTTCAAGAGTTCAGCATTTCTTGAGAAAATCCTACTCCTCTTTCTATCGCAGACTAATATAAGCTCCTTTAGTGGTTGCCTTAACCTGAGCTTGGCAGCATCTCTCAGAGCTAAAACCTCATCTATTAGTAACTCTACCTCCTCAAATTCCTTCTCTAGGCTAACTTTTCTATACCTTTTCTGGATCCTTGGCCATTTCTCGAGATGTACGGATTCCTTCAGATCTTTGGAAACTTCTTTCAAGTCTTGATAGATCTTTTCAGTCGTAAACGGTATGGCTGGAGCCAACAACTTCAGTAAGTTCTTATACACATGATATATGACATTCAGACAAACTCTCGCCCTCTCAGGCTCGTGAATATCTTCTCTTATCAAGTGAATATATCCCCTGCTGAGCTTCTCTAGGTAAAAATCAACCATTAATCCGACAGCTCTAGGGAGCTCAAACTCCTCTAAGAATTTCTCAACAGATTCGAGAGTCGAGTAAAACGTAGATAAGATCCACTTATCTTCTGTCTTCAAGTCCTTGTTCTTAAATTTTCCATCTAGCTTCAGGTTAAAGAACTTAGCATATTTGAGGATAAAGAAATGTAGATTCCAGAAGATGTTGAGGTTTCTTAAAGTTTCATCAAGCTCCTTCCAGACTAATTTTATATCCTCCCCGGAACTACTTTTAGTTAAGCAGTAAAGTCTGAAGACGTCCCTCCCATATCTAGAAATCACTTCTTTGGGCTCGACATAGTTACCTAAGGATTTATGCATCTCCCTTCCCTTCTCATCGGTGAAGAAACCATGCATGTACACATTCTTGAATGGTGCGGATCTGAAGAGGAGCATCGAGAGGCAGAATAGGGAATTAAACCATCCTCTAATTTGATCTTTTCCTTCTAAGATTAGATCATAGGGAAATAGCTTTTCGAAGAGTTTTCTATTATTTAGATAGTCTACTGAGGCCCAAGGAGCGGATCCAGAATCGATCCAAACATCTGCTACTCCACTAACCCTCCTCATTTTCCCTCCGCATTCACAGTCTATCGAGAGGTTATCAACTTCGGGAATGTGCAAATCCTTTACTTTCTTCTTACTCAATTCCTCTAGTTCCTTCTTGCTTCCAACAACAATAATCTTACCGCAAGACTCGCATTTGAAGATTGGTAATGGTATCCCCCAAAATCTCTGCCTAGAGACACACCAATCCTCGAGCTGGGAAATCCAGGAATCGAACCAAGTCTTAGCCCACCTCGGGATCCACTTAACCTTTTCATTTTCCTTTAGTATCTCCTCCTTCAGGGAGCTAACTTTTAAGAACCATTGCTTAGTCGCTCTGAAGATAACAGCTTTCTTACATCTCCAACAGTGAGGATATTCATGGGTTACTTCCTCTTCTAGAACCAATAGGCCTTTTTCCTCTAACTTGCTTACAATCTCACGCTCTACCTCCCCTTTAACTAGCTTCCCAGAGAATAACCCTGCATCCTCAGTGAATAAACCATTCTCATCTACTGGAGAGAATGGAGGCAATCCATATTTCTTCCCAACTTCAAAATCCTCTGGCCCACATCCAGGAGCACAGTGAACTAATCCAGTCCCTTCCTCTACATTTACATATTCCTTACTCAGAATCACCTTGTGAGCATCGAATTTCTCTTCAAGCTCCTTATGTTTCCCAATTTCCTCTAAAAAGGGATATTCATACTTAACTCCCTCCAATCGAGATCCTTTAAATTCCTCAAGGACCTCATAACCCAAATTCAATTTGTTGAGTAGATCTAACCTTTCCTTAGCCAAAATCCAGATTTCTTCTCCTACCTTAACCCTAACGTAATCTTCATCTGGGTTTACCATCACCGCTAGATTCGAGATCAAAGTCCACGGCGTTGTAGTCCAAATTATTAGAAACTCCTTTTCCTTCCCAAGGATCCTAAACTTTACGTAAATTGAAGTATCTTTTATCTGTTTGTATTCGAGCTCGTGTTTAGCTAAAGCTGTAGCACAC
>Ga0180302_10001843_pt1 | contig 10191 bp, 11 predicted proteins | sample GuaBasSediGuay17_FD_121794 | JGI IMG/M metagenome (GOLD analysis project Ga0180302, IMG submission 121794) | Subseafloor sediment microbial communities from Guaymas Basin, Gulf of California, Mexico - Guay17, Core 4571-4, 12-15 cm | ecosystem: Environmental > Aquatic > Marine > Hydrothermal... | reverse complement strand
GTGCTGTAGGGGGCCAGGCCACCGCTTGAGTGGAGGAGGAAAGCCATATCCCTATCGTAGCCCTTCAGCATCTCGAAGAAAATGCCCCGGCTTGCGAAGCCGGAGAAGCTCTGGAACATCACGGGCTTCTCCACTGGGAAGCGTAGCCAAAGGGATGTCAGTGGCAAGAGGCCCCACGCTCCCCGGGCTTAAAGAGGGCCGTGAGGCTAATATGTGTTAAACGGCCAGCCCGCCTGAGGAGGATGTCCGATAGTTCCGCTGGGCTCCTAGCCTCTTCAAACGCTCTCCTCACGACATCGAGCCAGTAGGCCTCAGAGGTCTCTCGGGCGCTCGCAGCCCTGTTGTCGGCAAGGAACAACACCCAGTAGAGGCTCATCGCTTTAGGGGAGAAGTATCTGATATAGAACTCGGCCTCTTGCGGAGCCATTCTGTAGCTCGCCCTCGCCATCACGCCTTCTATGGTTTCTCCAGCGCCCTCCACGCCCATGATGTCCAGAAAGGCATTTAGACGCTCAAGAGCACCGATATAGCCATGCCTGAGCCTAAAGCCCCTGTTTATGATGCGCTTCGTCAGAGGAGGTATAGTGATATGTTGGTGGAGCCCGATCCTGTAGATGTCCCTCCAGTGCATCGCCTCGTGGTGGAGGAAGACGGCCTGACTTATGGGCGAGGAGGGCCCGCACACGGAGGACGCCACCACCATCGAGAGGACGTTGTGGCCTGGCATGGACCTCCGGCCATAGGGCTCGGATAGCTTACCTACATCGTGCAGGACGGCGAGCATTTCAACAGCGCTCCAGCTCATCCCAAGCCTTCTTAGAGCCCCTTCCAGCCTTGGCCTAAGCCTGGCGCACTCAAGCGCCGTTAGAGCCGTGTGGGCGATCCAACAGCCAGCAGGTCTACGCTTACCTTCATCAATAGGTCGCCAGAAGGAGAAGAACTCAGGGGCGATGCAGGTCTCACACGGAGGTTCCTGAAGGCGTAGCTCATGCACCAGAACGGCGCACTCTCTTGGCACATTGGCAAAAGAGCTCACCAAGGCTGGACTACCCCAAGTTCTTCTCCTGCCTCGCTCAGCTCGTAGTAATCGGGGTTGAGCAGGAAGAGCCCCTCCTTGACCTCTCTAAGAAATCTGTGTGGATCTGGCTCGATGGCCTTCCCACGTATACGGAGGACGCCTCGCTCATCACGCTCTATGCTCAGCTTTACCAAGACCTCCTTCCCCATGCTCTCGTGCCTTATCGCCGCTGGAATAGCCATGATATCTCCTGGCCTCTGGACCACGGAGAGGCTCAAGAGATTATACTCAAATTCTTGGATGGTTATATCGAGTGTTTTCTCAGCGATAAGTGCCTTTGTCGCTTCTCTTCCAGCCCACCAACATCGCACTTCTACGCCTAAGCGTAGCAGGGCCTCTCTTTTCGGTGAGCCTTCTTCGGGCCTCGGGAAGGCCAAGTAGTGCTTGAAGCGCTCTATGAAAGACATCACCTCACGTAATAGCCCTAAAACGCCAGCGCTACGCACCAGCTCATCTACCAGGCCCTTCGTATATACATCGCTGAGGAGTTCTGAAGAAGCCTTTATGTCCGAGGGGGCCTTAGCGAGCAGCTCATCTCGGCCCGTGATAGCGCTTAACGTCCTCTCGATGACTTGGCGTGGGTAAACGCCCTTACCGGCCTCCGTGTCTAAGAAGATGACGGCCTTCCCTTGGCTGCCAGGCCTTCTGGCTAATCGGCCTACACGCTGTATGAGCGAGTCCACGGGCGATAGCTCGGTCAACAACGTGGAGAAATTGTAATCGAGCCCAGCCTCGACCACCTGAGTGGCCACGAGTATGAGGCGTGCGTGTTCTTCGTGTCCCCTGCGTTCGAGAGCTTCTTCTACCTCGTTCCTCCAACCTCGCCTAAGCCGTGAGTGGAGGAGCATTACATCAGCTTGCTCCGGCAGGTGGCCTTCATGGGAAAGCTCTTTCAAGCGCTCGTATATTTGAACGGCCTTGCTGACCTTATTCACGACCACGAGCAGGGGCAGTCCAGCATCACAAGATATCTCCTTTAACAGAGCGCTCAGTCCTGCCCTATCGGTTGGGAGAGCGCCTTCTCTTTGCTCGACCTTTATGGTTCCTCTATGAGGTTTGTCCCCTGCTTCTATTATCTCCACGTTTTTCTTCTTACATCTCCTCAAGAGTTCTTCTTTAAGCGGAGGAGGCATGGTAGCGGTCATCATCACGACCTGAGATCCAAATTCTAATAAGCATCTTATATGGTAGGGCAAGAGCTTCATGGAAAACCACGATGTATCTTGGAGCAATTGGGCTTCGTCCATGATGACCAACGATAAGGCTACCTTGCCCACCGGGAGGAGCAGATGATATCCTGGGCTCCTGAAGCCATAGAAGGTATAGAGGAAAGTATCATACGTCGTTATGGTTAGGTCGCCTTCTAAATACGGCCTCATCGACCATAACTCCCCGTGATCTACGACTACGGTAGAATAACGAGCGTTGAGCGCCTTGAGAGCGTTGGATAGCCTATTCCTCATGGAGCGGACGAGGGAGCGGGTGGGCAGGACATATATGAGCGAGGCCCAGCTCGGCTCACCGCCCGCTAACTTGGCCATGAAGGGCACGGTAGTCGCTTCTGTCTTACCGCAGCCCGTGGGGGCTTCGAGGAGCACCAAATCGCTGCCAGCATCGAGGGTCTCCCAGACACGCTCAAAGAACGTATATTTCCTGAGCTCTCGTCCCTTCTTCTCGACTACTTCTCGCACGTGCTCCCAATAAGGGCCAGCCATACATATCTCACCGAGCCATGAGCAATTTCCTCGCCAGCCATCGACAGCTCTCGGCGTTTCTCAAGGCGATCATCCAGCGCTTCTTCTCAGGCAATTGAGCACGGCCCCATTCTATAGCGGAGTAAGCCCCTCTCGCAAACCTGTAAAAGGCATCCGAGCTCCTGTTCGCTATGAAATCGAAGAGAGCCTCTAAAGCATCGCCCTCCCCGCTTTCTATCAATAGCCTGAGGAGTTCAAAGATATCTGTTATAAGCGTGCCCTCTCGCTCGTATAGCAAATTGAGGCCATCTATGAGAGCCGTTATCTCTAAGTCGTGGAAGCCCCTCACCTGCGGGGCCTTCGGCCTCCCGGCGAAGCTAACGCCTAAGGCGTGCCAACGTGCCCCAGCCATAGCCATGGCCCCTACTAAGCCGGGCGAGAAGGCCGAGACGATGAGCTTCATCAACGTCCTGAGCGGGAGCTGAGCTGCAGCTCCGGTAGAACGGAGCCCAGCAGCTCGGACGGATTGTAGCTTACGATAGAACTCGTCCCAATCCTTCACCTTATAACCGTATAGCATAGCATAATAGCGAGCATCGACCTCGCCCTCGAAGGACATGAGGACGATGACCCGAGCCCACTCCCGCTTCATCCTGCCGACTGCTGGGAAAGCTGCCTCAGCTAAGCCAAGCGCTGCGAGAGCAGAGCAATAATTACATGCCTTATAAGGCGCTTGCGGATATCTCATCGCTGTCGTGAGATCCTTATGAAGGTATTTGCCAGCCATCGGCATGAGGGGGAGCTTGACGGTCTTCCCCCGTCCTCCCCTCCCCTCACCATAGCGCTCAGCGTGCCCTGGCACATTAAGAGAGCGCAGGTATTCGCTGAGCTTTCCTTCATCGGTAAGGGCCTGAATGAACACACCGACATCTTTATCGTTGAAGAACCCAAGAGGGCCTTTAGTAAGCGTGGTAATCAAAGTGCTCTCGTTATTTGAGGTAAAATCTGATATGGCCTCAGCGAGGCTTGACCAATCATCGAAGTCTATTTGTAGCTCGAAGAAATGACCTACGCTCTTAACCCGGATGAAACTCGGGTTGAAGCCTGCTTCTTCCCTAAAGCCCTCGCAGAGAGGAATGACTATGCCGTAGGACAGCAAGGTATCCGTGTATAAGCTATGGCCAGGAGTGAAGAGCTTGAGCATTATCTCCCTCTCCTCGCCCTCTCCTTAGGCCAGAAGGCGGTGAAGAGCAAGCCTTCTGGCCCCTTGATGATTTTGACGTTTTCCTCGTAAGTTATCTCTACCTCAGAAGGTCTTACCACGGGGACGACCCCCGCCTCCGTCTTCTCCACCTTGATATCACATGGAATTACATACGGCCTTAGCTGACGTTCTTCATCGCACATCTTGACAAGGGCATGTGGGCCAGATATTGGAATAGCTATTCCTTCTGCTGGGCTTGGGAAACGAGTTCGCACATCACTTGCTTCCTCGATATCGCCCTCCACAAGCTCTACGCCCAATACCGAGCATAGGGATTCCGTATCACCAAGCCGTTGGGCCAAGTATAACCAATTAGGATTTACATCTACGTCATCCGCTAAGGCCCATACGCAGAGGAGCTCGTGGCCCATTACGTATTCACGATAAAAGGCATCCATGAGCCTTATCTCAAGGAGGGATTTCGCTTCTTTGAAATCCCCTTCTTGAGCAGCTTCTCTCAAGCTATCTATGGGCTTGGGAACTCCTGATGTCTTGGCCTCATGAGCCTTATCCACGATCCTGAAGCGCCTGAGGACTACCGATGAGACCGTGAGAGGCAGGGCCTCCTCGACCAAGGCAGCCCTCGCAGCCAGAAGCTTGCCCTCTCGCACCCATTCTTTCACACGCTCAAGAGCCGTATAGCCCCAGCCCCTCGCTACACCCATGCAATAGGCCAAGAGACCCACGAGCGAGGAGGGCTGGGGGATAGGAAGGCTTGCCATGACTTGAAAAGCCTCTGGGTGCTTTATAGAAAAAATGGGGAGGCGGAGGCGAGCTACTATTAGCTTAACCACTTCTCCACGACCTCCGCCGCCCTCATGATGGCTTCTACGGGCGAATCAACGGCTTCGACCACGCCCTCTGGCAGATCGGCCAAGGCCTTGATCGGCTTCTCGCCAGCCACGAGGATCCTGATGTCCTTCACCAAGCCAGAGCCTATGGCTGCCTTGAGAACTCTTGCGCTCTCCTCAGCATAATCCATGAAGAAGCCGTGAATTAAGTTGGGCAAGGGCTGCTTGGCCACAGCGCAGATGAGCTCTGTCGTGCGCATGATGGGGAGCGCTCTTGAGCTGGCAGCGCCGAAGCGCCCGGTGATGATATCGGCCAGAGCGAGCATGGCTGTTTTAGCCCTCATACGCCTATCGTCAGCGCTAATAACGGGCTCCATGGGGTTAGCGAGCGGGACGCCCACGTAAGCCAGATCCAGCGTGCAGGCGAAGCCGTAGAGACCGCTTGCGTATTCACGCTTGAACACCATCATGGCCTCCTCGGCCTGGATCTTTCCCGTGGGCTCAAGCACCACCCTGTTATGGGTGATAGCTGCGTATTCAGCCCTGAGGTCTTCTACAGGAAGCATAAAGGCGAACTTGACAATGCTTTCACGTCGTATTTGTTGATCTGGTTGGAGGAAGCCATGTAGATCTTCTATGGCACACCTCTTCAAGAACTCCTCTTCGCTTCCTATGCTCTTATCGGGAGAACGGAACATTATGAACCTCCGGCAGAAATCGCATAGCCCTTCGTAGCCCTTCTCCACCAACCGCTCCACCGTCTTTATAGCGTGCCAGTGCTTCAACATGTTGCCCGATATCACCACGTCCTCCGCTACATCGTAGGGCCTATCTGGATCGCCCGTCCTGCGGACGATATACATCTTCGAGAGCGCCATGTAATTACCCACGGCCCCTTCTGCGTTGGCGCTGTGCAAGTTGATGATGGCCCGGCCGGAGACACGGACATAAGGCATGGACAAGCTCACCTCCTCATGCTCTCCTAACCTCCCCATGCAGGAGGGCAAAGGACGCTATCATCGAGCCCACTACCCTTGGGGCCTGCTCGTTCTCCGTGGCAATCTCCATTAGGACCTTAAGGTCCCCATTATCTACCGTGAATTCCTCAGGCCTACGCTGGCTCGTGATGACTATTTCCTTGCGCCTCACGCCATCTGATAGCTTTTCTAAGACACGATCCTTGACACGGGCAGCTTCGTAAATGGCGTCTTGGAACTCTCGCAGGTCCCGGCACCTTGCGAGTTTATCGAAGAGGGCCAGATTTCCCTCGATGACCTTGTAAGCGGCGAGATAGCGAGCCCATCTCTCAAGCAAATTGCCCGTGGTCAATAGTCTCCTAGCGATGTCGAGAAGGCCGGGAGCCGCCAAAGCCCTCACCGCTCCTAAGAAGAGAGCCAGAGAATATAAACTTTTGTTGCACGGGTGTAGAGCTTCTTTTATGGGATGTGCATTTTACTGCAACATTATTTAAGACCTCTCACGATCAGTCCCAGGGGCGTTATCTTAAAGCCCCCGTTCGCTCTCTCTACAAGACCGTTCTTGAGCAAGCCCTTCAAGTGCCTGTAGATGGTGCTCCTATCTCTGTCCTCAAAGAAGCCGCAGAGATCTACGAGCCTGTAAATGGTGCCTGGCTGCATGACATCGAGGACCTCTAATTTGCGCTTGCTTACTTTAGGACCTATTGCGGAGGCCAACCTCGGGACCCTCAGGGCCATGCCACGCCCTTCTAAGAAGACCTCCACATCTGGCACGTGAGCCCAATCGATCAGTAGATAGGCGGTGAACACGGCTAATATGAGCGCTCTCATACCGCCCGTGAGGGATATCTCAACCTTCTTGTCCTTAAGGGCCGTGAAAAGGGCCTTTACCTGTAAGACGGCCGATGCGAAGTCCTCAAGCTCGATCGTCAGCCTCTTCAGCTCGACGCCTGTTTGGCTCAACTTCATCATGCTGAACACATCTTGGAGTTGTCTCCAAGCTCGCTCAGCCCTCTCGTCCTCGAAAGCCGGGGTCAGAACTATTATCTCTGCGCCAGGCTCAAATCCTTCTGAGGCATGAGCGGCCATGGCGCTGACGAGGGGGCCGGGCTCGAAGCCAAGGGTCATGACGAGCGCTTCGATCCTCCCGCTCAAGCTCCTCACCAGGTAATTTGCTGATGACAGGCTATATAGGGGCTGAGCCGAGACAATCATGGCCTCGCTCGATATAACGCAAGTCAAGCCTTAAATAGGCCCTTTGATAGACAATTTGGGGGCCGTGTAATTGTTCTTCGTGAATAAATCCGACCTGGATAAGCGTGTTCGCCTCATGAGGGCTCGCCTCCACGAGGTAGGCGTAAGCGATGACCTAAGAGGGTGGAGCTGGGATAGATCGCCAGTGGGACCGCCTTATGGGGACATCCTCATTAGTGTGAGCGAGTTAGCGGGCCGGTATTGTGAGACATTAAGGGACATATACTTAAGGAGGGTTCTGAGGGTGCATGTGCCCTTCAACATCAAGCTATTTGACGGGTTTGTGCTACATCGTGTGGCCTCCGAAACCTTGACGCTCGTCAAGAGGACCCTTTACTCCGAGGGGCTTATTTCTGGCGCAGACTTGATAGAGGAACTCTTGCATAAGGCCGAGGAGGTATGCGAGAATGCGATCGGATCAGGCCTTAGGCTTGGGAGGCCCTCGGATGAGGAGCTCCAGATTTCGCTCAAGAAAGCTGTGAGATTATATCGTTTTCTCGTGGTGCAGGCGGGTAGCCAATTAGATATGATATTGAGCAAGTTTCCCCACGCCGAGCTGGACAGCGTGATAAGCCAAGCCGTGCCTCCGATAGCAGAGCGTCGGGTCGATGGAAGCCTGGTAGGCCTCAGCCGAGAGCTCTCCGTGGATATCTACATGCCAGCTTACGCCATCATTGATCTTAAAACGGGCGAGATGCGTTCCTTTCACAAATACGCCTTGGCTGGCTATGCCCTGGCCTTAGAGGCTGATGAGGAAATAGAAGTCAATTACGGCTTCATCGTATATCTCCGGGTTAAGCCAGATAAGCCTCACATAGGGGTCCGTATCAAGAGCGTGCTCATCGGCGATGAGGTGCGAAAGGAGTTCTTGGATATAAGAGATGAGGCCCTGAGGATAGTAGATGCTGGCCTCGATCCCGGGATGCCAACGAGATGCCCCTCCTACTGCCCATTTCGCCCTATCTGCCATGGGGGTGAGGAGCTTTGAGAAGGATCATCATAGATGGGTATGGCATTTTCGTGGGCTGCAAGGGAGATAGAATAGTCATCAAGAAGAAGGGCAAGAAATTGTTGGAGAGGGCAGCCGTTGACGTGGCGCAAGTAATGCTCTGCACGAGGGGCATTACGCTCTCCTCGGCCTTCCTCAGGCTCGCCCTAAGGCACGGCGTAGATATAGTCATACTATCTGAGGCTGGCATCCCTCTCGGGCGCCTCAGCAGGCCTAAGAAAGGCGGTGTGAAGGTCAGGAAAGAGCAGTTCAGAGCGCAGAACGATTACCGTGGCGTTCATTTGGCCAAACAGATGGCAAAGGCGAAGGTTATTAATCAGAGGACGTTGCTCAGACAGCTCGCCCGTACCAAGGCCAGGGCAAACCCCGCTCTTGCGAGAGAGGTAATGGGCATCGTCTACGAGATGGACGAGCACGTGGAGAACATCGAGGCCATTGAAGGGTCTTCCGTCGATGAGGTGAGGGCGAACATCATGTATGAGGAGGCGAGGGCTGCCAACAAGTATTGGTCTTGTATAAAGGTGCTCTTGGCCGATATCGTCGAATTTCCAGGCCGTAAGAAGCGATTTGATCGCCCAAGCGATCCCGTGAACATCTTGCTCAATTACGGTTATTACGTGCTGGCTGCCTCCGTCTGGTTATCCGTGGATAGCACGCCCCTTGACCCCTACATAGGCTTCCTCCACATCGATTCATCAAGGAGGCCCGCCCTCGTCATGGACCTCATGGAGGAGTTCAGGCAGCCGGTCGTGGACAGAGCCGTCTTCAACGTGATTAAGCAGGGGACCGATGACCTCTTAGAAGGAGGGCGTTTGACGCCCGTTGGCCGTAGGAGACTGCTTGAGGCCCTGACGGAGCGCCTCAAGAGCAAGATCACTTTCAAGGGGCAGTGCCTCCCAATAGAGACCCATGTGCTCCTCCAAGCCAGGAGGATATGCCGCTTCCTCGTGGGGAAGATATCCGAGTATGTGCCCTTCACGCCGAGGTGATGAGGCCTGAAGACCCTCGTCATATACGATATATCGGATGATGATGTAAGGCTCAGGATAAGCGAGATATGCAAAGACTTCGGCCTTTGCAGAATACAGAAGAGCGCTTTCTTAGGAGATCTACCAAGCCCGAGGAGGAAAGAACTCGTGGCTGCTTTAAGGCGAGCTCTCGGGGACAATAAGGGCAATATCCAGGTCTTCGTCATCTGCAGGGCGGACTTTGCCCTCAGGATCGTGATAGGCGAGCCGACCATAGAAGAGGCCGAGGAGGAGGGGATACTTATTGTCTGAGCCCGAGGAGGGGCTTTTCCTCATCCCTGTGTCCCTCATCAAGCAATATCACTTCTGCCCAAGGATCGTTTACTTCACGGAGGTCCTGGGCTTCAAGGAGCGGAGGACGGAGAGCATGGAGAGGGGCCATGAAGAGCACGAGAGGTTGGCAGAGCTCGATATAAGGCGCAAGACCCTCTTCGGGCATAGGAGAATCCGTATCCTCAAGCGCTGGACGAGACTCCACGTGGCTTCAGAGAGACTCGGGCTGGTCGGCACCATAGACCTCGTTGTGCTGACCGAAGAGGGCCTGGCTGTCGTAGAGTATAAGCGCTCCAGCCCGCCTAAGAGACCTCCCCCAGGCCACATCTACCAAGCAGCGGCTTACGCCATGTTGGCCGAAGAGTACTTCGGGGCGCCAGTGAGGAGGTTCTATATATACTACGATGATGGGCGCTCCTCCCGGGCCTTCAAGCTCACGTTGACGAGGGCGAGGAGAGACCACGTCCTCTGGACGGCCAAGAAGATAAGGGCCATAATAGAGGACGAGGAGCTCCCAAGGCCGGTGGACAAGAGGAGGTGCTCAGGCTGCGGATATTACCGATTGTGTAAGGGCGTGTGAAATTGTAAGTCCTCGTCCGGATATCGCTGAAACGGAAAGCCCCAGCCAGAAGCCCTCGGCAGGGCCCAGGCAGCCTCTTCTATAGGGGTCAATTAGTTAGGAATGCTATGAGAAAAAGCCAGATAGTAAATTCCCCTGATGGGATTCAGAGCCATGGACGAGGCGATTTGGTTTCTCTTGGGCGACGACTTTCAATTCCCCTGATGGGATTCCCATACACGGACGTTCCCTATTGGCGTAGGG
>Ga0180302_10001842_pt1 | contig 10197 bp, 11 predicted proteins | sample GuaBasSediGuay17_FD_121794 | JGI IMG/M metagenome (GOLD analysis project Ga0180302, IMG submission 121794) | Subseafloor sediment microbial communities from Guaymas Basin, Gulf of California, Mexico - Guay17, Core 4571-4, 12-15 cm | ecosystem: Environmental > Aquatic > Marine > Hydrothermal... | reverse complement strand
AACTTTAAAGCATGTGGAGGGATCAATCTCCGCCGATGCGTTAGCATACGTTTACTTTCTAGACGAAATATTAAGTCACAAAATTATGTATTACTCATTTTATGCAATGTTACTAACCTTATTGGTAATAGACATTAAATACGGTGACATCAGTGGGAGAGTGGACAGCCTTACTATGCTTTCAGCCATATTATTTGGTTTTTCTGTGATGGTTTCGGCTATTGAGGGGCAATCCCCCTTTGAGGCCATCTTAATGGGTATCGTAGTCATGTTACTAATAGCATTAACTACGAAAGATAGAGGAACTGGATTTCTTAAAAGAAAACCCCTAATGTTTTTCATGCTACTAGCTAATATTGTGTTGCTTACGATTGCTGGTGCTTATTGGGTTGTCTTTGGGGGCTTTCTAGAACCGTCAAAAGTGTTAAAATAGGGATTATGCAATTACATTTAACATTTTTCTATTATAAGCTATCATTATATCCGATATTAGGGAAAATAACGTGTTAACATTTTCTCCCGTGACTGCGGATGTTTCAAGATACCTTATAACACGGAATGGGATCTGCTCGATTACAGATTTTATAACAGTGTTGTTGACGTTTTTTCCCAAGTCTTTTTTGTTACCAACAACAATTACTGAGAGATCAGAGATTTTTTCTTTAAGGTAAGTAGACCATTCAAGCAACCGGAATAATGTCTTTGGTCTCGATAAATCAAATACCATGATCGCTAATTTAGCGCCGTAAAAGAAGGAGTCGATAAGTGGTCGGAATCTCTCTTGGCCGCTTAGATCCCAAACGATAAGGGTTAAATTGTTGATCCTTAAAGTGAAAAAATCCACACCTAAAGTAATTGAGTTAGATAGATTATGGCCAAGATATCTTCTGATGAGGGATGTTTTACCAACGCCCCCCTCCCCAAGGAATAATATCTTAGCATTCATAAGAGATCCCTCTTCACAAATAATCTTTTATTTTATTAATTAGGTTAGTAGCGTCTCGAATGAGAATCCCTAATGGAGCGTCTTGAAAAGCTCGTATTAAAATATTGAATTGATTATCGACTGAGAAAACGACTATTTCCTCATCTCTGTAGTGCACGATAAGTTTGATAAAAGTACCTACCTTTAACGTGTTGGAAACTTTATCGGCAATCCCTCTGAACGCTGAGGCTACCGCTGATAGGATATACTCTATTTCACCATTTGTAGAGGATACAATTGGAGTGCCATCAAAGTAACTTATCACGATATCCTTAATGCTCTTATTGACCTTAAAGACTTTCTTGATCTCTGATAAGAGGCTCTCTCTCACTTGGTCATGAAAGGTTTGCTGAATACCTAACATATTTAAGCACCTATCTAGCCCTCAAAAATATGGTTCAGTAGAAATATTTAGTGGTCATAAAGATACTTGCACGGCAACACGATTTTTTCCTGAATCTTTATTAGAAGGAGTGGGGAATGATTGTTTAAGATTCCTATTTCGCTCTTATTTTACGCGCAATCTGAATTGCCTCCGCATATTCGACAACATGTTTTAATTCTCTTAATTCTCTAATCAAAATCGAAACCAAATAGCGGTGGTGATTATCAAGAAAGCTAAAAATGTTCAAAAAAGCTCCAACCATAGCTAATGCTAATACGCTTATAATCGTTAAAGAAGAGGTTAGTGAGATAATATCTGTCTCCCAAGCATTCACAAAAAGCATGTATCCAGAGTAAATCGCTAAAATAAGGACTATGATGTTAATGATATTAGCTAAACTATCCGTTATCGTAGAATAAATCCTTAACTTAGAATTGTAAACATGGATTTTAGTCTCAAAGAAAGACGTTGAAACCCTATATTTATCCATCTTATGATGATAGCAAAAAGCGCGCCATCGTTCTCTACGTAGCTTACTCGATATTAAATTAGACACGATGTCGTGTGGGAGACCATGTGAAATAGAAGTTTCTTCTGAAATTACAGATTTATTCAACTTTACAAGAGGAAACAACCACAGTATAACCGAAAGAGCAATAAGGACCGCTCTCTTCTCCTCAATATACTGATAGGAATACACTGCTGATAGCGAACTTAGAAAAGTGAACAATAAAGCTAAGCTAACCAACTTTGTTTTTCTAAGATAAGCAGGCGGAGTGACTAATGTAAATGCGACAGCGCACATGTACATTATTAAGAAAGGATACTGAAAAACATTCAACAAATCCAAATTACCACACCTAATTTCTGTTGTAGCATTTAATAAGTTTTTACCATGAGGTATATTTAAATTAGAAGAAATATCATAGATAAAGATTAAACTATATGTCTGGTGCATGGAGATGATCCCATTCTTCGATCCTACTACAATGACATTATACACTCTAGGTATTCCCGAGCTCCTCCTAATATTAGGGATAATCCTTATACTATTTGGCCCTAAGAAATTACCGGAACTAGCAAGAGCCTTGGGTAGGGCACGAAGAGAATACGAACTTGCGATGAGCGGAGAAATCAAGGAAAGTGAGGGAGAAGAGAAAAGAGAAAGTGAGGGTAAGAAAGAGAAGAGTGAAGAGGAAGTCCTATTAGAAACGGCTAAGAAATTAGGTATTGAAACCGAAGGTAAAACATTAGAAGAAATAGCCGATGAAATATTAAAACGGGTCAAATCGGGACAGAGTTAGACGACCAAAAAAGGCTCGGAGAATAGGTATCCAACATGACTTATTACGACATCCTATTGACAATAGCTCTCTTCTTTGCGCCGGTAATAATCACTTTTTTAATGATCGTACGTGCTCGGGCTACAAATTTAGTTTGGCTCACCGTATGGGGGCTTACATGCGCCTGTTTAGTTTATAGGGCATATGAATTTGTTCATGATATAATTTTCTTCGCTACGTTCATGTCGATCGCGGCAGTAATCACTATATGGGGCTTACACTTATTCATAATGCATTCTATAGTTGAGAGAACTAGAATACTATCATCTGTTCCTACGAATATGCTTAATAAAGCTATTAAAGAAGCATGCTTGGACATGAAAGGAGAGTGGATATGCGAATACGCGCGAAAGCTTCGAATGAAATTTGGTAAGTCGTGGTTTGAAACTGGCATATTACGGCTGAAGAGGTTAAAAGGTGTATATATCGAAGGGCGCCCGGACGTCGCTAGTTATACGAATGCGCTTATAGTAGCCGGACTGTTCATGCTTTTCCTTACTTATATAACATACTTTCTAAGAGACTTCTATATAGATATTCTTGGTTATTCATTTTATCTACCAATTCTAAGCATTGTTTTCTCAGCATACATAGCGTTCACGATTAGTGAGATCAGAAAGGATGTTCTTAAAACAGTCGCGGTAGGAATGATCACAGTTAAAGAAAAGATAAAATCGGCAGAGAAATTATATGAAATCTTAAAAATGATCTCAATTGCAGAATCTATTAAAAGGAAGAAAGCTATGGAGAAAATCCGGAAGGCCACGGAAATAGCAAAAGCTTTGGACATCGCATCAAAAATTGTTAAAAAGGAGGAGCAGACCAACTAAACAAAAATTTACTATGAACGCCTTAGGGGGCATTCATCATGGCTAACGAAGACGTTGAAATGGAGATATGGGAGCACTTAGAGGAATTGATCTATAGGTTAAGACGAGCGCTAATTTCATGGATAATCGCCACAATGTTCGTGGCTGTTGCCCCAGATTCCCTATTAGATATGCCACCAAAACTGAATATATCCATGTCGGGAAATTATAGAACTATAGTCCAAGCTGTTATAGAATATGTACGTGAAAGAACGGCGCCAACGGGAGTACAGTTAATCGCGGGAACGTGGACTGGAGCTTTCTCTTTATATTTTAATGCTGCAGCATTAATTGGATTTATTCTGGCATTACCAGTAATCACATATGAAATTTATGCATATGTTAAACCAGCTCTGTATCCAGAGGAAAGAGGTGCGGCGATAAAATTCGCATTATCCTTCTTGGTTCTTTTCATGATAGGAGTGTCGATAGCATTTTTTGTAGTAATTCCAGCTACTCTAAGAATATTAACGTATTTTATTGGTGCCATAGGTGCTACACCAGTATTCTATGCAGATGAGTTCTATAATTTTATTTTTATGTCAACAATAATCATTGGCTTAGTATTTACTTTTCCATGCGAAGTATACATACTTGTGAAAATTGGTTTAATTGATCATACCGATCTCGCGGATAACAGGAAAAATTTCATCGCGGGAGTATTTATAGCGACAGCTATATTAACACCTGACCCAACACCATTTTCAATGCTAATTCTCTCAATCCCTCTAATAATCCTCTATGAAATTTCAATCATCGTAGCTAAACGAGTAGAATATGAAATATAAGCCGCTAAAGTGTTATTGGCTTCTAGTCCTCACCGATGATTCTCCGTATTTCTTCTAAGATCATATTAACTAATTTCATAAAGTTTTTAGCAACAGATTTCGAAAGTCCTAATCCTTGTCCCGTGTCTTCAGGAATCATTCCGATCACAATGACTTTGGAAGGAAGCTTACCAATGTTTTTGGATAAAGCCAAAACGCTCTCTATGTCAATCTCATGATAACTTAGGTAAAAAAGCTCACTAGAATCTTGGGGGCTCACATCTTTGATATCACGCTCAGAAACCTCAAATCGCACAACGCTTCCAGCTTCTCCACTCCCATGTATAACGTCCACAAATATCACAATATCGTAATCCATCAAATCATGAAACAGTTTAAAACCAGCAGTACCGTAGTCAATAACAGTAACATTGCTTGGTAAGGATATCCTAAGCAATCTTTCGGCGACATATGAACCTAAGCCATCATCCTTTCGCAGCCTATTTCCAAGACAAGCAATCAAAATTTTCTTCTCGTTCATTCTCAAGGACAACCTCGCATCCTAATTGCTCACTCTAAGTAAATGATCTACTGTGCATATTAAGATTAACTAAACCCTTATATACCACCCGAAATGCTACCGTTAACAATGTCAAAAATTGCTTTAAAAGACGAATATCATTGAATGTATTTTTAATATATCTACGTACGTTATTTAAAATGATTGCAGTGATCTTCATGCGTAATATTTAAAAGATATATAATTGTATGATATTCCGACCCAACTCTGCATTAATGAATCTATATTAACTATGTCCCAGCTTTTTATATAGCCCCTACGGGTGTCTAATAAATGAAAGTTAAAAGACGTGTTTTCCTAAAAACAGCCTTAGTAATGGCATCCATGATGGCTCTTTCTCGGATATTTCCAGATGATAAGCTATTAGCAAAAGCTGCTGAGGAAGCCAAAAAGATACTTAGTGGGGATAGCGAACCAATCCACATAATTTGGATACAAGCTCAAACATGTAGCGGGGATAGCATTAGTTTATTGAATGCTGTTGAACCAAGTATAGTTGACGTATTAACTGGACAATTCAAGAATATTGGAGAAGTAACACTAGATTTTCATCCAACAATAATGGCTCAATGGGGCATTGATGTCATTCAAGGAGAACGCGGAGATCTTGTAGAGGAGTGGGACGCAGTAAATATACTAGAAAAAGTGCGAAACGGAGAGATCACACCATTTATTCTAGTTACGGAGGGATCTTTCCCAAATGAGGATACAGCTAAAGAACAAGGCGGATATTGGTGTTCAATGGGATCTAAAAACGGAGAGCCCATTCTGGCTACAGAGTGGCTACGTGACGCGGCTCAATACGCCGCGGCAGTGGTAGCAATTGGGACCTGTGCCACTTACGGGGGGATACCAGCAGGAAAACCGAATCCAACAGGTGCTATGGGAACCTACGATGTTTTAGGTAGAGACTATAAGAGCGGATTGGGGCTTCCGGTGATCAATATTCCTGGTTGTCCAGCAGCTGGTGACTGGCAAATAAAGGTATTTTCGCACTTATTACTAACTGTGAAGGGATTATTGCCGGCTCCAGAATTAGATGAGTATAATAGACCAAAATTCTTATTTGGTTACACAGTTCATGAGCGTTGCCCAAGAGGAATATGGTACTCGGGAGGCAAATTCTCAAAAGCTTACGGAGAACCATACTGCATGTACGAACTGGGATGTAAGGGACCTATAGTTAAATGTCCTATAACGGTTACTGGCTTCGTGGAGGGCTTGGGAGCATGCACAACCTTTGGAGCACCGTGCATAGGGTGTACTGATCCAGCATTCCCAGATGAACCTTTAGCGCCCTTCTTAAGAGCGCTCCCTGCTCCAACCGTGCCTTCCACCGAGGCACTCATTGGGGCCGCTGCTGCAGGTGCAATTTTAGGAGCATTAATTACTTATAAGTCAAGAAAAGCTAAGAGAGTTATTGGAAAAAAGAAGGAGGGTGAAGGAGAATGAGTATAAGAGAGGTATACTTGGATCCAATAACAAGAATTGAAGGGCACTTATCTATTCATGTTAAAATGGATGTAAATGCCAAGAAGATAATTGATGCACATTCAATAGCTACAATGTTTCGTGGATGGGAAATAATACTCAAACGAAGAGACCCCCCAGATGCTATCTTTATAACCCAGAGGATATGTGGGGTATGTCCAGTTCCACATGGTTACGCGTCCGCTATAGCACTAGACATGGCATTACAAGTATCCCCACCACCCTTAGCAATCGTATTACGAAATCTATGTTATGCTGCAGAAATACTTTATGATCATCCCATTCAGTTATTCCAACTAGCAGGACCCGACTTTTCAGCTCTAGAGGTTGAGAAATTCAACCCCACTTTTTGGAATGCAGCACAGACATATTCCTGCGAGTACAGAGATGTACATGGATATGCAACAATCGCGGATCTGATTAAAGCCATGAACCCATTAAGTGGCGAACTCTATCTATTTGCACTGAAAATGGAAAGATTAGGTAGAAAAATGGCATCGCTCATTGGCGCAAAGCATCCGCATGTTAATACATTCGTGCCAGGAGGTATCGCGAGAACTTGGGGAATCAAAGAAGCCGAACAATTAGCAAGCATGGTTATCACGCTGACTGGCTTCATGAAGATGGTATATGCGGTATGGGAGGACATTATACAATTCTTCTATGACATGGGTTATGAAAATGTTGGAGTACGACCAGCAAATCTAATCGCGTTTGGATCAATAGAGGATCCTGATAAGTACAATGCGAAATACGAAGACATAACAGAGTGGGGGAGAGCGAGACTCATAACTCCTGGAGTTGTCTTAAATGGCGAATTAATAACCACAGATCTTAAGGATATACATTTGAGGGTACGAGAATTTGTAGAACATAGCTTTTATGAGGAATGGGAGGGGGAATTCTCGGAGGATCCTGAAGGAAATCCTTTGGATCCAAACCATCCATGGAACAAAGAAACACGACCAAAACCTGTATCAACCAGTTTCACTGGAAAGTATACTTGGGCTACAACACCGAGATGGGCTTATAATGGAGCATATCATGTGCTAGGAGCTGGACCAATAGCTAGAATGTGGACTACTGCTGCTGCGGGACTTGTAAATATTACTGATCCATTTGTAGAAATTAGGACAGGGAATGGTCAAATAACGTTGGAGTTACCTGAGACAAGAAGCGAGGATCTTCCCCAATCTCTTTGGGATGCAACGGAAATTGTTTGGAGTGTCCCAGACATTTCCGTAAATGGTACTAAGGTGATAAATACTCTGGAGAGATATAGAGCGAGAGCTTTCTGTGTAGCATATTACGCGGCTACAGCGTTACATGATTTATACTTGATGATAGATCTAGTGAATAAAGGAAAAGTTGAAGTATGGCATCAATTCACTCGACCAGCTTTAAGCTTTGGTGTAGGATTGAATGAGGCGGCGAGAGGAGCTTTGGGTCACTGGGTGGTCGTTAAGAATGGGAGAATACATCGCTATCAGGTAATAACGCCTACTAACTGGAATGTGTCTCCAAGAGACCCAAATGGTAATCCGGGACCCATAGAAGAGGCTTTGATAGATACTCCAATAACGGAGGAAAGCGATGCTAGTAACTGGGTTGGTATCGATGCTGTTAGGACAGTGAGAAGTTTTGATCCATGTTTAGCATGTACTGTTCACATGTATATGGGTAGGCGATTAGTAAAGAAAGTTTTAAGTGTTCACGGTTTGTAGAGGTGACATAGGTTGTCGTTGGTGGATCTTGCTATTAATGTAATTTTTCCTCTATCCTTAGTCATCTTTATTTTTGGGTTCTTTTATAACGTGATTCAATATTTTATAATTCCAGGAGCTCCTCGAGCGTATTCACCGCCTCGAAAAATTAGTGTTATAAAGAAGCTCCTTATGCCTGTCATTAAATGGCTTAGTACTTTCAAATTTATTATAAAGAAGAATCCTCTGCATGGTTTTACAGCAATCTTTATGTTTCATTTACCATTATTAGCGGTAATGCTCCTATTCCCACCGCATCAAGCGGTCATATTTAGTATATTGCCGTTTTTGAGAGTTATTCTAGAGCCCTTCGCCATCCCTCAGCAACCTACAGAAACATTTTTCACCAATAGGACTATCTGGGGCCCCCTAGAAGTAATAGTGAATGCGGACGTCTTAGCTTTAATAACGATATTTTCGATTATGATAATAATGGGGCTAAGAATCGTTAAACATGCCACGGGAGAATTCGCGTCCACCGTGGGAGATTATTTTGCATTAATAATCACTTTGCTTATTCTAGTCTTTGGCTACTTAGCAACGCATGCTCATGGGACACCGTATTATGAAACTTACCTAGCTGCTCATATCATTTCGGCCAGCTTTTTGATCGCCTACGTGCCCTTCAGCAAGTTCTTCCACTTTGTATGGAGTTATTGGGTTAACTTAATTGTTCTTGCATATCACCGTATGCGTAAGGGGGTATGAAAAATGGGTTCCGCGCAGAAAGTCCCATTAGAAAAAATTAGGGAAGTTTTCATAGCTGCGATTGATAGGAGTAGGCTATCGTACTTTAAATACTGTATGAGGGCAGGGTCATGTGCCTATGCTTGCCATTTCTGGTTAGTTGAGCCGAGACATGAACTAGTTCCAGGAATTAAAGGTAAACGAGTAGAGGACGTGTTCAAGAGAGAATTCACAATCTTAGGTAAAATTAAAGCTAAGATTTTTAAGGAAGAATTTATATCACAGGAGGAATTAAAGAAGTGGCTGGAATTAGCATATGGATACTGTTCATTATGTGATCACTGCATGTTAGCATGTCCATATTCTGTGGAATTCCCACCTCTAACCCTATATATGAGGGTCGTTTTACATGCTGCGGGATTAACACCTGAGAGCGTCAAACAGCAGATCAAGAATGAATTTGAGATCGGGCATCCATATGGCGTAACTAAGGAGGAGTGGCTTAGGATCGTTGATAAGGTGCGATCCGAGGTCGATGGGGATATACCTATAGATAAAAAGGGAGCTAAGATTCTAGTGATTCCTGGTAAGAGAAGCTTAACTGATAATCTAGATAGCTTTATTTCAACAATCCGTATTTTACAGGCCGCTAAAGAAGATTTCACGATCAGTAGCGAATTATGGACGGGATGTATGAGTACATGGGATATCGGAGCATGGGAAGAAATGAGAATACTAACTGAGAAGAGAGCAAAAATTATTGAGGGTCTTCAAGTTAAAACTCTTTTAACCACGAATGATGCATGTGGGTACTATGGCTGGAGATGGCTAGCAGATAGAGTGCTTAGAAGGAGGCTTAAATTTGACGTGCTTGATTTAACAGAATTGGTTTCCCAGTATATAAAAGAAGGCAGGATTAAACTTGACTCCAGCGTAAATGATTTCAGAGCAACCTACCATGACCCTTGCCATCTCGCAAGGAAAGGAGGTGTGGTGAAAGAGCCACGCATAGCTATTAAACATGCGGTTAAAGAATTTGTTGAGATGCCTAACAGTGGAATATATAGCTTCTGTTGCTCAGAGGGCTGCTTAAGAGTCGATGAATATAGACACACAAGGTTAAAAGCGTTTAAACCAAAGTTCGAGGATATAAAAGCGACAAATGCCGAATATGTAATAACGGCCTGCGACGAGTGTTTTTCCACTATGAAGGAGTTCTTAAATGAATATGGATCAAAAGTGAAAGTAATTGATATAGCAACGCTTGTAGCTAATGCATTAACATAGCTTTTGTCTCTATTTTTTATTATTTACACTGTATACTTTT
>Ga0180302_10001841_pt1 | contig 10200 bp, 7 predicted proteins | sample GuaBasSediGuay17_FD_121794 | JGI IMG/M metagenome (GOLD analysis project Ga0180302, IMG submission 121794) | Subseafloor sediment microbial communities from Guaymas Basin, Gulf of California, Mexico - Guay17, Core 4571-4, 12-15 cm | ecosystem: Environmental > Aquatic > Marine > Hydrothermal... | reverse complement strand
TCCTGAGATCCTTGACGAGCTTGTATGGGTGGAAGACGTATGACCTTATCTGGTTGCCGAAGCTGATCTCCTTCTTTTCGCCCCGAAGCTTGGCGATCTCCTCCTGTCGCTTCCTCTCGTAATGCTCGTAGAGCCTCGCCCTCAAAACCTTCATCGCCAGCTCCCTGTTTCTGTGCTGTGGCCGCTCGCTCTGGCACTGGACGGTGATCCCGGTCGGGATGTGGACGATCCTGACCGCCGAGTCGGTCCTGTTGACGTGCTGACCGCCCGGCCCCCCGGCCCTGAAGGTATCTATTCTCAGATCCTCCTCCCTGATCTCGACCTCGACCTCCTCGATCTCGGGTATGACGGAGACGGAGGCGAAGGATGTGTGTCTTCGCCTGTTGGCGTCGAAGGGGGAGATCCTGACCAGCCTGTGGACGCCGGCCTCGGCCTTCAGGTAGCCGTAGGCGTAATCGCCGGATATCATGAGCGTGGCGCTCTTTATGCCCGCCTCATCGCCCGGCTGCAGATCCAGCACCTCCACCTTATACCCCTTCCTCTCGGCCCACCTCTGATACATCCTCAGCAACATGGAGGCCCAGTCCTGCGACTCCGTCCCCCCTGCGCCGGGGTGGATGCTTAAGATAGCGTTGCTCTTGTCGTGCTTGCCGTTCAGGAGCGTTTTGAGCTCCAGCTCCTCCACCCTCCTCTCCAGCTCCTCCACCTCCGACTTAAGCTCCTGGGCGCTCGGCTCATCATACTCCTCCTCCAGAAGCTCGGCCATCACCTCCGCGTCCGTCAGCTTCGATTCCAGCTCGTTCCACGCCTCCACGTCGTTGGAAAGCCTTGAGATCCTCTGGGTCACCCTTTGCGCCCTTTTCGGGTCGCTCCAGAAATCGGGGGATTCGGTCTCCTTCTGAAGCTTTTTAAGCTCCTCCGCCTTCCCATCTATGTCAAAGATGCTCCCTCAGCTCGAGCATCTTCCTCCTGAGCTCCTCCAGCCGATCCCGTATTTCAAGGATATCGACCATAATCCCACCTCGCCTCCGGGTTTGTAGGGGAATGCGGTTTTTCCGCGTTAAATTATACCGGATGACGGCTCCCCCGGGCAAATCGGGGGCCTCTCCCCTCATCCGGCTTGGGCGGGTTGATATCAAGGCGTTTTTCTGATAGAATGAACGTGAAGCTGAACCGCTTTGGGGAGGAAGCCGTGAGATTGGAGGATTACTTTGAGCTTTTAGAAACCGGCGAGATGAGGATCAAGGGCACAAGGATTGGGATCGAAACGGTTCTCGAGGATTACTTAGATGGAGCCTCGCCCGAGGAGATCGCTGTCCGGTATCCGAGCTTATCGCTCGAACAGGTCTACGCGGCGATCACGTATTACCTGCATAACAAGGAGGCCATGGATTCATATCTCAAAGCCTATGAAGAGCGGAGCTTGAAGGCATGGGCCGACCAGAACCGCAATCCCTCTCCCTTGGTTAAGAGGCTTAAGGAGCTGAAAAGGGGGCGGGGGAGAAAACTTGAAAGTCCGATACCTGCTGGATGAAAACGTCCCACATGTAATCAGATCCCAACTTCTGCGGCTTCGGCCTGAAATGGAGGTTTTAGCTGTTGGTGATGATATAGCGCCTCCCCTGGGAGCATCTGATTCAGACATCCTAGCTTGGATCGAAAGGGAGGGTTACATCCTTGTTTCCCGGAATCGCCGCAGCCTCCCTCTTCACTTGAGCCGTCATCTTGACTCAGGCGGACACGTTCCCGGTATATTCCTGCTGCGCCCTCGGGCATCCCTCAAAGAGATCATTGAGGATCTGCTGTTAATCTGGGAAGCCGCCGAAATGGAGGAGTTTAAGGATCAAATCGTCTACCTCCCGCTTTAAGCGCTCCCTATCTTTAACATCAACTACAGCGGGTTGACCTGCGCCGGTGGGATTTCGTAATATTTAAGCCGTGCTTCGCGAAGGGAGGGTCGATGGCGAAAGATTTCCCTGCTAGGAGGTATGGGATGGGAGATGTGCTGGATTTGAACGCCCTGCTCGGGGAGGTCATTCGATTGGCACATGAAGCCGGCTCGCTGTTGGTGGATCGGTTTAAAAACTACGGCGAGGTGGAGTTCAAGGGCGAGGGGGACATAGTCACGGAGGCGGATAAGGAGTCGGAGAGGTTGATAACCTCAGCCCTCAGATCGCTCTGCCCCGATCACGCCGTTTTGGGCGAGGAGTTCGGTGGGTCGGGGGCTGAGGGGGCGGAGTATCTATGGGCGATCGATCCGCTCGACGGGACGGCCAATTACGCCGGCGGGCTGGCCATCTTCTCCGTCTCCATCGCCCTGCTGCACAGAGGGGAACCCGTTTTAGGGGTGGTCCACGACCCCAACAGGGGCTGGACCTTCCACGCCGTCAAGGGCGAGGGGGCTTTCCTCAACGGGGAGAGGATCAGTGTCAACTCGCACGGGAAGCTCAGCTCGACCGGCCTCTTCGGGGTTTCGACCGACGTCATATCGAGCGTCCCGCTTTACATGAGGTTTTTGGGGAAGTGCAGGAGCTTGGGCAGCGCCGCCCTTCACATCTGTCATGTGGCGATGGGCGTTTTCGACGGTTGCGTGGACATACACGCCCACCTCTGGGACGTCGCCGCCGCCGCGCTGATCCTCCAGGAGGCGGGCGGCAGGTTCACCGATCTGAAAGGCGCCCCCCATTTCCCCCTTCCCCCCTCCTCAGAGGCGTGGCGCGGGGGCGAGATGCCCTTCGTCGCCACAAACGGGTTGGTTCACGAGCAGGTCTTGGAGCTGATCGATCGATACGGCTCCCCGCCGCATCGCGGCTGAACCGGTTGAAACGAGCGATGATCCAATGTTATAATAGCCTAGCGGAGGGGGAAGGATGAGGAGATTTCTCTTGGCATCAGCGCTCTTCCTGATCGCAGCCGCCTGCCAAGCCGGGGAGAGGGAGGATTACCTGTTCGCATACAGGCTGTATGAGTCGGGCGCCTATGAGCTCGCGAAGAAACACCTGCTGAAGTTCGTCCAGGATTACCCCGAAAGCGAAAACGCCGACGACGCCCTCTTCCTGGCGGCCGAGTGCGCCCTGAAGCTCGGAAAGCTGGAGGAGGCGGTCAAATACTACAAGCGATTGGAGGCCAACTACCCCAAAAGCCCCCTGAGGCTCGATGCCGTCAGGGGGGTGGGGATCGCCTGGTTCAGACAGGGCAGATACGAGGAGGCGATAAGGGCTTTCGAGGAGGTTGCGGCTAAGTCAAAGGAACCGCCCGTTATCTCCTCCTGCCTGTTTTACATAGGCGAGTCCTACTTCCGGCTGAGGAACTACCCCAAGGCGATCGCCTATTACGACCAGCTGCTCAAAAAATACCCCAAAGCCCCTGAGAGAAAATATGCCCTCTACTCCAAAGGGTGGAGCCTTTACTACCTGGGCAGGTATCAATCGGCATATAACGCCTTCAAACAGCTCGTGGCCGAGTTCCCCGATGCGCCCGAGGCGGTCGAGGCCTCTTACAGGATGGCCGAGTGTCTCTTCTCGCTCAAACGGTGGAAGGAGGCCGCCGAGGAGTTCAAGCGGTTCATATCGAAATACTCCGCCGATCGGAAACACGAGAAGCTGGTCGCCAGCGCCGGTTTCAGGCTTGGGGAGTGCTATTTCCAGATGGGCGATCTTGAGGGTGCCAAAAGGCAGTTCGAGCTGATGCTGAAGAGGTTCCCCGGGATGGAGGAGGTGGCCGCCGAAGCGCAGTTCTGGATAGCCGAGGTGCTGTTAGCTCAGGGCAAATACGCCGAGGCGATCCACGAATACAACAGGGTTATGGAGCTTTACCCCGCAAGCGAGGTCGCCGACGACGCCCGATACGGCATAGCCTTCGCCCACTTCAAGCAGAGGAGATATTCCGACGCCTACAGGAACTTCAAGCTGGTGGCCGAGACGCCGGGATCGGAGCTGAAGGACGCGGCCAGGTTTTACATGGGGGAGTGCAGAAGGCTCCAGGGCCAGTTCAACTCGGCCATACTCGAATACCGCAGGGTGGGCAGGAGATCGAAATACGCCGACGACGCCCTCTTCGGGATAGGCTCTTCATATCTGAGCCTCCGCGATTATAAATCGGCCGTCAACTCGTTTAAAGAGCTCCTCCGGAGATACCCGAGGACCCCCCTGAGGCCGCTGGCCCTCTTCCAGCTGGGGGTGGCTTATTTCAGCGAGGGCGATTACAAAAACGCGGCGGAGACTTTCGAGACCTTCCTCAGGGAGAACCCCGACTCGAAAATCGAGGGGGCCTCGGCGGACGAGGCTTTATACTGGCTGGCGAGGTCGAAGTTCGAGCTGAAGGACTATCTGGGGGCGATCGACGCCTGTAGGCGGCTGTTGCAGGGACATCCCGAAAGCAGGTTCGCCTACAAGGCGCGCTTCCTGATGGCCGAAAGCACCTACTGGCAGGGGGATTACGCCGAGGCGCGAAAGCTCTACGCCGAGATCCTCAACCTCTTCCCGACAGGCGAGTGGAACGATAAATGCCTCTACGGCATCGGCTGGACCTACTTCTCCGAGGCTCAGACGAGCCGATCGGAGAAGGCCAGGCGGGCGAAGTTCGAGGCGGCGATGAAGGCCTGGAGGAGGCTGATCGACGAGCACCCCAACAGCGACCTGTGCGACGACGCGCTTTATCACATCGGCATCTGTCTCATCAACCTGAAGCGATACCCCGAGGCGCTGGAGACCTTCAAGGCGATGCCCAACAGATATCCGGGAAGCGATTGGGAGGACAACGCGCTTTACAGGGTGGGCTGGGTCCTCTACAAGATGGAGAGGTATGACGAGGCGGTAGACGCCTTCACCGAGCTTCTCAAGAGATACCCCGCCACCCCGCTGGCCGCCCAGGCGATCTTCGGGATCGCCAACTCATTCTTCAAGAAAGGCCAATACGCTGAAGCGATCGCCCAATACAGGATAATCGTGGAGAGATACCCCAACGAAAAGATACCGGCCCAGGAGGCGGGGGAGGAGAGGTTCAGGGATCTGAGGCCAGAGGCTCAATACGAGATAGCCGAATGTTACTTCAACCTCGGCCAATACGATAAAGCGGTGGAAAACTATCGGAAGGTCGTTGAGCTGTTTCCGAAAAGCGAGTGGGCGGATGACGCGCTTTACGGGATAGCCGCCTCATACATACAGATGGGCGATGAGAGGAGGGCGGAGGCGGCTTACAAGGAGCTGATAGCTAAATACCCCGAAAGCGAGCTTGCCCCCGATGCCCAGCTCAACATCGCCATCTCGTTTTACGACGCCGGCAACTACCAGCAGGCCATAGCCGAGTTCCAAAAGGTCGTCGAGAGATACCCGGGAAGCGACGCGGCCGTTCAGGCCCAGTTTTACATCGGCAGGGCCTACTACAGGCTGAAATCCTACTCCCAGGCGGTCAAAGCTTTCCTGAAAGTCGACCCGAAAAGCGAATACGGCCCCGCGGCTCTCTACTTCGCCGGCTGGTGTCTGTTCGATAAGGAAAATCCGAGGAGGGATCTGAAGAGGGCGGTCGAGCTGTTCAGGCGGGTCGTGGCGGAACACCCCAAATCGCCCGAGGCGGAGAGGGCGCTGCTGGCTATGGGGAGATGTTATGAGGAGATGGGGGAGCTGGACGAGGCGGCAAAGGCCTACTCGACGCTGATCGAGAGGTATCCGAGATCGGCGCATTATGAGGCGGCTCTCCTGGCGCTGGGAACGGCGCTTCTCAAGCAGGGGAAGCATGCCGAGGCGGTCAAGGCGTTCGATAGGATACTCAACGACAAACGGCGCAGGTTTTCCGACGAGACGATCATATCCGCCCTGCTCTTCAAAGCCGAGGCGCTGGCGAAGATGGGCAGGGACGAGGAGGCCGCCGAGACATACCTGAGGATGGCGCTCGTATACGATCAGATCGATCCCGACAGCGCCCTCACCGCCCTCATCAGGGCCGGTGAGTGCTATGAGAGGTTGAAGAGGTGGGAGGACGCCAAGACCTGGTTCAGACGGGCGGTCAAGCAGTTCTCCAGCCACCCGAAGAGGAGAAAAGGGTGGGAGAAACGGCTGGAATACGCCAGGAGAAAGCTTGAGGAGCTCGAAAAACTTCATCCCTCTCCGAGATGATGAGGACGGGTTTGGCTATCATACTGATCGGGTTGATCGCGGCGATCGGCTGGCCTCAGGAGAGGAAGGGGGAGAGGCTCAGGGCCGAGGAGCTTCCGCGGAGGATAGAGGCCCGGATAATCGACGTCACGACGGTGTCGCTCGTTCAGAGGAGGCCGTTCGCCGACCCATCGCTTCCCCCTATCCCGGTCTACCTCATCGACCGGCCCAAAGAGAAGCCCTGGAACCTGCCCCCGGCCCTACTTCCGGGGATGGTGGTCAGGCCCGAGCGGAGGGCTTTGACCCGGCAGGGGATGATCCTCTCTGTATCGCCTGGCACCCCCGGATTCCTGAAAGCCGACCTGCTCGCCTTCGGCGGGGTGGAGGGGGTGAGGGGAGCGTTGAGGGTGAAGCTTGAGAGCATGGGCGATAGGATGACCGCCGGGCGGGGCAGGAGGAGCTTCATGGGCGTCGGGTTGAGCCTGGGATACGACCGCAAGCCCTCCTCCTTGCGGGCTGGCCTCGGATACGAGTTGAAAAACCTCGGCTGGCTGCCCGCCGAGCCCGAAGAGGGGATCAAACGGCAGGATCTGTCGCTGTGGAGGATCGAGGCCGAGTGGAACAGGGAGACGTCGAAGGAGGGCGACATATCGATCGGCATCGACCTTTCGGGGTTTCAGATGGAAGGGGATTGGGGCGTCTCCAACTCGCTGACCGAGATGAGACTTGACCTGGACGCGAACGTCGTCTACCCCTTCCTCAACCCCATCTCCCTCGGCTTTTCGGGCGGATACATCTCCTGCTCCAGAGGGGAGGAGTCCGAGGGGATAGGCTTCCTCACCGCTTACCTGAGGGATAACTTCGAGAGGGTGGGGCCTATCGTCCTGGGCTTCGGAGCGGAGCTGATAGGCTACGGGGAGAGGATCTACCTGGCCCCTGAGCTTTCGGCCTGCACCACCGCCGGGGGATCGATCCTGCTCGAGCTGGCCCTGAGGCGGAAGGTCGGGCTGCCGGCGACGGGGGAGAGGCTCTTCGAGGAGGAGTTCGTCGCCGTTAACCCCTCCCCGCCGATCGAGAGGTTCTGGGAGGCGAAAGGGGGGATCGGGTTCCGGCCCGAGAGGTCAACCGAGCTGAAGGTCACGGGGTTTTTCAGGAGGTATGGCGAGCTGCCCGTTCCTGTGGAACTTGAGGGCGAGCCGGTCAAGACCTGGCAATACGAGGGGATGAAGGCGAAGGTGGCGGGGATCTCTATCGAGCTGGCGTTCCGGCCCGGGAGGGGGACGTCGATCTCCTTCTCCTATCGGCGCGAGTTTCATATGCCCGAGGAGGGCGATCATATCCCTTACAGGCCCCAAACCGTCCTGAGATGGGAGGGGAGATATGAACCCCCGGGCGGAGGGATGGTTTTGACGGTTGAGGGGGGGATAGTCGGGGCGAGATACGCCGACGCGGAGGGGGAGGGAAGCTTAAGCGGGTATGGATTTTTGGCCCCGGAGGTCTCCGTGAGGCTCGCCGAGGGGCTGTCGGCCTTCATGAGGGCGGAGTTTTACACGGTTCAGCCGGAGATCATGGAGGGCTATAAGGCCGCCAGGACCAGGCTGGGAGTCGGCGTGAGGGGGAGGTTCTGATGGACGGCTTCCTGGAGATGGCCAGGAAGGGTTTGGAACAGGCCTTAAGCGGCGGATGGATCCTGGGGTTGATCGCCATCTACTCGATAATCGCCCACGCGATCATAATCGAGAGGGCGGTCAACCTGCGACGGAGCAAGCTGATCCCCGCTCAGTTCATCGCGAGGATATACAACGTCCTGGAGAGGGGAAGCCCGGAGATAGCGATCGCGCTTTGCGACAAACGCCCCGGCCCCTTGACTAACATCATCAAAGCCGGTATAATTCACCGTCACTACGATGAGGAGAGGCTTAAGAAGGTCGTCCACTTCGCCGGGCTGAGGGAGAAGCCGGAGATAGAGAGGTATTTAAAGGTTCTGGGCGTTATCCCCTCGGTCTCGACCTACACGGGCCTTTTGGGGACGGTTCTGGGCATGATCAAATCGTTCGGCGCGCTGGGGATGATGGACATCATGGCCAACGCCGAGCTGAGCATGGCCAAGGGCATATCCCAATCGCTCATCACCACGGCTGCCGGGCTGGCCGTCGCCATTCCGGCCCTCATCGCCCATCAATACTTCGCCAACAAGGCCGAGTCGATCCTGCGGGAGATGGAGAGACATTCGATATCGCTGGTGAAGTTCCTGGCATCGGCGGAGATGAAGCTTTACGAGAAGCTGAAGCTTGAGACGTTCGGGGGTGATGATCTGAATGGTTAGGAGGGGCTTGAAGTTCTTCATCTTCATCGCCTTCATCGAACACATCATCCTGGTCTTCGTCTTCGCGATGGCCATTTACACCAAGCCGAGGAAGGTGGAGCGGGTCGAGGAGCCGATCCAGGTCGATCTGATCCGGCTCCCCCAGCTGCCGGAGTTCCCGGAGCTTCAGGCGCAGATCAAGGCCCGCAGCGGGAAGGCCGCTATACCTGAGGAGCTGACGTTGAAGGCGGAGGAGATCCTGGAGAGGGCGTTGGCCGCGGCCGAAGAGGAGGACAGGTTCCTCCAGATCAAGCCCAGATCCCCGGTGGACGAGCTGAACCCGGAGAAGTTCATGCTCGATTACCCGCGCAGGCGGAGGATGGAGGGGGGAGTGGAGAGGGGAGAGGACATACCGTTCAGGGCCAAGGAGATACCGGGCGGGGAGGAGAGGATACCGCTCCCGCGTCGCTCGAGAAGGGGGATCGATCGGATCACCTCCGCGCCTCCCAGGGGAACACCCACCGGCAAGGTTTACGAGCCAACCCTCTCGCTCAAGCCGAAGGTTGGATCTCCTCCTGGCCTGCCGTTCCCCATAAGGGGAGAGGTGAGCGGAAGAAAGGTCGAATACATCCCTCCGATCCCAGAGGCTCCGGGGAACGAGGTGGGGGAGGTTGTCTTGACGTTTTGGGTCAACCCCGAGGGGTATGTCTTCAAGGTGCAGCGGAAGCGGACGGCGGGCAGCGTTCAGCTTGAGAGGATAGCCATAAACTGGGTCAAAAGGCTTAAGTTCGCCCCGCTGCCCAAATACGTCGAGCAAAAGCCGCAGTGGGGCGAGATAACGATAACGTTCAGGAGGAAGTTTGAGGAGTGAAAAACTTTCGAAAAAGGAGGAGTCAGGGGAGATGATGTCGAGGAAGTTGATGGTGCCGGCGGTCCTCGCGCTCGTCTCGGCGTTCATCATCGGCTGCGGCGTGATGAAGGGCGCTATGTTCCAAAACGCCGAGAGGGCTTTTGAGCGCGGGGACTACGAGGAGGCCAAGAGGCTATACCTCCAGATCATCGAGAAATACCCGGGGTCCGAGTTCGCAACAAAAGCGAAGTTCAGGCTGGGACAGATCTACGAGAGGGAGTTCGAGTGGGACAAGGCGATAAAATACTTCGACGAGGTCACCAAGGAGGTCAAGGGCGGCTACCTGGACATGATGGCCAGGTCGGAGAGGGCTAGGATCCAGAGGGAAAGACAGGTCATAACCCGCGCTCAATACATCTACGACAACAACCCCGGCACCGAAAAGGGGAACAAAGCGGCCGCTCAGGCTCTGCACGACATGGCACAGGCCTACGAGAGGCTGGGACAGTATGAGAAGGCGATCGAGACCTACAGGAAGCTGATAAAGGAGTTCCCCCAATACACCAACGTGCCGCAGATCCTCTACCAGATAGGCAACATCTACTTCTACAAGCTGTATGACTACGAGAAGGGATGGCAGGCCTACATGGAGGTGATCAAGAAGTATCCGGACTCCGAGTTCGCCAGATACGCCGAGAGAACCCTTAAGGACACCGATAGGATACTGAAGGAGATCGCCGCCCAGATAGAAACGATCAAGAAGTTCAGGAAAGAGGTGGCGATGAAGTTCGAGAAGGCGGGCCGGCACGTGACTCAGGCCGACAAATACGGCATCTACACCGACCAGATCGCCCAGTCCTACATAGCCATAGCCGAGGGCTGGAGGAAGCTGAAGAACTACCCCAACGCCATCAAGGCTTATAAGGAGCTGGCCGATGAGCTGCCGTTCGAGC
>Ga0180302_10001840_pt1 | contig 10203 bp, 10 predicted proteins | sample GuaBasSediGuay17_FD_121794 | JGI IMG/M metagenome (GOLD analysis project Ga0180302, IMG submission 121794) | Subseafloor sediment microbial communities from Guaymas Basin, Gulf of California, Mexico - Guay17, Core 4571-4, 12-15 cm | ecosystem: Environmental > Aquatic > Marine > Hydrothermal... | reverse complement strand
TGGCTTCGCCCTTACCAGCATTAGCGATGCATCTTGCAAAGTTGACCCATGCTCCCAACATGGTATACATCAACGTCACAGATGCACTAAATCCCGATCCAAATGAATACCGCCTGTGCATCTCATCAGCAGATCCAAGACATTTTACGGGAAGTATAGGAATAATAGAGCTCCTCGAATCATTTGATCTTGCTGCAAAAGGAGAGCTAACTGGAATGTTCCTCGGTGGAGCACAAATCGATTTAAATGGGAACATAAATCTGACGTGCATTGGAAATTACGATTCGCCGAAAGTTAAACTTCCTGGCGGTGCTGCTACAGCATACCTCACTCCTCTCGTTAAAAAATTAGTTATTTGGACAGCTAACCACTCAAAAAGAGTATTCGTGGAAAAAGTAGATTTCGTAACTGGCATAGGATATGAGGAGGGCAAAGAAAAAGATGTCACAATAATCACCAACTTGGCAGTGCTTAAGGCTACCAAGGATGGACTTGTCCTTAAAAGTGTCCATCCGGATGTATCAATTGACGAAGTTATACAGAATATGTCATTCAAACCCATAGTGGATGAAGTAACAGTTACACCAACGCCTTCAAAGGAGGAATTAGAGATAATTCAAAAACTAGACCCAAACAACGTAAGATTTTCAGAATTTAAGAGATAATTTATTTTTGTATAGTTTATTTTTTTAATAAATATCTATAAGCCTCCACATTTCGATCAGAAAGTGAATAGTTAACTTCTCTACATTTTTTTAAGCTTAATAGATCTATATCCGCTCGCACAACTTCCTCGCTATTTTCATCCATGCTCTGAGCCAGTATTCCACTTACCGATGCTATCAAGCTCCTACCAACGGCATCTTTTCCCGTGAATGTTTTTCCTATCCCTCCAGATTTCAAAATCGCGCAGCAATTGTCGAAAGCTCTTGCAAAATACAAACAAAAGCGATAGTCTTTCCCCGGAAGTTCTGATTGCTTAAAAGATATCACAGGATTCAGAATTAACTCAGATCCCTTTAAACCCGCAACTCTACATAACTCTGGATATAAAATATCCGCGCATATAAGTATTCCAATGTTTAGTCCGTCAACGTTTAGTAAATTCAACTCACGACCACAACTTATGCCTAGTTCTCTCTCAATTCTTGTGGGATGAATTTTGTCTTGGTAACCCATGATTTCCCCATCTTTTAAAATAAAAGCCCTGTTTTTGTACGAATTGTTTTCTTTAACTATTATATTACCACAAACGATTATTCCCGTTTCTGAACTTACTTTCTTTAAAAATCTTAATGTCTCATTGCCCAAACCTATATCCAAGCTGCTGTATGAAAAATATTCCGGGAATAAGATGATCTTTGACCCTTGCCCGTAAGCCCGATAGGCCAGCTTTTCTGCGCTTTTAAGATCCCCCAATCTGCACTGAATAGCAGCAACCCTTATTTTCAAATTTTTCTCACCCCACAATAGTCCATAGATGCTTTAAATGGATCACCAAACTCTTCCAAAGCTTTAAACCCACCTGATGCAAATACGGCCTTTCCTAGCATAACCATAGCAGCCGATCCACCTTCTGATTCTACGGCTTCGATTATATCCTCAACATATTCAAGTAGTCCCGTTTCCTTTGCAAAATTATTTGAGCATCTAAACAAGTTCTCGATAGTAGGTTTGATGAGGAACTCCTTGGTCCACTTTTTACCCAACTTTTTCAAATTGTTCCTTCTAAGTTCATCCGCTAGAAAATCTTTGGTTGATATTTGATCCAAAACTAGAAGATCTAAAGTTACATCCCACTTATACCTCTCAACGATTGATTTCGATGGGCAAGCTGCATTTTTTCTTATGACGAGCCCGCCGAACGTTTGAGTCACTACATCTCCCAAACCGGTCAGATTTCTTACTTCTGCTTCATGAGCTAAATCCGCTAGTTCCATAAATGGTTTTTCAACCGATAACGCAGTAGCTAATGCTGATGCACCACTCAATCCAAATCCACAACCAAACGGCAATTCGGAATTGATCCTAACACCCGATAAACCTAGCCTTTGTAAAACAAAATCCACAGTTGGAAAATCAACTTCTCTATCGTTAACGACCACGCCACTAACTTCGGAATCGATCTCAACAAAGACCCCGAGATCTATCGTAAAGCCAACGCCTATACTTCCAGACGTTCTAGCACTTGAACTAATTTCCGGTGAGAATATGCAAGTTATACTCGCCGGTGCAAAAATCATAAACAATCCTCTATGTACAATCTAACGATTTTCTCAGCTACAGTAGATTTATGGCCCTCAACCCACTCAGATCTCTTTTTTGTTAGTATTAGAACTCTGGTGTCTACGGTTCCCATCCCCCTTTCCAAAACATCGTTTGCCACCACCATTGACAGCCTGTCGGATACCATCTTTTCTTCGGCTAATTTCATCAGTTCCTCATCACTCGTACCTGTTTCTGCTTTAAATCCGATTATATCGCCATCGTAGATTTTTCTAATTTCTTTTATAATTTTTGGGGCGGCCCTTAGTCTCAATTCGATGCTTGGTGATGTTTTGATTTTTTTGCCCTTTGCCTCAACTACAAAATCGGATGCTGCAGCAGCTGCAACGAAAACGTCACAACCTATCTTAACTTCTTCTAAAGATGCTCTTAGCATATCCCTAACAGACCAAACACTTACTTCCTTGAAATTTGGAAGTGGTAAATTTGTTGGTTTCGATGTAATTAGAACCACTTCAGATCCCCTTCTCCAAAATTCCAGAGCCAATTCCTTCCCCATCAAACCGGAACTCCTGTTACTGATAAACCTTATCGGATCTATTTGTTCAAAAGTCGGACCAGCCGTTACAACAACTCTCTTGCCTTGCAAATCTTTTGGATACAGCAATCTCTCCACATGAAGGCAAATGGTTTCAATGTCAGGGAATTTTGCCTTTTTCTCCTCAAATTTTGGTGGGACGAATTCCACACCCAAGTTTACCAGTCTTTCAACGTTTTCAGTTAGGATTTCGTTTTTAATCATTGATTCGTGCATAGATGGGACGATGGCAACTGGAAGATTCGATCCGATTGCAGTCAATGCAAAAATTGTGACTGGAGTGTCCGCAACCCCACAAGCTATTTTAGATATCGTTGTTGCGGTTGCCGGAGCTATGAGGAGTAGATCAGCTAAACCTTCAGAACCCACAAACTTGACGTGTTCAACAGAACCCGTTATCTCCGTGATAACTCTTCTACCGGTTGCAAATTCAATCGCAAAGGGATGAATAATTTTCTTGGCAGAATCGCTCATAACAGCCAAAACTTCTGCCCCTCTTCTCTTCAGTTCCCTTGACAACTTTACACATTCAACAGCTGCAACGCTTCCCGTAATCCCAAGAACAATTAACTTACCATCAAGCTTTTTGCTCCTCTCCATTTCCTTTTGCACGCAGAACACCTCTCAAAAAGATATCAGCGTTTCCACTTTCAATAGCACGCCTATACCTAGGCTTTTTCAACGTCGCTTCAATTTTTGCTAGTTTAGAAATCGTTTCAGGATCCATCTCACTAACCGATACTACTTCTTCCTCCTCCTTTAAAATTTCAGATTCTTGTTCTACTATCGAGAATTTTAACGGTTCCTCGATTCTTCTCTTTTCTATAATTCTCATTAAAGAATCTTCCCAAGCTTCACGCCAAGGCGCATCCGTAGCCACTTCCTTGGTAAAATAATTTAACCTCTCAACCCTAATTAGATCGTAGGGACATGCATTCTCGCATGCTCCACAATAAATGCAGAATTTTTCATTGAAATGAACCCTCCCTTTATCTTTCGAAACGTACCAAACTTTGTTGTGTTTGCAAACTTTAATACATGCTGCGCAACCCACTGGATCGCACCTACTCATCCTTGCTTCGAATAAGCTAAGTTTGCCTTCAATTGGCTTTATTGTTTTTGCTGCTTCGTATGGACAGACAGCCTCGCAGTAACCGCAATGAGAACACAAATCTTGGTCGATGAAGATCTCAGCTATTTTTTCGGGAAGTTTATAATCTATCCTTTTTCCTCCCTCAATTTTTATTGCCTCTTCCGGGCATATTTCCTCGCATAACTTGCAGTAATCGCAAGATGATTCATCGATTAGTATGTCCGAATATGGCATTATGTCTTCTGGGGATACTTCTTTTTCAACCATCTTAAAAACACTACAAAATTCGGCACAAATACCGCAAAAGTTGCATTTATCCCTATCTACTATTACCTTCCCCTTCACACTCTCCTCGTTTTTCTCTTCAATATCTTCCCTTTTTAGGTAAATTTCTCTTGTAATAGCATTAGTTGGGCAAACTTTGTAGCATAGCGTGCATTCTTTACACGTATCATACTTGTACGTATACATGACGGGTGAAAGGGTCAAAGTTGATTTATCGACCTTCTCACCATTAATATAAAATTCAAATGCATTGTACGGGCAGAACGAATAGCAAATACCGCAGTATGCACATTTTAGATGGTCGATGATAACTGGAGGCATGTCAAGACCGAGGGCAATATCGTGAACCGGTCCAAGTTCGATGGCATTCACCGGACACGCGTAAACACATATCCCGCAACCATTGCATCTCCTGTAGTCGTAAACTAATTCTCTAATTTCCTCGCCAACCTCCTGATAGTACCTAAACTTCCCCTCTAATACTTCCACATCCCTTTTTACTTCCATTTCTTACACCTTCAATTATGATCTCAGCAACTTTCTTTACATCAGAGTCAGAAAAGTCGCTTTTAATCCTTACTAACACGTTTTTGTAATTACCACTCCCAATCACAATCTTGGGATAATCCAATTGGCTGAAACCCTCCGTAATAATAACGTCATATTCCGAAAAATACCCAATGTAACTATCGAGATCATCGTTCTCAACCCTCTTTATTAATGCAAACTTTATTGGTGCCAATATTGCAACATCTGCACCACTTTGAAATAATCTGTACGAGTCCTTTCCTCGTTTATCGATCTCAAATCCTTTCTTTGCATGTTTAACGACTAAAACTTTAAGATTCTTTCTCTTTAAGAGCGGTACTAATTTTTCTATAAAACTTGTTTTACCCACTCCCGACTCCCCGACTACACTAACGATCATCCAGTCACTCTCCTAAATTTTCCATTTCCCAACGTTTTAGTTGCATCGATCCCCCATTTTGCTGTTAATTTACCAGATGATGGATCCAAACTACTACCTCTCACTCCCTTAATCACAACTAAATCCCTATCGGCCTGGAATCTGGTTGCAATTGCATATTCCACATCTCCAATTTCGAATATGTCGATGTCATCATCCACGACAATAACACCCTTCATACTCGGATTAGCTGATAGTGCAGCTAAAATAGCGTTCTTTGGATCGCCCTCGGATTCTTTCTCAATTTGAACTATGCAATGGAAGTAATGCTTGCTTCCCGGAGTCATGACTACGTTCCTTACCTTACAAACGTTTGAAACGAATTTTAATATCAACGGTTCGTAGGGTATTCCCATCAATATTTGATGTTCCCTCGAACCAGGCGTTATTGAATAGTACAAATAATCTTTCTTACAAAAAATCTCATCAACAACCAAAACTGGTTCCAATCTTACCTTATCGTAAGTCCCCGTGACGTCAACAAATGGTCCCTCCTCAGTTTTCTCTGAAGTTATCCGTCCAAAAATTACAATTTCGGAATCGGGAACTAGTAAACTTCCTTTCTTAAATAGCGTCAGCCCACCTAGTAATTTTGATGCATAATCAAATTCCTTCCCAAACTCTACTCTCGTTGCGGCAGCAAGCAAGAAAAGAGGATGGGTACCGATAGCGATTGCTACTTTTAAATCTTCACCGGACTCTACTGCCTCCTTCCACATTAGGTAGGTGTGTCTTGGAGGAACCAATCTTATGGCCAAAGAAGTCTCGTTTACAAGCATCATTCTATGAACGCTTGCGTTAAAAACGTCATTTCTTCTTGCAATCACGATTCCAGCAGTTATGTATCTTCCCCCGTCTTCCGGATAGTACTTAAGGATCGGTAAATCGAACAAGTTTGTCTTAATTTTCCTACAATCTAACTCTGAAAAATCTTTTATCCGGATATCAGCTTTCTTTCTATCAATCTTGTTCAGTTCTAGTGCTATTCGTCGAGGATCAATTCCAAGATATTTTGCCAATAACTTCCTGCTTGAAACGAAGTTTTTTGCTACCCTTTTCCCATTAACATTAAGAATTACAGGAGTATTTTCAAGCGATTTTTCTTTAAGAAATTTTACAACTTCATCATAATTTAGCCGTTCGTCTACAATGACGTGTTCAACGGTGTTTATTGCATCTCTGAGATTCATAGGGATGATAGTATTGGAATTTAAAAAATTTGATTATTCCTATCAAAACATCGCAAGGTCTAAATTACTTTGGAGAAATTGTGATTACATGGATGAACTAGAGAAAATCAGGAGAAAAAAGCTTAAAGAGCTTATCCAAAAGATGGGAGAGAAAGATTCAAAGGAAAAAGTCATAAACTCCCCAATTAAAGTTAACTCGAAAAACTTTGATCAAATCATAGCTACACACAAAAACGTCGTCGTAGACTTCTGGGCAGAGTGGTGCATGCCTTGCAAAATGATTGCACCAATTATCGTGGAGCTGGCCAAGGAGTACGCCGGAAAAGTTGTCTTTGCAAAATTGGATACCGATGAAAATCCAATAATAGCCACACGATACTCAATTTCCGCGATACCTACGCTAATATTTTTCAGAAATGGAAAACCTGTGGATCAAATAATTGGAGCTCTTCCAAAAAGCGAGATCAAAAGGTGGATAGACAGGAACCTCAGATGAACATCTGCCTTGGTGGTCGCTTGGTAGTTAGCTTAGCTTTTTCTGTAGCACTCAATAAATCTTCAGTTTCTATTTTGTTCTTCCCTTCAGCAATGACCTTATGGAGGGAAGATTTTATTACTTTCTCAACCAAGTCCCTTCCGCTGAATCCATCTGAAAGGTTCGCCACAAGCTCCAATCTAGCTTCAACTTCAACTGGTAGCTCCTTTAGATTTCGCTTAAGGATCTCCAATCTTTCTTCATAATTTGGTAACTTAAATTCTATCTCTTCCTCAAATCTACTTCTTATTGAAGCATCAAGGAGCTCCAACCTATTTGTAGCGGCAATTGTGCAAATTCCATCATTGCTCTGAATACCATCGAGTTCTGTTAGCAATGCATTAACGACTTCGGACACGTCACCCCTGAGATCTTGGAAACCTCTATCCAAGGCTATTGCGTCGAACTCATCTAAAAATACTATGCAGGGTGCTAGCTGCCTCGCCCGCTCATAAAGCTCATGAATCCTGCGAGCTCCATCACCAACATGCTCCCCAATCAATTTCGTTGACTTAACCGAGAGAAATGGTGTCCTAGATTCGTTAGACAACGCTTTTGCAAGCATGGTTTTGCCTGTTCCAGGTGGTCCAAAAAATAATACGTTCTTTGGCGCCCATTTACCAAACTTCTTTGGATTCTTTAAAAATTCTAGAATTACCTTCACCTTTCTCTTTGCTTCATCTTGGCCGACAACATCGGCTAGAGAAACGTCTCGTATGATTTCAGTTTCTATCACTTTGGACTCGCTCTCGACCAAGATCCTAGTCGATTCTGCGATGTAACCAGACGGTGGTTCGGCGTTTATCACTTCGAAGGCAAAATCTGGAAACATTCTTGCATCGAAAAGCAACTTTCCCACAGAAATGAATTCACCTTTCCATTGTTCTTTAGCATAAACATCGAATACTTTTGGATTGTCAATTTTTGGGTACTCGTGGTAACTTGCTTTAAGCGGATAACCGAGTGGCTTCAGTATTAGGTACTTAACTTCTCGCATGTTTTTTCTGACCATCTTAATTCAAACTACTCTTACATGATATATTTTTTCTCTGCTTAAGCACTTGACACAATTTTTATTACATCATTATTTTTTAGTTCATAATCCTCACCCACTCTCATCTTTGTCTTGGCATTTATGGCGTATATGAAGTGTTTTCCAATTTCTGAGTGTATTTTATAAGCTAGCTCTCTCACAGTAGTACCCTTTTTTACGAGGAATGCATCTGGTAGAACGTTTCCTTTGCTGTCAGTGTATTTGTTTTCATCCTCAACTGGATAAACTACGATGTAACCCAGTACGTCAAATACAATTTTGTTCAAAGCTTCTTGAACACCGGTACTTCCAAATTCTTCCAAGTATTCCCTTATTCTTTTAAGCGCTTTCTCCTGCTTCTCATTCAATTTCCTCAATATTTCAAAATCACCGTCTCCGGGCAGGTACTTTATGTATCCATTTTTTGCTGCAATTCGCAAGATAAGTTCGTACGCCGCGGAAGTTGGAACGACTATCTCATCCAAATTCTGAAGTTTCTTCATGATTTCCTTTGGGGCTTTGTCTGCCTTATTAGCTGCTATAATCATCTTCATTCTCTTTTTTCTCAATTCACTGGCGAACTCGACTAATTTACTTTTATCGTCAATTTCTGGAATAGACCTCACAGCTTCTCTAATCATCCATTCCTCGAATCTCAATCCAGCAAGTTGCTCAGTTAGTAATTTGACTAGGCTACGTTTTTCCGCCTTAGCTTTCCTTAAAATTTTGTCCCAATTCTTTTTAAGAATTCCGTAAATCCACATGTCTATTTCGTGGTTCAAAAAACGAATATCTTCGATGGGATTTCTTTCACCAATTCCAATTTCGTTTCCTTCAGCATCAGTAGAGCCAGAAGCATCAACGACATGGATTATTGCTTCAGATTGTCTAAGGTTATCAAGAAACTCATTTCCCAAGCCCCTCCCTTTGTGAGCATCTGGAACCAACCCGGCAACATCTATAATTTTTACTGGAATGAATCTCCAGCCATCTATACATTCCCCACACTTAACTCCCAATTGATCACAAATACAGCGAATTTTGACGTGTCCGACTCCGATATTTGGTTGAATTGTGGTAAACGGATACTTTGCTATTTCTACGTCAATTAGTGTTGCTGCCTTGAAGAAGGTAGATTTACCAACGTTTGGTTTACCAGCAATTCCTATTTCAATCAAAGAAGACCTCTCCTAGCGTAATCCCCTCTTTTTCTGGTGCCTATTATTCCTTTGAGTAGTTCAACCTTATTTTTGAGGAGAGTCGCTTCATCGTGGGTTATTTCACCAATTCTCTCAAAGTACTCTATTATTTCGAGAGCTTGTTCTTCATTTTCGCAGACTTCTAAGTGGTCGAAGATCGTTGGTATTACTCTCTCATGTAATTCTGAATAGAGGCTTGGGAACATCTTTTTAAATTTCTCCCTGTCCCACTCCATTATCTCCCTCTAATGGAAGTTCTATCTTGTCTTTAATCCAAACCCCATGCTTTGCGATGATGTTCTCCTCGACTGAGCAGTTTTCTTCGATGAATACTTCGTTGGCCTTTATATGTCCGTGAACCTCGCTACCTTTCACCAAATAAACTTTCTTCCCCTCAACAGCACCATAAACCTTACTTCCCTCTATTAGAATTATCGATCCCCTAACGCTACCGTAAACTTGACTGTCCTTTATCTGTACATCCCTCCCCCTGACATTTCCTAAAGTTCTACTTGCTACTATTTCAATATTTTTAGAAGTGTCTATCTTTTCCAAATCTATCTGACTATGACCTGGAACCAACAATGAAGATTCGAAGTTTTCGTCCTCTAAAAGATTAGAGACTTCTTCAAGCCTCCCCAAACGGAGGAGAATGAGGATGTAAATGAATATGAACATGATTATGTTCAATGGGTCCTGAATAGTTATAAGACCTCTAGCTTCAAATCCCTTTTTTATTCTTACGTTTCTACCAATTTCTAAATCACCATAAACAGTCAGTTTCCCCTCTATGTTTACAAATTCGCCTATGACCGCATCACCCTCCGATACAACGTCCCCACCGATGCTGCACCTTGGATCCAAGCTGACCTCTTCTCCAAAAATGGATCCACCTATACTCGATCGCTCACATACAATAATTCTCTTTCCAACTATACCGTAATCAACTTTAGAATTTGGGCCAATTATTACATCTCCATTTGTGATGATGTTTTTTTCTTCAAACTTTGTATTTGCAGGTATTACCAATTTATTGAGCATGCTTATGATAATTAATTGTAATATTAAGTTCTTTCC
>Ga0180302_10001837_pt1 | contig 10215 bp, 16 predicted proteins | sample GuaBasSediGuay17_FD_121794 | JGI IMG/M metagenome (GOLD analysis project Ga0180302, IMG submission 121794) | Subseafloor sediment microbial communities from Guaymas Basin, Gulf of California, Mexico - Guay17, Core 4571-4, 12-15 cm | ecosystem: Environmental > Aquatic > Marine > Hydrothermal... | reverse complement strand
GGGGGCGCACCTATGCATTTCTGACTACCGGCAATGGTTACGTGTATTCCCCATTCATCCATTTTGACATAATCCCCACCGGCAGACGTTATAGCATCCATTATTACCAGTGCGTTATATTTCTCAGCAATCTTTGCAATCTGCTTTGCGGGATTCAAAATTCCGGTTGAAGTCTCGTTGTGAACAAAAACAACGGCGTCACACCCATCACTTAAAGCATTTTCAACGTCGTCAAGTTCGATAGATTTTCCCCAGTCGTATCTTATTCTGTGGACGTTGCAGTATTTCGAAGCTATTTCTCCAAGTCTTTCACCAAACTTTCCGTTTTCAATCGTTAGCATTTTATTTACATTACTGAAAGACGCGATTGCTGCTTCTAATCCTGCTGTCCCTGAGCCAGAGATGATAAAAACGTCACCTTTTGTTCCAAACACTTTTTTTAAATTTTTGTAGCAGAAGTATAGAATTTGGCTAAAATCCTCCGTTCTATGACCTATCATTTGCCTACACATAGCTCTGATAACTCTTTCGTGTAAATTTACAGGTCCTGGAATCATTAAAAGCATAGATCACCTCCCATATTTTTTTAAGATCCTCTCAATAATCTTATGCGAACTACAAAATTCGCAATCCTCTCTAACGTTGATCCTGATAACTTTGCAATCTAGATTTCTCTTTCTCAATTCTTGCTCAATCCACTTCTCGTCAAAATGTTGATCAAAACCAAGAACAATTATGTCCGGCTTTAGCTTTTCTATCGGTTTAAATATATCGTTTTCATCTCCCAAAACAGCTTTATCAACAAATTTTAGAGCTTCTACAACTCTTTTTCTCTGTTCTTCAGGTATCACGGGTTTGGGTTTATGTTTAACGTTCTTCTCTCTTGCAATTATAACTATTAGTTCATCTCCAAGTTTTTTTGCCTCCTTGAGGAATCTAATATGACCGGGATGGATTATGTCAAATGTACCAGTTGCTATAACTCTTTTCATCTCCAACTCAAGTACGTAATTGAATAAAAGCTTATTCTCTTATTGGGGTATATCATGTGTGTTTGCATGTGGAGTAATCCATCTTCTCGTTGCAGGACTTGCGAGTGCAATGTAAACAAGAGAATGCGTGTTAAATTTTTAAATGATATCCCACGCAATATTGGTGAAAATCCACTGAAATTCACCGAATTTGGAAAAAAACTAATTCATGGATCTATTAGAGAATTTGCAAAATCAAAAAATTCAAATGAGCATCCTTAGAAGTATTTAGCAGCAAAAGTCGGTGGGAGCGGGCTTATCTGAAAACGGTGGTTCTCTTAAATGACTAGAATTTTTTGAGGAATTAGAGCTGACATTGAAGTTTGCCATTGTAAACTGCAACATCGAGTTGTTCAACAACCAAGTAATTTTGGTACTGAGGAAAGCTGCGAGATTCTTCTCTACAAATCCACGTGGATTGTTAATGAGGGTAGACCAAATCCAGTACTAAGCTGCTGTCAAATTATTTTTTAGTGAACTTGCAATCGAAGTGACTATAACGCACCGCAAATTCTCGGTGGATTTGGATATACTACGAAGTATGTAGCAGAAAAGTGTTTCAGAGACGCCAGAGCTGAAACTATCTATGAAGGAAGAAGCGAAATTTCGGAGATTAATTGTATCTAGAATTCTACTTGGCAAAATTGGGTTTCAGCTCAAAATTTTTAAATACTTAAAATTAAAAAGTTGCTGAGGTGAAATCATGGGCCTCCTAGACAAATTGCTTGGAAGACCAGAAAAAGTATCAGTAGATGAGTACGAGGAGATTGATCTAAGCGAATATGAAGCTGAAATAACCGAAGAGGCTGAAATGCTTGTAAGAGTTGCAGAAGTTACGGGTCTAAATGAAGTTCCTGAGATTAAGAGACAAATTTATGAAGGAAACATAGTCGTTGCAGACATCGCATTCATAAAGCATGATAAGCTAACGCTTGATAGAGTTCTAAAGGATCTGAGGCAGCTAGCGGAGGACATCCATGGGGACATAGTTGGACTTGGTGAGGACTACGTTATTATCACTCCAACAGGTGTAAAAATAGACAGGAGTAAGATAAGAGGCGTTAGATGACCCTATGCCCGAAGTGCGGTAGGGAACTTAAAGTTAAAACGGTTACTTATCCGACCCCATATTTTGGTGAAATCCTTCTTACATCTCTAACTTGTGAATGCGGATTTAAATACGCAAATACACTTATTCTCGGCTTTAACTACCCTGTAAGGTTTACAATAAAAATAAATAAGGAAACACTTTACACAAAAGTCGTTCGTTCAACATCATGTACAATAAGAATTCCAGAAATTCAAACGTCAATAGAACCTGGGCCAGCTAGCCAAGCATTCATAACAAACCTTGAGGGAATTCTGAGAAGGGTTGAAGACGCCGTAAGAATGGCTATGAGATGGCATTCACATGATATTAAAAAAGTCGAAAGATGTAAGCAAATACTAGAAAAAATAAATCGAACTATAGAAGGGAATGAAGAATTGACTCTAATTTTGGAGGATCCACTAGGTAACAGCGCTATAATATCGGATCAGGCTTTTAAAGAGAGAATGAGTGAAGATGAGATAAGAGAACTTAAAACTGGAATGTACGAGCTTGATGTGTTGAGAATTTAGTCCTCTTGGTCTTTTGTGAGTTCTATACCTATTTCTTCGTACTTCCTTTGCCTATTTTTTTCCACTTCTTCATCGCTAATTGGTTGACGTCCGTAGACCATTTCTAATTCAATCATTCTCTTTGCTTTCCTGTATTCTGCATACAACTTGCCGAAAACTCTGGCAATTTCAGTAATTTTTTCAGGTCCAAGCAATATAAGTGCTATTAGAAGAACGACCGCTAGCTCACCCCATCCGAACATTAGTCTTGGTTCTCGCTAACTTTTAAAATATTTATCCAAATCGAATTTTATATATCTTAAAATTTTTAGCTTCAGAAAGAATAAATATTTTATATTTTTATCGGGAGTACTTCCATGGAACTTGTGGGAGTTGACATTGGAACGAATTATACGAAGGTAACCTCAGATGGCAAAAAAGTTCTGGTGTTCCCATCACTTGTTGTTTATGGAGAGGAGAAAGACTGGAGTCTGAAGAGCGAAATAAAAAATGTTTATATTGGTAATGAAGCATTATCAATAGTACAAAGTATGGAAAATGTTGAAGTGTTAAGGCCCCTACATGAGGGGAGAGTTTTACATGAGTCATATTTGGAGCTTGCGAACTATGGACTTTCAAAACTCAATATCTCAAAAGTTCAGGTAATAGCTACGGGGTTACCCGTAAAGTCCTCAAAAAAGGAAAGAGAGGAATTGAAGATGCAACTTGAGAAGGAGTTAAGTTCTAAAGTCCTGATCTTTCCAGAACCTGTTGGCACACTGGCTTATTTGGGGATCGAAACTGGTGTTTGTGTTGATATAGGTTTTGGAACGACAGATATCATCGTTTTGGCTGATATGGAATTTCTGAAGGGAGATACAATGTTAATGGGCGTCGATAAGCTATTTGAAGGCTTGGAAGTTGCTGTAAGAAATAAAATTGGGATAAGTTTAACACCTGAAGAAATGACGGATCTACTAATAAGGGAGGATCACGAGGTCGGGAGGATAAGAGGTGGTAAGAAGATTAGTGTTAAGAAGGAACATGTTATTAATGACTACGAATCGTTAGTCCAATCCTGGGTTGATAGAATTGCAAGCAGAGTTAAACTTGTCCTAGAAGGTCTTTCAACTTCGTTAGTTGAAAACTTCGTTTTGACGGGTGGAGGAAGTTTACTTCCTGGAGTATATGATGCTTTTGCTAAAAGCTTTGAGGAAATCGGTGAAATTAAAAAGCCAGATGATCCACTAAAGAGCAACGCAGCGGGTTACTACATGCTTGCCAAAGCATTCATTGAGGAGACAGAACCCGAAAAAGAGACCGAAAAATCTGAAAAGCTTGAAAAAGATGAGAAAGTTGAAAAGGAGGAGAGGAAGATAAGGAAGAGGAAGACATGAGGATAACCGTAGATGTTCCGCCAGATTTGGAAAAATTACTCATTAAGAAGTGCGAGGAGGCGAAAGTTTCCCCTTCAGAATTCATCTCTCTTCTCTTGGAATGGTATTTTTTTAGAAGGAAAAAGAAAGAAGAGAGTTTATCTGAATTGAATGAATTTCTAAGAGTTGCAAAGGAGATCGCTGAAGAGAGGATAAAGTACTGTAAATTTAGTGATGGTACGTACTGTGCAATTGAGGCATTTGAGGACGTCTTCTCGGATAGGGAACCAGTACCAATATCCCCATTTAGATGCTTATTCTGTTTGCATTATGTAGATAAGAGAAAAGATAAGAGAAAAACTGAGTTTAGGGAACTTACGGAGGCAAAAATGTACGACTTGGCAAAAATTGCAGCAAAATTTGTGGTAGAATTGTATGGAGATAAAATAGGATACAGACCAAAAACAAAGGCCGACAAAATCCTTGGAGGAGAAAGAAGAATTAGGAGGATTCAGAAATCTGAAGTCGAGAAACTTCTCGATTGGTGAGGTTGGTGTAAATTTAAACGGTGATCTTGACGATAGGGAGTTGGTTCAGAGAGCCAGGATTATACAAAAGAAAGGTATCAGGGTTATCTGGGTTGGAGAGTTTGAAGGTTTTAGGGATCCATTCGAGGTAGCGGAAATTTTAGCCTCTGAAACGAAACTTGTTATAGGGTTTGGAATCCTCTCTCCATCTAGAAGAGAATGTAAATTCATAAGAGAGTCATATTGTGAATTAATTGAGAAATATGGTGATAGATTTATCTTGGGTTTGGGTGCTGGAAACTTAAAAGACCGCGATTTGGCATATAAATTATTGGTAAAGTGCGTAAAAGAACTAGAGGATCTTTACCCTCTAGTTGGATGTTCTTCCCCAAAAGTCGTTAGATTCTCATCTCTTAATTCGGCAGGCATCTTGTACAATTCCGTGGATCCAACCATCATAGAATGGCTTAAAAAATTTGAATTACGTAAAATATTCTCAGCGGCATATGGACCCGCTTTAATACTTCCTAGCCAATACGACGAGGATCTACTTTTGGCAGCCTCGATAATATTGCAGGGAAGTAGTAAATTTATAATTTCAAGATTTAATCTCAGTGAAATATATAATGATCTTAGAAAATTAGATCTACCAAAACTGATTGAATTGAGAAGAAGAGGCGATTCAATAAAATGCTATAATGAATCTTATCCAATTTTTAAGTATAAAAAACAGTTATTAGAAAAATTCACAATCAGTGGGGAGATAAGGGATGTCATCAATAAAATTTTGGAACTTCTGAAATTCTGTGACCACGTCGTACTGTCCGATCCTTTCTTTAGAGACATAAACTCTATAAGCATCCTTGACGAAATTGTTGTCAATGCGAGAAGTTGTAAAAATTATAAATCCCTATGATCCCGGTTTATTTCCCGAAGATTTCGAAAAACCAGATGTAATTCAATTGGGCTCGAATGAGAATCCATATGAACCAAGCGAGGAGGTAAAGAGAACATACATTCAATCACTTAAGTTTATAAGACTATATCCAAAATCGACTTACGACATCCTTAAGACAGAATTAAGTAAGTATCTGGGAGTAGAAAGAGACGAGATATCTGTTGGCTGTGGAGCATCTGAATTAATCAACTGTGTATGCATGGCACTTTTGGAGGAATTGGATAAAGTTGCCATACCCGTCCCGTGCTACACGCTTTATGCGATATACGCAATGCTTAGAAATGCTCAAATCTACTATCCACAATTTACTGGATATAAATTAAAATCAGATTTCGTTTATGACGTAAAACCAAAATTGACATTCCTTTGTTCTCCAAACAATCCGACGGGCAATACAATAAAAAGGAAAGTCATCGAGGAAATATTGGAAAACTCGGAGTATGTCGTTTTAGATGAAGCATACGTTGAATTCTCAAGCACAAGTAATGTCAATCTAATCGAAGAATTTGACAATTTAATTGTGATAAGGAGCTTTTCGAAATTTTTTGGGCTCGCAGGAATGCGAGTTGGGTACTTGGTTGCCGATAGGAAAATTGTAGAGGGGATAGAGAAGATTAGATTACCCTTTGCTATATCGTACCCAGCTTTGCGCACAGCAGTTGCAGCACTCAGATCAGTGGACTATTATCTAAACTTAAAGGAGAAAATAGTACGAGAAAGGGAAAGGGTGTATGAGAAACTAAGAAAAATTTCTGGACTGGAACCATATCCTTCAGAAGCAAATTTTATTCTTGTAAAGGTGACGAGGGAAGTGGATGACCTGATACAAAAACTCTTAAACGAGGGAATTATCGTGAGGGATGTTACTGGGCTAATCGGACTCGATGGGAAGCATTTTAGGGTAACGATAGGTAAACCCGAAGAGAACGATAGGCTTCTAGTACTCCTATCCAAGTTTTGCTAGTCCTTGACAAATCAGAAAAACCGCTACATATTCGGGAACTTCGATTATCTCATTGGGAGCAAAACAGAATTTATGATCAAATAACCTAAATTTGACCTTCTTTAAAATTTTAATTCTAGCGCGTTCCTCTCCAAACACGACCGACTCGGTTAGTGGATCAAAACTATCGATGTCTTCGACCTCCGTTACTCTCAATCCAGTTTTACCATGTAAGCTGCCGGGTAATCTAATCAATCTTCGAATATCTGCTGTAACTGGAGCATCGATATGGATTTTCAGCTTAATTAAGGCCTCACTCTTTAAAAGATCAATTGCCCTCTTCAACCTTCTTGTAACGTCTTTGCCATCTAATTCCTCTGGATTTATTCTAAGCTTCTCTCTCAGTTTCTCATCTCTTTTTAATCTCCTTTTTGTGAATGAGAGCAGTCTTCTGCTTACGTTTGAATTGTAATCTAGGTTTGGTGAGTTTAATGTTATGTAATCGATTATCTCTCTTCTTTCAATGCTACTCAACTTTAAATATTCGTCACTAAAAACGTGCACGTGGTAGCCTCTACCTCCCGAGAAAAATACTCTCATATCCTCTTCTCTAATCCCAAAATCTTTTCGAAGTATGGTGACAAGTTTTTTCAATTCCCTTTTTGCAAGTTCTAGGGCGCGTTCCATCGACCTCGTTTTAATTGGTAAGTGATCAGAATCGATATCAAATATGAGATCAGCGCCAATCCAGCCTTTTTTTTCCATGTCATCTTCGTATGGTCTTTGGTAGTAAGCTGAGGAGTAGTATATGTGGCTTGGAATTTTCGCTAGTATATGTTTTTTTAATTCTAGTTCGCTGGTGAAAGATAAGTGTCTGATCATAACGAAGTTTGGAAAAAATTCTATTGGAACGATAGCGAATTCACGGTTCTTCAGCCTCTTAGGAAGAATCGGAGTGTGCTTTGAATAATATTCATAAAATTTCTTTTTTATATATAGCTTTGACAAGTCCATTATTTGAGGATTTGTAGAACTACTTTTCTTTTTCTTTTCCTAGTATCAAAGTTGATTACAACGACTTGTTGCCACGTTCCTAAGATTGGTTCACCGTTTTTAAATGGTAATACAAGTGATGGACCTATTATTGAAGCTTTAACATGGGAAGACCCATTATCATCTCCCCAAGTTTTGTGGTGCTCGTAATTGTAGTTATATGGGACCAATTTCTCCAAAATATTTGGAAAGTCCTTCCTCAAGCCAGGCTCAAATTCAATTGTTGTTATAGCCCCTGTTGAACCAATATTGAATATCAGTACTGCCCCGTCTTTAACTTTTGACTCTCTCAAAAATTTTTTAATCTCCATCGTAATATCTGCCATATCACCAAAACCGTCTAATTCGACTTCGATTACTTTCATCATGATTCATATCTTATGAGATAAAAATATAAACCTTTATAGTTTCGAAGTTCCCCTCCTGGGTAATCTCCGTAGAGTGGCTTTATTATGCAGTCTGCACGCACTTTCTTAGCAAGTGTTTTAATTGGAGCAAATAATTCGGGTGGAGGTCTAATGGAGTATATTAATGACGCGTTCTCATAAATTTCGATTTTTGGCTTAGTGACATCGTCTACGTAAAATTCTATTTCTTTTGGTGTTTTTATCTGTTTATTATCAACTGCAATTACTCTCAATCCTTTTTTAGCTAGTAAGACTGCTACATCAAAGCGGTGTCCAATTCCTATTTCCACGACCTTTCCAGAGTAGTTCAGTGATATGTATTCGGCAAGTTCAATCACGCAAGATATAAATTTAGGGAAGCTTAAAATTTCTTGTGCAGAATATCGTAATTAGAGACTACAGCGTTAGAGACTTTAAGGAAATTCTAGAAATCGATAAAGAGGCTTTCAACCCCCGAAACCCAGCTTATGATGTTTATGTGTATTTGACTTATGGTAGCGATCTGCTCGTAGCGGACACGGGATCCAAGATTGTGGGATACATCGTTACTATGGATGTTGATAGATTTACAAGTAAAATCATATCTTTCGCTGTAAGGAAGGAATTTAGGGGAATGGGAATCGGGAAGTTATTGCTTAAAGGTGCTATAAAAAGGCTAAAAATGAAAGGGAAAAGGAAAATAAAACTCGAAGTACGGGTGTCAAACACCTACGCACAATCGTTGTATAAAAAGTTTGGATTCAAAACTACGGATATAATCCCTGGCTACTACAGCGACGGTGAAGATGCCTACATTATGGTTCTTCATATCAGCGAGCAATAGTCTCAATTACAGTTCTTATCTTGTTATTTTCGGCAAGCTCCTCGGGCTGATGCTCCCTAAATATCTCTGATATCCCTTTGCATAGGAGCAGTATCGCTCTCTTGTGATCTGACTTGCTTTTGTGGATATGAACGGGTTGAACACCAAGTTCGTCATAGCTCCTGAAGTGCCCGTTTGCCATACCCGCCTGTTCAAAGAGCCGCTTAATGTAGAACAAGGTTAGGTGTAGGAGAACAACTTCCTCTTTGTGCATGGTTATCACTCCCAAAGTCTCTTCTTCTTATCTCCTTAAAAAGTTTACTGCAATAAAATCCGAAATTGAGGTTTTAACATGTTTTATTTTTATCAATTAGGTTTAGTCTAAAATATCACAAAATGAGATAAAAACGAATTTGAATTTCAAAGGTCTGAAATTTTTGATTAACCGCCAGATATAACTCGGATGACTTTAACCCTTCCCTCCTCTATACAGTCATCAGTTGGTATTGGCGTGTCATCTTTGACTAGTACCACCGTTTCGGGATTGATGCCAATAGATTCCAGCAATTCTGAATATCTACACTTTTTCTTAACTTCTATAATTTTATTGTCTTTATTAAAACCAACGAAGATAAATTCGACCTTCATTCTTCAGGTAAGACCTCCTTTGAAACCTCTTTGATACTACTACCAGATTTCAATTCATTTTTGATTTCAATTACCTTTTTTTCTAGGAGTTTTTCGTCTTTACTCACTAATTTTCTTAGTCCTTTGCGTCTAAATTTTCGCCAATTAAATCTCCTCATTTGACCACCAATAGTGTTTATCATCTAAAAATTAAAAAAATCTTTTGATTTTAATTAATTTTTAATTTTATAATTACCACTTTTTAATTCCATCTTTGATGCACTCGGTCGTGGTTTCCCACAATTTTTCTCCTAATTCGCTTGCTGGGCCTGCATATTGGTAATATCTTCCCCTTTGTGTCGTTAAAATTATTACTGCATCTGTACTTGTACCTGTGAAGTTATGACCACTCTCTATTAGTGCTTTAGCTTTTGCTTCGGTTATCGTTATAATAGCATTTAACATGGCTGAGCGTGGAATTCTACAATCTAAGACTGTTATTATGTTTATAGTTCCTATTGGAGAATTTGGATTATTTATCCCAACAGTTGAGAATACAGAGACATCTTCACAGTGTTTTATAGTTATCTTGCTCATGGGTACTGAAGTAAGCAAGCCAAAATAGTTTTTAAGGTTAAATTTTCTTGCTACAGATCTAACATACGAATTTGGATTCTCTAGAACTTCGTCTTTGACCGTATGGTTGAATGCATAGTTTACTTTCTTCCAACCGCCCAATAGCCCAGTACTCAGACCATAGAATTTTCCTCTGATTATGAATGTTTCATCTTCTATCCAGTAATCTTCGTATGACATTTCCAACTTCTTCTTCTTTTTTTATAACAATGCTGTTCCTCTTAACATCATTAAAAATTTCCTTTGCAACTTTTCC
>Ga0180302_10001836_pt1 | contig 10216 bp, 4 predicted proteins | sample GuaBasSediGuay17_FD_121794 | JGI IMG/M metagenome (GOLD analysis project Ga0180302, IMG submission 121794) | Subseafloor sediment microbial communities from Guaymas Basin, Gulf of California, Mexico - Guay17, Core 4571-4, 12-15 cm | ecosystem: Environmental > Aquatic > Marine > Hydrothermal... | reverse complement strand
GACTTTGCAACAATGACAATATTTATAGTGCTTACCTACCAAGATACTATATGGAGGTGCAAACTGATTGTCCATTGTAAGTAAAAAGCTTCTTACGCTCACCAGCACCGACAAGTACGATAGAGTAAACATCTCGGTAATGATAAAGAGGGGGGTTCAAGATACTTTGTGAAAACTGGAAAATGAATGTGAAAACAGGTGCCGAGAAATGAGCAGCAACCATGATATAAGATTTATAGAGACATCGAACTTCCCTGTTGACGACGTAAATGAGGCATCTGCTAAGGAAAAGGTTGGAGGTGGAAGACCAAATTATTGGGAGATGGTTTTCTGGTGGACTCGTAAGCCATTAGCGGGAGCTCGTGCGGTAATTGCGGGAAGTCTTCTTCCAGCAAGTACTAACCTAGTAGACTTCAAATATTATCTACGCTTAATAGAAAAGATTGTCCATCGAAAAAACCCAAGCATACCTCCCAAATGGCGTAAAATATTTGAAAATGCCTGTCTCTTGGATCCTTTTGCTGGCTTCGGTTCTATACCTTTGGAGGCTCTTCGTCTCGGCATAGGCAAAGTTGTAGCGGTAGAGCTTCTGCCTACAGCCTACATATTCCTTAAGGCGGTGCTCGAGTACCCCAAATGGACGATAGAGAAAGGCCTAGGTCAGAAACTAGTCAAAGATGTGAAATACTGGGGTAAATGGATAACAGAGAAACTCCGAGAAGATTCAGACATAAGGGAGTTATACGATGATGTAGCGGTCTATATAGGTACATGGGAGATACTATGCCCACACTGCGGCAAATGGACACCCATAGTAGGCAACTGGTGGTTGGCAAGAGTATCCAAGGAGACTACTGAAGGGAAGGAAGAAGGAGTCAAAAGCGGAGAGTTCAAGAGACTAGCATGGATGATACCTGTCAAAGCTGGAGACAATATAGCAATCAAGATAATTGACTTAAACAGGGAGCTAAGGAGAAAGATCATTAAAGCTAAAGTCAATGCAAGACAAGGAACAGTTATAGTCGATGAGAAGAAACACACGGTACCACGGAAGAATATAGATGCAAGAAGGGAAACAGCAATATGTTTACACTGCAACAATCAAATACGTAAAAGAAACAAATACTGGTATGTCAAAGAAGCACTGCGAGACTGGAACCAGAAACTAGAACAATACCTCACAGGCCAAATAACTCTCAAAACACTACAGGAAGAAGCAAAAATACGGCCAACAATCATAGCAAAAGTAAAAGTAGTCAACGGAAACCTAGAATTCCAACCAGCAACACACGAAGACCAAAAGAAAATCTGGAAAGCACTAGAGAAACTTAAGCAAATATGGGGGGATCCAGACATACCAAAGGAACCTATACCAAGTTATGAATCAAGAAGCATATGGGTGCATCCCTATGGATTTGATAAATGGTTCAAACTCTTCAATCCACGCCAACTCCTAACCCTAGTCAAGCTCGTCAAGCTAATACGAGAAGCAGGTAAAAAGGTAAAGGAAGAAAAGCTGAGAGAAGAATGGAGCAGAGAGGAGGCATTCAAGTATGCAGAAGCGGTAACAACATACCTAGCAATAGCACTATGTAAGTATGCTGATTATAGTTCGGTGGTATCTGTATGGAATCCTTCTCTCATACCGGGGCATACAATAACCTTTAGAGGTATAGCAATGGTGTGGAATTGGACCGAATCTTCGCCTTTTGCTCCCTTTACTGGTGCATGGTCAAGGAGTCTAGAGAACTCTGCTAACGCTCTCTTCCACCTTATTTCTGCTGTTAGCGACAGTTCTAGCAGGATTAGAGTTTTGCTCGACGATGCTATCATGCTCAATAAGCTTGATAATAAGAGGAAGTTTGATATTATTGTTACTGATCCGCCTTATCGTGATGATGTTCCTTACACTGAGCTTAGTGACTTCTATTATGTATGGTTGAAGCGTGCCTTGAGCGATGTTATTGATATAGGGGGCTTACTTGTTAGACAACCTCGTTTCATACCAGAAGCTTTCTTTAGAGATGGAACAGAAATTGAGGTTCAGTGGAAGTACTTTGCGGATAAGGAAGTTAGCGAGGATGAGGGGCGATCTAAGTTCTTTGGGGAGGGTATCGGTAGTTTGGAGCATTTCAAGCGGCTTTTAGCTAAATCTTTCCAGACTATGGCTAGCTTATTGAAGAACGGTGGTGTTCTTGTGACGTATTATGCTCATACTAGTCCTGATGCTTGGGAGGCTCTTCTTGATGCTGGATGGAAGAGTGCTGGTCTCCGAATTACTTCTGCTCATGGTATTGTGACAGAGTCTAGGCATCGTGTCACGGCTCGTGGTAAGGCTGGTCTTGACGTTAGCATCGTTGCTGTTTGGCGTAAGGGATCTAGTGGTCAAGCGCTTGCTGGAGAGGTTTACTCTAAGGCTGTTGAAGAGTGTACAAGCTATGCCAGCGATCTCTTGGGGAAAGGATTAAGTGGTGTTAACTTGTTTGTAAGTGTTCTTGGCCGTGTATTATCGGTGTTTACAGGATATGAGAGAGTGATAGGTGCAAAAACTACTAAGGAGCTTGTGGAAAAGCACATATATCCAGCTACTGCCGAGGCGATAGCCCAGGCTATAGGCGGAACAGAGCTTACAGCAAAACTTAGCAGTACAACGCTGTTTTATCTACTCAGTAAGGTACTCATCGCTAGAAGGCCTAGGCAGACTAGGAGAACTCTGGATAGAAGCACTACGACTATTCTATCCATTGGTACGCGCAACGACGTAATGGAGCTTAAGAGGCTAGGGCTTATAGAGCAGGAGCATGATAAATTCCGCCTATTGGAACCAGCATATAAGCAACGTGATCTTGTTGAAGCTGTTAGATCTGCTTTAGAGGAGCGTAGGATTGATCCAAGAAACCCGATAGTGAGAACGCCTATCGACGTGTTACATCTTCTCGAATACTATTCTGTGACCTTGCCAAAGGACGAGTTTTTGAGGAAAGCTGAGGAATTCAAAGCCAGATACCCTGCTCTTTATGAGGAGGCTATAGGCGTTGCTCGTCTACTAGCTAGGACTCTTCCCTCTAACGATCCTGAGCGTGAGCTTACCCGCCGTGTTGTTGATGTGTTATCACCCCTCCGTACAGGCCTTGATAAGTTCCTAGGTGATAGATAATGGGGTTCCTAAACCATGTTGGGTTATGGGAAGATGTACTTGAGCCATGTCTCGACGAAAAGGCCGCTCCATCCCTTGGAGGCGTACATCTTGGTAGTGAGGAGCGAATCTACAGTAACTCAGTTGAATTCTTCCGAAGAACTCTCATTACTTGCCATATGGTCGAGGCTCTTGAGAATGTTGTAGATGCTTTAGCTGGTAGAGGCGGGAACAAGCTGATAATGCTCTTATCTCTGTTCGGCGGTGGTAAGACTCATACGTTACTCACGATATATCATGCCTTCCGCAACCCTACTGCACTATTAGATGCTAGAACTGTGGATGAAGAGATGAGAGAGCATTTACAAAGACTTACAGGGGAACTGTCAAAGATAGGCGAGGTGAGAATTGTTGTATTAGATGGATACTTTAGTGAGCTTATGCCAAACCCCGTTAATCCTCTTCAAGTTCCTGGCTATAAGGTTCAGACGATCTGGGGTTCGTTAGCTCATCAACTAGGCCGTTTCGGCGATGTAAGGGAAAATGATGAGAAGTTACTTGCTCCACCAGCAGACATAATCGCCAAGTTGCTCGGAGACAAACCCGTAATTATATTCATAGACGAGATTGCAGACTATATCGTCAAGTTAAAATCAGCTGGTGATCCTACGCTAAGAAATTACGCTGACCAAGTACTATCCTTTATTGAGTCTCTTGCCAAGGCTGTTGACCTATCCAGGAACACTGTCCTCATAATCTCAATGCCTGTGGAGGAGAGAAGAAAGGGGCTTGAAGTCGAGGAACGCTACAAGTCCTCATTTAACGTTATTGTTAGCATATATAAGTCCGTGAGCAGAGTTGCAGCAAGAAGAATTATTCCCGTATCCCACTCTGATATACCCAGCATACTAAAGGTGAGACTCTTTAGGGACATAGATTCAAAAGTTGCGAAAGCAATAACCTCTAACTTAGCTAGAGTCTACAGTAGCAAGGAGAATGTCGAAATTTTCGGCGAGGAGGCCGTTAGGAAAGCTCATGAAGTTGAGAAGACATATCCCTTTCATCCATCATACATAGAGACTCTTGTTAGTATCGTGGATAAGCACGAGGGTCTCGAAAAAACTAGAGATGCTATCAGAATCACTAGGAAAGTAGTTAGACGTCTTGTGAATACAAAGAGCGATGCTGAGCTCATAATGCCGTTTCACATTGACGTTGAGGACGATGAGATTAGAGGTACTCTCTTATCTCATGAACTGTATAGGCAATATGCAACAATTGTCGAGGAGGACATAGTTGAGAGGATAAAAAGTTACGAAAAACCAGAATTGGCTAAGATTATAGCTAAAACTATACTAGTCAAGACCTTCGTATATGTCGGCTCCGTGAGGTACCATCAGTTGTACCCTGATAAACACGAGATTATGATTTCGTCATTCGAGCCCAACATGAGCAGAGCTCTAAACATTCATCCAAAGGACTACCTTGATGCATTAAACTGGACTGCAAGTAACCTAGTATACTTACTAAATGAGGGAGGCAGATACTGGTTTACACAATTTGCATCTCCAATAAGAATGGTTGAAATGAGAGCTAGAATGATAGATGATCACGAGGCATTGAAGAAAGTTCAGTATTATGCATGTGAGCTCCTTTCCAAACCATTTGAAGATGTTGTATCAGGTACGCGGAGATGCAGCTCAAAGAGAGGAGAAGTATACAGGCTACCCTTCAGTAGCAGTTCTAGTATGGTGATGCTCGAGCCCAAGCCCATTGACCACGATTCCGGTGAATATGTCTTACTTGCAATTTTATCTCCTCTCAAAGAGGATGAGATTGAAAAAATAATCTACGAGACTTCAGGTGGAGGTTCGCGAAGAAACGCTAACACTATCTATTTAATATATCCACGTGACAGCAACAGTGTGTCGCAAATGCTAGTCTTCGCTAAGCATCTGATAGCATGTGAAATCGTAAGTAATGAACTTGATACTATCTACAAGGATAGCGAAATTCGAGAGGTTATGAGAAAGAAACTTGAGAAGTACCGTAGGGGCATGGAGGGTGTAGAAGGGAAACTCGTTGTCAACATTTTAGCTGGGTTAAATACTGTTGCTTACCCGTACTTCGATGAACAAGCTCATAAAAACACCTTTAAAGTGACTGAAGCTTCGATGGCTGACACTATAATTGAGACAGCTACACGTGCGCTAAAAAATGCGAGACCGCCAAAGCTCTATGAGGAGCTAGATTTCGAAGAGTTAGAACACATGCTGTCTCAGGCAGGTATAGATCTCGCTGAAGGAAATACTGCGAGACCTGTATTCGACGTAATTGATTACTTCTACTCTAACCCTAGACTACCAATGGTAAGAAAGGAAACCATTGAGGAGGCATTAATGGAAGGGGTAAAATGCCTTAAAATAGGTGTTAGGAGATCAGACAAGATATATTTCAAGAAGATATATGAACATGGAGATGCAGAAAGCCGTACTCTACCCTCCATAGAAGAAGGTGAAATACCAGGTAGACTGGAGCCCGACGATATAATACTGCCATGGCGCAGAGCTCTTCAGGAACAGTTGGAAAAACTAAAAGAGACGAGTGAAGAGAAAGTATCAGGCGGTATTAGGAGAATATGGCATGCGTTCTACATCGATGGAGACCTCATACCAGTCGCTGAAGCCTTGGAGGACTATGACCTTGAAATACTGCGTTACAGTCCGTTGGTCAGGGTTGTAGAGTTTATACAGGAAGGTATTGACGTAAAATTGGACAAGTACAAGGTAACTGTTGCCCCAGGAGAAGAAATTTTCGTAAACGTGACGATCGAACGCGTTGGCTCATTTAAAGGAGAGGTATCTTTATCAGTAACGGAAGGGCAACTGAGCCGTGAACGAATTGACATTGGAGATCAACGTCCATCTGCGGTCATCCAGTGGAGAGTGAAGGCACCGGAAAATCCTGGTATGTATAGGTGTGAAGTGAGAGCTACATCCTCGTCCGGAGAGATTCTTAAAACGGTAGTAATGACAGTAATTGGCAAACCCCGAGAGCTTAAAGTTATTAAAGGTATTCCGCCAAGAGGCACAAAGTTGTTACTAATAGAAGTCGGAGTGAACCACTTTAACCTTAAGCCAATAGGGATAATCGAATCTAAGTTTAGCTCACAATGCGAGGTAGAAGAGGCAACTCTGGAATTAGAAGCAGCATTTGATAACAGGAGTCCTAAGGTATCCCTAACGCTTAACAGTGTCGCATTGGAGGACGTTAAAGTTATCTTTTCAACTATTACCCATAAATACGGCATCTCGATAAAACATATGCAGTATAAAATCTTACTCAAACCACATGGCAGGGAGTACATTATAGCTCCAGAATTCTCAGAGGATGAAAAAACGGAACTTAAAGACTATATGACTTGCTATATTTACGGGTAGTAATAATAAGGGTAGAAATGTGAAAGAAATATGATTCTGAGATTCACATTTAGAAAAGCTAGAAAAAAGAATGGTATGATCGAAGTCACGCATTTCTACGCTTCCTATGGAAAGGTTTTCCATGTCCGTTGTGAACATAGTGTAATTTTCAGCTTTATTGAGAGACTAAATGGCAAAATTAGACGAAGCAAAACTATACATTTAGAAGGAAATAAAGCTGAAGATACTTTCAGGAGATTAATCATGTTTGCTGGGTCTAGACAGTGTATAAGGAAGGAAACAACAATTATCGAGGTATCTGAAATCATTGCAAGTCTTAGAGAGTTCGAGACAATCTTCTGGTGCAATACGATGCTCGAAGGATACGAAAATAGAGGATATTGAGGGGTGTGCAGAGTTGCGAAGGCCTTCAGGATCCTCTTTAGGATTGATTAGGGATAAAGCCTTATGCTTACTTGGCAAAATAATTGATGGCTTTGAGCATCATCCATTCTTCTTTACACTAGATATCAAGGCTGACCCTCCAATACTCCCATTTGCTCACCAAATAGAACTGCTTTTCCGACTTGCTTTCCGCAAACCTGTCAGGATTCTCATAGGAGATGAAATAGGTCTAGGCAAGACAATCGAAGCAATACTAGTCGTCGAACTTCTAAAAAGAAGAGACAATGTAAAAAGAGTCCTTCTCCTTGTTCCACGAATACTGGTCGAGCAATGGAAAACAGAGCTCAAGCGCTTCGGAATATATACAAGGGTTATCGAGCGGAGAAATCTTCCCCTTTTAGCTCAGCAGGGCTTTCCTGAGGGTTGGTATACTGTATCAATAGATCTTGCAAAGAGGGAGGAACATAAATCAAAGATTGTCGACGCCGATTGGGATATCATCATAGTTGATGAAGCACACAGAGTAGGAAAGACAAGATCTGGCCAAAAAAGTATTACACAAAGATACGAGCTTGTAGAAGAGTTGTCTAAGGATGTTTGCCGTAACGTAATTTTATTGACAGCAACGCCTCATAGAGGTCATGCGCCAGACTATATATCGAGGTTGAAACTGATAGACCCCTACCTTGTTGGTAAAGAAGAGCTCGATAATGACTCATTTTATAGGTTAACGAGGGACTCCATAGTAATACGCAGAACAAAAATGGATGTAAATGAGATATACGAACATAGGCAGGTGTTCAAAAAGGCTAGGTTCATTGCAAGAGTCATAAATGCAACCAAAGACGAAAACGAGTTTAACGATTTGCTATTTAAATTCCTTAGGGATAAGCTTCTCAAATACTATGAGTTCATGGGAGAAGAGCCTAAAGCAATTCCCCTACTGTTAGCATTAGTGGCTAAGAGAGCTTCATCTAGCCCTTACGCTGCCATGCGAACATTGGAGAGAATGCTAAAACGAAGATCCTTAGTGATTGAGGGTAAAGCTCCAACGCTTACTGATGCCAGTAAACTTGATGCAGAAGCTGAAAGTATAGTAGAAGCTTACCTTGGTGCAGGCTTTGAGGACTACAGCGATATTGGTATATGGGAAGAAGCTGCTGAGCCCGATGAACCCATCAACAAATTTGTTGAGGAGTGTAGCTCGCTACTTGAAGAACAAGACTTTAACAAAGTGCAACGACTATTTGAATTGGCAAAATCCATTGCTGAACGCAGAGATAGTAGATTAAAAGGTGTACTGAAACTTGTTCAGAAACATCTTTCGAAAGGAGATAAAGTTGTAATTTTCACCGAGTATAAGGATACAGCCAATTACATATACAGGAAGTTGACCAAAGAAATACCGGAGACCGCTAAGGTCACTGCACTTATCACGTCCGATGGGATAAGCATTCCCGGTTGGAAAGAACATAGGAGACCTACCATCGAGGACTTAAAGCGATACCTTAAGGTTGGACTAGTTAAACTTATTGTCTCAACGGACGTAGCATCTGAAGGATTAAACTTACAGGTGGCCAACATCATAATAAACTATGAACCTACCTGGAGTCCTATCAAAGTAGAGCAGCGCCTTGGAAGAGTATGGAGGTTAGGCCAAGAAAAAGATGTGATAAGCTACACATTATTTCTGGCTATAAGAAGTGACCGAGATGTATTAGATATCCTTTATAAGAAGCTACTAGCCTGGGGTCGCTCTCTGCAAGAATATAGAGTGGCTATTGGGGAAGAGATAATCATAGATATGATGACTGAAGAGGGATACATTACCACTCCTATCGATGTGGCAAAGGGTACGCCAAAATACAGCGAATACAAGGCAATATTAACATATATACGTGAGGGGCGACTAGGGTTAGGTTACTACATTCAAAGCATCATAAATGCTCTTGCATCTCTCAAGGAAAATCTTGAGCGAATTGGCCTAGTCAGAAGAAATATCGTCTTTAAAATTGAGAGACTGCTTAGTGAAATACTCGATGATTTTCGTGGAAAGAATGCAGATGAAACTTTCAAGGAACTGTTCAAGACAGTGGCAGAGTTAAGTGGACTAGATGTTAAAATTAAGGGAGATAGGATATTTGTCAGAACCTTTAAACTTGACAATACACATGACCTATATACTAGCATTAAAGCACTCTTACAGAAAAATAGTGACGTAGAAGAACCGATTTGCCTAATCTCTTCCGCACAGATAGAAAACATTAAGGAGTTACATCTATTCAAGGCCACAATATTCTTCGACAATAAACAGATTTACTCTGAAACCATTGGAGTAGGAGTTAAAGGTGACAGCAATTCTATGGAATTAATCAGAGGTAGAAAATTACTTGACATAATTTCTAAAGCCATATCACCAAAGTATTTAGTATCAAGCGTCCAAGAGTATTCCATATCAAACAAGATCTTACAAGTTTGCAAAATAAGAGCGTCCAAGAATGTGGTTAACAGTATAACTCCAATTGCCGTAAACGAATTCATTAGGTATATCTCAGAGCTTGAGAAACTTGGTTTCAGCGCTCGACATCGTAATTGGTATCCTAAAGGGTTAAATATATACTATGATAGGGCTAAGTATATTGGAACAATAATTTTCACATCTTCCGCTGAAGTTTCAATTAGTCAATCAGTTCCACCAATTAAAGTCAAGGAAATAGAAGAGGTTGCTATGAGGTTTGCTATGGAATATGAAAGAAACTCTGGCAGAGCACCTGAAGATGTAAGCTTGAGAGAGCACTTCGATATTTTCAGCAGGAATCCTAGAACAGGTGAAATACGTTTCATAGAGGTCAAAGGCAAGTCTGGTTTAGATCTCGAAATAGAGTTGACAGAGACCGAGTTTAAGGTGGCCACGGAGAAAGGAAAACAATACTGGCTCTACATAGTATATGGTATTGGGTTAGGCAAACCTAGGCTCTTAGCTGTTCAGGATCCAGTCAACAACATGAAATGGAAAGAAGTTAGTATAAGAAGGTACCGCTTTAAACCAGAGTAGGTGTGAGTCTTGAAACCACAACATGTCGTAACTGAAGGCTCATTGATTGTTGAAATATATGGAGGATACGGAGAGATCGGTGGAAACTGTATAGTTATCAGGGACAAAGATAAAAAGATCGTGTTTGACAATGGCATCAAGTTCTCTATTCTCAGGAGATACTATCGTGGAAGAATACAGCCTCTAGGCTTAAACGAGCTG
>Ga0180302_10001835_pt1 | contig 10216 bp, 9 predicted proteins | sample GuaBasSediGuay17_FD_121794 | JGI IMG/M metagenome (GOLD analysis project Ga0180302, IMG submission 121794) | Subseafloor sediment microbial communities from Guaymas Basin, Gulf of California, Mexico - Guay17, Core 4571-4, 12-15 cm | ecosystem: Environmental > Aquatic > Marine > Hydrothermal... | reverse complement strand
CTTAAAAGTGAGGTATGGGGACTTCATCTTAATAACAGGACCAAATGGAGCTGGAAAAACGACTTTGTTAGAAACAATACTAGGTCTCCTAAAGCCGACAGCTGGAGATATTCTAGTGTTGGGATTTAGAGTTCCTGAAAAGGCTAGATTAGTCAGACGGTATTGCTCTTATGTTCCACAAGACTTCATGTCTCCTGTCAGCGAGCCCTTTTTAGTGAAGGACGTAGTAGCTATGGGGTTAGCGTCCAAGAAAGGAGTGTTTGAAGGTCTTTCAATTAAGGAGTGGGAAGAAGTGTATGAAGCGCTAAGGATTTTCGGAGTCGAAGACCTAGCTAATAGACCTATTGGAAAGCTCAGTGGAGGACAACAACAAAGGGTCATGTTAGCTAGAGCTTTTGTAAGAAGACCGAAACTGTTGATTCTTGATGAACCTATGAGTTATCTAGATAAGGAGGCTAGAGCTGAGGTGTCTGAAATATTAGCAAAGGTAAATAAAGATGGAATTACAATAATCATGGTCTCTCACGATGTTTCCATAATACCGTCTTCATGTAACTCGATGGTTTATATGGAAGGAGGAACTATAAAAGAGGTCAGAAAATTATGATAAGTCATATCTTAATTTATGCAATCATATCTTCAATGATTTCTGGAGTCTTATGCGGAATTTCAGGAGCTCTCTTAATGAGATTGAAATTGACTACAATGGGATTCTTAATGGCGCATGCAGCACTAGCAGGTGCAGCATTAGGGGTTTATTTGGAAGTAAATCCTACCCTATTAAGTCTGCTCTTTGTTATCATAACAGGACTATTTTTGGGTCCTCTTTCTGACATCCTAAGACTGCCTAGTGATTTAGTTTCTATGACTCTGTTCTCCTTGTATACAGCTTTAGCCTTAATTTTTGTTTATCTTTCACCAGGGACTGCCCTCTCAGCTGAAGCTGTCTCGAGCATCTTATGGGGCAGTGTATTAGCTGTCACAGTTGGACTTTTAATTCTCCTATCAACTTTGTTAATAATAATGATACTCTTTCTCTCTGCTTTCAAACTTCAACTTCTTGCTACATTATATAATCGGAAATTAGCAGAGGCTGAGGGAGTTCCTGTATCGATAATAACTTATCTGTTAATCTTTTTAGGAGGAATAACAGTTGCATTAACCTTAAGAGTTACTGGTGGTTTTTTAGTTTTCTCTTTATTGTTTAACCCTCCTGCAGCAGCTTTCCAACTATCTAATGATATAAGGAAAGTAATAGTCATTTCTGGAATCTTAGGAGTAATTTCAGCACAGCTAGGACTGTTTTTTAGTCTTTTATTTGACTTACCAGTAGGTGCTTCTATAGCTTTAATGTCTTCAATTACCTTAGCTGTTGTAAGTCTATTTTCTAAGACAAGAGAACATTTATTTCACAAAGAGGCAGAGACTTATGTTAAGTAAAGTAAAAGTCAGATTTACAAGAAACTTGTTAGTCTATTTGGTTTTATCAATGTTAGTATCTTCTAACGCATTTTTAATAAACAAGTACTATGGGTTCTATGACCTCCCAGAACCAGAGAAGATTAGTTATGAAAACGACTTTTGGGATTTAAAGAAAATGATGTCCTGTCCTAAGCATAAGATTACCTTTCTTGAAGCAAAAGAAGGTGTTGAAGTCTACGATGTTTATTATTTAAGTGAAATTTACGGGAAGACTGAGATTACAATACACTCATTGTTAATAAAGCCCAAGGGTAAGGGTCCCTTCCCTGCTCTTGTTCTGATACATGGAACTAACGGAACTTGTTATACTATGTTTAAATACGCATTAATGTTAGCTCAAGAGGGATTTGTCGTTTTAGCTCCTACTATGCCTGGGAGAGAGAAGTCCTCTAAGTTTCCTCCTTGTACTCGTAATAGTATTGTTAATTCAACAAAAGGACCTACAGGAGCTTACTATTACCACTGTGTAGTAGCAGTAATAAAGGCAATATCTCTCCTACAAGCATTAGATTTTGTTATTAGTGATGAAATAGGAGTTAGTGGCGCATCTATGGGAGGTATTATAACTTTTATTGTATCAGCGATAGATCCTAGGGTTAAAGTAGCCATTCCAATAGTAGCTTGTGGAGAATATGATGTCCACATTAAAGCTGGAACATTAGCTAATCTGATGGTTCCAGAACAGACTTCAGTGAATTCATTAGAGGCTATCACTACTTTAAAGTATTTTGATGTTATAGCGTATGCTACTAGATTATCCAAACCCACATTGATGCTTGTTTCAACAAATGATGAGTTCTTTGCGCTTAATGCGATAAATGATACTTTCAATGTTCTTCAATGTAAAAAGGCAATAAATCTAGCTCCTAATCATGGTCACTTCAAAGAGTTCCCAGGCTGGGGGAATTCAGCTCTTCTTTGGCTAAAGTCTAATATTCTAAAGAAAGGTAAATTCCCAAAAATTCAATTAGACTTTAAAGTCGATGGATTATATCCTAAGGAAGTCTACATTAATGCTATAGTTAAGGATGTAGAGTCACTTGAAGGGGATATAAGAGTACGTGTTTTCTACCATACCAACTTACATTTATCGTCATGGCACAAAATTGACTTAAAATTAAATGAAAGTGGAAAGATAACGATTATTGAACCAACTAATAGAGTACTTATATTCGCAGCTCTTTATACCAATGACAAACAAATAGTCTCGACACCTGTCTATGAAGTTAGGGTAAACTTAAGTCTCCCCATGTCAATCATTATGTTTTTAGTCTTATTATGTTCATTAATCGTCTTTAAAGAGAGAATTTCAACTAAAATTCTTCTAAACCTATCCTTATGGACTCTAATACACTTTTTGTTTCTATCTCCTTCCATAGAACTCATAGGTAGATCAAGATTAACATTCCTTAGTCTTATTGATAGATATGTAACGGTGCCAGTAGTAGTAGGCTTGGGCATCATTTCCATAATCTTATTACTAATACCATTAATTTTAGCACTCAGAGGTTTAACAATATCCTTTCTAATTGTCTCAACTCTCCTTTCAGTTCCTATTTTCTTAGCAATATTCTTCCTTAACAAGTTACGTTTCCCAGCAACACCCTCATTTGAACTTCTAACTATGACAGGACTTTCTATAGTTTTTCTGACTCTTGTAATATTGAAGAGAAAAAAGATTAATATTTAGAAAAATCACAAAAATCTTCTACACAATGTAAGAAATCTCCCTCTTCGACGAAGATTGGACTTCAGTAAAACTCTTGGTGCTTTAAATTCCGACTTTGCGAGAATATCAACACTTGTTGAGTATTTAGTAAATACTCTGATGAACTTTATGTATAGAATTAATCTACGAATCTCTGGTATTTCTCCAAGACGCTCTTAAGAACTCTAAGTCTCTCTTTGAGATCTTTAGTTATTATATCAGATTCTTGCTTGGCTAATCTAAAATAGGCTTCAAGTACAGTAGCTAATACCCCGCTTTTCTAGTTAGTGGTACTTTTGAACTCTTAATAAAATACTCTAAACCCTTGGGAGCTATTGAATAACCGTGTTTCCTACCTTTCATACTTTCTTCAGAATAATGCTTACAGCAATGTTTTAGGAAGGGGATCTGGATATACATTTCCACCAACGCTTATAGGAACAGTTAGACCGTGGGAATTTTGGGTTGGGCTAGGTTATTTGTTAGCCCTCCATATAAAACTCGGTTCAATAGGTATATGGATTGCAATGGCCATAGGGAATGCTATTACAGGACTGGCCGCTTAGTATGGTTAAAGTATGGCAACTGGGTACATCTAGTGATAGGCATTTATAGAATGCGTTCCCATGACTCTAAAGCTAGGTTATAAAATACCATAAATAAGATGCTAGAAAGCTTATGTATTTCATAATACCTACTCTTTACAGAGTAGTAGGTTAGTTAAGCTAATCCAAGAAAGAGTTGAGATATTAATAATATTACAAATGCTGAAAGAGGAACAGATACATTATCATCTATAAATTCATAGTGCTCTATTATACTGGCTACAAGACCAGCTAGAGCTCCAGGAATCCCTTTTGTTATAAAGCCAATAGGTACACAGAACAACGCCATGGCTAGATTACCTAACCATGCTTTTGTTCTCTTTTTATAAACAAAGTTCCTCACGATTCCAGTTATTCCATCTCCAAATGACATAAAGACCAATGGTAATATCCCTATCCAGAAGGTTTTATCTACAAACCATGATAATATCACGACAAGACCCCAAATTATACAAAAGTCTACTTCGTACATGTTCTCTTTTAATTGAAACCAATACATTAGCTTCCCTCTCTTATGTGGTAGGTAAGTGAAAAGTGCCAAAGAAAAGGATGCCAAAGAAGGAAGCAAAGGCGTTCTGAAAAGATAGGGTAACATGAGAGCAACAGCTCCTCCAGTCAAGGCGTGTATAACCTTCCTAGCAAAATAGACACCTGATCTATGACCGTAACGTTTGGCTACAAGATCGTAACATTTCTTTGATATGAACATAATTACGAATACTACCCAGAAGAACAAAATAATCGTATACACTAATTCAGTCATGAGTTCTGGATACAACTAGCCCACCTCAGACCTAGAGATTATTGAAATAAAAGATTTAACCTTTTTAAAGTCTCCTAAGAGCAATTCCAGCCAGTATCATGAGCTCAGTTAACTTGTAAGCTTTAATTATGTCCTCAGCTGTATATCTAACAGTTGTTGCATCAACTCTTTCAGCATATGGTAATAACTCAGCTACATCTGCATATGCTGAGGATACAAAGGATAACTCAATACTGACTGGATAATTTGTCTTAATGGGCTTAACTCGTTTCTTTTTGAAATTTTCGATAGCTCTTAATGTAGCATCTTGCAATTCTCTCTTTATTTTAGCTAGACTTGGACTTCTTGAAGAATACCTGCCATAACTCGACTTCAGTGTTACTCTTTCAGCCCATGGTAAATATTTACTAACGTCGTCGTCTAAGAGTTGTTTATCACCAGCGACAAGAATTACAGGAATATTATAATGACCAGCAACATAAGCATTTAGTAAACATTCGCTAACTTTAATTCTGTTGACTTTAATGTAATTCACTATTCCAGAGTAAGTATGATCAAAAGTAGCCTTTAAAGTTCTAGCTTTCGCATGATAGCCTAAGAATAGTACTACATCAGAATCCTCTACATCAACTATCATAGCAAGAGGTCTAGGGAAACCTCTGATAATTTCAACATATTCAGGGAGTTCCTCTACAAGTATGTTTACCATTGGACCATGACTATCAGCTATTAATATTTCTTCAAATCCATGTTTATGAAGAATAGTGGCAACATGAACTGTAATAGCTGTAGCTATCTTCCTAGCTTCCCCATAAAGTGAACCCTTAACTCCTAGATGTTCACTGCTCACTATATAAGGCATGCCCTCCATATCAACTGAGATGTAGGCTTTCATGATTTCACCAATAATGATCAGAAGAAAAAGAAGAAATTTTAGCCTATATCAATTGTTTCTTCTCTCCTGTTTCAGTAACTTCGTAAATGTGTATACAGTTTACAGGACAGCTTTCAGCCGCCTCCATGTTAGCTGACAGCTCCTCTTCGGTTAACTCAGTCTTTTTAACTTTGGCTAATCCATCCTCAGCCATTTCCCAATTGTCTGGATTCACTGCAGCACAAGCACCACAGCCTATGCATTGATCTCTGTCGTGAACTATAACGTACTTCTTCGGCATGTAGTCCACCTTCACTAAGTACTTTTTCCATTGCTTATAAAAGCGTTTTTCATGTAGTTTGAATAACGTTAAATTATATTTTTAAAGTAATTATTTCATTAGGATTGACCTCCAACTTTATTACCCTACTCTTAGTCAAAACTTCCTTTGGCGTGATATACTTGTTCCATTCTATTAAGTCAGCAACTGTAGCACTCGATATAGGGACATTAAATATTACTTTTACTTTGCAATTTGAGAATGAGTCTCATACATACGTAATATTAGCTGTTTTATACTTTTCATGCCAATCTATGAATATTCTGAATTCTACTCTATTCATTCCAGCAGTACAAAATGACCTTCTGAACAAATTTAGAGTCTCCATGATGTCTCGTTATTCTAATAACCCCTCTTTCTACAACTTCTAGTTCATCAGAGCCAGGCCCCCTGAGGTAAGTTAGCATTGTGCTCAACCCATGAGCCTCTAACTACCTCCCACTTATCCTCTTTGATTTTTCCTTAATTCTGTTGTAGATTTCTGGATAATACTCTTCCATCCATCTGTAAATCTGAACAGCATTTTGAGCATAAGTCAGAAATGGGTATTTTCTATTAATTTTAGCACAGAGCTGAGCGTATCAGGACATATTTGATGAATTGTTTCTTCTTTTGTCCACAACCAAGACAAGTCTATATGGGCATTACCAATTAGCCAAATTTCATCTTGTTCATCCATAGTAGACACCATTAGCACTCTTCACCATGAAACGAAAGCTAGTTGCATTTAATAATACTCTCAAAATCCCTTATTAACAAGTGAAAATGAGAGCTCCGAGACTTTGACAAATACTAATACTTTCCCTTTAGCGCTAGATATATTAATAAAAGGGTGAGAGCTATATATGGTAGTCATGTTGAGGTGACTAATATGCCAGACATTAAAGTATGGCGAAGCAAAATAGCCCCCACATGCAGAGGGGCGATATTCAGAGCAAAGAGATGGTTTTACGCTTCATTCTACTCAAAAACTGGTGATGAGGCGAAAAGAGAGAAGTCGAGAGAAAATTGGGTGAAATTAGCCAGAGCGCTTGTAGAGAGGTCGAATGAAGAACAAGTTTCAGATAAGGCTGCTAGGATAATCATACATTATACTGAGGAGGATGGCGTTTTTAATCCAATTAGAGCCCAAATAGAGGTTTACGAGCTTAAGTTGCTAAAGACTATAGACGTGTCTGTAAGCTAAGATTCGCTCTTAGAAAGCATTGCTATCAAGATTAACATGAAGACTATTGCGAAAACCCCTATGAAGTGAAGCGTTAAGTCATCGAAACTTAAACTAATTATGTTAACCATGTGCAAAACTATTCTATAGAGAAGAGCTATAACTCCTATTGTCAATGCTAGCACCAAAGTACCTTTTATCACTTTTATCGATTCAGCCATGATCCCACTCAAGACTTTTAAGTAGATGATAGGTATATAATAATTGCTGAGATGATGTTAAGTACCCGCACTGACATAGATGATGTACTCGGACCTCCCTGATTCTTATTTAAAAGGATCTAAATTGAGAGCGAGAATGTATTCGTTTTCTTTAATGAACATACCATATCTCATTAAACTTTATATATCCAAATAATAATCTCCCAATAGGTGCACTTCATGATAAAGAGAGTAAGTATCCTATTGATAATGCTAGTCATTCATCTTACTCTATGTAACGTACAAGCAAAGCCAGTTCAACAGAAAGTTCAAGAAATAAACTACATAACCTATTTACCTTACATCATTGATAGACCTGGAGTTTACATACTAGTTGTTAATTGGTATGCTAATACCTCAATTAGTCCAGACCAATCTCTTATTGAGATTATGTCATCAGATGTGATTCTTTACGGCAATAACAAAGTTTTAAGAGGAGACTCTACTTTAAAGTCTAAATGTTTATACATTCATGACGTAGGCAATGTTACAATATATATGCCAATAATAGAAAACTGGAAGTATGGAGTACTAGTTATCAACTGTCATGATGTGTTTGTGTTCGGAAATGCTTCGAGAATTAGAGATGTAAAGAACGCAACTGTGCATGTTGAGAGGTCTACTCATACACTTCTCGTTGACTTAGCACTGACTAATGACTCTAGAATAACATTTTATGACTCTTCACATGCCATCTTGATAAATCTGTCTTTAACTAATAATTCTGGAATAGTATTCCAAAGAAGCTTCGAAAATGAAGTCGTTAACTGCACACTTGATAATAAGCCGATAATATACTATGAGGGATTGACCGATCTGGATATAACTAATATTGACTTTGGTCAATTAATAGTAGTTAACTGCTCTAATGTAGTAATTAGAGAGTTAGAGCTAGTCAGCTCGGCTATAACACTAATAGAGGTAAGCAGTGTTGAAGATTGTTTCATAACTAACGTTATGATAACAAAGGGAGGAGGAGGGATCTTACTTATAGAAACTAACAATTGTACTATTACCCACTGTACGATTACAAATGTGGGTACAGCTCTAGAATGTCGTAATTCAAGAAACGTTGTTATAAACAATATAGGGATAAGTAATGCTAGAGTTGGTATAGACCTTTCTTCACTGAAAGATTTCATAATAACAAACTCTACAATATCCAATTGCGATGAAGCAGCTATATGCTCGTATTACTCTGAAGACGGTTACATATATCTGAACGATTTCATTGGTAATGTCAAAGTACTTCATGTTCCTGACGTTCCTTATCAAGCTATGCGGAATGTTACTTGGCATAGCCCAGACTACATAGTTTACAAATATGGAGGGTCAGTTTATGTGAACTACTTAGGCAACTATTATAGCGATTATATGGGATACGATGAAGATGGAGATGGCATTGGAGAAGATCCTTACAGGTTATATGAGGGGGGATTTGTGATCTACGATAATTATCCACTTATTGCAAGTAAAGCATTCTATTATATAATCCCCGAGGAAAGGGATCTAAGTCGAGTTCCAGGCATATTCATTGCTAATGGAGTTTTTAACACAACATTTATAGTGGGAGATACATACCGACATAAACACACAGGTTTTAGAGCGGCTACAGCCGATGTAATAGGAGCCATAAGAATTGCAGAGAGCTTTAGAGGAGTTGCAGAGAGTTCTTATGTAGAGGCGTATGTGGACACTTATGTCTCAGATTTCGTTGATGGTTCAGTTGTTGTTTACTGGGAGAAGATAAAGACTCCAACCATCATATGTATAGGAGGACCTGGTGTCAATTACTTGACTTACAAGTACAACGGCACTTATCCCTTTGTCTGGCGTTATATACATAATGTGAAATCTTACATTTACAGTGAAGTAAGTGGAATTAAGTATGAGCGTAATAGTACACATGATTATGCAATTATAGCCTTAGTAGAAGACCATAATAGGTACATACTGATAGTTTGGGGTCTAACGAGAAATGGAACTCAAGCTGCTTGTATTGCACTACAAAACTATAGCGAATTCTCAGACATATTAAAAGGAAGAGCCGTTATCATCGCGTGGACTGACAGTAACAGCAACGGTATACCTGATAAAGACGATAGGATTATGTGCATGGAGAAATGGCCTTAACATATAAGTTAGTATTAAAAGCGATAGCGTAGCAAGAATCACGATATAGCCATGTAGACTAGCATCCTTTGTATTACTAATAGTAATATTCTTGTCCTACATTTATGAAAAGTTTTATATCTGAGTTCTTCATATGATTCTCAATCATCAATACATAACTTAGAGATGAGTGAGAAGAAATTAATCATATCAGGGTTCGGAACAGTCGGTCGAAGCTTAGTAAGAGAAATCTTAAAACGAAGACCCTTCAATGCACTAAATATAGTCGCTCTTGTTGACTCTAAAGGTGCTGCTGTTAATAAAAGCGGATTTACTACCGACACCTTAATTGAGCTATTAAAAACGTCCAGAGGAGGACTCTCTAAACATCCTAAGTATGGCTTTCCGGGTTTTGATACAAAATCTGTAATGGAAATGATCGAAGCTGATGTATTAGTAGAGTTAACGCCTAGCAATTACAGAACTGAAGAACCTGGAGTTAGCAATGTTCTCAAAGCTATTGACTTAGGTCTCGATATAGTATTAGCTAATAAATCGCCTATAGCTCTTCTAGGATTAGACTTATTAAAGAAAGCGAAGAGCTCTGGCGTTAAAATACTTTACAGAGCAACAGTAATGGGTGGTACTCCACTCATTCCCTTAGTTAAATCGATAAAAGATAGCGTTAAGAGAATTTACGGAGTGTTAAACGCTACAACGAACTACATATTAACGCTCATGTATGAATACAATGAAACCTTCGAGAATGCTCTTTTTAGAGCACAAAGAGAAGGGATAGCTGAGGCAGACCCTTCACTTGACATAGATGGACTTGATGTAGCCGCTAAATTATCAATATTAGCATGCTCTCTCAATTACAATTTAAAGATAAGTAATGTAATAAGAG
>Ga0180302_10001834_pt1 | contig 10216 bp, 9 predicted proteins | sample GuaBasSediGuay17_FD_121794 | JGI IMG/M metagenome (GOLD analysis project Ga0180302, IMG submission 121794) | Subseafloor sediment microbial communities from Guaymas Basin, Gulf of California, Mexico - Guay17, Core 4571-4, 12-15 cm | ecosystem: Environmental > Aquatic > Marine > Hydrothermal... | reverse complement strand
TATGAGGAAGGAGAGAATGGAAGTTAGTGAGTCGATCAAAAGACTTCAACCTCTGATAAATATAGGGACAGCAGGTCACGTAGACCATGGTAAGACTACATTAGTAGAAGCTCTAACGGGAATATGGGCAGCTAGACACTCTGAAGAACTCAAGAGAGGAATAACCTTAAAGTTAGGGTATGCAGAGACAGCTATTTATAAGTGTCCAAACTGTCCACCGCCAATTTGTTATTACACTAAAGCGCTAGCCCCTGATCTCAAGTGTAAGTACTGTAACTCTGATTTAGAGTTCCAAAGGTACGTTTCCTTCGTTGACGTTCCGGGTCACGAGATGTTAATGGCCATAATGCTCGCTGGAGCTACGATAATGGACGGTGTCATAATGGTCATAGATGCAACTCAATCGTGTCCACAGCCACAAACTAGAGAGCACTTCATGGCTATAACCATAATAGGAGTCAGGAGAATGGTGATAGTTCAGAACAAAGTTGACGTTGTATCGAAAGAAGAGGCTCTCAAGAATTACAAAGAGATAAAGGACTTCATGAAGGGGACTTGGGCTGAAAACGCTCCCATAATACCAGTGTCCGCGCTTCACAAAGTCAACGTAGATGTTGTAATTGAAGCGATTGAGAAGTTCATGCCAAACCCCAAGAGAGACCTTACCAAGCCTCCTAGAATGCTCATCGCTAGGTCATTCGATGTTAACAAGCCGGGGACCCCTCCTGATAAACTACAGGGCGGAGTAATAGGTGGCACGATAATTCAGGGGAAGTTCAAAATAGGAGATGAAATAGAAATACGACCGGGTTTAAGAGTCTCTGAAAGAGGAAGAGTGAAGTATATACCGCTGTTCACCGAGGTCGTAAGTTTGAGATCAGGTAACAGAGACCTTAAGGAAGCATATCCAGGAGGATTGGTCGGAGTCGGAACATTATTAGACCCTAGCATAACTAAAGCTGACGGTCTCATGGGATGTGTAGTTGGAAAGCCTGACACTTTACCTCCAGTATGGAACGAAATAACTCTAGAGGTACACCTAATGGAAAGAGCTGTGGGGACGCCAGACTTAGTTAAAGTAGAACCATTGAGAAGGGGGGAGACAATAGCTCTCAACATTGGGACAGCGGCTACACTAGGCTCGATAACCAACGTTAAGAGGGACGAAGCTGAGGTGAAGCTTAACTTCCCGATATGCGCTGAGGAAAGAGCTAGAGTAGCCATAAGTAGGAGAATTCACGGACGTTGGAGGTTAATAGGTTACGGATTGATAGAGTAATTAGAACCCAACGAACATTGATATCAACATGACTGCAGAGTACGCTATAACGCCAATTACTATTGACTTAACCCAGTTAACCCTTCCCACGGAGTAAGCTATTACTGAGTAAAGTACTAAAGACCATAGGTTAAAGAACCAATGGTAAACCCTCTTGATAACTAGTCTCTCTCGATATATGCTAAATAGTATGTCAATTCCCAAGTTAGCTTGAACTTCACTCTTTACCTCACTAAGAGGGACTATTATCACGTTAGGCATTTGACTAAGCGTAAAGGAGATGAAAACGAGATCGACTATCGAGAGAAGCAATTGCACTGTAAAGACGTAACCCACTGCTGAGAACAACGTGTAACTATCAACATCTCCTCCAAACACCCTTATCAGACCCCACATTAAAGCAAAAAGCAGGATCCACACCATGATCAAAGAGAACACCCTCCATGCTAGTAAGATGTGAATTATGTTCTCGAGCTTTATCACTCCGATTAAACTCCCTCCCTCCTCTTTCAACACTTTGGAGAACACAAAGTTATATTGTAGTACCGAGAAGACTACACAGAGTAGCATAAGAAAGAGCGGTCCAGCAAAGTCTGGTTCCTCTCTAATGTCCTTGAACGTAGTTATGGGCATTATACATATACGTAAGGACTTGATTAAGGTCGCTTTCATTCTCCTTAGAGCTCTTAGGATAACTAAAGCGAGACTTGTAAACATAGTACTAGTCTTCATGCTATACACCAATTAATGTCGTGGTCATTTCAATGTCTTTGATTTTTCTGACAAGCGAGACTACCCTATCTAACTCTGGCAATGAGTCGACTTGTACTTTAATGACTAAATCCCATGCTCCATAAGTTATCGAGACATCGACAACTCCTTTTATCTTCTTTACTTCATCATAAACGCTATACTCTCTGCCAGCTCTGACAATTGCAAGAATGTATGCAGTCACTCCCTTAACCATGTAATATCCCTAATTCAGTTACTGTTATCTGCTTAAAAATTTTAGCAAGAAACAACATATTAACTCGTAATGAGAATGGTGAGCACATGTCTCATAGTTCCATAAAGATGGACTCATTAGTCAAGTCTAACCCAATAATATTCGACGCAGATGCTGGAACGAGCAATATATCGGAGTTGAAGAGACTTAAACAATTAGAGGTTGGAGGGCTAATACTAGGCCCCTTAGTTAGCGACGAAGTCACGAACATGTTAAGAAGCTTAACAAGGAAGTATGAAGTCGTAGTTGACAGGAAAAACATCAAGTTACTCTATCCTCTAAAAGGGATAGGAATAGATGGTGTAGACAGAATTAGCGATTTAACGAGATATGCTAGAGAAGAAATGGGCTTAAAGTTAGTGGGCCTTCGGTTAATCGCGACTAAATACTCGGAGTGGATGAAACTGCTTCAACTAACACTAGAAGATATAGACTTAATAGAGTTAGACTTCTCAGTCCCATTCTTAATTTCTGAAGAGAGACGCAGTTTCAATAGACTCCTCTACGAGATAGTTCACGACATAACGTCCATGAGTCTCAAACCAGTTGCTGTTAGATTACCCTTTTTCATTCCAGAGTTGCGAGACCTCGTAGAGAGGTTAAGCGCGTTGAACATAGCGTTTGTGGCCATCTCAAGCGCTTACCTACACTATAAAGTCTCACTCACTGACGAGAGAACGACAATTCGCAAGGCACTCTGTAAGGATTCGTCAATCAATGACCTTATCCTATCACTAATTAAGCCTTGGACAATTCGAAAGGACAACATAGTTCTTTCTATAGAGACGCTAGACGAAGAGTTTATCATTAAGTCCTTGAGTGTGGGAATAAAGGCATTTGAACTAGGCTTTTCAACGTTCATGTTAAATATGCCCAGTTTAATAGCTGCGACTAAGACGATTAAGAGAGTGACTACAGTTGAGACTCTAGAGGTCCCGAGTAAAGGGCCTGTTGTTATCGTAGTCAGCGATAAGTGCGATACCTGTAACGGTAATTATCTCTGTGTAAAGATGTGTCCTGAGAATGTGATCAAAATTAACGAAAGAGGATTTCCCGAACAACTAAGGAGTTGTTCCGGCTGTAACCTATGTGTATCAGTGTGTCCTGAGAATGCTATTAAACTAGCCTTTGAGTTAGAAGTTAAGGAGCTATGAAAGCGTTATAAAGTACTCACTGAAGTCTCGTTCAGTAACTCCTAAGAAGCGCGTTGCTAGCTTTCTCGCTATACTCCTCAACTCACTCATCATGTAGGGCGGAGACACATTTAATTGTTGACACGAAACTTTCCACGACTTAGCTTGGAGGACTTTGGTTATGAGTATTAGCTCTTCAATTTCAGAAAGCTTAGGTCTATCATTGGCTGCTCTGTAGAAATATGTCTTCGCTAATTCTGTCACCACGTCCATGCAGTTTTCAACTGTCATTTGACCCCAAGCGTACGACACTACTCTTCCAACTTGGACATCAGTTAAGTTAGGCTTATACCCTTCAATTGCCGCGTTACTAACACTAGTCAATAACATGCGAGCTACGTGTACGTCTAAGTCGTGATATGGTTCATGAAGCGAGTTTATCAACTTTATCCTAAACTCTTTATTAGCACGTATAGTGTATTTCCTAGCTATCTCGTTCAAAGGCTTCACGACAATAACAGTGTATTCACCGCTAACAGGATTCCTATCAGGGCTAATGTGAATTGGTACGTACTCGTTTTTCAACCAAAACCTGAGCAACTCTCTATTAACTCCAAACCCAGCTCCAACCCAGTCATAACCTCTCCTAGAGGCCTCCTCCTCAATCTTCTTAAGGGCGTATGAACCAAGTCCTCTCCTCATGACACTGGGGTGAGTGGCAATTCTTACAATTCTCCACCCGACTAGCTTTCCGAACTCTAAGATTCTGTAATGTTTAATGTAACGGTCTGGAATTATATTACCAGCTATCCAAGCCCCCTTAGCTAGCTCTATAGCCATTTCTCTAGGTATGTCTCCCTCCTCTGCTAGTTCGATCGAAGTAACTATTTTCCCTGTAGGTAATCTAAGCGCTCTAACTGTGTGATGTGGAGCATCCATCATCATTCCCAAGTCATTGCTGTTGTTTCTGTAGTGTGCCATCACGTAAATTCCAACAAACTGTCTCAGTTCCTCATCTCTTTCAAGGAAGAACTCCTTGAGCTCTGGCACGTAATACTCAACTTTCATTTCATCAACTAATTTTAAGTCTTCATTGTTTAACGACGCAGGCTCAGCATCTAGTAATAATGTATCAAACAACCATCTTTCTATTGGATCATCGTTAGCGTACCTTATCGGTTCCTCCATTTCATACTCAATAACTGCTGTATTTGGGTCACTCTTGAGTAATCCTAAAAACCTAACAGAAAATCCCCTTCCCGCCCCCTCATATCCGTGAATAGTTGAGGAGAACACAGCTTTAGAAAATCTCCTGTGTATTGCATACAACATTGGGACTTGAAGTCCAGCGGCCTCATCAACAGTTATCACGTCGGCACTTCTCCTTATGCTTTCAAGAGGAGTTAAATAGCTAATTTCAATACCTTTGGTGCTCACTCCCGTTATCATTCCATCCCTCTCCTCAATGTTAACGTTGTACTTCAAGGTCTTCAGAGTCTTAACAGCCAGCTGAAACAATGACTGAACGTTGGTCTCGCTAGGCGCTGTGACTATGATTCTAACCCTCCCTTTAGCTCTCCTTAACTTATGCGCTAAAGCAGCGATTCCTATTCCAACTGCACATGATTTTCCTCTTCCTCTGTCCGCTGTTATCACTATGGAAAGCCTCTCTCCCTTTTCGAGTTTGGTATAGAGCTCCTCAAGTATTCGGAGAACGTTTACTTGGTCTTGAGTTAAAGCTAACTCATAAATCCTCTTTGGAAACCTAGTCCTCTCAGGAATTACTATCGTCCTTTGTTCAAACTTCTCTACTTCTTTGAACACCTTGGGAGCTTTTATTAACTCACCTCGATCTACATTGTATATCATTATCCCATCGTGTTCCATTAACTTCTTAATGAAGCGTTTGATGAATATGCGTCTAAGCGACTCGACGCCGTACTTGTGAGTTAGCAGCAGCTCTTGGAACCTAGTCACCACGTTCTCCCACTGGTCTAAAGGAGGAGTTAAGAACACTAAGATTCCTCCTCCTCTTACTACCCCTACGAGTTTCCCTAAGTCGTTCGGCTCTAAGTTATTGATTAAGTCTAATATTGCTAAGTCATAAGTAGCGCCCATAGCTTTAACACTTTCATGATAAGGGATGAAATCGACATTAAAACTCTCGCTCACTTCCTTAAACGCTCTGTCAAATAGGTCTCTTCTTCTGACTCCATCGCTATAAAATGCATGATATGCATAAAGTGCATCAAGTGTCTTATTAGGCTTAACTTCATTAATGTAAACTCTCAGGACTTGAAACGCTGTCTCGATTAAGCCTTCGTCTTGAGATCCTGAGAGTACTATGAGTCTCCTATGGTTGCTTGTTATCGCCTGTCTTATACATAGGGTTAATAATTGCGCAACATTCTCTGGCAAGGGCATAACTCATCCCTAAACTTAACTAGGAAGTACACTCCACAGATAGGTTAATGCGCTCACTTAAAAACCTGCTGTGATAATGTCCTTGGGCTTCATGTACTCCCGTAATACTACTGTCGCGTAAAGACCCTTATTAAGGGTGAACTCAAACACTATCTTCTTCGCTTCGACGTTTAACTCGTCCTCGTGAACGCTCGAGACAGTTAACTCTTCAGGGTAGAAACAAGCACGACGATAAGTCCCTCGAGTTGCAACTTCTGGCATGTGTTTAGATTTGAATATATTTAAAGATATGTTCTCTTCTTTTAGTACCTCTCTTTCTATATCTCCCTGAACACCTCCTTGAATGATTGTTCCATACCCGAAGACATTTAACACTAGAACCATGTCTCCTCTCGCTATTCGTTCATTCAAGAAGTCTAAGTTATGTTCGTTAGCTACCACGACTCCACCAAGTGAACCGTCCTTAAGCTTTATGGCCACTAAGTCGCCTATCACAGCTTCATTTATCGGAATTCCCCTCTTCACTCTCCTACTGAGACACTTATTAAATAAGTAGGACTGGTAAGCGCTAATGAAGAGTCTTCTAACGGTTTTCGGGAGTTTCCTGAGAGCTCCAATATAATCTCTTTCTCTAACGGAAAGATGTTTTAAGACTGTTCGTTCATGGCTTAGAGCTCTTGGGAACTTCTCAAGAGCTCCTCTGTAATCCTCAGTGTCTCTTATGTACTCACGAAGTTCTATAACCCGAGGGTCCTCGTTTGGGTAAGGATGGGCTAAGAGCTCCATCACTGCGTCTTCAAACTTGCCCTGTAAGATGTACTTCCCGATGATGTGAGTGTTAGGTCTTATAGTGCCAAAGCGTTGGTAGCCGTAAAATGCTGGCAATCCTTTACTTCCTATCTCTTGAGTTACGAGAGACACTCTACGAGATACCTCTTCCTCGGGAAGAAGTATGTTGCGAACTACTATTATGAAGTGATTTCCATATAACATTCCTGGAACTATTCTAAAAGGCATCTTTACACAGTGACGCACTTCAATGTTGCCGTACTTATCCTTAAAACCTTCAAGTAAGTCCGGGTCTACGTTAAAGACCGAAACTAATTGCGCAGTCACAGCCTTCGAGTCTTTAAGTCCAGCCACACTAAAGAAGTCGTACCTTAACCCTAGAGACTTAGCGATGATCTTGATAGCCGATATAGTGTCAAGGTTCCTCTTCTCCAACACAAACCAAGTATAATCACCTTTACCAACTCCCTGTACAGGTCTTCTCTCCTCTCCTCCAGTAAGCGACGTATAGACTCTCCTTCTATCCTTGGTTATTTCCTCAACTATGAAGTCCTCTAATCTCTCCCTAATCCTCCCGCCTATTCCAGGGACATCAGTAGCGTACACTTCTATTCCTAACTTCCTATCTAGTTCAGGGACTTCATGAATTGGCATCACGTTTAATGATCATAGAAAGCTTTTAATATTACCCTTTATAATTATTGAAATGAGGGCGGGGGAGAACAAGTACACAGCGCTATTATGATTTAAAATTCCCTCACCGTTCAGTACAGTGAGATGTTCACTGTCACTTACTCCGTACAGCATAGCTTCGAGCTAATTACCACTTTGTCACTCTCACTAGCTTTATTTTTGTCCCCAAACGCCCTCATTTTAAGAGCTTTAACTTCTTAGTAACCTTATCGACTTCAACTGTAGGAGCTGGACCTATAGCAACAGCAGTCTTAGTTCCAGGAGGGATCTCTGTTAACCCCATGTCCTCGATCAATGATGTTGGAAGACCAAGCTCAATAGCTCTCCTATATAACTTCATTAACTCCTCCTCACTCTCGACTTGTAACACCACTTTCTTTTGTCCAAGATTGAACCACTCGTCAAACCACTCAGGCTTTTCTTTCATAGCCCTAAGAGCTGCCGATAACGAGGCATGAGCTACTTGAGCTGCAATTTTCCCTCTACTCATCTTTATGTCAGTTCTAACGACAATCACTTGTTTGCACTCCATAGAGTCATCAACTAGAGCTTGTAACCTATCTTTCTAAGGAACTCACGTCTAGCTCTTACGTTTTCATCCTTCTCTACACCAACTGGCTTAAATCCGTCGATTACTCCGATAATCCCTCTCCCTTGATCAGTCTCTGCAACGAGAACCTGAACCGGGTTTGCAGTTGCACAGTAAAGTGTCACTACTTCACTAACGGTCTTGAGCGCATTTAAGACGTTTATCGGCCAAGCGTTCCTTAAGTATATTATGAACATATGCCCTGCGCCTATTTTAAGAGCCATTTCTGTAGCTAAGTTCTTAAGCTCATCATCATTACCTTCAACTCTGATCAGCCTATCTCCAGATGCTTCACAGAAAGCTAATCCAAACTTTATGCTAGGAGTGCTGGTTATTAAAGCTTCGTATATGTCCTCGGTAGTCTTTATGAAGTGAGATTGTCCAAGTATTACGTTAGTATCTTTAGGTATCTCAATTTGTATAACCTCTATCTTCACACTCATTTTATCACCTTGAGTACATACACAGAATTTAACCCAATAAACTTATAGATTTCACTCCCTCTTACAGCAGAGTGGCAAATATGAATAGCCTAGAAGTAGCCTGTGACCATATAAGGTGTAATAAGCAAGCAGTTATATCATTAACTTATAAGGGTAGAGTTATTTATCTTTGTAAAGAGCATTTTAAAAAGTTACAAGAAGCTCTCTACTTAAGAGCAATGCTATATGGCACTTCAACTATTGATCAAGTGTTATCTGAGACGAAAAGTGGCAAGGTTAAGATAGAACGTCAGCCTATTAGTAGAAAGAAGAAAAAGAAAACCTAAAGTACTAAATTAAACGAAAAACTCTTCAGGGTTATGTACTTTCCTTTAATGAAGTCTCGAAGAAGAGCATGAGCGAGCGCATTTTCTTGTATAGTTCTTCACTAATCCTACCTTCCCTATACAACGACTCCAATCTCGCAATTCTTTCTTTGAACTCTTTCTCACTTGATAACAGCACTTGAAGAGCAACTCTTCTAATATGTTCTTCAACTCTAGAGTTAGTGTTAGCTAACTCTTTCTGTAGTCTAGATAGCGTCTCATTCGACTCGTCAATCGTCATTCTGAGCTCTTCACTAAGCGCAGAGGCTTCTCCCTCATCGATTAACCCTATTTTAGCTTTAATGTCTACTTCCTTTAACCTCTCTTGACAATACTCTATTAATCCTTGAAGCTCTGCAATCTTGCCCTGTATCTCTCTCTTTAAGTCGCGCCACAACTCCAGCGCTCTAATGACGCCACTATGGTATTCACTCCACATAGTGTCTAAGGCACTCAGTCTGTCATCGAATTCCTTAATCCTGTCAAACAGACTACTCATAACTCATCACCACCTCATAACAGTCTTTCGAGCTTCTTTATCTTAGCTTCAATTTCACTGCGCACTCTTTCGTAGGTCTCCTTATCTATCTCTCCTCTCTCAAAGAGTTGGTTTAACTTAGCTAACGAGATCTTCAACTTGCTGATTTCAGCCCTAGCAGTAGCAACTATTATTCTCTTATGGTGAGAATCAGTAGCTTGTTCAAGTTTTTCTAGATAGTCAACTAGTCTACTCCTCTCGTCCTCTAGCTTGCTAACTCTCTCCTCTAACTCCTTAGCTTCCTTTTCATAGCACTCTTCAGATATAAGACCCATCTCTCTCCATACTTCAAGCTCCTTTTTCTCGTTCATGAGGCTTTGTACAATTTGGTCTATACTAGACAACCTTTTGAGCACATCTTCCCGAGTCTCAAGCCACTTCTTCAGCACTTCCTTAGTAGCGCTTTCATAGCTAGCCCAATGAGAGTTTAACCTCATTAAGTCCCTCTCTATTGATGCAAGCTTACTGAATATGTCTTCAACTGGAGAAACTTCAACGGGCATTGTCTCAGTAACTTCAACGCCTTCCTCTTCCTCCGCTGCCTTAGCCTTCATAGCCCTAATGTACACAGGACATGTAGTGTAATCTGAGAGACAGGGAAGTAAAGCAGGGTTTACTTCGGACTCACTAAACTTGCACATGAACTTATCGTCAACGCGATAAAGGGCTGGACAATAGGCTGCGCCCATGTTATCACTTCTCAATTACTACTCAGTAAAAACTAAATCTCGGTATATTAATATATACGTGAGGTCATCGAAGGTGTAGCCGATGGAAGTTCCAAGGCACATAGGCTACATAAGCCTCAGAGAAGCTCTCAGAGATTTTCTGAAGGAACAAGGGCTAACTGTAAATGACATACTCGACGCCATGGACGAGACTCCAGAATTACTTGAGAAAAGCATATTGAAGAGAGTTAACATATCGTGGAAAGAGTTAAGAGGATTAGAAAGTAGC
>Ga0180302_10001833_pt1 | contig 10222 bp, 4 predicted proteins | sample GuaBasSediGuay17_FD_121794 | JGI IMG/M metagenome (GOLD analysis project Ga0180302, IMG submission 121794) | Subseafloor sediment microbial communities from Guaymas Basin, Gulf of California, Mexico - Guay17, Core 4571-4, 12-15 cm | ecosystem: Environmental > Aquatic > Marine > Hydrothermal... | reverse complement strand
TGTGGAGGTCCAACCGAACCTTGCCGAGGCCTATTGCGGACTCGGCAGGGTGTACTACAAGATGGGGGATTACATAAGGGCCGGGGAGATGTACAGGAAAGCATTAAGAATAGATTCCACCCTCGTGGAGGCCCACTTCGGACTTGGGCTCGTGTATTCCAAGCAGGAGAACATCGGGATGTCTATAGAGGAGTTCGAAAGGACACTTAAGCTTAAACCTGACCATAAGATGGCCCTCTCGAACTTGGCCCTGAGGTACCTGGCGAAGGGGGAGGTTGCCGAGGCTATAAATAGATGTAAGCGTGCCTTAGAGATAGACCCTAAGTACGGCCACGCATATTTCGTCCTGGGCCTGGCCCACTTGGAAGGTGGAGACCTGACGAAGGCGGAGGAGGCGTTGGAGGAGGCGGTGAAGCTCGATCCTAAGGACGTAAATGCCATCTTCAACTTAGGCATCGCCTACATGAAGGAAGGGAAAACCGAGGAGGCCATCGGGCAGTTCAGGAGGGCGATAGAGCTTGACCCTTACTATTCCCAGGCACATTACAGGCTCGGAACCCTGCTTATGAGGATGGGGAAGGTGGAAGAGGGAAGGAGGGAGATGGAGCGTTTCAGGGAGATATCGAAGTACGAGGGGGAGGTAAGCAATCTTAGGTTCGTCCTGTACGTAAATCCCGTGCCCATGACGAATAAGGAGAGGGCAGCCGGACATTACAAGCTGGGGCTTGTATACGAAAGATGGGGAAGGTACGACAAGGCCCTCAGAGAGTTCGAAAGGGCCGTGGAGGCGGATTCCTCTCTGGCCCAGGCCCACTTCGAGGCCGGGGAGATGTGTCTCAGGCTCGGGAGGCCGGAGGATGCTACAAGGTGGTTCAAGAGGGCGCTAAAGTTGGAGCCCGGCTCCGCTTCTGCCCACTACAACCTCGGCCTCGCCTATACGAAACGGGGCTTGTACCTCGATGCAGTAGAGGAGTACAAAAGGGCCATAGAGATCGATCCCGGACATGTTTCGGCACACTTCAACCTGGGAGGGGTCTACATGCTCCTCGGAAGGTTGGAGGAGGCAGCAGAGCAGTTCAGGGAGGTTATAAGGCTGGACCCTGATAGGGAGCTTGCCCATAGGTACCTCGGGAGGATATACCTGAAGCAGGGCAAGGAAGAAGAGGGCAGGAGGGAGTTGGAGACGGCGGACAGGTTGAAGAAAGCGAGGAGATAGGGTTGTGGATTTGGCTGCGGAGAGGTTGCCGTGCGAGGAGGCTATAAGATGAAGGCGAAGGGTATACTCTTGATAGGGATCTTCGGAGGGATCTTCGGATGTGCGAGGCAGAAGGAGGTCGTGGTTGCGGAGGTCATGGGGAGCAGGATAACCCAAGAGGATGTAAGGGAGCTTGCGCAGAAGCTTCCCTCCCTCGACAAGCGTGGACTCCTTTGGACTTTGATAGATAGGGAGATATTGATCCACGAGGCGAGGGCAAGGGGGCTGGACAGGGACCCGGAGATATTGGAAAGGATCGAGAAGATAAAGAGGGTGGAGATGAACAGGCTCCTGAGGAAGAAGCTGTCTGAAAGGATAAAGGTCTCGGAGGATGAGGCAAAAAGGTACTACGAGGAGAAGGGCCTCTCCTCCAGGCAGGAGGCGAGGGCGAGGCACATTATGGTGAGGACGGAGGAGGAGGCGGAGGAGATATTGAAGAAGCTTAAGCAGGGGGAAGACTTCGCCGAACTTGCTAAGAAGTACTCCTTGGACAGGGCCAGCGCTGAGAAGGGGGGGGACCTGGGTTGGTGGAGGGAGGGGGAGGTGATCGGCCCCACAGCCAGGAAGATTTTCTCCATGAAGGTGGGGGAGATATCCGAACCCTTCAAGGACCCTCAGGGCTACTACCACATAATAGAGGTTTTGGAGAAGCGGCCCATAGGGTTCGAGAGGCAGAAGAAGCTTATAGTAAACAGGATAAAGGCCGAGAAGATACCCAAGGTATACAGGGATTACATGGAAGGGCTTAAGAAAGAAATAGGGCTCGAGGTAGAACCTGGGATCGTGGACTCGCTCCTCTCCCTCTTCTCCGAGCTTGGGTGGAAGGTCGAGGGACTCGACGATGATAGGGTGGTGTTGAGGTACGAGGGAGGGGAGGCCCACCTTAAGGACTACATCTCGTGGCTCAGAGGGTTGAGGCCGAAACCCTCCAATCTTATGGACAGCCTATGGGTGGCGAGGTCGCTGGACACATTTGCCGTGGACTGGGTCCTCGTGCCCTACGCAGCTAAGAAGGAGGGCATTGAAAGGTCGGAATGGCTCAAAGGATACCTCGATAAGAAGTTGAAGGAGATGATGGCCGAGAAGCTGAAGAGGACGGAAGTCGACGATAAGCTAATAACGCCCGATGTCATGAGGGAGTTCTACGATAAGTACAAAGAACTTTACTACTTAAAGCCTCCCCAGGCATCTATAAATGCCGTGAGGCTGGACAGCCTTAGGTGGGCCGAGGAGGCCTTGGAAAGGATAAAGGCCGGGGAGGATGTGGAGGACATAGCCCGGGATTATCCCCTCTTCCACGGCAGGTATCAAAATTGGGGAAAGTTCGATCTTATACTCTCCGAGGAGGATATAAGGAAGAAGGAATGGTTGCCCTACATAGAGTTGGTGAAGAAGATGAAGGTTGGCGAGGTGGGGGGGCCGATAAAGCTTCTGTTCCCCACCCGGGGCGGGGAGGTGCTCACGGCCTACGTCGCCTTCAAGGTCGTGGGGAAAGAACCCGAGGGCTTCTATCCCTTGAACACGCCTTGGGTCCAAAGGAGCGTGAGGCTCAGGCTGAAATTGGCGAAGAAGGATGAGCTTAAGAAGCTCTACAAGGATTGGATGGTCGGTCTTAGAGCTAAGTATAAGGAAGATATAAAAGTATACGAAGATAAGCTCGAGAGCTTGGAGCTTCCACGGCATGCTGAGGGAACGTAGGATGCTGAGGAGGGTCCTGATCGTTATAGCGGCCTTGGCCGTGGCTTCGGCCTCCTACTTAGCGGTCCGCAGGGCGAGGGAGAGGAGGCTCAAGGAGCTGTTCTCCGGTCCTTGTAGGACGGTGGTAGGGAATGTCGGGTTCTATCCCCGTTGTGGATACGACCTCAGGGAGTACGAGGCCTATGAGGAGGTCGGGCCGGTCCCGGAGCTTTTCCTCAGGAGGCCGAGGCTACGTTTAAAATGGGTAGAAGATGTGGTCACCGGAGCGAGCATGCCCGTGGAGGACAGGCTGAGGTGGAGGAGCGTATACAGGGACAGGGCGTTTTCGAAGGTGCTGAGGGTTACGTACCCCCAGGAAGGTGCCCTGTTCCCCCTCAACTTCTGCGAGCCTTCGGTGGAGTGGGAGGACGAGGTGAACGAGGTCTGGCAGGTGGAAGTGGGGGTACGGGGTACATCCGAAAGGTGGAGCTTCTTCACCCAGAAGAAGATGTGGTGGTTCCCTAAGAAGCTATGGAGGAAGCTCAAGGAACGCCCGGGCAGGGTGCTCTGGCTCAGGGTGAAGGGGACGAGGAAGGGAGGGGAGGTCCACGCATCCCCCGAGGTCTTCTTCGAGATATCCCCGGATTCCGTCGACGACTACGTCATATACAGGTTCGTGGCCCCGCAGTTCCAGACCATAGAGACCCCCGATATGTACATAAGGGAAATAAGCTCCTTCGAGACCAGACCTTTCCTCCTGGCAAGGGGGAAGTACTGCTTCAGTTGTCATACCTTCTCCTCGAAGGATGGAACCTCGGGTATGATGTCCATAAAGGTATACTTCATGGCCACAGGGGGGGCACCCCTCAGCTCCTTGGGGGTCCTGGAGCTTTCCTCCGGGAGGGCTTACAAGGTCAAGGTCCCCTATCCCAAGGGGTTCACATATATGGCATGGGACCCGGAGGGAGGGAAGCTGGCCATAGCGGTCAGGGAGAGCTTCATATCCTCCACCCCCATAATCCACGAGACCCAGGAGCTCAGGTTCGACTCCTCGGACATAGCGGTGTACGAACCTTCCAAAGGGACGTTCCACCTACTGCCCGGGGCGGATTCCCCCGAATATGTGGAGAACTTCCCGGCCTGGAGCCCGGACGGAAGGAAGCTCCTCTTTTCGAGGACGAGGCCGGGGGTGAGCGCGAGGCTCGTCAGATACGACGTGTACGCTTTGGATTACAACGACGGGAAGGGGGGGACTCCAGTCCCCATCCCGGGGGCGTCCCACAACGGCAGGAGCAACTATTTTGCGAGGTACTCCCCTGACGGAAGGTGGATCTCCTTCTGCATGGCGGACCAGGGATCTTTGATAGAATCCTCGAGCGACATATACCTGATACCAGGGGACCTTAAGGGTCCTCCACATCGCCTGGAGAGCAATGCGGACTACGCTGCGGATTCCTGGCACAGTTGGTCGTCCAACTCTAAGTGGCTCGTCTTCGCCAGCAAGAGGGAGGACGGGATATACGCAAGGCTCTACTTCACCCACATAGACGAGGAAGGAAGGGCATCCCCCCCCGTTCGCCTTCCGGTGAAGGGGGAGATCACCAAGAGCTTCAACATACCGGAGTTACTGTCGGATGCCTCCAGGCTTAAGGAGAGGAAGCTGTTCGATGCCTTCAAGCTCGAGGCACCGGCCGTATCCGTGAAGGGAGAGTGATGTTGAGGAGGTTCTGGCCCCTGATCCTCGCCTTCGTAGTCATAGCCTCGTTCCTTCCGTCTCTGAACTCCCCCACTTCGGTAAGTTCCAGGAACATATTGGACCTGCCCATCCTTTCCTGTTGGAAGAACTTTCCCATAATCTTCTCTGAGGACTTCCTCATGTTCACCGAGGGCCAGTTCAGGCCCCTGAGCTATGCTTTTCTGGCATCGATCGGGACGCTGGTAGGGCCTGAAAGGAATTGGTTCTGGCATCTGTTGTTCATCTCGGTGCATTGGCTCAACGCCTTCCTCATCTTCCTTTTGGCCGGGAGGCTCTCGGGGAGGTGGTGGGTAGGAGCGTTGTCCTCCCTGGCCTTCGCCCTGCATCCTGTGGCCTCCGTCGTGGTCGGGGATGCGAATTATTTCCATTACACCTTGGGGCTCACCTTCTTCTTGGCATCGCTTTTAAGCTACATCGAGGGAAGGAGCATATTAAGCTTGGCGACTTTCGTCCTCGGAGCTTTCACATCGAAGGTGGTGTTCTCGCTTCCAGTGGTGATATTCGCCTACGAGCTACTTTACAGGGGTTCTGGGACCAGGGCCCTGGCCAAGGTCCTGCCCTTTGTGGCCATCTCCCTTGCCGTCTCCCCGCTATGGTGGACGTACAAGCCTCATCCCCTTCACTATAGATACATAAAGTTTCCCAAGGGTGCTGGATGGTACAGCTTCTTTTCGGTGGTGGGAGCTTCTGGTTGGCACATCGTGGGGCTCATCTTGGGATGGAAGGTTCCCGTCGTCCTGCACGAGGTGGTGGGAAAGGTGTTCAGCCCTCTTGCTCCGAAGTTCCTTGTGTGGTCCATGGCGGACCTCGGGCTTTTTGCCTTGGCATCCCTTGCCCTCAGGAGGGGATGGTGGGGAGGGCTCGGGATGTTCCTCGCCTTCGGGGCCATGCTCCCATTTGCCTCATCCAAGTGGAACGGCGTTATAAACTTCGTCGATTGGTCCTACCTCTACTTCCCCTCGGCAGGGCTTGCCCTGGTGTTGGGGGGGCTGGCGGGTTCCCTTGCCCACAGTAGGAAGGTGCTCATAGCTCTGGGAGGCCTAATACTTTTTTACGGCGTCAAGCAGACCATGTTGAACGATCGTCGTCGCTCCAGGCCAAGGTACTGGAGGCAGGTGCTGAAGCTTAATCCCGAAAGCGAGATAGCATCTTTGGAGCTCGGGAGGGCCCTTCTGGACAGAGGGGACGTGGAAGGGGCCCTGAAGTACCTTTTCTCCCCTCCGGTGAAGCGGATATCGGATTCATGTCTCGAGATGGTAAGGTACTATGCCAGGGCCGGGGAGTACGTCGGGGGTGCCGTCCACCTCAGGATGGCCGGCCACAGGATGGAGGGGTTGCTATACCAAGACTACGAGACCGCAGCTGCGGACCTCTTCTACGGCGCCGGCGCCCTCGACTATGCGGAGGAGGTCCTCGGGAGGTGCATCAAGGCCAACCCTTACAACTTGGAGGCCATGGGGAAGCTTGCAGAGGTGTGGATCGCTAAGGGGTACGTGAGGGCAGCTGAGAAGCTGTGCGCAAGGATGGAACACATAGCCCCCAGGTCGGCGAGGAGGGTCCGAAAGCTTTTGGCCCGGAGGAAGGCAGGATACAGACCTGTGGTCCGACCGTTGGGACCTTGGTGGTTGAGGTACGTGACGGAGGGAACAGCGGAAGATAGGATGAGGGAGGAGATTATAGAGGCTGCCGAGAGGTTGGAGAAGGACCCCGTAGTCAAGCTCCAGGCAGCTATATACCTGGCATGGGAGGGGAGGTACGACGATGCCCTTTCCATGCTCGATTTCGTCACGAGCTCCCTCCCATCGTTCGCACATGGCTGGGCGGTGAAGTCGTGGGTCGCAATGAAGAAGGGACTTATGATGGAGGCGGAGGTTTCGGGGGTCAGGGCCCTCGAGCTCGACCCCGAAAGCCCTACCGTCCATATAGTCATGGGCATGCTCAGGGCCAGGCAGGGGGATGTGGACAGAGCCATAGCACATTACAGGAGGGCGCTGGCGGCCGATGAAAATAATTGTCTTGCTTACAATAACTTAGGAAATCTGCTCATGCGTAAGGGGAAGTTGAAGGAGGCGGTCGTAAACTACATGAAGGCCTTGAGGATAAATCCGGACTTCGCTGATGCCCACAACAACTTGGGCATAGCCTTAGCGAGGCAGGGAATGGTGGACAGGGCCAAGGAGCATTTTTTGGAGGCCTTGAGGATAAGGCCGGACTATGTAGAGGCTTACAATAACCTCGGCCTTGCCCTATCTGAGGAGGGGAGGATGGATGAGGCTGTGGAGTGTTTCAGGGAGGCCTTGAGGATAAGGCCGGATTACGAAATGGCCTTCGAGAACCTCATCACCGTCCTCATAAAGCTTGGAAGGTTCGGGGAGGCCGAGCAGGAACTCGAGGGGAGGTTGAAGTTGAGGCCCGAGGATGTAAGGTCGATGATCAGCCTCGCATGGCTGCTATCGACGTGCCCGGACCCCAAGCTCAGGGACGGAGGGAGGGCCGTGGAGTTGGCCGAGGAGGTGTGCTTCAGGAAGGGCTACAGGGATGCGAGGGCCTTGGACGTCCTGGCAGCGGCGTACGCTGAGGAGGGAAGGTTCGAGGAGGCTGTAAAGGTCGCAAGGAGGGCCGCAAGGCTCGCCTTCTCCTCAGGTATGGGTAGTTTGGCCGAGCAGATATCGGAAAGGCTCAAGCTCTATATGAAGCACAGGGCTTACCATCTGGGACGATGATGTTTTTGGTTGTATCGCTTGCAATTTGGTCCGGAACGAGGGCGGAGGTCGAAGTTGTGAGGGATTACAAGGGATGGGGGTGGACCTCGTACGTCATGTCCAACGGGCTCGTCAGGTTGGCCGTCGTTCCGGAGATAGGCGGTAGGGTGATGGAATACAGCCTCGGAGGGCACAATTTTATCTACGTCAACCCCCGTGAGCTCGGCAGGACTTATATCCCTTCCGAGGATTCCCCCTGGCACAACTTCGGGGGGTACAAGGTGTGGCCCGCCCCTCAGGCAGAATGGATCGTGGGGGGCGGTGGATGGCCACCCCCTCCGAACCTGGACTTCGGGAGGTATTCGTGCGAGGTCTGCGTGGATTCTCCAGACTCCTCGGTCGTCTTCCTGGAAAGCCCGGTCGAGACCCTGGACCGGTGGAAATGTAGGGGCCTGAGATTCAAAAGGCGCATAGCCATCTACCGTGGGTCTACCAGGGTCAGGGTCGAACAGACGATGGAGAACTGCGGGAAGGAGGTGGTCAGGTGGAGCGTGTGGGATGTGACCCAGGTCGTGGGGTGCCACCCGGGGAGGGAGGACTACGGAAGCTTCTGGGTCTACTTCCCGATAAAGGGCAGCAGGTTCGGAGGTAGGGGTTACTACGTGATGATGGGGGAGGAGGAGGACCCCCAGTGGAAGGCGAAGGTTGCGAAGGGGATCTCGGCCGTGCAGTACCTCCACCACGGAGGGAAGATAGGTGCGGATTCGGATGAGGGATGGATATGCTACGTGGACGAGAGGGATGGATACGCCTATATAAAGACCTTCGAGCACTTTCCCGGGAAGGTCTACCCCGACAGCGGCGCTTCGGTGGAGGTGTTCACATCCTCCGGGCTGCCGTACGTTGAGGTGGAGGTCCTAAGCCCTCTGGTGGAGCTCGCACCGGGCGGGTCTTACACCTTCGTCGAGGATTGGTATGCGACGAGGTGCAGAGGGCCGATATTGAGGGCGAACAGGGCCGGGGTCGTAAGGCGGAAGCTCAGGGTGGAGGCGAAGGGAGGGGTGGTAGGTTTGGAGGGGGAGTACGGGGTCTTCCACAGCGGCAGGGTGGAGGTGATCTTCGAAGGTACGGAAGGTAGAAGTGTAGTTGGAAGTTACGAGGTCTCACCCCTCGAAACTTTCGTGCTTAAGGCCAGCTTCTCTCCACCGCCCGGGGCCGAGAGGGTGGTGCTTCAACTCTACGACAGGAGGGGGAAACCCATCGGCATCCTGGATTCCCTTACGATAAGGTAAGCTACACGGTCCTTCCGAACTTGACCACCCTGTAGATCCCCTCCCCTTCCTTTAGGATGTAGAGCCTGTCGGCCTTCAGATCCCTGAACTCTTCTACGAGCCCGCTCGGCCACCTTATCCTGACGAGATCTGCTTTGTCGTTCTTTCCAAGGCCGAAGTGTACCCTTATGTCGTTCCCGCAGAGGAAGCTGGAACCCATGTACACCTCCCGCATCTGGGTGAGGCCTCCAGCCGTCACCCATATGCGTGCGCCTATCCCGTCCCTGTTGCTCCTCGTTCCCACCGTGCGGAACTTTATCCAGTGGTTCCTGTTTCCACCTTCGTTGCGGAGGAGCGTGGGGCGGTCCCCCATGTTTAAGACCAGCACATCTATGTCGCCGTCGTTGTCGTAATCCCCGAAGGTCGCCCCCCTGCTCACCTTCTTTATCTGCATCCCAGGTCCTGCCACTTCGGTCACCTCGGTGAAAGTGCCGTCGCGGTTGTTGTGATAAAGTTGGTTGCGCTCCTCGTAGGTCATCCCGAAGTTGTACTGGTCCACCTGGGGGTAGACGTGCCCCGTGGCCACGAAGAGGTCCTTCCAACCGTCGTTGTCGTAGTCAAGGAATTCCGTCCCCCAGGAGACGAAGGGGAGGCTCGGAGCCCCGAGGCCGGACTGGAAAGTGACGTCCGTGAAGAAGCCGTCCCCGTCGTTCCTGTAGAGGGTGTTGTTGTCGTCCGAGAAGTTGGTGACGAAGAGGTCCAGGTCCCCGTCGTTGTCGTAGTCCCCGAAGACGGCGCCCATGCCCGCCTGCTCCCTTCCGTCCTCGCTGTACGCCACCCCAGCCTCGAGCCCTACCTCCGTGAAGGTGCCATCCCCGTTGTTTCGGTACAGGTAGTTGGGCACGGAGTCGTTGGCTATGTATATATCCAGGTCCCCGTCGTTGTCGTAGTCCGCGAAGAGCACAGCGAATCCGTATCCTTTAAGTCGATCTGTAAGGCCAGCTTCCGTCGTGAAGTCCGTGAAAGTCCCATCGCCGTTGTTCCTGTAGAACACGTCCTCGGCCCCCTCCAATCCTCTGGGACCTGCCATAACTTCTATGCCACGCCAGACGTTCACCTTCCTATATTTCTCCAGGTTATTTACGTCGAAGTTCACATAGTTCGCCACGTACAGGTCCAGGTCCCCGTCGCCGTCGTAATCCCCCCAAGCGGTCCCCGTGCTCCACCTCGGGTCACCGACCCCGGCTTCTTCCGTGACATCTGTGAAGGTCCCGTCCCCGTTGTTGTGATAGAGGACGTTCGGCCCGAAGTTCGCGACGTATATGTCGGTGTACCCGTCGTTGTCGTAATCGGCGGCTGTGCATCCCATCCCCCAATGAGCGTCACCTACCCCGGCCTCTTCGGTGACTTCGGCGAACGTGCCGTCGCCGTTGTTTCGGTAGAGGACGTTGCGAGGTTCTTCGCCTGGGGGAAACCCCTCCAACCTGGAGCCGTTGACTATGTAGATGTCCATCCACCCATCGTCGTCGTAATCCAAGAAGGTGGCTGCCCCTCCTCCCTT
>Ga0180302_10001832_pt1 | contig 10222 bp, 6 predicted proteins | sample GuaBasSediGuay17_FD_121794 | JGI IMG/M metagenome (GOLD analysis project Ga0180302, IMG submission 121794) | Subseafloor sediment microbial communities from Guaymas Basin, Gulf of California, Mexico - Guay17, Core 4571-4, 12-15 cm | ecosystem: Environmental > Aquatic > Marine > Hydrothermal... | reverse complement strand
TTGCTCATGCTCGTGGAGGAGCGTAGGAAACCATCGAGGAGGTCCATCAGGCCGTTCTCTAACGTGAGGTCATGGGGGATAATCGCTCGTTATGGGCTGACGAGCGCATTGATAGGGCTTGGGGCTGGCCTGGTGATCCCCTGGTTTTCCTATTTCTTCTGGAAGCGCTTCCAAGCATCTTATAGCACGATAAGCGCCCTCTTCGCCATAACATCTCTCGTAACGGGCATAGGCTTCACGTTAGCCCCGAAGCTATCCGGCTTACTTGGCCCCGTCAAGGCCGTAGCCCTCACCCAGGGCCTCTCCATAGCTATCTTAGTGCTCCTCGGGAGCTGCTACTGGTTCCCCCTGGCCTGCGTGCTGTACGTGATGAGGAACCTCTTGATGAACGTGTGCAATCCCATAGCCTCGGCCTTCCTCCTAGGCCTCGTCGATGAGGATGAGCGAGCATCTGCCAACAGCATCTGGATAACATGTTGGAACGTGCCGAACGCCCTGAGCAGGCAGCTGGCTGGCTTCCTCATAAAACGGTATTCTTTTGAGGCCCCGTTCTTCCTATGTGCTGCTCTTTACTCCGCATCCACCTCCCTATTCTACGTCTTCTTCAGGCGCCTCGGGCCGGAGAAGCCAAGGCCTACCACGTAGATTTCCGAGCTCTCTGGCCTGCTGGCCTTGGGCTTGAACAGCCTAGAGGACCGGAACGAGCGCCTCATGGCCTTTAGGAAAGCGGGGAGCATGGCGCCTTGAGAGGCCTTTATGAGCGCTCTGCCCCCGGGCCTCAGCACCTCCCTGGCCACTTCGAGAGCTCTCTCCGCCAGCCCCATCTGCCTAGCGTGATCGAGTTCCCTCACGCCCGTGGAGCTGGGGGCCATGTCCGAGAGGAGGACGTCGGCTCTCCCCGGGAGCTCCGCCCTTATGCGCTCGGGGGCCTCGGCCTCCATGACATCGAGGAGCAGGACCCTCACGTTCTCAAGGCCGAGGGGCTTAACGGGCTTCACATCGATGCCGAGCACGAAGCCATCTGTTCCGACGATCTCGCTGGCGGCCTGAAGCCATCCCCCCGGCGCACATCCCAGATCAACGACGATATCCCCCGGCCTTATCAGGTGGAAGCGCTCGACGGCTTCGAGGAGCTTGAAGACGGCCCTTGAGCGATAGCCCCTCTCTTTTGCAAGTTTATAATAATGATCTCCTCGAGCTCTCCACGTCAAGCCCTACTGCCTTCCCCCTTCCCAGGGTCCTTTGGGGCCGTCCTGATCACCCACCGGGTCAGCTTCTCACACCTGACCGGGTCCACTATACCGCCCGGCGAGCACCTGAAGTTATCCGGGCAGGCGAAGCACGGGCAGCCCATTATGGAATCTATGGATATCTTCCTCACCCTAGCAAATAGCCTATAGGTCCAACGGCCATTGTGGAGTTCCTTCTTCCTAGTTATGAGCCCTCTCCTCTCCAGCCTTATGGCTATACGTGAGCCCTCCCTGCTCGTGGCCCCCAGGCGCCTCCACAGCTCGGATTGGAGGATGCCCTCCTCGCCGGCATCGATTATGAGCTTCAAGGCCCTCTGGTAAATGCTCTCCGACTTGGCCATCACGCAGCCCGTGCTCAGCTCCCTTATAAAAGCAACTCGCCTATCGGAAAGCTTTATTGAGCGAGGGGCGCCCTCAATCCGGTGGCGATGGTGGAAGTAGATAGGTTCGATCTCCCGGCCGAAGAACACCCAGATAAGTGGTACAACATATTGCCCGACCTCCCCGAGCCATTACCGAGGCACAAGGACCCGCCCGAGGGGCCATCCAGGCTTGAGTTCATCAGCAGGGTGCTCGTGAAGGCGTGCCTGGCCCAAGAGTTCTCCGATCAGAGATGGGTCCCTATACCGGACGGACTCCTCGAACTCTACATCCATGCCGGCAGGCCCAGGCCCCTCTACAGGGCCAGGAGGCTTGAGGAGCGCCTCGGGCTGAAGCACGTCCGCCTCTACTACAAGCGGGAGGACCTCTCGCCCACGGGCTCGCACAAGGTGAACACGGCCCTCGCCCAGTGCTACTACGCTGCCGAGGAGGGGTTCGAGGGGGTCGTTACGGAGACGGGCGCAGGCCAGTGGGGGACGGCCCTCTCCTATGCGGCCAGGCTGATGGGCCTCAAGTGCGTGGTCTTCTGGGTGCGCTCCGTTTACGAGTGGAAGGTGGATAGGCGTACCCTAATGCGCCTCTACGGAGCAGAGGTCCATGCCTCCCCGAGCGATATCACGGAGTTCGGGCGAAGCATAAGGGCGCAGAACCCCGATCACCCCGGCTCGCTCGGCATAGCAATATCGGAGGGCCTCGAATACGCCGATAAGCACGAGGGCTTCGTCTACTGCCTGGGCTCCGTTTTGAACCACGTGCTCATGCACCAGACCGTGATAGGCCTTGAGACCATGAGGCAGTTCGAGCTCGCCGACGACGAGCCCGACCTCATGGTGGGCTGCCTGGGCGGGGGCTCTAACTTCGGGGGCTTCATCCTCCCCTTCGCTGGCGAGGTGCTGAAGGGCAAGAGGGAGTGCGAGTTCTTGGCTGCGCAATCTTGGGCGGCCCCGAACCTCATAAAGGGCGAGTATCGCTACGATTTCGCAGACGTGGCCGAGTTCACGCCCCTGCTCAAGATGTACACCCTCGGCCACAAGGTGGAGATGCCGCCTATTAGGGCCGATGGGCTGAGGTATCACGGCGCAGCCCCCATAATGAGCTACCTGCGCCACAAGGGCCTGTTGAAGGCCGTGGCCTACGCCATAGACGAGCGGGAGGTATTCGAGGCGGCCAGGCTGTTCGTGGAGACGGAGGGATGGCTCCCGGCGCCCGAGTCGAGCTACGCCATAAGGGCCGCCATAGACAAGGCGCTGGAGTTCGAGAAGAAAGGAGAAGAAAAGGTCATAGCCATGAACATAAGCGGGCACGGCTTCCTCGACCTATTCGCCTACAGAGAAAAACTATTTGGGGCATAAAAAGACAGGAGGAACCTTGACGGCCCTCCTCCTTCTCCATATGAAGGCTCCGGCAGCGACAGCGGCGATGGCGGCGCCCACGCCTACCGCCACGTACGGGCTCATCGCAGGCCCAGGTCCCGGCCCCACGCCCCTATTGTCTATGGTGAAGTACCCGATCTCCTCCTGTACGATGTACTTGCCATCAGATACCACGAGCCTTATCATGGCCTTGTCCGTGTACTCCGTCCCCACGGGGCTTTCAGGCCTCGTATCCCACTTGACGCTAGCGCCCTTGACGGAGTACGCAAGAGCGTCCCATGTCTCGCCCCCGTCCAAGCTCACGTATACATCCGTTACGTGCTCCTCGTCCTTGTTCTCATCCTCTATCGACCATACGACGTCCACAACGTCGCTGAGCGTCGATCCGGGCGTTGGCCTTTCGAGCGTTACCACCGGCTTGAAGTAGTTGTGCACGTATATCGTTATACGGGCCTCGTAGATTATGTTCGTGTAGGTGAAGGCCCTTGAGATTATGTAGGTCAGCCCATTGCGCCTCGTTATATGCGTGTCTATGCACGCCTCGGTACCGTTAGCTACTATTCTTCCCCCCCTCAACGTGCTGGTGAGCACGTACACCCAGATGCCCGTTACGTTTATCTTGTTCTCGTCGGCCCCGGCCCACCATATATCTATCCCTATGGTGTACGTCCCCGTGAGCGGGCACGGGAACGAGCCTCTCTGGGGGTTATTGTGGTAGTACCTCGTGGTCTTCCATCCCGTGAGGCTGTTCTCGTACGTGTGGCTCACGCCCGGCTCCCATACGAAGACATCTATCTCCGTGTCGTAGTACGTCTTGTTCCAGCCGACCTCCACGTAGGCAAGCTGGCCCTTAGTGAAGTTCTGGTAGGCGTAGAGCTCGCACTCGTGCCAGAACTCATACCAGCCCTCCTTCACCTTCCCACGGTACTTGAGCCACGTGAGGTTATAGTGGCCGCCGTAGGCCCTGAGCTCCACGGCCTTTATGCTGAAGCCGGGGAGCTGGGACATCATGACCTGATCCCAGGCAACGCTCACCGTCGCATGAGGACCTTTTAGGTGATCTCCTTCCTCTATCGACCATGTTGGCGTCGAGCTCGGGACGCTCTTCGTGAGGTAGCAGACGGATATCGTTATGGGCTCCGGGAACACCTCGTTCCCAAAGCCCATCGTCTGGATGACTATGTAGTAGATGCCGGAACCCCATATCGGCATGATGAGGAACTGCCCTCTCGGCATGGTGGTCGTCCCGACCCAGCCCCTACCACGTATCAGCCACGTCATGTTCGACATGCCGACTAGCTGGCCCGTCTCGTTCATCACCCAGACGCCTATGAAGGTGTCCTCCTGGATCCATTCCACCTTCACGGCCAGGTACCTAGCGTCGGGATCGGGCACCTTGATCGGGTAGAGCCTGAAATCTGAGGCAAGCGGGTAGTAGTACATATCGTGTTGGCCGTAAACGGCCCAGGGCTCATAGGTCTCGCCTAAGATGCGGTTGCCGAAGGTGAGCCAATCCGGCCCCTTGGGCACGTCGTCGTGGACCACCACGCAGATGGGCATGATGGCTTTCCCAGAGCCCTTCCTGAACTCTATGAAGGCTGCGAAGACGCCCGGCATGGCATCATCTGGCACGTTTACGGTTACCCTCCAGTTCATCGGGTTTATCTGCGTTATGGTAGCCCAATCCCAGGGCTGCTTCTTGAAGAGCAAGATGGTGAGCTTCAGCTCTATGCCGGGCCAGGGCCTCAAAGGCCCTGTCTCGGGGCCGGTGTCGTGGAAGAATATGGTCGGCCCACGCCACGTCCCGGTCGGGTCGTAGCGGTGGAACTTACGGCCAGGGTAGCTCACGTACATGATGAGGACGTTCCCGCCGAGGTGGCAGGAGGATATCCTCCTCACCTCGCCCGGGGCGCCTGGCTTCGTGCCGGGCATGTCGATGACGCCGTTCAGGTTAACGTCCTCCCAGTCGTGGAGGAAGACGTAGGGATACCTCTTCTGCTCAAGCCTGTAGAACTTCATGAACACATCCCTATCATATGTTACGGCGAGGACTGCGTAATCGGCTTGATAGAAGTAGTTCTCCATGTAATCTTCGCCAAGTATCTCCGTGAGGACGAAGGGCGTATAGACCCGGCCCTCCGTGCTCCCGAGTTCAAATGTCCTCTTGTCCCATAACGCATAGTGGTAGGCCGTCGCATTGTCTATCGCCTGCCCGGTGGGCGTTATGGCATAGACGGTGGCGGAGCAGGTCTCCCCGGCTCTGGTCCAGAAGTAGAGGGCCGTGTCGTAGAGGGTGGACACGAGGCCTGGGTGCTGCGTGAGCTCTTTGCCATGCCAATCGGCAGGTATCTGACCATCTGAGCCCCACCAGAACAAGAAGGGCTTGTTCAGCACCGAGGCTGCCTCTCTGAATGCCTGGGATGAGTAGGCCAGGACTATGGGCTCCCCTTCGAGCTCGTCTAGACCGAGAGCCGCTGCCACGGCTCTGTAGGCATTTATCTTACCGCTCCCCTGCGTGAGGCTATCGTAGCCTAGATCATCGGCCGTGGACTTTATGATGTACTTCACCACGTCCGGCGTCGGCTTCCTCCCGTGGGCCTGCCTGTAGGCCTGCATGACTAAGGCGCACACGCCTGCTGCTAGCGGGCACGACATGCTCGTCCCGCCGAACCAGCCCCAGCAGTTCCACTGATTGGCTATGGCGAAGCGTGCTTCCTTCATCAGCGGGTAGGAGGAGAAGCCATAGGCCCCGAGGGTGGCCACATCGGGCTTCGGGTATCCTATCTGGCTAGGCCCACGGGACGTCCAGCTCACAAGCTCGTCGGCTGGCTGAGGACGGCCATAATCCGGCTCCCAGACGTGGAAGGAAGTGGTCGCCCCTACCGTGAGGGCTGCCGGGGAAACGGACGGAGCTCCCACCGTTATGTAGCCGGAGCCCTCGTTCCCTGCGCTGACCACGAAGAGCGTGCCCGGATAGTCCGGGTAGGTGAAGCCCGGCACGGAGAGGAGGTCGATCATGAGCTCCGTGAGGTAGAAGCCCTGGGTGGAGTTGGACTCGATATCGAAGTAGACATAGCCCCAGGAGTTGCTCACTATATCGGCTTTATGCTTCCCGCTATACCTGAAGTAAATGAACGGCAGACCCCACTCTTGGTTGTGCAAGGGGTCGTAGAAATCCCAGCCACAGGCCCAGAGCCAGCTTATCCACATCCTTACCCTGGTGAAGGCTAGGACGGACATCACATCGGCGCCCCTGGCCATGCCGTACAAGATGTAGGAGGTCCCGTTCTGGAAGACGTCGTAGCCTACCTCGCCTCTCCCAGCGGCGGAGGTGGCGCAAGCCGTCCCGTGGTATACCCAATCGTAGACGATGCCTATGATGTTCCCAGAGGGATCGATGCCCTTTATCAGCCTTGGGTAGCTGAGCTTGGGGAGGAAGTAGCCCCAAACGGTGCCCAGCACGCCTGCGGAGACATCGTAGAAGCCATCGCCGTTTATGTCCCTCGCAAGTATCTCACTGTTGCCCTCGGGGTCGCCCCAGTAGTGGGGCTCCTCGTCCGTGATGTCCCAGTCGGGCAGCTTGTTGAACTCCACCGTGCTTATGTCGAGGCCCTTACGGACGCAGCTCGGGAGGCCTACATCCTCGTTCAGCTTGGCCGTCAGCCAGAGGCTCGTATCGAAATCTATGTAGAGCGTATCGTACACGTGCGGGACCTTGCTATCTACCACGACGCAGAGGTAGACCTGGTTTATGTAGCCTATGTTATCTCCAGCTGGCCCGTGCTCGAAGAGGATACCGAACTTGTAATCGCCCGATTTGCTCTCTATATCACCTACGTATATGTCCCTCAGGGGCGGGAGCTTCGTGAAATCCACGAAGTAATACTTCTTATCTGTCCTCAGGTAATAGCCTCCCCAGTACACCCAGTAATATGGCCTTGAGCTTATGGGCAAGAAGCCGTCTGGCGTCTTCCTGAAGGTATAGTTCGTCAGGGCGACGCAGAGGGCGCCCGCATCGAATACCGTTGGGTAGCCATAGATGTCCCTATCTATCTTCGTCCTCAGATCGTAAGCTGCGTAATCAACGCCCGTGTCAAAGATGCAGATGGTTATGCCAGAGCCGTTTATGCCGAAGACCTCCTCTACCTTATCGACCTTCATCAGCGCCCTAGCCCTGAAGTTCATGGGCTCCACGCCCATCTCGCACATCCTGCGCACGAATTCCTCCTCACGCTTGACGAGGGCTTTCCAATCGATCTTTATGTCCTCCACGATCCTGCCCACGCCCTTGATGTTCAGGATGGCCCTCAGGTCCTTGGGGGACGGGATGGCCCCCACCACCATGTAGCCGACGCCCAGGTCGGCCACGCAGTAGATGTCCATGTGCCTGGAGAGCTCGTAAAGATCGACGGACTTGCTCGTGAAGACGGCCACATCTACCTTCCCGTCCCTGACGACCACGTTGGCCGGGAGAACGCCTTTCTCCATGTAGTCCCTGAGGACCTTGGATATCCTGCCCCCGCTGGGCGTGAAGAGCATCTTAGCAGCTATCTCGGCCCTGGCGTAGAGATCAGGACGATCGTCCAGAGGGCTGGTCTCCCCCGGCATCATGGCCTCCGCAGGCCCTATGAAGGGCATCAGCAGAGATGTCAGGGTGAGCAGGGCGATCGCAGCCGTCAGCAGGGCGGTAGCCCTCTTCATGCCACCACCTTCAACCGGGGGGTGAGGGCTTTCTAATTAAAAGCTTACTCGCCATCCGGCCGAACTCGGGAGAGCTGAGGAGAGCCCGTCAGGAACATGCGAGCTCCACGCACTCCCTGAGGTTAGCGAGCCTGACCTCCACGCCCGAGAGGCCTGGTAGGTAGTATGCCGCCTTCGGCGAGTTCGTGGCCACGACATCTATCCTGAGGCGCTCTACCCAGGAGACCACCATGCATGTGTCCACCACGACCAGGGCGCCGGAGGCCTCTATGGCCGAGATGAGCGATGGGTTGGCGTCCCTTAGGTACCGTGATGTACATATCAGGAAGAGCCTATCTGGCCTCGCCCTACGGCCCCTGAGGAGGCTCGCCAAGAGCCTGAGCTCTTCCTCAGAGCAGTGGGGGCAGCCCACGAATATTAGATCGGGCTCCTCCGGCGATGAAAGCCTCTCTATCACATCGTTGAGGTCGGCCCTACCGATCTCCACGAGTTCAAGCCCCTCCTTCCTGCTCTCCGGCCTTGCTTTGCGATAAGAAGCCGATGTATAGAACATAGCCGTCATTCCTCCCGAGGCCATGGCTGCGCCAAGCCCTTTTAGCTCCCAATCCGAGAGTTCCCCAAGGCCTTCTAGAAGGGGGATAGCCCCTTTAGAAAGCTCCCCGGCGAGGAAGCCAAGAGCCCAGAGCTCAAGCTCATCTCCCGGCCTGAAATCCACCTTGATCTTCAGCCCGGGCGTTCTGTTCTCAGGCCTGTGAAGCCCGTAATCGGGTGTCTTGCCAATTATGGCTGCTGCGAGGGCGCTAGGCGCCCCCTCCCGGTTCGTACGAGCCCCTATCACGGAGTTGGCGTAGATCACCGCAGACGACTCCGCCCAGGCGAGGTGAGAGGCGCTCTCGGGCCTGAGCTCGTAGTAAGGGACGCAGGTGAGCGTCCGCTTGAGCCCTATGGCCTCGTAGAGCGAGAGGAGTTCTTCCTGGGCCTCCACCACCTCCTCTGGAAGTTCGAGGATGGTCCTCAAGCGCTCATCAAAGCCGCAGGGGTTCGTGGTGGCGAGGACGGACGTTCTTGCGCCCATCTCCTCGAGCTCCTTTAGGAATTCTATGGCAGCGTCCCCGGCCGTCTTGTAGGACACGCCTGATACGTGAGCTGATGCCACAGGAATGAGCCTCTCGGCCCCAAAGATATCCCCCAGCTTGACGAGCACCCTCATGGCGAGCTGGGCGCCAGGCCCGAGATCGCCCTCTAAGATACGCTCCTCGTCTTTCGTCAAGTACATGATTTCACCCCTCAGCCCCCCTCTTGAGGACCTTGACGACGCCAGCGCCCCCGTCGAGTTCCACCAGATCGCCCGTCTTGAGCTCGCCGATGTCCACGCCCGCCACCATCGGTATATTGGCTATGACGGCGCCCACCACGACTATAGGGTCGGCCAGCTCGTTCACTATGCCAGCGGGGGCCAGGCCATGTCTCTTGAGGGCTAGGAGGACGTAGCTCCCGACGGTCGAGCCCTTCCCGTGTGGAAAGCAGAGGACACGTCCAGATATGCTGAGGCCCTCTAGATCATGGCCCTTCTCCACGACTATGCCTGTCCTCGGATCGACACCGCCTAGGAAGCTCAGGGGCATGGACGATACGAGCGCCTCGGCCACGCACCTCCCTTCCACTATGCTCTGGCCCTTGAGGACGAGGAGAGGCCTTCTACCGGGCCTCATAAGGCCACCTTCCTGCCGGAGGGCGTCGTCCCGAACACGGCCTCGCACGCCTTCTGGACAGCGCTCCTGTGCTCTGGGAAGGTATAGACACGTACGATGTCTATGTGGACCGTCATGCCGAGTATGAAAGAGCGGACCTCCGAGCTATCCATCAGCTCCTTACGGCCATCTCTGCGCTTGAAGAAGAGCAGCTCCCCCAGCTCGCCGCCGGGCCTGAGCGGGACGGATGGGACGGAAGGAGCATCTATGAATACCTTCTCGGGCTCTACGCCAGCTTCCTCCGCTATCTCGGCTTCTAGCTTATGCCTGACACGGGGCCTGCTCAGGACGCTTGCGAGGAAATCATCTCGACCGTGGACGGGCCTCTCGTAAGCGCACTTCACGAGCCTGCGCTCATCGAGGCGCTCTATCAGCTCTTTGGCCAGGGCCTCTAGCTCGCTCCCCGGCTCAAGGGAGAGGAGGACCGTCCTGACGTAGCAATCATCGAGCTTGAGGAAGAAATCTACGTCCTTGAGCTCCGTGAGGCCGAGGGGCTCATCTGCCCATTCCATGGCCCTCGCCAACATTATGTTCGCAGCCCGCACGGTCCTGTGGAAGTAGACGGCGTTGAACATCTGCAGCCTGGATATCACGTAGTCCTCTAAGCTCGTGAGGCCCCCCGGGTACTCCACGGCCAGATGGCCGTCCACGATGTCCATGGTGTTTATCAGCCTTCCCACGTCGATACGGCCATAGCCGACGCCCGTGAAATGCGAGTCCCTGAGGAGGTAATCCATGGTATCTGGCGATAGAGGACCCCACAGCT
>Ga0180302_10001831_pt1 | contig 10227 bp, 9 predicted proteins | sample GuaBasSediGuay17_FD_121794 | JGI IMG/M metagenome (GOLD analysis project Ga0180302, IMG submission 121794) | Subseafloor sediment microbial communities from Guaymas Basin, Gulf of California, Mexico - Guay17, Core 4571-4, 12-15 cm | ecosystem: Environmental > Aquatic > Marine > Hydrothermal... | reverse complement strand
TCCCTTAAAGATTTGTGATGCCTCTTTTTTGAATTCCTCTATGTTATTCTGATATCTAGGGCTTAAGTGTACTAGCACTAGTTTGGATACTTCAGCTGCTGATGCCACTTCAGCTGCGTGAAATGCTGTAGAGTGTCCTCCTTCAAAAGCTAGATTATAATTATATAGTAGATGAGTGCTTTCGTGAATAAGCATATCAGCTCCTCTTGAATGTTCTATTAACTCTGCGGAAGGTCTAGTATCACTGCTATAGGCTATTTTTATTCCCTTCCTAAGTCCTTTTATCACGTTTTCTGGTTTGATAGTTTTGCCACTAGGTAATATTACAGTTCTGCCCATCTTTAATGCTCTCCATAAAGGACCTTTAGGTACTCCCAATTTTAGTGCTTTTTCTACATCGAATTCCCCTCTAAGCTCTTTACATTCGATAAAGAAGGCATAGGATGGAAGTGTATGTCTCACAAGTACAGCCCTGATAATGTATTCATCGCTATCTAGTACTGTTTCCTCTTTTTCTACTAGTTCTTTAATTCGAAGCTCATACTCTGTTCCTGTTCTCATTATATTGAACATATTTTCTAGGAATTCACTTAATCCTTTAGGCCCTGCTACTGTTACTACTCTCTCTCTACCCAGTATGCTCATACTCAGTAGTAATCCAGGTAATCCTAGTATATGATCCGCGTGAAGATGAGATATCAGGATTACTAGTGGCTTGTTTATTCCTATACCATCTTGAGTAAAGTAGAGCTGACAGTTCTCAGGACACTCTAGCAGTATACACCATCCTTTTATCCTGACGACTATACATACTGGCATTCTACGTCGAGTAGGCATTACTCCTCCAGTACCTAAGAAATGTACTTCGACTATCACACTCTCCTAACCATAACTGTGATTTTAATACTTTACACTATCCAAGAAAAAGTATTGTATGTTAAGTACTACCTCTTAATAGTATATCTCTTAATCCTAAAGATTTCAGCGTGTACCTATTGCTATTAAATCATAGTCTATACTGAGATCTTTTAGCCCGCCACACGTTTCCGATGGAGGTATATCCTCATCTATTCTATAGTGTAGCTATTTTCAACTTCTCTAAAAATACACTGAGAGGAGCAGAAATGATCGTTATTAATGAAGATCTGGGCTATACTCCGATTTCATAAGTAATTAGAACAAACTAGTTTCACTTACTGTCTGGTTGCCCTCTTTACTTAGTTCTTGATACTTGAGAATGCTTATCACTCTAGTAAGTCCACTGTGAACTTCTATAACATGTTTTTCAAGTACTCTTAGGGGTGTACGTCTCACTTGTCTGAAGTACTCTTTAGGATGCATTAGGACTATAATACCCCCCTTCTTTAGTACCCTTACAGAGCTATAGAGTAGATTTTCTATGAGTTTTGAGGGTTCATATCCGTATGTGGACGCTGATCTTCCATAAGGAGGATCTGTTACTATGGCATTAATTGAGTTCTCTCGAAGTGGTAGTTTCGTAGCATCTGCTAATATGAGTGAGCACTTATCGTAAGCTTTGAACTCTACTACATTTTTCAGAGATCCATAGATCATTCTACGATCTATATCGATTCCTATACTCTCTATGCCTATTACTGCGCTCTCTACAACCACTGTACCAGTGCCTGAAAATGGATCCAATAGTACTCCTCTCTCATATATCCTGGCCATGTTAACCATAGCTCTAGCTATTCTAGGATCCAGTGCGCTAGGATGTGTAAATGGTTTGTATTTGGATCCTCTTCTAATTATATCTCTTCTCCTTGAGGTGATCATAAGTATTCCTAGGAGGAAGATATCACTTGTCAGTATCCCCTGTAAAAGCACATTAGGAGATTTCAAATCGACTTTTGCTTTGAACCTCTCCTTGAGAAAAGCACCTATCTTCTTCTCAAGTTGAACTGTGCTGAGGTCTTTAGAGTACTCTCTTATTCTAAGCACTCGGACTGCAAAACTACGATTGTGTATAAGTGGAGTAAAATCCACTCTCCTAAGATACTTTAGTATAGTATCTAGCTCCGCCTTGCACATGAATACTTCTCTATAACATGCTCTTACATATGCGCACCTCTCTGCTATCTCTTTACAAAGGTCTTGAGATGTATCAAGTCTCACTACTTGATCATAGATTTCAAATAAACCTATTCTATGACCTTGCAATATTGCTCTAATTTCAGCAATGGGTATAGTAGGATGTTCTCCTGTAAGAAGAATGATATACCTTGTCATTGGAGACTCTTAACTATCTTACTCCTTATTACAAAGACTCCGCCAACTAGAGCTGTCACCATGAAGGATATACCTAGCCAGTATAGCATGTACATTAGATCCCCTCTTCCATGGATTATCTTTAACCCTTCAAATATAGATTGTCTAGCACATGCTAGAAAAGTGAAGAGTAATATATCCTTTCTATGTGTTCTAGAGGTTTCCGAGAGCATAGCCTCTACTATTCTTCCACCTAGGATAAATAGTGCTGCTATAATCAATAGATCTATGGAATATAGTGGACCCCCTAGATTTAGGGCCAATATTTTGACTATGGAGGTGGGATCATATATGTTTACTTGAAGTTTCTCTCTACTCGTAATCAGTGCTACATCTAAAGCTATGATCAATATAGAGACCACTACTGCTATGAAGGATATGGGTGCACTATTGTATAATTTAACTATTCTCTCATCTAATGAGTAGGCCTTTATTAGTAGCATTAATCCTATTATTGCTGTACTCCATATCCATATATCCTGAACTGATGCGCCAAGTTTTATCATTATGGCATATAGTAGTGCTAGGATTCCTGGAATTCCTAGTACATATCTCCTATATCTCTCTTCTTCGAAGAGTTTTTTGAGGTATCTTGTCATGAGGACAAAAGATTCTTCAACTCCACGTGATTGCTGTACTACAACTCTTCTTACAGAGATAACAGGTATTCTTGATTGTATCACTGGTAAAACTTGCTCATCAGTAGGTCCGTCTGAAACTAGTATAGCACTATCAGCATTAAATGTGCTCAGAACTACATCTAACTCTGATGTTATTTTTATATCAGCTTCTATCCCCTCACTAGCTGTTCCAGCTAGTAGAGCTACCTCTACATTTCCTTTACCTATGGATTTTGATAGTTTCTCATAAATCTGTAAGGCTGCGAACATAGCATTGGCGTCAGAGTCTTCGGGATTGCTTATCGCATATCTCGTAGCTATGTTAAGTATATTCTGGTATCCTATTATAGGTGTAGATACCCCTATAGTCCTACCTACATCATCATCTCTGTCAACACAAAGTATCAATAGTCTTCTGAGCTTTCGCTCCACTTCCTGAACACCTTTCTCTGGCTTAGTAACTATAAGCCATCTTCAGTAATAAACTCTATGTTATTCTAATTTTCAGATATTCTCCTACTATTTTTGGCTTATATCATACCAAGTTCAATAAGTAATTTCAGTTCATTCAGTGATATTCTCTCCCCCCTAATATATCTACGGTACACTTCCTCAGCCAGTCTCCTCTTCAATTCTCTCTCTTTAGCTATTTTCTCTGTCTTCTCGTAGGCCTTTAAGAGAAAGTTCATATCGTCAACTTTACGCTTAAGTTCTCTTACCTTCTTCATAAGATTTACATACTCTTTATGCCTCTCATCTGCTCTGCTTTTTAACATCTCTCTACCACTGTAGATCTCTTCTAATTCCCTTTTAAGAACATCTATGTTACTACTGTGCATTTTAAGCTTCTCTACCAATTTTGATACTGTCTCATTCACCTCTGATAGTTTTTCATTTATTTTCTTTAGCTCTTCTACTCTGCTATTTATAGCTCTATACACTTTCTCTAGTTCTTTATCTATCTCATGTATACTTTCTAAGTATCTGAGCTTTTTCTCAAGTTTTTCTACTTTATTAAGAATTACCTTCTCTTCATAAGGGTTAAGTAGTGTGGTCTGATACTTCCACTTAAGCGCCTCTAGTTGAACTCTGAGTCTATCCTCGCTTACCTTCCTAGGATTTACTATAGATGTGAGAGTATTCTTCTTTCTGATGAGCTCTACTCTTTTTTGTTTAAGCTTCTTAAGCTCGGACAGTAGAAATCTCTTCTTACTTCTGAGTTCAGATAATCTCTTTTTCTCCAATTTTAACTGTTCTCTTATCTTTTTTGTGCTTTCAATACAGGCCCTTAACTCCTCCCTCTTCTCTCTTATAATAGCATTTATCTCTCTGACCCTGTCATTAAGCTCATCTCTTTCAATTCTTACCTCTTCGGCCTTTTTTATAAGATTCTCTAACTCTATTCTAAGGCTTCTTAGCTTCTGCTCCAGCTCGACTTTACTCAGCATGATCAATCTCATTACTTTTACTGCCTTAATATAATTTAGGGATATTTGATTCAATTAAACAGATGGCTACCATGAGCATTCTATCGGAAGTGAGGTTTCCTAAGGGATTAGAGAGATAGAGAGATTTTACTTTAATCGAGTATTATTCTTGCATCAACTACCTTAGCCCCCCTCTCATATACATATATGGGGTTAAGATCCAGCTGATTTATTATCCCTATATCCGATACCATCTCGGATACTTTGAGTAGTACCTCTACTATACTGTCTATATCAGCTTTAAATCCTCTGTAACCTTTTAACACCTTATAACCCTTTACTTCTCTTATCATCTCTTCAGCATCGTACCTTGTTATGGGTACTATCCTAAAGGTTATGTCTTCGAGAACTTCTACAAACACTCCACCGAGCCCAAACATTATAGCGTGTCCAAATTGTCTATCCTTTATACAGCCTACTATGACCTCGATACTGGGTTTAGCCATCTCCTCTACTAGTATACCGTAAACTCTTGCTTTCGGTACTTTCCTCTTTACATTCTCTAGAATCTGTTTATATGATCTTAAGACCTCTTCCTCACTATGAATATTCAAGATGACTCCTCCAACATCTGTCTTATGGATTATATCAGGGGAAACTATTTTCATAACTACCGGAAATCCTATCTTCTTAGCGAAAAGAACAGCATCTTCTGGACTTTTGGCTACTTTAAATACTGTAACAGGAATAGTGTAGATGGAGCATAAGGTCTTTGCTTCAGGCTCCAGGAGGAATTTCCTTCCTTCGCTTAGTACTTTTTGTAGTATACTTTGAGCTTCTTTTCTCAGCTCTTCTCACCTAATCTTTCAATTACACCTATGATAAAAACATGTTGTTATGGTGGTAGTGTAACGTAATCTTCTCCTCCGACATATATCTGTTGAAGCTTGGCATAGACATTTTCAAATGCTCTCCTATACTTAGCCGATATAGGGATGGTATTGAATGTAGTCATAAAATCGGCTATAGCCTGAACTATTGTCTCATTTAACTGTACTATAGTAGAGGTTCCTTCACTTCTTAGATCTGTAAGCAGCTTATCAGGATAGCTTATCCATTCTATGACTCTTTCTATCTCATTTTCATTCATTAAATCTATTTTATTGAGTAATATTATCTGTGGTAAGTTGAATCTGTAGTATACTGATATAGAGAGTAGAATAGATGATGTAAATGTAGAGGCCATTGCTACGAGTGCAGAATCCAGTAGAAAAAGTATGCATGATCTCTCTTCAGCTATTTGTGTGATTATCTCTGCTCCCGAAGACCTAAACGTAAATAATTCCATCTGTCCAGGAGTATCTACTAGCACATACCCAGGGTTCATACTCATTATATTATTCTTCACATCTCTAAGGTAGTTCACAGAAAGATCCGTGGCTGCGATTATTGCTCCATTAGGTCCTAGTCCTAATTTCTCCTCTAGTTCACTTGCTGTTACATAGTCCCTTATATCAACATCCGGATCATATGGTAACTTATCTACTGCTGGATCCATATTCACCTTAACATTGGAAATCTCGAAGTCATCTAGGTATTCTGAGAACTCCTTTACAAATGTACTCTTACCGGAGCCAGCAGGACCTATCACAAAGACACAGAGTACCATACTCCATAACCTTATTCTCGATCTCAGCAGAGAAAAGCATAGCTCTACTATAAACTTTACTTTCTCCCAATCTATTTGAATCACTATATCTTAGCGGATATGAACTTTTATTAGTCCTCCAGTTTGACTATCAGATCTCTGTTCTGTCTATACTCTCTATACACTTTCAATACTTCAAGTGCGAATTTTCCGTCTATTTCATCTATCTGCTCCTGTAGATTAGAGGGGCCTTTAACCTTCATCATTTTTAGAAATTCTTGGATACTTAGATCATGTCTCTTCTCTATGTCCACTATTAATTTCTTAAATACTTCCTCACTAAACCCTCCATAGTCCTTTATACATGGAGGTCCCTGTACTTTAAGCACTTTACACAGTTCTACTAACAATACACAGGTTTCTGGATCTCTCACCTCGGGACATAAGTTATCGCACTGAGCTTTAGCATAGGATATTATCTTCTCTAGCACCTTGGAATCTACAAGAATCTTCATATATTTCACCCTAACCTACTCATACTCGTAAGAATACTTCTGACCTTTCCCTCTATATCGGTAGATGTAGTTATAGCTCTTCCAACTATAAGGATGTCCGCACCTGCTCTCGCTAATATAGGTGCTGTACTCTCATCGATGCCTCCTGCAACTGCTATTTTTATATCAAACGTATTCTTAAGTCTACGAACTTCCATAACCATGGAATCTATACTCCTATACTTCCTTTGTACATCTATTCCTCTATGAATGCAGAGAATATCGGGTTTACAGACATCGAGTATTTCCCTAGTCCTGCTTAATGGATTGGATACATTCATCATATCGATCATGACCCTACCTCCTAAGGATTTAGCTGTTTCGACTGTATACTTTATTGTACTTATATCAGAGAGAGCCATTACCGTTACTATATCTGCTCCTGCACTGATAGCTAGCTCTGTCTCTAGCGATCCTGCATCTACTATCTTCATATCAGCTACTATGGGCTTTTCAGGTAATGCTGTCTTGATGATTTTGATGCTTCTAACACCCTCACTCTTTATAAGGGGTGTTCCTACCTCTATAATGTCCACACCAGCTCTAGAACTTCTGAGTGCTATTCTAAGTGCACTCTCCAGATTGGTCATATCTAATGCGACTTGAAGTAGTGGTCTTTTCGTGATAGTGCTTTCCCCTTCCACACTTATCAACCACTTCAAGAACTTTATTCACTATTCTATTATATCGTTTTTCCAATCTTACTGCTTGAGTCTCTATGATGTAGTGATCTAGAGAATATCTTGATCTCATAGACAATTATTACCGTTTAACCATTTATACTACTCTTTCCAAAAGAGAGATGATGAAGTATGTCGGAGTGCGAAATAGATCTAGAGGACTTCCTTACTAGAATAGAGAAGCTGCTCAGTAAAAAATACATAAAAAAGCTAGAACTATACTTGGACTCTCACAGGGAACCTACTACAGGTGATGTAGTACTAATCACGGAGGAATTAATAGCATTTCTAGTAAGTGAGTGCAAGCTTGAGCTTAAGGAAGTGCTAAAGATTCTGCTTGAACTAGGATTAAATGAAAAGGATATAAACTACATACATAGGCTTTTCTCCGAAAATGCATTAGTACGTCCCTATGGGTATTCCAGGTAAAATTAAGAAGTTCTAGTCCTTCCTTCAATCACAATATCAGTGCTACACGATTTTACAAATTAGTAAATTGAAAAGAAAAAGGCTTAACTATTCTCTACCCTAGATATAGTATTGCTGCTTTTCACCGTAGGATTCTCCCTAAGTTTAGTCTTTCACTACCTTCTCTTCAAACTACTCATAGACTTCTAGAGAGAGCTTTACTATCGAAGTGTACAATGAAGAGTATATCAAGTTCTAACTTTATCATACTCCATAGGCTTCCTGTCAGCATCTACTCGATCACAGAGGGCACTATAGGAGGAGCTCTGAATTCACTGCTTACCCTTACATATGTTGCCGTTTAGATGTATCCTTATAATACTGATTTCTAATTATATGACCCAAATTTTAAAAAGAAGTCCTTCTATCAGGTGTCATGGTGGCAAAGTTGACACATAGGGATAAGGATTTCATAGTAGCCCTACCGGATGACATAAAGAAAGGACGCACTACAGATGTGTATTTTCTGAGAACTGTGAAAATACTGAAATCCGAGGGACTTGAAAAAGTGAGAGTATATGCTGAGATTACTGTAAGCTCTATGCCCAGATCCTATCGATGGGCTATACTTGGAGGGTTAAGAGATGTTATAAAGCTATTCAGAGGACTTCCAGTAGATCTCTATGCCATGCCCGAGGGATCTGTCTTTTACGATAGGGACTACTACGGAACTAGAGAGCCTATACTAGCGATAAGTGGTGAGTATGCATCCTTTGCAGTATATGAGACACCGATGTTAGGTTTCCTAGCATTTGGTTCAGGTATAGTTACTAAGACTGCTAGATTAAGAAAGATTGCTGGGAATAGGATTAAAATACTATCATTCGGTGCTAGGAGAATGCATCCAGCCGTTTCTCCCTTCATAAGTTTCTATGCCTATATTGGCGGTTGTGATGGAGTTTCCTGTGTACGAGGGGCTGAATTCCTAGGAGTAAAGCCTATGGGGACTATGCCACATAGTTTGATCATAATATATAGGGCTATTAGAGGAAATCATGCAGAGGCTTGGAGGGCCTTTCACAGGGTACTACCGAAGGATGTACCTAGGATAATGTTAGTCGATACCTTCTATGATGAGAAGGAAGAGGCATTAATGGCTGTAGAGGCTCTAGGTCCTGAAAACATATACGGTATAAGGCTTGATACTCCCTCCTCTAGGAGAGGTAGATTTGAGGATATCGTAAGAGAAGTAAAGTGGGAGCTCAAGCTGAGAGGATGGGAAAAGGTTAAGATCATTCTCTCAGGTGGTATAGATGAAGAGAGCTTATCGAGACTTATAGAGGCTGGAGCGGATGGTTTCGGTATAGGATCAACTATAGCAAATGCACCAATAATAGATGTCGCTATGGACATAGTAGCAGTGGAAAGAGGAGGTTCATGGATACCTATAGCCAAAAGAGGGAAGATGGCTGGTCTGAAGCAAGTCTATAGGTGTCAGAAATGCCTGACAGATATAGTGGTAGAGATTAACGAGAAGGTATCTCAGTGTCCGGTATGTGGCGGTAGTATGAGGGAAATGCTACTTCCCTACCTTAGAAATGGAGAACTCGTGAGAGAAATTCCATCACCTCACGAGACCCGAGAATATGTCTTAGATCAGCTTGAAAAACTCGATTTAAACAGAAAACCTTGGGAGTAGCCTATTAATGGAGACTATAGTTGTACTAGGGGCCGATCAAAGTACTATAAGGGCAGCACTTCTACTGAGAAGGATAAAACAGAGAGCTAGAATATTAGTATTCCCATGGAGTTTTCAGACACCCTGTATAATACAACCCCTTGTTCCATTCTATCTGAAAGGTGATGTGGAGGAAGATACATTAGTACTGTACACAAACGAGATGCTAAGAGATGCATTGAGAATACAAGTTATGAAACCAGTTGAAGATATAGACCTAGATGAGAGAGTAGTAGAGACTAATGATCAGGTTCAAGGATTCGATCGCATGCTTATCTCTCTAAACGAAGAGATTTTAGCACTTGTGGGCGGAAAAACTCTATCTCTAAGTCATCTTAGGGATCTGAAAACTATGAGATGTATTCTTGAACAGAGTAAAGAAGTCTCTCTCACCGGTTCCATGCCGATAGTATTGGATGTAGCTAGTGCAGTGAAAGTCCCTTTAACACTCTATCCAAGAGACATAGAGAGGTACTTAGACAAAGAGATACTTGAGAAGCTAGAGGAGTACACTTCCAGAGTAGGTATCTATTTACACGGAGAGAGAAAGGGGGTACAAATAGTGTTGAAGGAACATATCAATAGAGTCATTAACAAGATTCTAGAACACCTAGGAGACTCCACTTATGAGGATCTTCTTGGAAGCAGTATAGTAGCATATGGCTCTCTAGTACCCGCTCTAAATGCCGTAACACAAATGAAGTATAAATTCAAGGAGTGGCCTACTATCGATAATATGGCCAGAATGGCAGCACTATCCCTGAGTAGTCACAGACCTATTCTAAGAGGGTTTTTAAAATACTACTGGTGGAGACTTAGGAATCTATTCATATACACCATGGGTCTTACTGAGGCGGAAGCAT
>Ga0180302_10001830_pt1 | contig 10233 bp, 11 predicted proteins | sample GuaBasSediGuay17_FD_121794 | JGI IMG/M metagenome (GOLD analysis project Ga0180302, IMG submission 121794) | Subseafloor sediment microbial communities from Guaymas Basin, Gulf of California, Mexico - Guay17, Core 4571-4, 12-15 cm | ecosystem: Environmental > Aquatic > Marine > Hydrothermal... | reverse complement strand
GTTTCTTCCAACCCCCTTCTTAAATCATACTCAGGTTTATATCCCAACTTCTCCCTTGCAAGAGATATATCGGCCAAAGAATGTCCTTGGGTTAGTGTATACTGGTTTTAAGTTCTTCCCAAGCATTTTTATTATCGTTTCTGCAAGTTCGTTTATACTTATTCTTCTGCCATTTGCGATGTTAAAACTCCTTCAACATCCTTCTCCATCGCCAAAATGTTTGCTTTAACTACGTTCTTCACAAAGGTGAAGCCTCTCATTTGTACTCCGTCACCATAAATAATGGGAGGTTGTTGTTGATAACCCTCGTTATAAATCTCGGTATTACGGTAGCGTATTCCGATGTAGGATCCTGCTTTGGGCCATAGACAGTTTTAATACCATACACTTCACTAAAAACTTTGCAATAATATTCACTGGAAAGCTTAGAGACCGCATACGGTGATTTAGGATTTGGGTTCATATCTTCCCTTTTTGGCAACTTGGGAATATCTCCATAATTGAGGATGATGATGCATAAATAACTTTGTTAATTCCGCAATCCCTTGCAGCAATAAGAACGTTGAGTGTCCCTACCACGTTAGCTTCATTCGTCCTTGCTGGGTTTTCCAGAGATCTCTGAACAGAGGGAATTGCTGCCTGATGGAATACACACTCAGCGTTCTTAAAAACATCCTTTAACAAGCGTAAGTCCGTTACACTACCCTCAATGAATCTAACGTTCTTTGCGTTTGTTAAATTCTCTAGATTCTCCTACCAGTGGACAAGTCATCGATTACTATCACCTCGTACTCCTAGCTAGTTCTTCCACTAAACGTGAGCCTATGAATCCGCATCCACCTGTTACAACAACTTTCATTTCATCAGCTCCTTAATCCACTCAACTTCTCTTTCTAAACCCTCCTTCAGCCTGGTTTTTGGTTTATAACCAAGCAATTTTCTTGCCTTAGAAATATCTGCATAGGTATGCCTCATGTCCCCTTTTTGACTTTCTTCGTAGGTGATCTTTGCATCCTTACCTACTACCTCCTGTATGGTCTCTAAAGCCTCTTTTAGCGTAATTCTAGAACCGCCACCAATATTGATGATTTCACCTTCAACTTCAGATTCAGCAGCAAGAATAGTGGCATTTACAACATCACCAACATATGTAAAATCTCTTGTCTGCTCTCCATCGCCATAAATTACAATTTGGTCATCATTTAGCATAGCTCTTATGAACTTATGAAATGCCATGTCTGGCCTTTGCCTTTCACCATAAACTGTAAAGTACCGCAAGGATATTACTGGTACACTGTAGTTTCTCCAGTACAGGTAGCACAAGCTCTCGCAGGCGAGCTTTGATGCTCCATAGGGAGAAAGAGGTTTTGGGTAGCTGTCTTCCTTCATAGGCAACTCTGTATCACCATAAACTGAGGATGATGAGGCGAAAACGAATTTTTTTATTTTTTTGTTTTTACTCACCTCCAAAAGCTTTTGAGTTGCTAAGATGTTGTTATCAACGTATATTTCAAACTCTTGCCCCCAACTCTTACGAACGCCTGGCTGAGCAGCCTCATGAAAAACGTAATCGACACCTTTAAGCAGCGAATCAACGTCAGCATTTAAGATGTTTGCCTCCAAAAACTTGAAGTTTTTATGATTCATGGCGTTTTCCAAGTTCTTCTGCTTAATCCACTTCGGATAGTAATCAGTAAAGCAGTCGATTCCTATGACTTCATAGCCCATCCTCAGAAGTTCATCCACGAGATGCGAACCAATAAACCCCGCACATCCTGTTACGAGTGCTCTCATAGACACCAAACACCCATGTGCTGAGATTTTTATTATTTTTGCCAGTATTACTATTAACCCGGATGTGAAGTTAACTCAGCGTAATAAATCATAAAACACAAACACCAGAACCTTTAGCAATGACGCCATCAATAGTAGCATTCTCCTGAACTATTATTCGATCAAGCGTAGAATTTCGTATTTTTGCTCCACTCATGACAAGGGAATTGGAAATTACGCTATTTTTAACCTCCACATCATCACACAGAACACTTCTCACGATTTTTCCGGATATTCCAGAGATTCTACACCCCTGCCAGTAAAGTAAGCTTTTTTTATTTCATCCAGCACTTTAAGATTCGTGCTGAGGAGATCGGATGGAGTTGTGACATTTACCCTCCAGCCCTCGAGCCATACGTAGTTTATGCTGTACCCCCTTTTTAATTATCGTGCATAACAAATCCGACATTTCGTATTCTCCGCTCTCAGCCTTCTTTACGTCATCAAGCAAATCGAGCACATCCTAGCTGAATGTGTAAACCCCGGCAAAAGAGAAACCACCTGCAGCCCTTTCCTTAGCATCCACAACTTTACCCCCTCACATACGCCTTAGCATTGCTGCTTGCCTGTCTATCCAGAATCAGAGACGCTTTTGCTCGCTTTTCAATATGCAAGGAGATGAGGTTGTTTATAACTTCCCCATAAAAAGTTATCTCCCCACATGACGACGAAATCGTCATCGATGTGCTTGCCAGCAAGTTTAATTGCTGAAATTGTGCCATCCATTCTTTTCTGCTCCACAACTTTCACATCAAAGCCTTTTAGCCTGTCAATTATTTTTTCCTTCATATATCCAACTACAACAATTATCTCATCAATGCCTGCCGATCGCAAGCAATCGATGACGTACTGAATTATGGGCTTATTTAAAACAGGCAAGAGTGGTTTTGGCAGGTTTAACGTTAGGGGTTTCATCCTTTTTCCGAATCCAGCAGCGGGAATGACACCGATCATACTTCTCAGTTTATAACTTTTGAGTACTCCATTACTAGGCTATTTTAAAGTTGAGTACGAAAACTTAAAATTTCAATCGAACTAGGTAAAAGAAGATGAAAACGTTTGATAAGAAAATAGCAGTGATAATTCCAGCATACAATGAGGAAAGAAGGATAGGTAGTGTTATTGAGGGGATTAAGTCGTTAAAGATGGATTTGGATATAATAGTAGTTGATGACGGCTCAATTGATGAAACAGCTAAGAAGGCAAAAGAATTGGGTGCACGAGTTTGTAGGCATATAGTAAATAGAGGCGTTGGTGCAGCGACAAAAACTGGAATCTACTTCGCCTTGGAATTAGGAGCTGAACTACTTGTATTTATAGATGCTGACGGGCAGCACAACCCAAAAGAAATACCTAAATTGATAGAACCGATAGCCAGGGGAGAAGCTGACGTTGTTTTAGGTTCAAGGTTTAGAGGTGACACTTCTTCAATGCCTCTCGTCAAAAGATTTGGAAACAAAATTTTAAACTTTGTTGTAAGACTTCTTTACGGGGTAAAATATACAGATACGCAATGTGGATTTAGAGCAATATCGAGAGATGTAGCGCTACTCATGAAAAAACTTGATATAGAAAGATATGGATTTTTATCCGAAATGCTTGGAGAAATAAACAAGAGAAAGCTTCGAGTTGTAGAAGTTCCTGTTGAAACAATTTATACGGATAAAAAGGGGACTGATATTCTTGACGGCATTTCCATAGTTGTTGATTTACTAGTAAGGAGGTTCGTGAGATGGTAGGAGTTTCCACGGTTATAGGAATTATTGTTTTTCTCATAATGCTCTTTGAAATTCTGAGACATGCAAAAAGCAAAGGCTTTGACGCTTATTCCTTATTTTTGGCAATATTGGTGACCACAATTCTCGCAATGACCCTTTTGCCCGATCAACTTGCTGCAATAGCTCCAAGAGTAGGGTTTAGGCACCCGATACATATCACTCTTAGTTTAGTCTCAATTACGGCTCTTTTCTTTGCTGTTAAACTGTACTTCAAGGCTAAGGAGTTGGAAAAAAACATTACGGAGATTGTGAGACACATCGCACTTCAGGAAGCAAAGAAGAAGGAGTGAAGAAATAATGGCTACGAAGCCGTGCACTCTATACTTAACAACGAAGTTTCCTCCAGCGGCTGGTGGAGCGGGAAGCACAGCTTATAAGCTCGCGGAAGAGTTGTCTACCAAATATGAGATCATAGTGGTTACCACTAGCGGAGGAGTTGGCAGTTCTAACTTCAAAGTTAAAAATATATGGACACCATCACATAGCACGCTCAAGTCTCTGTGTTTTACGGTTGGAGCAAACATCCTTGCTGTTTTTGAAAGAAGTGATATAATTCATTTTCATGATCTAAGTAGCTGTTTGGGTTTCCTCCTTACAAACTGGGCGGTGAAGAAAAAGACGATACTCAAGTACGGTGGAGATTTTGTGTATGAATATCTTTCACATAAGCAGACAAAAAATTGGAACCCCTCTTTGGGTGTGAAGGCTGCTTGGAGATATAATTTCTGGTCAAGATTTCTTACACGTATTGAAAGAGCAGCATTAACTAAAGTGGATCACATCTATACGAACTCCGAATATGGTATTACACTGTTAAGGGAATTGGGTATTGACCGGGATATTGGGCTCATAAAGAATGGGGTGGACTTAAACTTGTTCAACCCAGAGCGTTATGACAGAGCTAAAATTAGGGAAGAACTAGAGCTTTCTGGAGTCGTCTATTTTACAGCTGCGAGACTCGTTCCATGGAAAGGCATAGATGTGCTGATAGAGGCGTTCTCCAGCTTGAAGGATGATGAATCAACGCTGCTTATAGGTGGTTCTGGTCCAGATGAAGTGAGGTTGAAAAAGTTAGCAAGACATAATGAAAGAGTAAAGTTCATCGGTAGTATTCCTTGGATGGATATGCCCCGTTATCTTTCTGCTGTTGACGTTTACGTTCTACCCTCACTCTTTGATTGGTGCCCTAATTCTCTGTTAGAGGCGATGGCTATGGGGAAAAATGTTATAGCTACCAGCGTTGGAGGCGTATCTGAGATAATTGAAGATGGTGTTGATGGGCTTCTTATTCCGCCTGCTAACGTTTCGGCACTTGTAGAGGCTTTGCAACGGGTTAAAGACATGAATTTAGGAAAGAACGCCAGAAAGAAGATAGAGCGTGAGTATAACTGGAAAGAGATGGTGTTAAAGATCGATAAATTATACGAAGAGGTTTTACAGCGATGAGGGTTAGGAGTCTTAGTTTTATAGGGATCATACTTTTCCTAATACTCTTATTCAAACTACAGCCCACAAACGTTGTACGTATTATTCTCGAAGCTAATATCACTTATTTTATTGCCTCTCTACTCGTTTTTCCTGTACTTTTTCTAGTTGCTGGATTAAAGTGGAAAATAATAGTAGATGCACATGGTTTGAATTGTTCCTTTCGTAGAACTCTCATCGCAAGCATTGTTGGTTATACGGCAGGTGTACTAACTCCGGGTAGGCTGGGCGATTTCGTCAAAGCCCTATACCTGAAACCTTTGGGAAAGGCAGTATCCACAGTCTTTGTTGAAAAAGTCCTGTCGGTCATTTCCGTGCTGCTCATAGCACTTGTATGCACACCTACTGCTTTGAAGGTACGCTTTGAGCTAACGATCGTACTTCTCACCGGGATTATAGCTTCTTCTATTCTTCTGTTTCTGATTGGGAAAAGAGACAGGCACGAACTGGAGTTCTTCTTTAAGTTCATCCCGGAGTCAATGAGAGGCAGTTTAAAAAATGCGTTTGACGAGTTTTTGGAAGGATTATTCATTGCCAACGAGAAAAAGCTCTTGCTTTTGATGGCATTTCTTTTATCCATATTGCACTGGGTTCTTGGCTCTTTACAAGTTTACCTGCTTGCGTCTTCTTTGGGAGTTAATGTGGGGTTTATCTCCATCTTAGCCATGGTTTGCCTGGCTGTAGCACTTTCATTTCTACCAGTATCTATCTTTGGCATTGGCACAAGAGATGTAACCTACGTTCTCTTCCTAACGCAGCTTGGAATTGATGCCGTGCGTGCTCTCTCTTTGTCAATATTAGCAATGTTTTTGTATGTCTCGACAGTACCGTTAGGGATTACACTATGGTATTTATATCCCCCAAGTTTTAAGAACATTCATTAGATTCCCGCTGAATACAACCCCGTATGTTGTGGGTCATGTTTATACATTTTCCAGGGAGTCTCACTTCTGCCTTCAGTTTTTAGTACATACACGGATTTTCCTCCTCCGAACACGATTTCAAGTCTCCCATCACCGTCGATGTCGGCCACGGCTGGAGAGGAGCAGACTCTTCCTTCAGCAACGTACTTGGTTAAAAAGTCGCCATTTGATCCATTCAGGATATACAAATTGCCATCTTTGGAACCCACGACCACCTCTAGCTTTCCATCTCCGTTAACATCTGCAACTGCTGCTGTAGAATAAATACAGCCTCCTGTTTGGAACTTCCAGAGCAGTGATCCATCGTGATTTAGGGCATAAATGCTACGATCGAGAAGAGTTCCCTCAATGATTTCCAGATAGCCATCGTTGTCTATATCCGCTACTGTAGGAGATGCATCTAATCCGCCCCCGGTTTGATATTTCCATTCTATTCTACCACTTTTTCCATCAAAGACGTATATTGTGTTATCACTTGATCCGTAAAAATCTATACTGAAAATACTCCTTTTTGGTGGTACTTCGCCAGAACCGATTATAACTTCCAGTTCTCCATCTTTATCTATATCGGCGATTGCAGGGCTGGAATCTAAGTCGTATTTTGCTTCGTATTTCCAAAGCAAATGACCATCTTTACCACTTAAGGCAAAGACCGTTTTCATTCTTGAACCAATGAAAACTTCCATGTATCCATCGCCGTTAACATCTGCGAGAGACGGTGAGGAAACCATACCTATACCGAACTTTAGACTTTTATGGATAATTATCATCTTCAGCCAGAGAATTAACGACAGATCTTTTTTTACATCGTATTCCCACAAAACTGTACCGTTCTCTTTTATTGCATACACTTTTCCATTAAAAGATGCAAAGACAATTTCTAGTGAACTATCTCCGTTGATATCGGCAATTGCGGGTGATGTGATTATATCGTTCCACTTCTCACTCGGTTCATCAACTGTGAATTTCCATACTAGCTTTCCACTTTTTGCATCTATAACATACAGGTTTCCATCACAGGAACCAAACACGACTTCGTACTTTCCATCGCTGTTTATGTCCACTACGGCTGGAGATGACGCTATCCCTCCATTAGTTTTGAATTTCCATAGTAGAGTCCCGTTATATTTAAACGCGTACATGCATCCATCTTTAGAACCGATAAAAATTTCCAGCCTGCCATCTCCATCAATGTCCTCTAGGCAGGGTGAAGATGACGTATCAGAAACATCCATATAATCATCAGTTTTGTATTTCCACATAAGTGTGAGATTCGTGGCTTGAGCTTGTGTAACGAAAGACACTGACGTTATGCATAATACCAGTATTAGCTTTAGTATTGGTTTCACGCTTATCACCTATCTCTAAGCAAGTTGCTAAGAAGCTTATTATTGATGATTTTATTTCCCCTCAACACTTCAAGGTGCGCAATAAAGCTTTTTAACATGAGAGACAGGTATTTCGTCTCTATTAGATAATTTATCTTCTTCTTCGACAAAATATCCACGTATTCAACATAACCTCCGTCAGATTTGTGGTATTTCATAACACCCTCCAGCGTACTCTGTGACGCAACATAATATCTTAAATCCTGTGTAACACCGTACAGTTTCAATAAGAAAACCAGAAAATCTGTTTGTGAATCTAACCTTGAAAGATTGGGGTTAATAAACCTCGCACGTGGTAGTAATCCTACTGAGAACCTGGGTATGGGTTCTGAGATACCTTCAGGTATCAATCCTGAAGAATCCTGATACTCAATCCATGCATTTGCTCCAGATCTTACAATTTTTAATGTCTCTTCATCTTTCAGTACGAGGCTTATCTCCAACAAAGTGTCAAGAATAGCATGGTTGCTCTCTAAACTTACAACCAATCCCTTACATTTTTTTACATCGAAATATGAATAAAACACTCCTTGTTCATTCATCACCCTTTTTACTGAAGTTACCCACTTTAAAATAGCATCTTTTAGTTTTTTGTCTTCTGTAACTTCGTACAGCCTCAAAAGCCCATATATGAGATTTGTATTGCCTTTAACCATCATGATTGTGTGGGAGTTCAACGGTGGGGGGCTTAAGATATCAAATACCATTTTATAGATACCTTTTACCGGAGTTTTTCCAATTTCAAACCCAAACAGTCCATGTTTTCTGAAAAATTCTGAACTTATCCAGCGATATGCAATCTTAGATGCAAGCTCAAGATACCTTTTGTCATTTGTCATGCTATAGAACCTCACGAGTTCTTCAATGAAAAGCCCGTTAAAAGATCCAGCGCCTACAGGTATACTAATTTTTTTAAAAAAGACATAACTGCAAACAATTCCATCTCTTGATATTGCCTTGCTTAGTGCTTGTATGAGCTTCTCGGCAAGTTCTCGGCAAGTTTCTTTTCTCGTTAGTTCATACATAAGCACGAGTCCTAGTATGGTATCTCCATACTCATTTACTGATAGAAAAACTCGTTTGTCGTTAAAATAATCCATAATGGATTGCAACTGACTTTCTGCCCAGTCTGAATACTTTTTTCCGATTTCTTTTCCAAGCCAGTAGAAAAAAGGGATACAGTCGCCCAGATCCCCTATCAACACACTGCCAAAGGCTTTTCGTTTTTTTAGATCCACATGAGTACGTAGTACGCCCTCCTCGTCGGTGCAGTAGTTCATTATGAAGTCCATGAGGTTTTTTGCTTCATTCAGTAGCGCTTTTTTCTGAACCTTACTTTTCATTTAGACCGCCACGATTCTTATTTCTATGCTGTCACAAAATATTGTAACATGAACCTCCGGAAGATTCCAAAAGGTAATAGAGTTAACGGCTTTATGCACACTCTGGAGAACTTCCGCAGCAGAATTCGGTAGGAGTACTCTGTGAAACGCCAGTAGTCGTGTGGTGGGTCATGCACTGGAAACAAAAATGGCGTTGAGATAATTGCCAAACCTTCAGGTTTCAATACCCTGTATATTTCATCCAAAGCCTTTTGTGGTTTGTCTATATGCTCCAAGACGTTAATACACAGCACGTAATCGAAAGTTTCTGATTCATATTTAAGATTTGTCACGTCTGCGATTTCGTTAATTCCATCATGCATAACGATATCTGTAGAAATTACTCTTATGTGTGGAAAAAAACTTTTATAATTTTTAAATCCAGCGCCAACTTCTAGCATAGTCCCACTTTTGAGAGTTTTGGAGAGTTTTTTTAGTTCTCTTTCTACAAGCTTCCGGTGGGGGCTTAGTTTATACCATTTCATTTCAGGTACACTCCTTTGGCACGAGTTAAAGTTTATTTTTAATCTAGTCAGTCATAATCTATGCCCTGTAGGTGTGTAATTAATATTAGGTTTACCTTCCAAAACTGAAAGGTGGTTATGCTTGGAGTCATCCCGGCAGCAGGATGGGGGAAGAGAATGCGACCACTCACAGATGACCTGCCCAAACCGTTGCTCCCTGTTTTGAATAAGCCGATAATAGAGCACGTGATAGATAGTATGCGTGCAGGGGGTATAGAAAAAATTGTTGTCATAATAGGATACTTGGGTGATAGAGTAAAAGAAAAGTTGAAAGCTTACGATGATGCCGGCGTAGATATTAAATTCGTAAGACAGGAAAAATTAGATGGCACTGTTTCAGCAATAAAACTTGCCGAGAAATACATTGATGAAGATTTTGTCGTGATGTGGGGCGACAATTTCTTTAGAGGAAATCTGAATGACCTAGTAAGCTCTCATGTAGAAAAACAGGCTAAGATATCGGTAATGCTTGAAAAGGCTGAAAAAGGAGCCAGAGCATATATAGAGCGGGGTAGAATAGTGAGAGTTGAAGAGAGACCCAAGACAGCAGGAGGATATGCATTTGCAGGAGTCTATGTTTTTAGCCCCCAGATATTTGATTTCATTGACGAGGTTAAAGAATCCGAAGTTGGCGAGTATGAAATTTCTGATCTACTACAGCTTGCAATTGATAGAGGGGAAAACATAAACTATGTGTGGCTTAAAGGATGGAGGATCAACGTAACTACCCCTTCAGACTTACTCAAGGCAAACTTAAAGGCTCTTGATTTCGAAGGTAAACCTTTTCTCGTGGGAGAAGGTTGTAAGATTGAAGGTACATTAGTGAGAAGCGTTGTCGGAAATTACGTGGAGTTGAAGGGCAGAGCTGTAAATTCCCTGATTATGGACTGGTGTGATGTGGATGGGGAGATTGTAAACAC
>Ga0180302_10001827_pt1 | contig 10239 bp, 9 predicted proteins | sample GuaBasSediGuay17_FD_121794 | JGI IMG/M metagenome (GOLD analysis project Ga0180302, IMG submission 121794) | Subseafloor sediment microbial communities from Guaymas Basin, Gulf of California, Mexico - Guay17, Core 4571-4, 12-15 cm | ecosystem: Environmental > Aquatic > Marine > Hydrothermal... | reverse complement strand
TAGGGCTTCAAGCTAATAGTGGGGTGAGAGGAGTATCAGGAATGCTAGGAGAGGAGTAAGGAAGTCAGCATAGCTCTCGTGCTCGTTAGTAGCGCTCCTTCCACGTATTTGATAGTTTTATTAGTAGCCTTGTGTAATATTGCTTGAGCTGCTCTGTCTGTCCATCTTTATTTCGCCTTTAATTTCTCCTACGCTCTTATTTCTCTGTTGTATGACTTATGTAGAAAACATGGAGTTAATAATGAAGGTTAAAAGAAATATGAAACAGAAAATCAAAAGCATTCACATATGTTAACAGAGCAAAACAAACGAAAACCTTGAGTTTCCGAAGTACTAGCCTAACAACTACAAAAATTAGAGGGAGTGTTTGTTGGTAAAACAGGCAAATATTGCTAGAAACACTTATATAAGCAAAAACATGATAATTACTGACCAAAAAGGGGAGGGTATTCCATGAATTCAAGAAAACCTCTAGGTCTGATAGCGTTAATGTCTGTGCTTTTAACTACTCTAAACCTTGCTTCCTATACTCTCAGTGTCCCAACGTATTCTCAATCTCCTCTAGATGTCACGATAACTACATTGGATAGAAATTTCGCCGAGAGAGCTGAGTTCTATATAGGAGAAATTGTGTACTTTAAGGTCACAGTAATAGGTAGAATTGGTTACTACCTAGAAGAAGAGTATCACTACATAGTAGGGCCCACAACTTACTACGTATTTGTTCAAGTTGAAACTCCTACACACGAATACCCATTCCTGTTCGTTGACCCCAACCGTCTGATAAATCCAGGTGAGACGTTCGTTGAGACACCAGGATGGTGGATACCCTACGGAGCCATGAAAGGAGACTATATTGCTCATGTATACTTGACTAATGGATGGCCTTCAGAAGAGGGAGTATGGATAGCCTATGCCCTTGCCGAGATTACATTTACTGTTAAGGAGTGAGAACATGAAGGGGTACTTATGGATATTATTACTGGTAATGACAATAGCGTCTGTCTCAGTTCTATTAGCCCAAACTTACACTGCTACCATAACTACTGACAAGGACGTGCTCACAGTAGGAGAGACAGTGACAATAACAGTGACAATCTCACCTCCAACAGCTGGAGTAACGATAACTATCAAGATTATTGATCCAATAGGCGCTGAAAGGACCTTACCCCCAGAGACTACAGATGCTAACGGAAAGGCAGTATTCTATTGGACTCCAGAGATTGGAATCAGACCAGGCACTTATACATTGGAAGCATATATTTCCGGACAACCAGGTGTTGCTGCTACCAAAACGATAAGAATAGTAGTTCCACCTCCAGTTGGAGGGAGCGTAATACCAACTAATAAGCTAGAGTTGGTACAGTCCTATGTAGAGACATGCATTAAGAGCATTCTCTCTGAAGTAATTGTAACAATCGTATCACTCTCAGCCGCTATAGTAGTTCTCTACATAGTCTTTGCGAAGAGAAAGAACAAGTAAGCACGTGAACTCTCGATCGCAGCTGTCTCTCAGCGCATTGAACACAAATACTCTATTCCAAGCAGAGGCATTTCCATATTTCAAAAAACGTTAATTATTGATTTTTATATCCACTAAACCTAGGAGCTAGAGGGAGAATAGCACTATACCAAGAAGGAACAAATTAACAGAAGAGGTTAATTGGGTGCTAAAAATTAGAGACGATGTAAATAGCAAGGACAATTGCCTTAAGATAGCCAAGTTACTCGAAGACTCATTATTTCCTTCAAGAATGATAACTTATACTGGAGTCATCTTAATGGTCTTTCTAGGACTAAGATTAAACGACGTATGCGCCTTTCTTATTGGGGCTTTTTGTTATAAAATTTCAGTGACATACTTGAAAGGGAAAATCTTTGGAGACCAGCTCTACGTAATTAGTGGACTATTATCTCTTGTAAGCTTTTTCATAGTGTGTAAGTTCATTGCGGTTTCAGAAGAATTAACTTATGGAGCTTTATCCCTCTTCTTAATGACATTAATAATATACTTAGTGAGACGTAAATGGAAAATTAGTGGACACGTAGCTGCTTCAGCAGGAGCATCGACAGTTCTCATCCTAGTTGACAAAGTATTTCTTCCAGTGATAATCTTAGTTCCCTTAATTGGTTGGTCTAGGTTAAAACTAAAAGCGCATACACTTAGTCAAGTAGTAGCTGGAGCAGTCTTAGGAGTAGGGGTACCGTTATACGTTTATCTAATACTTTAACTCAGTCTCTAACTTATGCCATTATTCTCTATCTAATACAATTGCCTAAGTATCTTTACTTTAATTAAGCGCCTTTGAATAATTAACGCTCTTAATTTTCTGTTGCATAGTTCTTTTAACCTCCATTGTTAATTTCACGTCTTCCACACAAGTCATACAACAGAGAAATAAGAGCGAAATCTTAAGTTTCTTCTGAAGTACTATTTAATTGATAAAGCTTTTATAAACTAATTAACATTGCGATAACTCAAGGGGGTGTACTGTGTGAAAGTTTATACGCTTATCCTAATCCTCGTCTTAACCATTAGTTTAACCTCTTTTCCGCAGACATTAAATCAACAGATTAAAGTCACCGTTACTACTGATAAGTCCACTTATACTCCAGGGGAACTCGTGACTATAACAGTTATTGTAACCAAAGACAACAAGCCCTACGCTGGTTGTTTAATAGGCTTTGAAATTCGAAATCCTAAAGGAGAGAAATTCCCTCTTCCACTAACCAGAACAGACTCTAGCGGTAAGACATATCAAAGGTTTAAACTCAAATCGAATGCTCTAACGGGAAAATGGATTGTAATTGTAGCAATTAGTGGTACAAGTATTAAGGGTAATTGTACATTTACTGTTACTAGAAAAGAAACTCCACCCTCTTACAAGAAGCCTAGCTCAATAACGTTGGAATTATCAAGCGACACGATAACTTATGGCGAGTGCGTGTTAGTGAGGGGTGAGATAATAATTAAGGAAAAGCTGACTGCTGAGGTCAGAATAGAGAGCTCAATCGATAACATAACTTGGAGTCTCATAGCTGCAGTCACAACTACCGATAACAAGTATAACTTCTCATGGTATCCTCCTAGAGCGGGCGTTTACTTCCTCAGAGCGCTGTGGACTGGGACCGATGAGTACAATGGAGCTATAAGCTCAGTAGTTAAACTGATCGTACTTAAAGTTAACGTGACGTTAAAGCTAACTCTCCCTGAGACAGAACTAGTACTAGGAGAGAAACTAGTGATAAGCGGAAAGCTAGAGCCAACATTACCTGGGATTCCAATACTTATTGAATATAAGTTAGGTGAAAAGCCGTGGATTTCAATTGCCACTGTAACTACGAATAATAGCGGGTGCTTTTCCTTAAAGTGGACTCCACCACTAGGAGTGATCTTAATTAAAATCTCGTGGTCAGGAGACGAAAACTACAACGGGTTCGTCGAAGTAGTTCGTATAGTAGTCGGAGAAGCTAAAGCTACCTTAACTTTGACTTTATGTGATCCTCGCGGAAGGCCTTTAGCTAACGCACTAGTTGAGTTCTATTGCAAGGGGACGACTCTGATAAGGAGAGAGAGAACAGACATTAACGGCGTCGTCAGCCTCACGTTACCAGTCGGTAATTATGTAGTGAAAGTTTTATGGAAGGGGTCAGTTTACGAGATTAAGATCCAATTAGTAAAGGCCGGTATAGCGCTTAAGAAAACTCTAAAGGCTTATGACCTCACAGTTAAAGTAGTCTCTAAGGTGTTTGGAATTCCGATTCCAGCTGTAGTAACAGTGACTAGAGCTAACTTTACAGCTAAGACAGTAACAGATCATAACGGAGTGTGTGTGTTCAGACAACTTCCACTAGGTCGTTATAATGTAAAAGTGAAAGCATTTGGAATAACTAGAACTGAAGACTTAGTAATGGAGGGAGACAGAACTATAGTGATAACCGTGCACTATTCATTAGAGTACTTATTAATAGCAGTAATCATCGTAGCTGTCATAGCGCTCATCGCACTCTTACGAAAATATTTGAGTAAAAGCTAACCATCAGGCAACTTCAATCGAAGGAACTTCTTCAAGGACCATTTGTTTATTTGAGTACTTATGATATCTTGGAAGCTTCGGAAACACTACACTTATATCTCTCCTAGAAAGAAGGGATGAGTAGAGCCATCAGGCTTTACCGATGACGGCTTTACCTGTAACTCGCACTCTGTAGTGTGCGGGGATGTAGCTCCCAATAAACCACTGATAAGATGAAGTGGTTGAGGGAGAAGCCGTGCAATTTCCCATAGTCTCAAAAACATTCAAAACATAAAGCACAGGAAACCACTAACTCACGTATTATCTTGCACGTATAAGGGTGATAGTAGAGCGCGTGTCCATCGCTACAAAAACTCTTAGCTTGTGGTCTAAGTATCTAAAACTAAAGTTCAGATGTAGAAAATATATAGGGGAATTGGTTAAAAGTTTTCTAATTAAAAACGGAGGCTAAAAGCTGGATGAGGAAAATTGAAGAGGTAGCGAAGGCTTCAGTTAGAGGGGGATTTCATCTACTAGTTGGAAACGTCATTTCATTAGTGTTAATGGCCTTAGCGTCGATATTAATCGCTAGGCTATTGGGACCGGAGAGATACGGGGTTTACTCTATTTCATTAGTAATACCATCACTAATCTTAACGTTAACGGACTTTGGAGTGAACCCAGCTATAATAAGGCATGTAGCAAAATTGAGAAGTGAGGGGAATGTGAAGTTAGCAGTTAAGTTAGCTAAGGTTGGAATCACTTTCAAAATAGTAATAGGGTTCTTCACTACTCTCATTGCTATTGTGTTAGCGGATAAGTTGATGATGGTTCTCAATAGAACAGGAATAGAGGATTATATTAGAATAGCGTCCTTTTTGATAATTGGTCAAACGATGAGTGTGACGGCTCAAAACGTGTTCTTAGGATTTGATAAGACAGAGTATACTGCGTTAACAAGAATAATTCAAGCTGTTGTAAAGTTAGTGTTCACTCCAATATTGATATTTGTTGGACTGGGCATACTTGGTGCACTATTGGGTCATATACTGAGCTATGCTATAGCGGGACTAATTTCCCTATTACTCATGTGGAGTATTATTTACAGAGTTAGCGATAATGTTAGTAGTGGAGGGCTTAAAACCTTAATTAGCTATGGCTTCCCATTGTACTTGTCTATCATGGTGATGAACTTAATGAATAATTACAACAATATTGTGCTAACATGGTTTGTCACAAATGTTGAAATAGGGAATTTCAGTGTGGCCTCGAATTTTTTATCTTTGATAGGCGTGATGGCAATGCCCATAGGTACCATATTATTCCCAGCATTCTCGAAATTTAGTGTAGAGAAGGAGAGAGAGGAGGTAGCGGAGTTCTTCAGATATTCAGTAAAGTACACATCCCTATTAATGGTTCCTGCATCAGTCCTAGTTGCAATGCTTTCTAGAGAATTAGTTTACCTAATTTATGGAAGCGAATATGTTCTATCACCCTCTTACCTCTCAGCTTATATAGTGTATTACTTACTGTCATGCCTAGGGTTATTGGTCTTGAGGGGTTTCTTTAACGGAGTGGGGGATACAAAAATGACTCTTAAACTATCAGTGATAATGGCGCTTGTAACGGCGTTCCTAACCCCCACTTTAACAATGGTTCAGAGAGTTTACGGACTAATAGTCTCAATAATAGTGTCTAACTTGATGGCGCTAATCTATGGTCTCAAAAACTTAAACTCGAAGTACGGTATTACAATTGACCTCAAGTCGTCCGTGAAAGTGTTGATTTCAGCTTTAATTGCAGCCGTCCCTGTCATAGTCGTTAGGGGACTTGTTAAAAACCCTATATTGAGTGTAGCTGCTTCTACAACTGTATACATAATAACCTACTTAACCATAACGCCGTTGTTTAAAGTGTTAAAGGTTTATGAGTTGGAGAGGTTGGAGACTACGTTAAGAGACATTAAAGTTGTGAAGCCATTAGCTACGCTAATTTTAAAGTATGAGATGACCTTAATAAGGTCATCTTAGTGCGTTTTCATTATAAATGATCTGAGAGTCTCTCGACACTCCCAGCGTATATTATGTGCAACTTCTCTGGCCTGTGGAACATGGCACTGACTTCTACAAATTGCCAATTCCATAGTACTACAATTTACCTTCACGTTAAGGCTTAACTATGGAGTAATTTTATTTTAAAGCGTTTAGTTAAGGTCGGCTCATTAGAGTATTGAAGGCTTACGACTAGCTCATACTCATCGAATAAGTTCAGCTGAGCTAATGGAATTCTAAATGGTCTCTCAACGTACTCTCCTTGAAAGGCGAAGCTCTCGTACTTAACTGAGAACATTGGCCTTCCATTACTATCTTGAAGCCTCAGCTCTACACAGTATTTGTCAGCCTTTATCCCTCTAGGGAAGAAGATCTTAAGGTATAACACTAAAAAGCCCTTTTTGATTTCATAGTTAAATGTTATCGTAGCAGGATACTCTATGACTTCTGGAACCTCAACTCTTTCCCACTTATTCAAAATAGCCCTATACGACAACAGCGCTTGTCCAGCTATAGTGAGTATAATGAGAATCCACAAGACTTCAACGAGTGCTACAACAGTTCTCTTATGCTCCATGTACGGAAATGACCTGAGAGACTATAATAACTTTTGTCCTCAACTGATAACAGTTCTCCTAGTTTCAAATCTAAATATTTATTCTTAAGGACATAATAGCGTAATCTGTTATTTAGAAGACGTTAGGTCCTGATTCCATTGTTCGTTAATTGCCCTAAGGATTGCCTTGTCACTTCTTGAAGCAACTCACTTTGCGTTTCTAGTTAATGATATTCTCTTCTAGCGATGAGTGAACTCATTGTAAAGTTATTTAAACCCCTTAAGCTATTTTAGTGTATGGGACGTGACAGCTCTCTTGTCATGCTTATTGATGCTCTGCAACAGCTCGCGTCCATTATTCGAGCTCTAGCGCCTTACAGAGATTTTTTAAGCGGTTGGAGGAGAAGTGAGTTAAATTCAATTAACGTCTTAAAAGAATTATCTTGTGGTCAACTATGTCTAAGTCTTTAAAGGCTAACAAGAGTGAGTTGATCTGTTCTCTAGCACTATCGTTAGTTATCATTCTCATGACTTTGCTCACAATATCCGCTTTAGGTTCTAAGTACACCATATTAACCTACATAGGGACTTACTCGATCTCTCCCGTCTCTTACTTAGTATCTCCTAGAGTTGACATAGTTCTATCAGAAGCTTTGAACGCAATGTTCGTAGTCGCATTACTCCTATCAATTAGGAGGATCGTCGATAGAGTTGAAGTTTGTGTTATGCTAGCTTATCTCGGAGTCGTCTTAACTATCTTAGTGGGTCACATCTCTTACAAGTCGCTTTACATTGATAGTGTAGTCATAGTGGCTGTTGAGACTACGATCAGCATTGGACTCCTTGCGTACTTCGTAAGAGTGAGGAGGTTTTCCTCTCTTAAGGCTGTCCTTCGTCGATCGCTCTACTTCGTGGTCTTGGCTCTCTTTATAGTTGAGTCCTTTGGACTCATTTATCAGACTTTGCTCTGTTTAGGAGTAGATATGCCGATCGTTAGGGTGTTTAGGTTCTATGACATGATAGCCTTCTACGCTTTTTACCTATTAAACTCACCACTCTTAACGCTCTTTCTCTTCTCTTGGACTTTACTTCCGCTAATGGGCAATTATAGAGTTGAGTTCGAGAATTTTCAAGTTAAGACAAGGTTGAAAAGAGTCAACAGCGTACTCAATCGGCATGTTGAAGTTATTAGTCTAATTGTCGGTCTGTTCTACGCTATTTTGTTAGGCTCTACTCCGTATCTACCATGGTTGAATCCGACTGGCAAGTATGTCGGCGTAGATGCTGTAGTTAGGTATCACCCTCACTTAATGAGAATGGTGAGAGGCGAGGGCTTAGCCTTCGCTATATCAAGCGACAGACCTCTCTTTTATGCAATAACCTATTATTTAGCTAAGGTCTTTGGAGTTAAGCCTTTGATTAGGGCAATGCCCTTAGTCTGTAACGTTATGTTTACGATTGCGACCTTCATTTTCGCTAAGACGCTTTTCAACAATAGGTGGTTAGTCGCCTTAGCGACCGTGTTGACTCCAGCCTCCATTAATACCACGATGGCTATCTTCGCAGGACTCTACGCAAACTGGACTGCTTACACTCTAGGCTTCCTCTCGTTCTCCTTAATTCTTAGGAGCGAGAAGAAAATTTACCTTTTACCGCTAGGCATCCTCCTGTTCTTCGCAACTGCTGGGACTCACCCCTACCAGTGGGCTGTCATGATGGTTGTTCTAACACTTTACACGATGATGCAACTAGGCAACATTATCAAAAAGAAAAGGGCTAATAAGTTATTCATCGCGTGTTTAGTGACGATATTAACTACCTCTGCCTTTACGGCATTTATCCTCCTTAACTTTAAGGATGTCAGGCGCGTACTTTATTCGTATGGCAGAAGGCTACCTGTTAGTTTTTACAGGAGGTTGGGGAATTTTAACTACTTTAATGAACAGTGGTGGGAGAGCATGTTCTTATTCACTTACAATTATGGAATAGGTGCTTTCATTAATCTGCCAGCTCACGTTCTCTCAACTCTCGGCTTTCTAAGGTACAAGTTCAAGTACGATAAGCTTTTAATCGCTTGGTTAATGGCCATTTCAGCCCTAGCGTTCATAGTTCCTTATAATAGATACATGTATGCGCTTCCATTTCACCTTTACTTAGCGCTTGGAGTCTACTTTGTATTCACTCTGTTTATGAAATTTGATCACGGGATAGCTCTAATAGTGGTGTTGAGTCTGACTCTCGTTCAACTGAACTACGCTATAAGGTATGTTTTGTGGACTTCAAGAACTCTCTTCTAACTTCAGGGAGTGTTAGCTTCGGAACAGTATAGTCTAATGTCATATATTATTAATATATAATTATGAAACTTGATTGTACTTTCTAAGGCTTTTAAGGCATAAATTTAATATCACTTTATGTTTGCATTGTCTTTGAGTGTATTTAAGGAGGAACTTGCTTTTCTTCGCTTTTAAGGAGTATTATGTTGTCCTTGAGAGTGTAACTTTTACTCCTAAGGTTGACAAGATAGTCTATCCGATTACCGTTCTGGGAGCAGAAACGTTAGACTATAGCTTTCTGTACAACGAGGCCGTCCCAGATAAGGTTAGAAGTCTTTTATTAGTTATGCCTGAACCCCTCCCTTTACTTATATGTACTCAGAGACTGCATGGATAACTGGGCTTCTAAGTGCAATCCTTGGTTTCCTAATCGAATACTTCACGTATGAAAAGAGCATTTCATAATTCTACATACCCTTAGAAAAAGTGGCTGGGCGGAGAGTTATATTTTGTTGTCAAAATATTTACGCTCTTCTGTTTAATGTGGATGTTATGAGCTCGTATACGTGTAAACTTAAGTGAGAGCATTCAAATTAGACTGAAGAGCGAATATTTAAGTACTTTACTTTATCTTACAAATGAGATAAAATGGAAGCATGGATTAAGCCCTGTCTTGGTCTATGGTTAGGATTCTTCAGTGGTAAAAGGAATAAAGAAGATGAAGAAGCAAAAGGTGATGTAAACTACGTTCATGGAATTACTGAAACAGTACTGGGAATACTTCTAGGACTAACTATTGGAATTGGTGAGTCCTTTGGAATACTCATATCAGTAGTTGGTGCATTCTCAATACTATCACTTGTAACGAAGTTAATGTTTGACTTCTCAATAGGTTTTATTGGTATAGGTATTGGTCTTCACATAAGGAAAAAGTTCGGTATTGGAATACTGTTACCAGTACTATTCACTGTTCCATTAACTGCATTTATTTTAGGTCTCTTATTATTCATACTATCTTATATTATTGTGAGCTACTCTTGACTATAGAAAGTTTTTATTAAGGAATCGCTCTCATTTCTCTGTCGTATGACTTGTGTAGAAAGCGTGAGATTAATAATGAAAGTTATAAGAAACATGCAACGGAGAACCAAGAGCGATGTTAAGTATTGATCTTAGGAGGATCGTTAAGAGCATAATTAACTATGTATCTAGAGAACGCTCTTGTTTCTCTGTTATGTGATTTTGTTTTTACTGTTCTCATAAATCCTCATAGTTATGGGGAAGGCGACGCTCTTAGCCTTAATTACACTTTTCAAACAACGAGTAAGTATACATCATGT
>Ga0180302_10001826_pt1 | contig 10239 bp, 6 predicted proteins | sample GuaBasSediGuay17_FD_121794 | JGI IMG/M metagenome (GOLD analysis project Ga0180302, IMG submission 121794) | Subseafloor sediment microbial communities from Guaymas Basin, Gulf of California, Mexico - Guay17, Core 4571-4, 12-15 cm | ecosystem: Environmental > Aquatic > Marine > Hydrothermal... | reverse complement strand
CCACCCTTAACAACAAAAATCTTCCAACCCGCACCAAGAAAAAGCACACAAACAACATACAAATCATCTCTAATCTTAAAAACATCACACTTCCTAATAACTTGCTCAACAATTTCCCTAGGATTGTCACCAAACCTCCCCCTAAGGAAATTTAAAATCATTTTATAATGTCTAATGTCTTTTATTTGTACGTCGTAGACCCAGAGGTTCTCAACTCTCCTTGGAAACAGAGATTTTATTTTTAAGACTTCTTCCCAGTCTATTCCAAGTCCAACAGCTCTCTCAACTTTGTTTAAGCCGTAAAATTTGGATTTTAAAACAATTTTCAAAAAGCCGTTCAAAATATTTATTGCTTCATCGAGGTTAAATTTTGCTTCAAACAACGCTGCCAAAACAGTTTTAGCCCTAGCTAAAGGTGCTCTTCTAAGGGCTTCAAGCGCAATCTCGCTAAGTTTTTCCTCAGGCTTCAAATCTTCATATAGTTGTTTGAGTTTGCTCATGGAATCACCGCCGAAATTGGGTGAAATTATATGTGGTTTTCTAGTATTGTTACAATTGTTTCAAACGCTATTCGGTTTAATATTGGTGCTATGAGTTTATTTATTGTTGTTCCCATTATTGTGTCTCCTATAGCTTCTGCAGGTCCTCCTAGGGCGAGTCCGAGTAGTATGTCGAATATTGTTTGGTCTATGAGCGGTATTTTGAAGCCCATGACCATGTTCCAAATATCTCCAGCTCTGTTCCACTTGGAGTTCAAGAGATTTCCTATTTCTTCACGTATTTCGTCGCTTGTGTAGAATGGGATTTTAAGAGCTTTCATAACTATTCCAAATCCACCGAAAAACATTCCAAGAATAAATGAACTCTTCTCAAGCAGATCACTTCCATCTACAGCTTCTTTAGCCATGGACTCCGCTAGTTCTTTTGCTCCAAATTTTCCGCATATTTTGTTCATCCAACCTGTGTCAATATTTAATCCAACTATGAATATCGTTGTTATTGCTCCGCCAAGCAGAAGCTTTGCCCAGTCGTTTTCTTCAAGCCAAGCAAAGAAATCTGTAAATCCTTTAATCAAAACATTTGCTAGCGTCATGCGTGTTTTTTAGATAATATTTTTGTCTATTATTGGTACTGCAAGCATATTAAGAATAAGATAATAATTTTTGAGCGAGGATAAAGATGCTCTTCATTTTCGTCAATGAACACATTTTCGTCGGAGTTGGTGAAGGAAGGTAGATGTTTAAATTTCTTTTTGTCGAATTTTATAGTGAAGGTGGTGTGGGGGATGGTTGCAAAAAACAAATTTCTATCACTAACAATAACCTTTCTAATCCTTTTGATGGATTTCTCAGCTATTGGATTCATAGCAATAAATGACGGAGAGCTTCTAAGCGAACTTGCAGGCCTAAAACCCCCAAAACTCTACATGAATATATTTAATCCTCTTTTCAAGAATTTTAGAAACGGAACACCAGTAACTATTTGGGAAGATAAAATAATTGAAAAAATAGTCATATCGCCAGCTGGTGGTAGCTCCTTAGATTTGGGTAAAGGTCTTACATTAGGATCAAATGTGGACAAAACTTGGAAAACTGGAATCAACGCTACGGGAAAACTAAGCAAAGGTCTTGAGAAAGTTTTTGAAGGTTCTGTGAGGAACATTAATGGTACAGGAGTTTTGGTTTTAGCATTTTTCGCTACTGACATAGAATTTTTAAATGAAACTTTGTTTAGCGATGAAAGAATTAGAATTGTTACGGATGAAGTTTTAAGGTTTGCGGAAGAAGTAGGTGATGTTTCAATAGTTTTGTCAGGTAATTATTGTACAGCGACGAATCTAATCTATCTTTTAAAAAGATCGGAGGAAAACCCAAAAATACGAGAAGTGTACTTGATCGTTTTAACACACGGAATCTTAAACGAGACTTTACAAGTTCATGGAATGTTAATGCATGGTGAAGATGGAACCGCTGTTGTAAATGGTGAAACACTTGAACACCTAGCAGCCCTTTACCATTTAGAGAAACTAAGAAAACTAAAATTTGTTTACTTACCTTTCTGTAATATGGGTAGAGAAAAAGAAATTTACAATGAAAAATCCATCGTAACATTCTTCGAAAAACATAGTGAAGCAATAATATTAACCTACGACGGAGAAGCCTATTTAAACGGTGACTACATCGCTTCGCTACAAACCATACTATCCTCAGGAATCTACGAACTAATTGAAGAAGCTACTTACATACCAATTCAGGTAATTGACAACTTAACAGGCGAAACCTTAGACGCATATGTAGAATTCAGAGTTGAAGATGAAATCAAAGAAGTAAACTCAACAATAAACCCCTACAAAATTTACGATGACAACATGAACATAACTTTAGGATTCAAACCAAGAAGAATCTTCAAATTTAATGGCAAATATAAAGCTACAATACATTCTAAGAAAGTTAGAGCAACAATATATCGAGGAAAACCACCGAAAAACCGCCTCAACAAACATGTAATACATATAAGACGCAAAGTGCCACCAACCTACAAAAATTCGGTAAGAAACATAACCTAAACTTTAAACACAAAACCAGAAACATCGTACCAGTTATCATGGGAAGATTCTGGAAACCGCCAGAAATAAGAAAACAGCAACACATCAACAAAAACAACTACGTTGGCAGCTTCCTTGCCAAAACAGACGAAGTAAAAAGAGCAATACTTCTTGTCGATGAGATTTTCACACAAATCTACAGCAACTACTACAGTATAAAGTCTGCAATCTATAAGTGGATCGACAAAACCTTTAACGCACCTTGGAACAGGTGGATGAAAGGTCCAATAAAATCAACGCTAGATAACTCCGTTTTCCGCGGAACAAGTTTCATAATAAATTTCGCCAAAAACCATCTCAAAACTATTGTCTGCATAGCCGTACACCTGAAAAACACGAACAAAAACTTAGGTGAACTTGTCGCCGCCATAATAATTGCTGCAATAGCAAAAAATGCACGAGGAATACTAAAATATTTTTCTTGGACTATGAACAAACTTCTCGAAACTCTATCAAAAATTTTAAGCACAGATCTGGGCTGGGTTAAAAAGATCCTAAACGGCTGGATAGATCCTAACATAAAATTCCTAGACAATGTAGTGGCCTACAGTGAAGCAACATTTAAATCCGCTGCCAAAAAACTTGCAGAAACGATAATAAAACCATTCAACTGGATATGGAAACAGATAAAAACACTATTAAACACTCTATGGTCAAACTTCGTAGACTTCTCCGTAGATAACTACCTAACCCTAGCATACCTAATAGCAGAACTAGCAGCAGAAAGAAAAATATCAGAAAAGCTTGCAAAATCAATAATAAACACCGCAGGAAAAATAATAGACTTCATAATAAGCCTACAGCCAGTAACTGAAAGATTGAAATCATGGACTAAAATATATCGGGTTTGGTTCACAGCTGGGTTAGTTTCTGGACTAATTCCAATAATTGGATCTTTAAAAAGTTGCAATGAAGATGTAGAATCTTGGGAAAGAACTGCTAATAGAGATGTAGTTAAAACTAATATTGTAGCAAACGGGAAACCTGAAAAGGTTTATAAAATCTTGTTCAAGGTTCTTGAAGACAAAGTTAAGCATATGAGTTTTATAAGGACAGATGATATAAAGATCGTAGTTTGGGAAAGTTGGTATCGCCAGAAGTGGTTTGACGCTCTTCAAACTAAGAATCTAATTAACAGAATTAGGAATATTCTTGAAAATGAGGATCTTAAGGCTTCAGAAATTATAAAGTTTGACGAGGACGGTAAAATTGTAGAAGTAACGCTAGATTACGAGAAAAATAATTGGCGTTATTATAGGTGGCTTGGTGAAATACACCTTGTTCAAGTAATACATACTCACATTGATGGCAAGCCTGTTGCCTTCGCAGTTGTCTGGGAAGGATACATGAACTGGTTTAGAGACCCAGGAAAAGATAGTAGAGTTGTGGAAGCAAACATGGGACTTGCAAAGAAACATTTTAGTGATCAAAATAAAATTTTGATAAGCGATTTTGTACCTTGCAGAGTTGAGACACAAGACTTTACATTAAAAGGATTTAGAATAGTAGTGGGGGTAGCAGTAAGGGTAAAGGTAAAACCTAATGGAAATATTAATGTTCGTTCAGAATATCCTTTTACAGAAACCTATGGAAAATTAGTTCCTAGCGGATTAGTTCCTAAAGAAGATGGTAAATTCATGTATAGATTTGATAGAGGTTTTCTTGGAGAGGACTGGAAAGAGAAGATTGAAAAAGTAGAATTATTAATAAAGGAACAAGCCGATGTGTGGAATAGATACATTGAGGAAGTTGAGCATATAAAAGGCAAAAGACCTACTTTATTTGACGCTATATCGCAGACTCTTTTTGAAACACATTTAACACTCATTGATAAGAAAGTGGAAGGTGTTGTTCAAGTACCAGACCCGCCTTTCCTTGAGGAACCGCCTCTTTCACATGTAGCATTATTATTCATGCTAGAAAATGCAGAGAAAAGATTGGAAAGTGATGGAGTAACGAAAGAGGTAAGTGTGATCGGCGAAAAAAGGATGGAGATAGAGAATTTCATAAGAAATAATTATAAAGTCTTCTATGAAGTCGTTTACAAAAAACTTGTTGAGAATACTAAGGATACGGATGTTAAAATTGAAGAGAAATTCGCAACGCTGAAGAAAATTATTAAGAAAAGCGGACCTTTTGGTTTTGTCGCTGTAGATAAAGCAAAGCTTGAAGGCCACGAAGCCAAGGTTTGTGCAAAGAGAGAAATTTATGAAAGCAAGTTAAAGGGAACTATACCAGATGAAGAGTTGAAGAAAGGGAGAATTTGTTGGGAATTTATGTCATTACAGCCGCCAGAAGGAATAAAAGTTAAGGGACTTGAGAAGAAGATATCTGGTCATGTAACAAGAGGAAGCGCGTTAGCAATTCTTGAAGCAATCAACAATAAAGAATTTATTCGTCCATATACGGAGAAAAGGTCGCTTATTCCGGAAACTATAGCTCAAAAAATTCTAGACGGGAAAATTAAGGAAATAGGTAGCGAGGAATGGAAAAGAATAATCTGTCATGAAGACTATTTCAATGAAATCTTAAAATCTAAAGACAAAGTTAAAAGTACATTTAAAAATCTGCTTGGTAAAACCATTGAAAAAGCCTTTAACGCTGGAACTACTGTAATGTTCATAGCTGTATTTGCAACTACAAGTTTCTTAGGATATAGACTTGGAATGGAAATCTATGATATTTTACCAGAAAATACCAAAACAACTTTAAGGTCTGGATACGGTAAAATTAAAGTTTACATGATATTAGCATGCATTAGCTTTGTCCTACTAAACGTGGATGACTATCAAGATTTCATAAATAACTTTAGAGGTAAAAAGGAAAACGGATCAATAAAAGACGTTGTGAAAGTTTTACTACAAACATTTCTAGGCTGCGTCATAAACGGAATGCTTCTACAGATGTTAATTGAAAACAAAGAAGACAAAATTATTCTAGCCGATGACGTCATACCATATATTTCGAGGGAATTATTTGGAAGAAATGCATGGGTATTTGAAAAAATCATTTGGCCAGTTGTTAGTACTGCAATACAAGTTTTTGCTAACGGAGGACCAGTAATGTACCTAGCAGGAATAACGATAGGAACAACAATAACACAAACATTAAACAAATTACTCTCATAATATTTTTTATCATTTTCCATAGGTTTATGAAAACTATATTATTGATTAAGGTAAGGGAAAGAAGACAAAGGGAGGATTTATGTTGTCAGATGATGAGTGTTGGGAATGTGAGGAGTGGATGTTACGGTTAATTTGTCAAGTGGTTCATTATCATGTTATTGAAGCATATTATTATGTGATGGTTTATATTCTTGAAGAGTTGATGAATAGAGGTATAGTTGAGGTGGTTTTGCTTCCTATTTTTGATTTAGGTGTTTATAGCCCATATAGTACTCGATACACAACATATACTAAAAAAGATATGGAAGAAGTTTTAAAGAGATATGTAAAGTGGCTTAGAGAGGGGAGAAGTAAAGAGGCGCCGGTTCCTGTGCTACATATTTATCCAAAAGAATGCTGCTATGAAGCAGTCGTACTGCAGGAAGTTCCGAGGGATAATTGTTGTATTAGAGTTCTTAAAGAAGCAAAAAAGTTATGTGAAAAATTTCTTTTCGACGAGAAGCATAGGAGGATTTATGAGAGGATAGTTAAGGCTAGTTTTACTGGTCATCTTTCGAAACATTGTTTCGACTTCCATGAAAAGCTTGAGAAATATAGTGAGAGGATAGAGGAGAGAATTCTCGATGGTGAAGATCTTCTTTTATTCAAAATAACTTTATATTTAGTTGATGCAGCTTTAAGGGGAAAGGTGAGTTTGGATGATTTAAGGAAGTTTAGTTATTATGCTAATTATTCTCCAAGTTCTGATGACTCCGCAAGGGATGCAATTGAAAAGATTTTTTCATACCCGTATAGATCTAGGGATGAAGATTTTTGGAGTATTGCTAAGAAGCATGGTTTTGAGTGGTTTTTAAGAATTTGGAAAACTGTTGAAGAATATTTGAGAAAAATAGAAGAATTAGAATTCACTAATGGAAAACATTATCCAACAAAAACAGCAATAGAAATATTAAAGAAGAAATACGATGCAGAATTGGAATTTCCAGAGTGGCCTCCAACTCTTACAAGACATAATGAATTAAGCATTTAAGAACACTAGTTGCATTATTGTTCTCTTTAATTCAAATAATAAATGGTATAAATAATTAAAGTTCCTATGATAATGGTCTAAAATATCACTTGTTAATATTCAGAGATTTTAAAATTTATGTAATGAAATACCCCCAGAACAAAGGATAAAAATGAGAGAAGAAATAAATAAAACCCAAGCTTCGCCGGAAAACGAGAAATGGATGTTAAGTCTAATATGTGAAATAAACCACAAATACGTTATAAAAAGCTACTACCTAGAAATGGTCTACATACTCGAGGAACTGATGGAAAAGGGCACAGTTAAAGTAGTTATATTGCCCTTTTTTGAATTAGGACTATATAAGCCGTATGCCGTTTGGTACTCAACATTCACCAAAAAATACATAGAAGAGATTTTAAAGGAATATGTAGAGTGGCTTAAACAGGGAGGAGGAGAGGAGCCACCCGTAGACCCTCCACACATATACCCTAAAGAATGCTGCTACAAAACAGTAGTACTACACGAAAAACCAAAAGACACCTGCTGCATCAAAGCCTTAAAAGAAGCAGAAAAACTAAAAGAAAAATTTCTAAAAGAAGAAAAATACAGGAAAATCCATCAAAAAATAATAAAAATGACCATAATAGGATGCGGCGACACACATTGCTTCGACGTACACGAACAAATAAAAGGAAGCAAAATAACCCTAACAGGCGAAGATCAATTCCTATACAAAATAACCTCATTCCTATTTGACAAACTGTTGAAAAAGGAACTAACATGGGAAGACATAACAACCTTCGACTACTACTCCTGCCGCCAAATAAGCGACGAAAAAATAAAACCAGAAAAAGACCCAATAGCAAAAATATTCCTATTCCAAGAGTCGGAAGAAGACTTCTGGAACACAGCCCAGAAAAACAACCTAAAATGGTTCACAAACCTATGGAAAGCAACAGAAGAATACCTAAGAAAAAGGGAAGAAATGGAATTTGTGGAAGAAAAACACTACCCCACCTCCAAAGCAATACAAAAACTAAAAGAAAAATATAAAGCAAAACTAGATTTCTCATACTGGTTCAGCCCCTATTTCCGAGAAGAACCATGCCAAATATAAAACACAATACAAAACCAAATTTAAAACAAAATTAGAACAGAACCTATCAATCATATAATTAGTTTTTCACCATAATCTAACCTAACCTTACAGTAAAAAGCTTTGCTTTATTAAAATTAAACCTTCACCTCACTCAACATGATGCAAACCTAATAACATGCAAAATAAGCCCAAGAACCCTCATAACCATTTCAGCAAGTTTCTCCAAATAATATCCCCTCAAGAACTCTTACAACCTAATACCACAATTAACACTCCAACATGTTTAACCAAAACATAACAAGCAACACAGAACAACAAATACAAACACACAAATATCAAAATAACACGATTAAAACCCTCCTCACTCCGCAGACCACACACCGAAAACAGACCAGAAACAAAGCATACACTCCCGTTAAACAAACAAAAACCAAGAACAGAGCTCAAATCAAGCCCGAAGAGAGGAGAAAAGCGGTGGAAGCGGGGGGAGGATTTGAACCTCCGATCTCGGGGTTTCTTTCCCCAAGAGGGTTTTTCTGTCGGGGTTATGAGCCCCGCGGGATCTCCTGGCTACCCCACCCCGCTTTGTTGTGGTGGGGTCGTGTATTTTGTGTGTTTTTTGGTTTTTTAAATTTGTTGGTTGTTTTTGGTTTTGTTAGGGGTGGTGCCATTTTGGTATGAGTTTTGTCGGTTTTGTTTTGTTTTCCTTGCCGTATCTTTGGAGGGGTTTGGTGAGGTGTCTGTGGGCTTTTGGGGTTGGTAGGTATGTTCCTGGTTTTAGTTGTCTTGGTATTTGTATTTTTTGTTTTGTTATTTTTTTTATGTGTGTTTTGCATTTTTTGCAGCGGTATCCTTGGTTTTTTCCTGCTGATTCCATGGTTTTTCCGCATTTTGGGCATTTTGGGTTTTTGTATATTATTTTTGGTGCTAGTTTTATGATTTCTATTTTTTCTAGGTTTAGTGTTGGGGGTGTGTTTGGTTTTGGTTTTACTGTTCCGTATGCTATTACTGTGTCTCCTGGGATTAGTTTTTTGATTATTTTTCTGAAGTTTCCTGTTGGTTCGTATGCTGCGAGGTGGATGGTTCCTGTTTGGTCTGCTGCTTTTACTATTACGTGTCCTCCGGGTATGGTTTTCGGGGTGTCTATGATTTTTACGAGGGTTTTTGTTGGTGTGTAGGGTTTTATGTCTTTTATTTTTTTGAGTTTTGTTTTGTTTAGGTGTTCGTCGGTTGCTTGGTTTGTTCGGTATATTACCCATCTTTCTAACGGTTCGTAGGATACTACGATTTTGTGTGCTAGTTTTACTATTTCTGGGGTTTCTCCTCTTATTCCGTAGAGTACTGGGTCTGGGCCTCGTGGTGTGATTAGTATTCTTTGTTCTTGGTGGTCTATGTTGTTGAAGGTTTCTGGGTGGGTTAGTTTGTCCATTAGGTATATGGATTGGGTGTCTACTGTTCTTGGTGTTCCCCAGTGTTCTGGGGTTCTGTAGGTGAGTAGTTCGTATGTGTGGTCGTTTTCTAGGGTGTTTCCTATGGCTGCTAGGGCTCCTATGATGCCTCTTCCTTTTTTGTAGGTTACTGTTTTTGCGTTGACTTTGTTTGCTGTTTTTATGGCTTCTTTGAGCGTTATGACGTCGGTTAAGGCTTTTTCTGCGAATGTTTTAAGTTGGGGTGGGACGGGTCCTTGGAGGAAGACTATTCCGGGGTGTGTTTTTTCACATTTGAGGTCGGAGTTTTCTTCTATTTCTTCGATGACTATTTCTTCGACTTTTTGTAGCATGTTTTCTTCTATTTTTATTCTTAGGCATACGGCGCCGTTTCCTCTTGTTTTGTAGGGTATGTTTGGGTTTAGTCTTATGAGGTTTGGGTAGTCGGTGAATTGGGCTTTTGCTTCTTTTTCTAGTCTGTGGACTAGTCTGGCGCCTATGTAGGTTGTGCAGCCGCCTGTGAGCGAGTCTGTGTCGTCGAATCCGATGTTTAGCTGTATCATTGTGGTTCGACCTTTTGAAACTTGTTTAAGTGTTTAAGGGTGGTTTGATGTTATTGAAAGAAGGCATTAAAATTTAAACTTCATCTATCTTTTACTGATGTGGTATTTGGGTGTGTTGGGATGATTGTTTTGGGTGTTTGTGACGGTCATGATGCTGGGGCTGCGTTGGTTAAGGATGGGGTTGTGGTTGCTGCTGTTAGTGAGGAGAGGTTTACGCGTGTTAAGCATCAAAGAGGGGTTCCTAGAAATGCTATACATGAGGTTTTTCGTGTTGCTGGGTTGAGTTTTGATGAGGTTGATTATGTTGCTGTTGGTGGTGTTTTTAGGAGGTTGAAGAGGGCTTTTCAATTGGAGGAATATCTTTTAAAGCTTTTCCCGGGGGTTCCTCAAATATATGTTGATCAT